>Ga0181529_10001534_pt1 | contig 29380 bp, 26 predicted proteins | sample PEATcosm2014_Bin_36_FD_119763 | JGI IMG/M metagenome (GOLD analysis project Ga0181529, IMG submission 119763) | Peatland microbial communities from MTU Mesocosm Facility, Houghton, MI, USA - PEATcosm2014_Bin10_30_metaG | ecosystem: Environmental > Terrestrial > Soil > Wetlands > Peat | place... | reverse complement strand
CCCGCTGCATCCCTACACCCGCGCGCTGATGAATTCCGTGCCGAAACTGCGCGGCGACGCCGACCGCCTCTCGGCCATTCCCGGCAACGTCCCGCGCATCGGCAATTTCCCGCCCGGCTGCCGTTTCGCGCCGCGTTGCCCGATTGCGAAGCCGGAATGTTCCGAAAAAATTCCCGAACTGCTCGAAGTCGAACCCGGACGTTTTGTGAGATGTCCGTTTTGGAAATAAATAAATTTTAACGCAAATACGCAAAGGCGCGGAGGTAAAATGAATACATACCTTTTCATATGGAATCCAAAACAATGGCAATGGAAGATTTGGCTTTGCGCGCGAATGAAAACGCTTCGGAGAAAATTATTTCCGAGCTATGGAGTTGCCGCGCAAATTCAAAACGGATTAAGGAACTAGCTTGAATGACTTGGTTGTTGTTTGTGCCAATTGTCACGCCATGATTCACAAAGGTTGAAAATGTCGTCCGCTCGAAAATTTAACGGGAGTATGTATTTAACGCAAATCAGGCCAAAAGCGGCAACTCGCTTTAACCGGCTTTCCCTTTTTGCTGGCACTGCCATCAACACGATTGTCCGTTTTCAAAAACAACCCTTTTTGCAGACATCTCCAATTTGCGTTAAATACATACTCCCGTTTTTATTCATCAGCTTTTACGAAATTTTCTCGCCCGCAATCCCGTTTCTCGGTTTAATCTCCGCCGCATGAAACAAAAAGCTTACGCCGCCGCCGGCGTTGACATTGATCTGGGCAATAAAGTCAAAGCCACGCTGCCGCAATTGCTCGCCAGCACACACCGCAAAGAAGTGCTCGGCAAGGTCGGCGGCTTCGGCGGCCTGTTTGCGCTGGATGTGAAAAAATATCGCGAGCCGATCCTGGTCAGCAGCGTGGATGGCGTGGGCACCAAGCTCAAAATCGCCTTCCAGCAGGACAAGCACGACACCATCGGCGCGGATCTCGTGAACCATTGCGTCAACGACATCGCCGTGCTCGGCGCGGAGCCGCTGTTCTTCCTCGATTATCTCGGCACGGGCAAGCTGGAGCCGCACGTCTTCACCGAAATCATCAAGGGTTTCGCCCGCGCCTGCGCGGAAAACAACTGCGCGCTCATCGGCGGCGAGACGGCGCAGATGCCGGGGTTTTACCAGCCGGGCGAATACGACGTGAGCGGCACGATCGTCGGCGTGGTGGAAAAATCCCGGATGCTCAACGGCCAGAAAACCGTGAAGCGCGGCGACGTGGTCATCGGCATCGAATCGAGCGGCCTGCACACGAACGGCTATTCGCTCGGCCGGAAAATTTTCTTCGAGCAGCTCGGCTACAAACCTTCGAGCAAAGTTCCCGGACTGAAAAAATCCATCGGCGAGGAACTCTTGAAGGAACACATCAGCTACGGTCCGCTGGTGCAAAAGCTCATCAAAAAATTCAACCTCGCGCCCACCGCCTCGCGCCTCGTGCCGGTGCGCGCTTTCGCGCATATCACCGGCGGCGGTTTCGTGGACAACATCCCGCGCGTGCTGCCGCCGTCGCTCGACGTCGTAATCAAAAAAGGTTCGTGGGACATGCTGCCCATCTTCCAGATCATCGAGCAAAAGAGCGGCGTGCCGGATGACGAACTTTACCAGGTTTTCAACATGGGCATCGGCATGGTTTCAATTGTCTCAGCCGATAAAGCCAAAGACGTTTTGAAATTTATCAACGCGCAAAAGCACAAAGCCTGGATCATTGGCGAAGTGGTTAAAGGCCGAGGCGAAGCGTGGGTGGAGTGATTTTTATCCGAAGATTTCGCCGATTTTCGCAGATTTGTTTTCTTTGTTTTTAATCTGCGTCCGTCTGCGTAATCTGCGGTAGCTTTTCAATGAAAATTCTCGTCATCGGTTCGGGCGGACGCGAACACGCCCTCGTCTGGAAACTTGCGCAGTCGCCGCACGCCACGCAGATGTGGTGCGCGCCCGGCAACGCCGGCATCGCGCAGGAACGCCTCGCCAAAAACAGCGCGCACGTGGAATGCGTCGCCATCGGCGCGGAGGATTTGCCCAAGCTTCTCGCCTTCGCGCAGGAGAAGAAAATTGATCTCACCGTCGTCGGCCCGGACAATCCGCTGGCGCTCGGCATTGTGGATTTGTTCCAGAAAAACGGCCTGCGCATTTGGGGCGTGAATCAAAAGGCCGCGCTGTTCGAGTCATCCAAGGTTTTCTCGCAAAAGTTCATGGAGAAATACGGTATCCCGACCGCTGCTGCCGGCACGTTCTCCGATGTCGTCGCCGCCAAAAAATTCGCCGCCACGCTCGGCGGCAAGTGCGTGGTGAAAGCCGACGGCCTGGCGCTCGGCAAAGGCGTTTTGATTTGCGCCAACCAGGCCGAAGCCGAAAAGGCCGTGGACGAAATCATGGTGAGCAAAGCTTTCGGTGCGGCGGGTGCGAAGGTGGTCATCCAGGAATTTCTCGAAGGCATCGAAGTGTCGCTCCACGCGTTGTGCGACGGCAAGACGGCGAAGATTTTTCCCACCTCGCAGGATCACAAGCGCGCGCTCGACGGAGACCTTGGTTTGAACACCGGCGGCATGGGCACGTATTCGCCGACGCCGTTCCTGACGGACGCGCAACTTGCCGAAACCGCGCGCACCGTTCTCGAACCGTTCATGCGCGGCTGCATTGAAGAAAAAATTGATTATCGCGGCCTGCTGTATCCCGGCGTGATTCTCACCAAAGCCGGACCGAAAATTCTCGAGTTCAACGCGCGCTTCGGTGATCCCGAGACGCAGGTTTATATGACGCGCTTGGAAAATGATCTGGTGGAACTGCTGGATGCGAGCGCGAGCGGCACGCTGGCGAAGCATGAATTGAAATGGAGTCCGCTCGCGAGCGTCTGCGTGGTGATGGCCAGCGGCGGTTATCCCGGCAATTATCCGAAGGGCAAAGTCATCACCGGCCTCGCCGCCGCGAACGCGCTGCCGCACACGAAAGTTTTCCACGCCGGCACGGCGCTGAAGGATAGACAAGTCGTCACCAACGGCGGCCGCGTCCTCGGCGTGACCGCGTTGGGCAAAAATTTGAAAGCTGCCCAGGCCGCCGCCTATGCCGCCGTTGGAAAAATCCATTTTGATGGCGCGCACTTCCGCCGCGATGTTGCGGCCAAGGCGTTGCAATAATTCCGTTATTTCACAAACGGCAGTTCGACAATTTTCGCCGGACTCTCGCCAGCCGCCGTCCGCAGCGTCAGTTCGCTGCCGATCTGGCTCGACTCGCGCCGGACATAACCGAGCGCGATGTTTTGATTTAACACCGGCGACCTTACCGCGCTGGTGACGTGGCCGATTTCCTTGCCGTTGAAAAACAATTTGTCGCCGCGCGCGGGCAAAACTTTCAAATCATCCGCAAGGTGCAAACCGCGCAGCTCCCGGTTGACGTGGCCGACACTATGGATGCGGTTGATGATTTCCTGCCCGATGTAGCAGCCTTTGTTGTAGCTGACGGCGCGGCTTTCGATGCCGCATTCGAGCGGGATGTTCGTCTCGTCCATGTCTGCGCCGAATCGCGGAATGCCCGCCTCGATGCGCGCGGTCTCGAACGCGATCCAGCCGATGGCACGCCCGCCGACAGCTTTCGCAGCGGCAATTAATTTGTCCGCCACCGCGCCAAGGGAATTGTCCGGGACGAACAGGTCAAATCCGCTTGTGCCGAGACGCGGATTGTTCGCGAGATAAATTTCGCCGAGCGTGGCGTCGGAAATTTTCAAGGAAGCGAGAGGCTTGGCAGGTATTTCTGAAAATAAATTCAGGCTGCGAACGACATCTTCCGCCTTCGGCCCCTGCACGCTCAACAAACCGTAATACGGCACTGCGTCCACGATCTGCACGTCGTCGGCGACGATGAATTTTTCCAGCCGCGCGAAAATTTTCCCCGTCAGGCCGGGCTCGAAATCCAAAAGTAATTCATCCGCGAGCGCGAAAACATTCAAATCACTTTCCATTTTGCCCTTGGCCGTGGTGATGGCGGCGTAGCAGCCTTCGCCGGTGCGGAGTTTTTTTACGTCGTTCGTCACCTGCCCGTGTAGAAATCGCACGCGGTCAGCGCCGGTCAGGCAGATGCGCGAGCGAAAGCTCAAGTCAATCACGCCCGCGCTTTCGCGCAGCGCGGCGTGTTCGGCCAGCCAGTCGCCGTAATCGGCGACGATTTCCGCGCCGTTCAATTCCGCGAACTGCGCGCCGAGGCCGTGAAGTAATTCGTGGAGCGAAAGCGGATACATTGCGGCCAGATCATGCCGGAAATTTCGCGCCGGTTCAAACTTCCGGTGGCGCCTGCAAGCCGGCGTTGGCGCGGGCGATTTCGTCCTTGAATTTTTCCGTGCAGATCGGGCAGATGCTATGCGAGAAGCTGGCGTCGGTGCGGGAGCGGACGTAGGTCTCGACTGTGGACCAGTAGCCCTTGTCGTTGCGGACGTTTTTGCACCAGGCGCAAATCGGGATGAGGCCGGAAAGTGTTTTGACCTGGGCGAGCGTCTGCTTCAGCTCGGCGATGAGTTCTCGCTGCTTGGCCTCGGAGCGATGACGACGGGATATTTCGCGGCTGGCCAGGACGCTGGCGAACAGGAGCAGCGCGGCGGCCAGCGCGCTGCCGATGATCAGCAGCATCTCGGCGTTCTTATAATCCGCCTGTTCCGCCTCGTCGCGCGCGTCCAGCAATTTTTGCTCCTCGGCGGAAAACTCCTTCAAGATGTCAATGGCGCGGTCGGTGATGATCCGCCCTTCGCCGGTTTGTTCCATGTGCAGCACCGCCTCGGCGCCCTGCTGCTTGTAGGCGTCAATCATCCGCGCGTCGTCGGCGAAGACGTTCTTCATCGCCTCGCCGAGATTGTCCAGCCGTTGCTCCTGCGCGGGGTTGTCATGCGCCAGCTTGACAAGCTGGTCGAACAGTTGCGGCTCCAACTGGATGAAATGCTGGCACGCCGCGAGCGCGCGCTTGTCCCCCGTCGTCACGAATCCATGCAGGTCGCGCTGGATGTCAACGAGGTTGTCCTCGTAGGCGTGAGCCGCCAAAGTCACCTGCGCCGTATGCTTGCGCCAGTCGTTGGCGCGGCGCAACTCCGTCATGCTCCCGACGGCAACAAACGCGACCATGCCCATCAGCACCACCGACGCCGTGACGGGCAGCCAGTGGGGAAAATTGAAATTTTCAGCGCGCGACGGCATGGATGCTTGTGTTCCGAATCATCAGAATCTAGCACAACTGACACGATTGAAAAGCGCAAGTCAACGCACGAAATTCATGCTTTCCTCGCCGTCCAGCACCGCAGAGCACAGGCGGCCAACTGCGGCATGGAAATCTTATCCGTTGTTGTTACACTTCGTTCGTGACCGTCCTCGAAGCGATTCAGAAGAGCGCCGATTTTCTCGGCAAAAAAAACGTCGAGTCGCCGCGCCTGCAAATTGAACTGCTTCTCGCGCATTTGATGAAAATGCCGCGCATGAAATTATACCTGAACTTCGACCGCGTGCTGGCCCCGTCGGAAACGGACGCGCTGCGCGAACTCGTCAAGCGGCGGGGCCAGCGCGAACCGCTCCAGCACATCATCGGCTCGACGTCGTTTTGCGGATACGAAATCGCCGTCAGCCGCCACGCGCTCGTGCCGCGGCCGGAAACGGAATTGCTCGCCGAACTCGGCTGGGAATTCCTTTCAACCCTCAACCCTCAACCCTCAACCGCTTTGGATTTCGGCACCGGCACCGGCTGCATCGCCATCGCGCTGGCGGCCAGATGTCCGAACGCGAAAATTACCGCTTTGGATATTTCGGCGGACGCTTTGGCGCTGGCCGGAGAAAATGCCAACCGAAACAATGTCGCAGAACGGATTGAATTTTTGCAGGGCGATGGATTTGGCGCATTGCCTGCCGGAACACAGTTCGATTTGATCATCAGCAATCCGCCCTACATTCCTTCTGCGGAAATTGAAACGCTCCAGCCGGAAGTCCGCGATTTTGATCCGCATGGCGCACTGGACGGCGGCACAGACGGCCTGGATTTCTACCGGATGCTCGCGGAGCAGGCGAAGGTGTTCCTGAAGCCGGACGGCAAAATTATGCTCGAATTCGGCGACGGACAAGCTCGCGCGATCCGAACAGTTTTTGAAAATGAAAAGTGGATTGTCGAAGCGGTGCAGGAAGATTACAGTCAGCGCGAAAGAATTTTGGTTGTAAAATCATCCTCGTCCTCATCGTCATCCTCATAAATCAAATCGAGGACGAGGACGAGGCGGAGGATGAGGATGAGAATGAGACGGAATTAAATCATGGAAAGTTTTTTAATCAAAGGCGGCGTGCCGTTGCACGGCGAAGTCACCATCAGCGGCAGCAAAAACGCCGCGCTGCCCATCATGGCCGCGACGCTGCTGACCGACGAGCCGTGCATCATCCGTGGCGTGCCGGACTTGAGCGACACGCGGTTCATGGCGCAAATCCTCCAATCACTCGGCGCGCAGGTGAAATTTGCAAATGGCACGCTGACGATACGCGCGAAAAAGATTCGCGGCTACGCCGATTACGAACTCGTCCGCAAAATGCGCGGCTCCATCTGCATCGCCGGGCCGCTGCTGGCGCGGTTGCACAAGGCGCGGATTTCTTTGCCCGGAGGCTGCATCATCGGCGCGCGGCCGATCAATCTGCATTTGAAAGGATTTGAATCTCTCGGCGCGAAAATAAAAATCGAGGGCGGCTATGTGGATGCGACGGCGAAAAAACTGGTTGGCTCGACGATGTTTCTTGGCGGGCGCGCAGGCTCTACGGTTCTTGGCACGGCGAACGTGATGATGGCGGCGACGTTGGCCGACGGAATGACCGTCATCGAAAGCGCGGCGTGCGAGCCGGAAGTGGTGGACCTCGCCCATTTCCTGAACGCGATGGGCGCGAAGATTTCCGGCGCGGGCGGCCCCACCATCACCATTTCAGGCGTCAGCAAATTGCGCGGCGCGGAGCATGAAGTCATTCCCGACCGCATTGAGACGGCGACATTTGCCATTGCCGCCGCCGCGACAAATGGCGAAATCACAATCAAGAATTGCCGCGCCGACCATTTGCACGCGGTTCTCGACAAATTGAACGAAGCCGGAGTTTCAATTCAACAACGTGGCGGCAACCTGGTTGTCCGGCGCGGAAAGAAATTGAAATCCGTTGATATCACCACGCTGCCGTATTCCGGTTTTCCGACGGACGTGCAGGCGCAGATGATGTCGCTGCTCGCGCTGGCGCCGGGCATCAGCATCATCACCGAGCGGATTTTTGAATCGCGCTTCATGCACGTCAGCGAGCTGGCGCGGCTGGGCGCGGAGATCGAGATCGAGGGGCCGAGCGCGATTGTGAAGGGCGGCAGGCCGTTGAGTGGCGCACCGGTGATGGCGAGCGATCTGCGCGCGAGCGCGGCGCTGGTGATCGCCGGGCTGGCGGCGAAGGGCGCGACGCAGGTGAACCGCATTTATCATCTGGACCGCGGCTACGAGAAGATGGACGCGAAATTGCGGAAGCTCGGCGCGCGGATCCGGCGCGTGGAGGAAAAATAAATTTTGCAGATTGCAAAACACTTTTCGCTCGTTGACAGCCGGGCGCAACTGCGTTTTACTTGCTTCATGCTGGACTGGCATGAATACATTCACACCGACCCGAAAATCCTGGTCGGCAAGCCCGTGATCAAAGGCACGCGGCTCTCGGTGGATTTTGTCCTGCGCCTGCTCGCCAACGGCTGGACGCGCGAGCAAGTCTTTGAAAATTATCCGCGCCTGACTCCCGAAGCCCTGCAAGCCTGCTTCTCCTTCGCGGCGGAATGTTTGGAAGAAGAATCTTTTTACGCCGCGCCCGCACGGTGAGCCATGCGCTTTGTGGCCAACGAAAATTTTCCCGTCGCCAGCGTCCGGGTTTTGCGGCAGGCAGGCCACGACGTTCTCCATGCCGCTGAAAATCTTGCCGGCCTCGAAGATGAAATCGTCCTGCAACGGGCGCATGACGAACAACGAATCCATCACCTTTGACCGCGATTACGGCGAACTAATTTTCAAACGGCGGCTCGCCACACCGTTGGGAATTGTCTATTTGCGGTTTGATCCGGCCACGCCGGTTGAACCGGCGGAACTCGTGCTTGCCTTGCAGGGTCACGGCGGAATTAAATTGGAACACCAATTCACTGTTTTAACGCGAGACCAGATTCGGCAACGCCCGCTGCCATGAAAATGCGGCTACGAAAATATGGACGCGAAACTGCGGAAGCTCGGCGCGCGGATCCGGCGCGTGGAGGAGAAATAAATTTTACGGGACGCAGAGACGATTTGTAGCAAGCGGCTGGAGTTGAATCAAAGAATTTAGCGTGTCTATTTTACTCCATTCCACATGACCATCTAAAAACGCAAGATTTCCTCCTTTGGGATGAAGTTCGCCTGTCCAATTCAAGTCAACATTCGTTGTCACTGTCAGCAAGCCAGCTTTTACCGGTTGATGATTCAGAGCCAAATCCCGTTCGCCAGCGAAAATTGTATGTGATGGATTATTTGTGCTGAAATCATCCGCATTTAGAAAATAGCTGATGTTCAAATCATTCAAGGCTTCGTAGTTGGTGGCGGCTTGCCTGGTTTTATCGGTTGGGCAAACTAATACTTTCAGGGATTGAGCTTCTTTTGGCTCACGCAAATGCTTTATCTCTTTTTGAAAATGTGGAAAAACATGGTCGCTGTATATGAATTCCATTGTGCCGCCGTTCATCACTGACACTTGCATTGGAACTTTGCCACCGTAGTCGTTTGCGTAAATGTAAAATCCAATGTCAATTTGTTTGAGGTTGTTTAAGCATACGATTTTATATGCGCGGTGAGGACCGCCATCTAAGGCTGGAAGGAATACGGCCGCTAAAATAACAATCGCAGCAATCACCACCAACAATTCAACCAGCGTGAATCCGCTGATTTTCGCCTTGGCAGAAAGCGTTTTCATGGCTGGTTCAACTGTAACTCCGCCCGCCCCGGCGACAAGCCTGTTTTTTGCCGGCACCGGAGCGCGCCCGTCCCCGGGCGCAGCAACGTGGTAAGGTCAAGAATCTGCCTTTTTCGTGGTCGCCAGAAATGTCCACCTTGCTGCGGGCGAGGACGCCCGCACTCCGCAACTTTTCCCCGCCGTCATCAAAAACGGCAGTTTTTGGCCGTTTTGGGTCGTATTTGCATAAATCGTTGATTTTCATACATCTATCGTCACCGGGGGTGTCCCCGGAGTCACCGGGGGCGTCCCCGGAGTCGTCGGGGGCACATCTTTTCCCGCCGGGGGTCTCCCCGGCGACGTCGAGGGTGCATCTTTTCACGCCGGAAGTGTTCCCGTCGTCGTCGGAAAATCTCCAGGTCATTGGGAGAAATCTCCCAGTCGTTGTGGGAACTGCCCCGATGGTTGCGGGAACCCCAGGAGATTTTCCATCTACCGCCATGTTCCAAAGGCCATTGCCCGGCGCGACGTCGCCGGCGGAGAAGCAACCAACCAGAAACTTCCCCGCCGGCATTTGTTGTCCACCCAACCGTGGACAAATTATCGTGGCTGCGACGCCCCGCCACAGGCTTCAGGCGCGCATTTTTTCGTCCAGCACCTTGCCGTCGGGCGCGATGACCTGGACGTGCAGCGGCATCTGGCCGACGGCGTGAGTGGAGCAGCTCAGGCAAGGGTCGTAGCAGCGGATGCCGTGCTCGATGCGGTTGAGCATCGGCTCGGGAATTTCATTTCCGCGGACGTAGTGCCTTGCGATCTGCGCGACGGTCTGGTTCATGGCCAGATTGTTCTGGCCGGTGGCGACGATGAGGTTGACCTTTTGCAGCAGGCCGTTGCGGTCCACGGTGTAGTCGTGGAAGAGCGTGCCGCGCGGGGCTTCGCTCACGCCCACGCCGCGCAGGTTGTTGATGCCGGCGTCGGCGCGGAGATAATCGCTCGACAGCTCGGCGTCGTCCATGTAGCGCTCGACGAGTTCGATGCAGGCGAGAATTTCGATGAGCCGCGCGTAGTGATACAGGAACGAGGAAGTGACCGCGCCGTGGCCGAGCTTCTTGAAATTTTTCAATTCCGCGTCCGCCTTGGGCACGCCCATTTGCTGGCAGACGTTCAGCCGGGCCAGCGGGCCGACGCGGTAGATTCCCGCCGGGAAACCAAGCGGTTTGTAATACGGCGATTTGAGATAGGACCCGCCCTGAACGGATTCGCCGATGGAATCCAGATAATCCTGCTCGTCGAGCCGGTCGGCGATGATGCTGCCGCTGCTGTCGGTGAAACGGAGCTTGCCGCCGTGATGCTCCCAGGTGCCGTCTTACGCGACGAGTCCCATGAAGAGCGAGGGGAAATTTCCGAAGATTTGAATCTCGCGCTGGTGCGTCTGCATCGTCTTTTCCCAGAGGTCGAAGGCGACCTTGGTGGTGGCGTAAGCCTCCGGCAGCCAGGCGCGGATTTTGGCGCGGCCTTCCTCGCTCAACGCGGAGCGCACGCCGCCGGGCACGGCCCAGGCGGGATGGATTTTTTTGTCGCCGAGAATCTCGATGATTTCCTGGCCGAACTGGCGCAGGCGGATTCCGGCGCGAGCCAGATCCTTGTTCGAGGCGATCAAACCAAAAACATTTCGCTGCGACGGTGCGGTGTCCCAGCCAAGCAAAAAGTCCGGCGCGCTCAAATGAAAAAAACTCAACGCGTGGCTTTGGATGAACTGGCCGAGGTTCATCAGGCGGCGCAGTTTGTCAGCGGCCGGCGGAATATTGACGGCCATCAGCGCGTCGCCGGCCTTGGCCGAGGCGAGCGTGTGGCTCACCGGGCAGATGCCGCAGATGCGCTGGGTGATGCCGGGCATTTCAGAATATGGCCGGCCTTCGCAGAATTTTTCAAAGCCGCGAAACTCGACGACGTGGAATTCCGCGTCGGAGACGTTTCCGGCGTCATCCAGATAAATGCTGATCTTGGCGTGGCCCTCGATGCGGGTCACTGGATCAATGATGATGCGTTTTGACATAAATCTTTTACTGGTAGGGCGGGCAGTCCTCCGCCCGCTGGCGGCGCGCACGGAGTGACGCGCCCTACCTCAACCAAATTTCAATTGCGTGCCTTCCAGCTTCGGTGTCTTGCCTTCGAGCACCTGGACCATCAATGCCTTGATGCGGTCTGCCGGCGGCGGGCAGCCGGGTAAAAAATATTCGACATAAACGGCCTCATGCACCGGCACGACTTTTTTGAGCAGTTGCGGCACGATGCCGTCGGCTTTCGGCACGCCGGGATTGTTTTGCGCGTTTTCGATGTAGGCGCGTTGCAGGACATTTTCCGCGTTATCAATTCCAAACGGATTGCGCATCGCCGGCACGTTGCCGGTGACGGCGCAGTCGCCGAACGACACGAGCACTTTTGTCCGCGCGCGGATTTTGTGGAGGATTTCGAGGTTGTCCTCGTTGCAGACGGCGCCTTCGATGAGGCATAAATCCACATTTTCCGGATATTCCTTCACGTCCACGACCGGGCTATAGACGAGGTCCACGGCATCGGCGAGATCAATGAGAAACTCATCGAGGTCGAGGAACGACATATGGCAGCCGGCGCAGCCGCCGAGCCAGACTGTTGCAACACGCAATTTCATAATTCAAATTTCAGGGCAACCACTGTTTTTTCTCGCGGGCATTGACGATGAATTCCAGTTTGTCGCGGTCGTGTTCCATCTCGGCCACCGTCGAGCCTTTGTGGAACAGCGCGCCGGTCGGGCAGGACATGACGCATTTGCCGCATTCGGTGCAGGTCTCGGAATCGCCCCACGGCTGGTTGAGGTCGGTGATGATCTTGGATCTGCCGCCGCGCCCGGCGACGTTCTTTGTTCCCGCGCCCTCGATGTGCCAGCAGACGCGGACGCAGCGGGCGCAAAGGATGCAGCGGTTGTGGTCCATGCCAAACAGCCGGTGCGTCGCGTCCACCTTCCATTTCGGGAATGTGTAATCGTAGCGGACATGCTCCATGCCCTGCGAATATGCGAGCGTCTGCAGTTCGCAATGGCCGTTGGACACGCACACGGCGCAGACGTGGTTGCGCTCGGCGAACAAAAGCTCCAGCGTCATGCGGCGGTATTTCCGCAGCCGCTCGCTGTCGGTTTTCACGTCCATGCCTTCGCTGATTTTTGTCGTGCAGGCGGGCAGCAATTTGGCGATACCGGTGACTTCCACGAGGCACAATCGGCACGCACCCACGTCATAAACGCCGTCGAGATGGCACAGCGTGGGGATATTGATGCTGGCGTCGGTGGCGACTTCCAGAATTGTCGCGCCTTCCCCGGCGCTGACCTGTTTTCCGTCAATGGTTAAAGTTTTGGCGGCCATAAAATCAGGATGCTTTTGAAAGTCCGGTTTTCTTCGCCTCGCCGTTGTTGCGCGGGCCAAATTCGTCCGGCTGCAATAATTCTTCGTATTCGTTTCGGAAAAACCGCAGCGTGCTCAACGTCGGATTCGGCGCGGTCTGGCCGAGTCCGCACAAGCTTGTGTTTTTCACCATGTCGCAAAGCTCCTCGAGTTTGGCGAGGTCGCGGGCGGTGGCCTTGCGGTTCAAAATTTTTTCAAGCAAATGCAGCATCTGCACCGTGCCGGCCCGGCAGGGGATGCACTTGCCGCAGGATTCGTCCACGCAGAACTCCATGAAATAACGAGCCACGTCCACCATCTTGGTGGAATCATCCATGACGATCATGCCGCCCGAACCCATGATGGAACCGAGCTTGCCGAGCGATTCGTAATCCACCGGCGTGTCCAAATGTTGCGACGGAATGCAGCCGCCGGACGGCCCGCCGGTCTGCACGGCCTTGATTTTACGGCCATCGGGCGCGCCGCCGCCCATTTCCTCGACGATCTGCCGCAAAGGCGTTCCCATCGGCACTTCGATGAGGCCGGTGTTGTTGATCTTGCCGGCGAGCGCGAAGACTTTGGTGCCCTTGCTTTTTTCCGTGCCGATGCCGGCGAACCATTCCGCGCCTTTGCGATAAATCGGCGGCACATTGGCGAAGGTCTCGACGTTGTTGAGCAGGGTTGGACAGCCAAAAAGCCCGCTTTCCGCCGGGAACGGCGGGCGCGGGCGCGGCGTGCCGCGCTTGCCTTCGACGGAGGCCATCAATGCGGTTTCCTCGCCGCAAACGAACGCGCCGGCGCCGATGCGGATGTCTATGTTGAAATTGAACGGGGATTCAAAAATGCCGCTGCCGAGCAGGCCGATCTGCTTGGCCTGTTTTATCGCAAGCTGCAATCGTTTGATGGCCAGCGGATATTCCGCGCGGCAGTAGATGAAGCCCTGGTTCGCCCCGACGGCATAGGCGGCGATGGCCATGCCTTCGAGCACGCTGTGAGGATCGCTTTCGAGCACGCTGCGATCCATGAATGCGCCGGGGTCGCCTTCGTCGGCGTTGCATATGACATATTTCTGCGCGCTCTGGGTTTTGGCGACCGTGCCCCATTTGATGCCGGTGGGAAAACCCGCGCCGCCGCGCCCGCGCAGGCCGCTCTTGACCATTTCTTCCACCACGTCCTTCGGCGTCATTTCGCGGAGGACATCGTGCAGCGCCTGATAACCGTCGGCGGCAATGTATGCCTCGATGCGTTCGGGATCAATTTCGCCGCTGTTTGCCAGGACGATGGACAATTGCTTTTTGAAAAACGGATGGTTGAAGTCGCCGCGTTTGATTTTGGTTTTGTCGCCCTTCAATGTGTTGATCAGTTCCAGGGCGTCCGCCGGCTCGACCTCTTCGTAAAGGGCGTTCTGTGTGTCAATGCTCACGAGCGGCCCTTTGCAGCAGAGTTTCATGCAGCCGACGCCGCGCACTTCCACCTCGTCGGCCAGGCCGGCGTCCTTGACGGCCTGCTCGAGATTTTTTTTGACGGCGTCGGAACTGGAAGATATGCAGCCGGCGGCCATGCAGCAGCGGATGACCGTTTTCTTGCGCGCGGCGCGTTCTTTTTCCGCCATTACGTTGAGATCGTCATTGACCATGTGAAATCCATCCTTTCATGTGCTCGAGCGCGGTTTCGGAAGTTTGCCGCGGAGTGACCGCGCCGTCATAGACGACCGCCGGCGCAATGCCACACGCGCCGATGCAGCGCGCCGTCAAAAGCGACAGCTCGTTGTCCGCCGTCGTTTCGCCGGCCTTGATCCTTGCCTTCGCCTCGACCGCCGCGAGAATTTTGTCCGCGCCCTTGACGTAACACGCCGTGCCAAGGCAGACGACGCAGGTGTGCTTGCCCTGGGGCTTGAGAGTGAAGAAATGGTAAAATGTGGCGACGCCATAAACGCGGCTCGCGGGCAGCTTTAATTTATACGCTACGAACAGCAGCAGGTCGTCTTCGAGAAAGCCAAAAAGTTCCTGCGCCTTGTGCAAAATCTCGATGAGCGCGTCGTGGCGGAATTGATGTTTCTTCATGTGCGCCTCCAAAATGCGGAAGCGCTTGTCGCCGCTGGCGTGCTGCATCACGCGCGCGGTGTCATTTCTTTTTCCCGGTGAAATCATCGGCAACATAAATTCAATGCGTTTTAAATTTGACGCGCACAATTTAGAGACATCACGGAAAATATGCTCCACGTCTTTTGGCTTTCATTGAACATTTATTGTCCTGTTAAAAGTTGTTTTTTTTGCGGAAAAAAATCCGAAAACCGTCCGGGTTCGGAAAAATTTTTCCGCGCGCCGAGGTGTCTTTTGCGGAAAAAACACCTGGGTTTGATGTCAATAAACGAGAAGTGATTGGCAAGAAATGGGAAGATTGTTTTTCGCGCGTGCCTCAAATTTATCCTGCGGATTGCGTTGCAAAATAAAATAACTCTATGTCTAAAAAATCATCCATCTCTGGCAAATACGTTTATCTTTTTGGGAACAAACAAACCGACGGCGACGGCTCCATGAAGCCGCTGCTCGGTGGCAAAGGGGCGAACCTCGCCGAAATGACCCGCATCGGTTTGCCCGTGCCGCCCGGCTTCACCATCACCACCGAAGTCTGCACTTATTATTATCAAAATAAAAAATCCTATCCGAAGGAACTTGCCGCCCAGATGAAAAACGGCGTAGCCTCAATCGAAAAATTCCTCGGCAAAAATTTTGGCGACATGGAAAAGCCGCTGCTCGTGTCCGTGCGTTCCGGCGCGCGCGATTCGATGCCCGGCATGATGGACACGATTTTGAACCTCGGCCTGAACGACCAGACCGTCCTGGCGCTGGCGAAATACAGCGCCAACGAGCGGTTCGCCTGGGATTGCTACCGCCGCTTCATTCAAATGTATGGCGACGTGGTGATGGGAGTGCAAAAACGCGCAGGCGAGGATCACGAGCCGTTTGAAATTGTCATCCATGAACTCAAACACGAGCGTCACCACGCGGACATCGAGGACACGAAACTGACCGCGTCCGATTTGCAGGAGCTTGTCGCGCGTTTCAAAAAATTGATCAAAAAACGCACCGGCGGCGAATTTCCGCAAGACCCGTGGCAGCAGCTTTGGGGCGCGGTCGGCGCGGTGTTCGGATCGTGGATGAATGACCGCGCGATGGTGTATCGCCGCAAATATAATATACCGAGCGAATGGGGAACCGCCGTGAACGTGCAGGCGATGGTTTATGGCAACACCGGCGAAAAATCCGGCTCAGGCGTCGCCTTCACACGCGATCCGGCAACCGGCGAAAAAGTTTTTTACGGCGAATTTTTGATGAACGCGCAGGGTGAGGATGTCGTCGCTGGCGTCCGCACGCCCGAGCTGGTCGCGCAATTAAAAAAACATCTGCCCGCCGCTTTCGCCGAGCTTGAAGCCGTCCGCAAAACATTGGAATCGCATTTCAAGGACGTGCAGGATTTTGAATTCACGATTGAAGACGGCAAAGTGTTCATGCTGCAAACGCGCAATGGCAAGCGCACCGGCCTGGCCGCCGTCCGCTTTGCAATCGAAATGGAAAAGGAAAAATTGATTGATTGGAAAACGGCGATCCGCCGCGTTCCGGCCAACCAATTGGACCAGGTGCTCGCGCCGATTTTTGACCGCACTGCCGTGAAAAATGCGAAGTGCATCGCACGCGGCCTGCCAGCCGGGCCGGGCGCGGCTTCGGGTAAAATGTATTTAAACGCCGACCGCGCCGTCGAGGCTGCGGCCAAAGGTGAGCGTGTATTACTCGTTCGCAATGAAACGTCGCCGGAAGATTTGCGCGGCATGATTGCCGCCGAAGGAATTCTCACCGCGAAAGGCGGCGTCAGTTCACACGCGGCACTCGTCGCGCGGCAAATGGGCAAGGTCTGCGTCTGCGGCGCGAGCGCGTTGCAGATTGATTACGCCGTCAAGACGATGTCGGTCAACGGCGACACATTTAAGGAAGGCGATTTTATTTCCATCAGCGGCACCGCCGGAGAGGTTTACCCGGGCGAACTCAAAACCGCCGCGTCGGAAATAGTCCAGGTGCTATGTGAAAAATCCCTCGATGCGAAGGACAGCGCGTCCTATCAGATGTTCAAGAAGCTCATGGATTGGTGCGCGAAAGTGACGAAGCTGCAAGTCCGCACCAACGCCGACACACCGGAACAGGCCGCAAACGCCGTCGCTTTTGGCGCGAGCGGAATCGGCTTGTGCCGCACCGAGCACATGTTTTTCGAGGGCAACCGCATTGATGCCATGCGCGAAATGATCCTGGCCGCCAACGTCGAGGAGCGGAAGAAGGCGCTGGCGAAACTGCTGCCGTATCAAAAGGCGGACTTCATCGGCATTTTTAAGGAATTAAAAGGCCTGCCCGCCACGATCCGATTTCTCGATCCGCCGCTGCACGAGTTTTTGCCCAACAGCAAGGAGCAGCAGATGGATTTGGCGCGAAAGCTGAACATTCCCGTCGAGAGAATCATGGCTCGCGTCAACGAGCTTCACGAATTCAATCCCATGCTCGGCTTCCGCGGCTGCCGGCTTGGACTGGTTTATCCGGAGATTTCCGAGATGCAGGCGCGCGCAGTTTTTGAGGCCGCCGCCGAAGCTCATAAGGAAGGCGTCAAATGCAAACCGGAAATCATGATTCCGCTCGTCGGATTCAAAAAAGAACTCGATTTGCAAATTGAAGTTGTCCATCGCGTCGCGAAGGAAGTGATGGCCGAGAAAAAAGTGAAATTGAATTATCTCGTCGGCACGATGATTGAAATTCCGCGCGGAGCACTCACGGCGGACGCAATCGCCGAGACCGCCGAATTTTTCAGCTTCGGCACGAACGATTTGACGCAGACCTGCCTAGGCATGAGCCGGGACGATTCCGGTTCATTTCTGCCGCATTACGCCGAAATGGAAATTGTGAAGACAAATCCGTTCGCCTCGATTGACCAGAGTGGCGTCGGGCAACTGATGAAAATTGCCGCCGAAAAAGGCCGCACCACGCGCAAAGACCTCAAGCTCGGCATCTGCGGTGAGCACGGTGGCGATCCCGAATCCGTGAAATTCTGTCACAAGCTTGGATTGAGCTATGTCAGTTGCTCGCCCTTCCGTGTGCCAGTCGCACGGCTTGCGGCGGCGCAGGCGGCGTTGGAGGACGCCGCAAATAAACCGGCGAAGAAAAATAAAATTCGGAAGTAAAACTCATTTCAACCCGAACAATCAAAATTATGCACAAAAACAAATTGCATTCACTTGGTTTAGTCACGGCAGCCTTTTTTGCCGCAACCGGCAGCCTGCACGCGGGCGAGGCGGATCTAAAAATTCCCGGCCTCGAACAGGTCAGTTTCGACGGGCTGGGCGGCATGAGCGGATTGACGCTGATGTATCTGGGCATCGTCGTCTGCGCCGTCGGGGTGATTTTCGGGTTGATACAATACTGGCGGACAAAAAATCTGCCGGTTCACAAATCCATGAGCGACGTCTCGCGCATGATTTGGGAGACGTGCAAAACGTATCTGCTGCAACAGGGAAAATTCCTCGCCGTCCTGTGGCTGCTGATCGCGTGCTGCATCCTGTTTTATTTCAAAGTGCTCGAGCATAAAAATTTTGGCGACATTGCCGTCATTTTGCTTGCGTCGGTTCTGGGAATTCTCGGCAGCTACGGCGTCGCGTGGTTCGGCATCCGCATCAACACAAAAGCCAACAGCCGCACGGCATTTTCGGCGCTGAAGGGCAATCCGCTCCGGACGCTGTCCATTCCGCTGCAATCCGGCATGAGCATCGGGCTGCTGCTGGTTTCCGTCGAATTATTTTTCATGATCAGCATCCTGGTGTTTCTCCGGCCCGAACTTGTCGGTCCATGCTTCATCGGTTTTGCCATCGGCGAATCGCTCGGCGCCACGGTGCTGCGCATTTGCGGCGGCATCTTCACAAAAATTGCGGACATCGGCAGCGACCTGATGAAAATCGTCTTCAAGCTGCCGGAAGACGATCCGAAAAATCCCGGCGTCATCGCCGATTGCACGGGTGACAATGCGGGCGATTCGGTCGGCCCGACAGCGGACGGCTTTGAAACTTATGGCGTGACCGGCGTGGCGTTGATTGCGTTTCTCGCGCTGGCGCTGGCATCCACCCCGGCAGTTTGCGCCACGCTCATCGTCTGGCTGTTCGTCATGCGGGCGTTGATGATTGTGACCTCGCTGGCATCTTATTTCATCAACGACTCCGTCTGCCGGGCGAGATACGGGAGCTTGAAGGATTTTGATTATGAAGCGCCGCTGACGCAGCTTGTCTGGATCACCTCGGTCGTTTCGATTTTTGTCACGTTCGCAGCCAGCTATTTTCTGCTGGGCAAACAAACCGGATTGAATCCTGATTTGTGGTGGGTGCTTTCGGCGATCATTTCCTGCGGCACGGCGGCGGGCGCGTTGATTCCCGAATTTTCAAAAATCTTCACCAGCACCAATTCGCAGCACGTCAAGGAAATCGTCAACTGCTCCAAGCACGGCGGCGCGTCGCTGAACATTTTGTCCGGCTTCGTCGCCGGAAATTTTTCCGCGTTCTGGACGGGCCTGGTCATTCTGGCGCTGATGTTCACGAGCTGCCTGTTCGCGCTGTATCAAGGCTCGCCTGTCGTGGCGCTGATGCCCGACACGCTCAAATTCGCCGCGCCGATTTTTGCGTTCGGCCTCGTCGCGTTCGGATTTCTGGGCATGGGGCCGGTGACGATTGCCGTGGACAGCTACGGTCCGGTCACCGACAACGCGCAGTCGGTTTATGAATTGAGCCAGATTGAATCGCGCAAAAATATCCGCGCCGAAATCGAGGAGCAGTTTGGCTTCGAACCCGATTTTGAGCACGCCAAGTATCAGCTCGAAAAAGGCGACGGCGTGGGCAACACGTTCAAGGCCACCGCCAAACCGGTTTTGATCGGGACGGCCGTCGTCGGCGCGACAACGATGGTTTTCGGCATCATCATTTTGCTCGACAACATCGGCAAGGCGGCCGATCCGTCATTCAGCATCATTTCCAAATTGAGCCTCGTCATGCCCGAAATCATCCTCGGCCTTCTCATGGGCGGCTCGGTGATTTACTGGTTCACGGGCGCATCGTGCCAGGCAGTCGTGACTGGCGCCTATCGCGCGGTGGTTTATATCCAGGAACATATCAAGCTCGACTCCGTCACCGCGTCGGAAAAAGACAGCAAGGAGGTCGTCCGCATCTGCACCGTTTATGCGCAGAAAGGGATGTGGAACATTTTTATTGTGATTTTCTGCCTCGCGCTTTCGCTGGCGTTTTTCAACCCGTATTTCTTTATCGGCTATCTCATCGCGATTGCATTCTTTGGATTATTCCAGGCGATTTTCATGGCCAACGCCGGCGGCGCGTGGGACAACGCCAAAAAAATTGTCGAAGTGGAATTGCGCCAGAAGGGAACCGACCTGCACGCCGCGACGGTCGTCGGCGACACCGTGGGCGATCCGTTCAAGGACACGTCGTCCGTGGCGTTGAATCCGGTGATCAAATTCACCACGCTCTTCGGCCTGCTCGCGGTGGAAATCGCCGTGACAATCCAAAGCCAGAATTTGAAGAACGTCATCGGCGGCGTGCTTTTCATCACCGCGCTGATATTTGTCCACCGGTCGTTTTACGCCATGCGAGTTCCCGACGCCAATGATGAAACATCCTCGTCGCAGGACGGGCTTGCGACGGAAAGCTCGAAGGATTCCCGATGGGCCGCAGGCTTGAACGGAAATAAAACGGCGGCTGCCACGGTTTTGGAGAAACCGTCCCGTTGAATGGCCGCGTTTTTTCTGAACAATTGATTTTCAGGCGGGACGGATGAATTGAGCGCGGATGTGGCATTGATTTTTTATGAACATACTTCTCATCAGCCCGCGGACACCGGACACGTTCTGGAGTTTCAAACACGCCATCCGGTTCGTTTCGCGCCGGGCATCCATGCCGCCGCTCGGATTGCTGACGGTGGCCGCGATGCTGCCGCCGGAATGGGAACTCAAGCTGGTGGATTTGAACGTGGAAAAGCTAAAGGACGAGGACCTGCGCCGGGCGGATTATGTTTTGCTCGGCGCAATGATTGTGCAAAAGGATTCTGTGCGCGAAATCATGGCGCGGTGCGCGGCTTTTGGAAAAACAGTCATCGCAGGCGGCCCGTTGTTCACCACCGGGCACGAGGAGTTTCCGGAAATCCGCCACTTCGTTCTCGGCGAGGCCGAGGAAGCGATGCCGCAGGTCGTGGCCGACATGCGGAACGGACAGCTTCAGGCGATTTATCGCGCACCGCACCGGCCGGACATCACACGCACGCCGTCGCCGCGCTGGGACCTCATCAAGATGCGATATTACGTCACGATGTCCGTGCAATTCTCGCGCGGCTGCCCGTTCGACTGCGAATTTTGCGACATCATCGTGATGAACGGCCGCGTGCCGCGCACGAAAACCCCCGCGCAATTGATCGCAGAACTGGACGCTCTGCGCGAGCGCGGCTGGAAGGACATGGTTTTCATCGTGGACGACAATTTCATCGGCAACAAACAACGGACCAAGACGCTGCTGCACGCGTTGATCGAATGGCGCCGGCGCACGCGCAGCCGCATCGGATTTCTCACCGAGGCGTCGGTGAACCTTGCCGACGACCCGGAATTGTGCGCGCTGATGGTCGAGGCCGGTTTCAAAAAAGTTTTTGTCGGCATTGAAACGCCGTCGGTCGAGGCGCTGGCGGAATGTCACAAGGTCCAGAACCGGAACCGTGATTTGGTGGCCTCGGTGAAAATTTTGCAGCGCGCCGGGCTGGAAGTCATGGGCGGGTTCATCGTGGGCTTCGACAGCGACCAGAAGGACATTTTCAAGCGGCAGTTCGAATTCATCCAGCGATCCGGCGTGGCGACGGCGATGGTGGGATTGCTGACCGCATTGCCGCAGACGCGACTGTGGCAGCGGTTGAAAACCGAAGGCCGCCTGGAAGTTCAAAGCTCCGGCAACAACACCGACGCCGCGCTCAATTTCAAGCCGAAATTGAACCGCGACTTCCTGCAATCCGGCTACCGCGACCTGGTGAGGAAACTTTACGAGCCGGGTAATTACTACAGGCGCATCCGCACGTTTCTCAAAAGCCACCGGCCACGCGGTCCCCACCGTCGCCTGTCACGCGCGGACTTCATTGCCTTTCTAAAATCATCCTGGCTGCTCGGCGTGTGGCACCGGGGGCGCGTCGGATATTGGCGGCTGTTTTGGGGCACGCTCATCCGCCGTCCGCGCCAGTTTCCGCAGGCCATTGAGCTTGCCATACTTGGCTACCACTTTCGTCGCGTGGCAAAAGCGGTGTAAATGCGCCCGTTTGGCGTGGAGAAACAGCGGCAAGTTATGGTCATCATTGACCAATTGACGGTTAGCGGAGAAAGCCGGGCGCAGTTAGCCTTTAACAGTGAAAATGAATAAAAAATCGGACGCGGCCGGCACGATCTTGGAATACGCGCTGGAAAAATATCCTGTTTCACTCAAGCTCCGCGACGGCACGCCTGTCGTCATCCGTCCTTTTTGCCGCCGCGATGAAAACCGGCTGCATAAATTTTTACTGGCCGTGCCCGAGGAGGAGCGATTGTTCATCAAGAAACGCATTTTCGAACGCACCAATTTCCATGCATGGTGCCGCAATCCTGATTTTGAGGAAAACCTTCCGTTGCTGATGCTGCACGGTGAAAAAATCATTGGTGAAGCTACCTTGCGCCAGCGCCCCGGTGGATGGAAGCGTCACATCGGTGTCCTTACCATGCTGACACATCCGGATTATCGCGGACGGGATGTCGCCAGGATTTTAATTGCCGAACAGGTCGAGATCGCCGGTGCTCTCGGTCTGCGCAAGCTGGAATCCGAACTCAACGGCGAACGCAAGATCGCCATCCGCGCGCTTGAAGACACCGGCTTTTATCTTTTGATGCGCCAGACCGATTATGTGATCGACATGAACGCGGTTCCTCACGATTACGTTCTTATGGGGCTGGATTTGAGGGTGGAGGAAGAATATGCCGGAGTCGGAGAATAACGAAAACCAGAGCCGTTATGAACGCTACATTGAGATTGATTGAAAAACAAATCGCGATGTCGGACTTCAGAAATCGCGCGGGCCAATCCCCTTCTCAAAACGCCCCGGAGCCGGGCCGTCATGTGACGAAGGACGGCGCGGCTTTCGGCCCCTGTCTGTTCATTTCACGCGAATGCGGCAGCGGTGCCAGCCTTTTGGCGCAGATGGTCGGCGAGTGGCTGGGATGGAATGTTTTTGACGCCAAAATTGTTGATGAAATAGCGCAGGCCGCCAACATACACCGCCATCTGGTAAAAAGTGTGGATGAGCGTGTCCATACTTATTGGGAGCAGACCTTGCGGGAGCTTTTGATGGACGATCTGGCGGACAAAAAGTATTTACACCTCCTCAAGCAAGTGGTCACGGCATTGGGGTCTCACGGCAACGTCGTGTTTGTCGGGCGCGGCGCGCAGTATTTTCTTCCGACACAATGCGGATTGAGCCTCCGTCTGGCGGCGCCATTGGAAGCGCGGACGAAACGCATGGCCGAACAGATGAAATTATCCCTGGAAGAAGCGCGGTTAAAAGTGCGGAAGATTGACGCGGAACGCGCGGCTTTTGTCCGGAAGACATTCAAAAAAGACGCCGCCTCACCTCTAAATTACGACCTGATAATCAATACCGGCGAAATCAACATTGAAAGCGCTGCCAACATTGTGCTGGCTTCCATTCGTGAAAAACTCGGCGTCTGCCCTAAAAACCATCCTGTCCGGGGTTAGTGAAACAATGAAATCGAACTTATTCGACTCATACACCTCTAACGCTGCCCAAGTAGCAAGGGCGGTTTTTCCCAAGCCACCAAATCCCAGCAAGGATGTAATAAACGATTTAGGGTCTTCAAGCGCTTCCAAAATCCGGTAGTGGGGTCATTTGGCTTTTCAGGCCGTTTCGGGACATTTCCGCTTGCATCCAGCGAGTTTGGCATGAAATTGTTGGTTTATGCAGGTATAAGACAGCTTTTTCAGTTTTATTACTATCCTATCCTGCGACATAAGCGCGTTCTGCCCATGCGTATCGGTAGGAATGAAGCGAGATGCCTTTGATTTCCAAAAGACGGCAACGGCGGCAAAATTCAGCCGAACGGTCTTTGTCTGAAAGGCTGGCAATTTTAGGAAATAAAAATCCCTGTTGTGGAAGTTTTTTCAACAACGCTTCCAACGAATTGCCAATTTTAAGAAACGACCATTCCCCCGTTTTTTTGCGCTGATACGCAAGAACGCGCTCTTTCCAATTGATGTTTTCGGATGCCAGCAAAGAACAATCTGTTTGTGCCGCGCCGATGAGCCAAAGCATTTCGTAATAATGGCGTCTTTCATCATTCTTTTGCTCCGCTGCGATGATTTTATCGTGTTCCTCAATCGTGATACCGCGCTTTGGTTTCTTTGGAGTTTTCGGCCATTGTTTCGGCGTGATGATATGCCACTGCATCCAGCCATTGCCCAAAGCAAGATTATGAAGCCGGTGCAAATAATTGTTGGCAGCAGTCCCGCCACGCTTCAAAACAGCCTTCAAATCTTCGCTGGTAGTTTCAATGATTGGCTTTTTGCGGATGATGTCAAACGCCGTGGAATTTAATTCACGCGCATAACGCTTTTGGCTGACTTCTTTGCCGTGCGAACTCAATTCATTCATAGCCTCTGTCCAAGTGCGCGTTGCCATGTTTGGGTCTGCGTTTGCGATATAGACCTTGCCCAATTGAAGATTCAGGGCGGGAGTTTGTCGCGCCTGATTTTCAGCGTCCAAAATCCTTTGGGCTTGCTCTTTGTCGCTGGTGAACAGACAACGCTGTTCGCGTGTAGCGTTGTTTTGAATGTAATAATTCTCTCGGTCTTTCCGTTTGAACAGCCGATATGCTTTTTTCATGTTTTTTGTCATGTAATAAGCATACGAGAATTTTCGGAGTTCCCGTTAGGGAGCAGTAGGCGAGGCAGCATTGAGGCAGCGCGAATTGTTGCGGACTAGCGTGGCAATCCAATTTTTGCTGACTCGTTTGCTGACAATTGCCCTCAATCTGCGCTTCCCGCCTTGAAAACCCCTTGAAAGCAAAGGATTCTTAAAATGGCTCCAGAGGAAGGACTCGAACCTTCAACATCACGGTTAACAGCCGCGTGCTCTACCATTGAGCTACTCTGGAATCAAACGGGCAAGCAATCTACATTCCAGATATTTTCGCGTCAATGTTTTTGCGTCAGCCTGTCACAAGTGTTCCGACTTTTTCACCCAGAACCACGCGGCGCAAATTGTGCGGCTTCGAAAAATCAAAAACGATGACCGGCATCTTGTTGTCCATGCAAAGCGAAAACGCGGTCGAGTCCATCACCTTCAATTGCCGTTGCAACGCGTCGAGGTAGGTGATTTCCGCAAACCGCTTCGCCTTTGGATTTTTCTTCGGGTCGCAATCGTAAATGCCGTCCACCTTGGTCGCCTTCAAAATCACTTCCGCGCCGATCTCATTCGCGCGCAGCGCCGCCGCCGTGTCCGTGGAAAAATACGGATTGCCCGTGCCGCCGCCGAAAATCACCACGCGCCCCTTTTCCAGATGCCGCACCGCGCGGCGCCGGATGAACGGCTCGGCGATCTGCGACATCACGATGGCGCTTTGCACGCGCGTGGGCGAGCCGAGCTTTTCCAGCGCGTCCTGCAAGGCCAGCGCGTTGATGACCGTCGCGAGCATCCCCATGTAATCGCCCGTCGCGCGCTCGATGCCGCGCTCACTGCCGCTCAGGCCGCGGAAAATATTCCCGCCGCCGACGACCACGACCACCTGCACGCCGAGTTCGCGCACTTCGCGGATCTGCCCGGCCATGTGCTGCACCGCCTCGGGCGAAATGCCGGTGCCGTTCGCGTCGCCGAGCGACTCGCCACTCAATTTGAGCAGGATGCGGGAAAATTTCGGTTTTTTGGCCGTGGTCATAAAAGTTGAAGCGCGCGGAGCATCGCAAAATGTTTAACAGCCGCGCGCTGAATCGTCAAATCAAAGCTGTCTAGACAAACAAAAAAAGGCATCCATCGCTGGACGCCTTTGCAATTATGTTTGAAGAATTTTACGCGCTTTCGCCGACCTGGAAACGCACGAACCGGCGGATTGTGATCTCATCACCGAGTTGCTTGCCGATCTGCGCGACGTGTTCCTTCACGCTGACTTCGGAATTGCGTTTCACGAAGCCTTGGTCCACGAGGCAGTAGGTCTGGAAAAATTTGTCCAGCACACCCGCCAGGATTTTTTCCATCGCCTGCGCTGGCTTGCCTTTGAGCCGGTCGGAGTTCGCGGCAATCTCCCGCTCCTTCGTGATGATTTCCGGCGAAACTTGATCGCGCGAAACCGCGTGCGGATGTCCCGCCGCAATCTGCAACGTGATGTCGCGCACGAGCTGCTTGAATTCCTCCGTCGCGGTCGTCTCGGCCTTGCCCGCGCCGACTTCGACAAGAACGCCGACTTTTGCGCCGGTGTGGATGTAGGCGGCGACGAGCCCGTTGCCGGAAACCTCAATGCGCGAGTTGCGGGAAATTTTTATGTTCTCTCCAATCTTCGCCACGACTGCGATGCGGTCGGCTTCCAAATCCGCGTTCGGATTCGACGCGAGTTTTTTGGCGATGTCGTCGCAAAACGCGCGGAAGCTGTCGTTCTTGGCGACAAAATCCGTCTCGCAATTGATTTCCACCAGCACGCCGACTTTTGCGCCGGGCGCGATGTGCTGCGCGATGACGCCTTCGTTGGCGGCGCGGCCCGCCTTTTTCTCGGCAGACGCGATGCCTTTTTTGCGCAGATATTCCATGGCGACTTCAATGTCGCCTTTGGTCTCGACGAGCGCTTTTTTGCAATCCATCAAACCCGCGCCGGTCATTTCCCGGAGCTTGCCGACATTTGCAGCAGTGATTTCAGCCATAAAAACAGTTGAGAGTTGAGAGCGGAAAAAATCGCGCTCCAATAAATTTACGCCGGTGAATTTTCCGGCGTGGTCGGATCGTCACCGGCGGCAATTTCAACCGCCTGTGCCGATTCAAATTTTTGTTCGTCCGCCGGAGCGGCTTCCTGCGCATCCGGTGCATCCGGCTTGCGCGCGCGCTTGGCTTCAAATTCCGCCTGCGCCTGCGTGATGACCTGGCCAATCGTCGCCATGATCGTGCGCACCGAGCGGATGGCGTCGTCGTTCGCGGCAATCGGATAATCCACCAGATCGGGATCGGAATTCGTGTCCACGAGCGCGACGATGGGGATTTTCAATTTGATCGCCTCGGCCACGGCGTTGTGTTCGCGCTTGATGTCCACGACGAACATCGCGGCGGGAAGCTTGTCCATCCCGCGGAGTCCGTCAAAATATTTGTTCAGCCGCGCACCTTCGCGGCGGATGGTGGACTGTTCCTGCTTCACGTAATTGTTGATGGAGCCGTCCGTGTCCATCTTCTCGATTTCCTTCAGCCGCTTGATGGATGATTTGATGGTCGCGTAATTCGTCAGCGTGCCGCCGAGCCAGCGTTCCGTCACAAAAAACTGGCCGCATTCCTTCGCGGTGTCCTTGACGCACTGTTGCGCCTGCTTCTTTGTGCCGACGAAAACGATTTTTCCGCCCTTGCGGACCGTAGTGGAAAGAAAATTGCAGGCAGCTTCGAGCTGCTCGACGGTTTTCGATAGGTTGATGATGTGGATGCCGTTGCGCGCGTCGAAGATGAAAGGCTTCATCTTGGGATTCCAGCGCTTTGTCTGGTGTCCGAAATGGACGCCTGACTCCAACAATTCTTTTATGCCGATGCTTAACATGTTTCCTTTGGTTAAAAATCCGCCGAGGCGAACCATCCCGCGGAAAACGGGATTAATTTTAGTGTTATTGTGGCCATTCACGTTCACACGAGCGCGAAATTTTTAAGGCCGTTTTCCCTCTGCCAACCAGCGAAAGGAATGTTGAAAATAGCAGAAAAATGCCGGGTGGCAACTGCTATTTTCAGCATGGACCTTGCGGAAATGGTGGTTGGCGGGATTTAATCACTTCACCCATCCCTGCGCCTTCAGCCAGAACAGACAGTCGCCCGTCCACGGATGCATGGGCGCAGTCGGCGCATTTCTGTTGCCCAAACCCATGCCGTGTCCGCCTTTTTGATAGATGTGCAGGTCGAACGGCACGTGATTTTTCCGCAGCGCGGCGGCGAACATCAGCGTGTTTTCCGGCGGAACGGTTTTATCCTCGCTCGTGCACCAGATGAAGCACGGCGGCGTATTCGGCGTCACCTGCAATTCACTGGAAAGCTGCTTCACCAGTTCTGGCGCCGGATTTTTGCCGAGCAACATATTTTTCGAACCTTGATGAGCGAATTCACCCATGGTGATGACCGGATAACAAAGTATGCCGATGTCCGGCCGCGAACTTTGCCGCTCAATCGTGTCGGCGGAATTGGTGTCGCCGGAATCAAAATGCGTCATCACCATCGAGGCAAGATGCCCGCCCGCCGACGACCCCATGATGCCGATGCGCTTGGGATCAATCTTGTAATCATCCGCATGCGCACGAACCATCCGCACCGCCCGCACCACATCCTGAAATTCCGCCGGATAATGATAGCCGGTCGAGCCGAGCCGGTATTTCAACACGAAGCAAGTTATACCATGCTGGTTGAGCCAGAGCGCGTAATCATTGCCCTCGTGCGGCGCGAGATGCGTGTAGGCGCCGCCGGGACAGATAATCATCGCCGCGCCTGTGGCATTCGTCGGGTCGGCCAGATACGGCGTTAGTGTGGGGATATCGTTGGAGGAATTGCCGAGCGCGCCCGGCGCGCCGTCGGGCCAGAGCGGGATGGGCGTTTGCATTTCTGCGCGCGACAACATAAGCGATGAAAACAATACGATCAGGGTGGAAATAGATTTCATATCTTTTACGATTAGTTTTTGATCTTTGCCTCGCCGGTCTCCACGTCGAGCGTCCATTCGTGCGGTTCCGGCAGCCGCAGTTTCCCATCACCGATTTCCAGCGGCATCCAGAGATAGCGCGAATCCCATTGCGTTTGCGGCCTCCAGATGTCGCCCATGAAAATGACAGAGGTTGTCTTTGTCCCGGCAATTTTCAACAGCATCGAAGACTGCGAGCCGAAGGTGTTTGTTGACTCCGGCGCGATGCTCTTGAATTTAGACCACGGCCCGGCGAGCGATTTTGCCGTCGCATAGACGTTCGGGTTTGCCGCCCAGCCGGTGAGATGCGAGCCGACGACGTAATAAAGCCCGTCGAAATGCACCAGCGCGCCGCCTTCGAGATGTTCCGGGATGAGGCAGATGTCTTTTTCCACGGTCAGATAATCGTCGGAAAGCTTGGCGATGTGAAAACCGTTCGGGCGGTCCTCAAAAATCAGATACGCCGCGCCGTCGTCGTCAATGAACTGACCGATGTCGCGGCTCTGGTAGCCGAGCGGGCGGAAACTGTTCAGGTATTTGTAATCGCCGTCCACCGTGTCGCAGGTCGCCACGCCGACGCGCGCGAGATTGTAGCCACCGCGCTCTCCCGGCAACGGGCCGTCAATGTGCATATACATCACGAACTTTTTCGTCTTCGCGTTGTAGAAAACCTTGGGCCGTTCCAGAATCCAGCCGCGTCCGAAATTTTCCGGGTCCTCCAGCTTCAACACCTGGTTGCGGTGCGTCCAATGCACCAGGTCCTGAGATGAATAACAACTGACGCATCGGAGTCCGCGTTGATTGGTCTGCGCGCGGTCCTCGCCGAACCAGTAAAACGTGTTCCCGAGCTCGATGACACCGCCGCCATGCGCCTGAATGTGTTCGCCTTGATTGTCCGGCCAGACTTCTCCGGGCCGGATGGTCTCTGCTGGATGCGCGGCGAAGCCGAGGAACATCGCCACGACGACGAGACGCAAGGCTTTTGCAGGTGAAATTTCTGTCATG
>Ga0181529_10001533_pt1 | contig 29385 bp, 26 predicted proteins | sample PEATcosm2014_Bin_36_FD_119763 | JGI IMG/M metagenome (GOLD analysis project Ga0181529, IMG submission 119763) | Peatland microbial communities from MTU Mesocosm Facility, Houghton, MI, USA - PEATcosm2014_Bin10_30_metaG | ecosystem: Environmental > Terrestrial > Soil > Wetlands > Peat | place... | reverse complement strand
TTCACCGGCGTCGCCACGCTGGCCAAGGGACCGGTGGCGCCCTTCCTGGCTCTGGTCATCGTGGCTGCCTTCGCCTTTTTGCGCAAGGACCTCTCCATTCTCAGAAGGTCCTTCTGGTGGCCGGGAGCGCTGCTTTACCTGGCTATTGTGCTGCCCTGGTTTATCGCCGTGCAGCACCAGAATCCCACCTTCTTCCGCGAGTTCTTCCTGGAACACAATCTGGAGCGCTTCGCCACCAATCGCTACCAGCACGCGCAGCCCTTCTGGTACTACCTGGCGGTGGTGTTGCTGGCAATCATGCCCTGGACAGTGATCGCTGTGCGCGCATTGGCCGACGGCATCCAGACCTCGGTATGCGAGTGGCGGCAGCGCCACTTCGGAGCCTGCAAACCCTGCGCCAACCGTCCGGGCGATGCCTTCCCCGAGTTTCTGGTGCTCTGGGCGCTGATTCCCATCGTCTTCTTTTCCTTTTCGCAGTCCAAACTTCCGGGATACATTCTTCCCTCCATTCCGCCCATCACGATCCTCACCGGAGACTATCTGTTCCGCCGCCGGCACGAGGGGCTGAACCGCTGGGTGCTTTTGGGGCATGCGGCGCTCTCCGGGGTGATGACCATGTTTGCCCTGTTGCTGCCCTGGTTTGTCGCCCACGGCCGGCAGATGCCACCGCTTTCCGCTCTGATCGTCGCCCTGCTGGCGGCCCTGGGCGCGGCGCTGCTCATCCTGGTTGTCGTCAAAGGATACGGTGTGGCCCGGCTGCGTCTGGTCACCACCGGCGTGTTGATGGTGCTGGTTCTGTTTCTCTACGGTGTGGGGCCGTTCCTCGGCATCCCCGCCGTCAACGCTACCAAGCGGGTGATTCACCTGCTCGACCGTTCCTACTCCGCCCGTCCACTGGCCGCGAGCCTGGCCGCGGTGGGCGCTCAGGACGAAACCGTCGCCGTCTTTCGCGTGCGGCGCGACGTTGAATACGGGCTCTCGTTCTATCGCAATCGCGAAGTGGTCAATTACGAGGAGGACGGCGTGCCCGCTGGCCAGCACTTGCTGGTGGCGCGGATTGCCGGCCGCGGCGGCATCGATCTGCACACCCAGTCTGCGCTGGAGGAGTACCTGGAGGGCCGGCCATACGAACAGCTTTTCAGTTGGCCGGAGCAGGGGTTGGTAATCTACCTCGTTGGCAGCCGCTGAACTGATAAGCTGAATCTCTAGTTCCAGTTGACTGAAATTGCGAGCGCAGAGAGCGGAAGGTGAAGCTAGACCGCGCTTTCAAGTTTGCCGGGGGAGGCTTTCCGGCTCTCATGCCCGGCAAAACCACGTCAAAAAAGGCATACATGGCATCGGGCGTTTCCATCGAGATTCTTGACCTGCGGCACTTTGCGGCGCCCATGCTGCGCCCGGTGCTGGAAGCCGAGGGAGAACTCTGGGAGCAGCGGCTGCATTGGGATTATCACTCTTCTGCCCGGCTCCTCATGCAGTATCTCGACAGTCACATGCTGCCTGGCTACGCGGCGACGGAAGGCGGCCACGTCGCCGGCTATACCTTCTGCGTCTACGAAGAAACCAAGGCGGTCATTGGCGATGTCTTTGCGCTGCGCGGCCCCCAACCTGGTTCCCGCGATTTGTCCGGACTCGTTTCCCGGCCGGAGAGCGGGCCCGCGCACGAGGTAGAAACCACCCTGCTGCACCACCTCTTCGAGCTGCTGCTGAACTCCCCGCAGGTGGACCGCGTCGAATCGCAACTGCTGATTCACCCCGCGGGCAGCCATGCCGGGGCCTTCCGCGAGGCGGGCTTCGACGTCTACCGCCGTCTCTTCCTGGTGCAGTCTCTCAAGAGTGTCCGGCCCGCGCCCGCTGTGGAACTGCCCGCGGAGCTGGAGCTGCGTCCCTGGCGCGACGAGGACATGAACTCCGCCGGGCGTCTGATCTCCGTGGCTTATCGCAACCACCCCGATGCGGTGATCAACGATCAGTACCTCTCCCTCAATGGAAGCCAGCGTTTTCTGCACAACATCGTGCGCTACTCCGGCTGCGGGGTATTTTGCCCGCAGGCCTCGCAGGTGCTGGTCGATCGCCAAAGCCGGGAGCTGGCCGCCATGGTGCTGGGCTCGCGGGTGAGCCCGCAAAGCGGCCACATTACCCAGGTCTGCGTCCACCCCAAATACCGGCGGCGCGGGCTGGCCAAGTTGTTGCTCTCCGCGGTTTCCTCGGCCTACATGCGCATGAGCGTGAGCGAGATCTCGCTCACCGTGACCGAGGGCAACAGCGGAGCCGTGGACCTTTACCTGGCCGAGGGATATACCTGCGAACACACCTTCGATGCCGCCGTGTGGAACCGGCAGCGCAAAGTCTGAGGCTAGCGGGAAGCCTGGGTAGAGAGGACAGCTTGGGGAACCTCTGAATAAGTCGAGGTTTTGAAGGGTACGGGCTTTAGCCCGTACGTAAACGCCTCCTAATCAGAGGTTCCTTAGAATTTCGATCGCGAATGCGGTGGCGGTGCAGGAGTCCGCTTGCCATAATCGCCGATCCATTTGGGCGGGTCTGGCTCCAGGCTGCCATCCACTTTCACGCCGCGCTCCCTTGCCCAGCGGTAGCCCCACATGGGACCGTACCTGGTAACGACCGTTTCGGGAAGACCATAGGCCGGATCAAGCTCGGCTTGTGAAAGCGTCACCCAGCGGAACCCTCTCTTCTCAAACAGCGAGAGCATGTCTTCAATCGTTTCGGCATTGAGCCGATTGTCATGAATCAGCATGATCTGGGGAGGTTCATATCCCCAAACCTGGGCATTCAGCTTGCTAAAGTAATCGATCTGCGAGGCTGTAAAGGCCAGATAATCCGCTCGCAGGCGCGCAGCCGATGCGCGGTCGCCGCGCGCCAGCATGCGCCCGTAAACCGCGTCGAACATCCAGTCGGAATTCTCAATCGTGCAGGGGGCAAGCCGGTAACCGCGCTGGGCAAGGAAACCCGCGACCAGGTTGTGCTTTTCCGCAGTGTCTCCGGTGTGGTTGAAAGGAAAGCGGAAGAACTCCGCCTTGCGCCCTGCCGCAGCCATCGTCGGCACCAGCGTCGCCTCGCCGCGAGCGATCTGGTCCTCGAACTGCTCGACAGTGAGATCATTGAAGTCGGGGTGGGAATACGTATGATTGCCCAGGTCGAAGCCCTGCTGCGTCCACATGCGCAAGATGGCGGGTCCCGAAGCCGGTCCCAGGTTCTCGACGCTTTTCTGGATCACGAAGCCTGTAACGGGAACCTTGTGACGGGCGAGCGCCCTGAGCAGCTTCCGGTTGGCCGCCGACGCGGCTTTGCCGTCCAACGGAGAGATTGGCCGTGTGTCGTCTGCCGGGACAAAGGGAAGATCGTCAATCGTGAGGGCCACGGTCCGCGTCTGCGCCACAATCGCGGAGCACACCGAGACGGCTAAGGCGGCAGCAGCCAAGATTGGAATCGAGCGCAAAAAAGGAAAACCTCGATTCAAGAGTAGAGCTAGCGCGCGATCAGAAACATCAGCCAGCTGAGCACAATCGCCGAGCCCACGAAGAGGACGAAGCAGTAAATCCCGTAACGGATCATGCGCCGGGGCGTATCGCGCTGCGTGATGCCGAAGATGACCGAGGCGAAGAGGGCAAAGAGCACAACCGCCGCAAAGTGAGAGGGCCGGAACATTAGGACTTCCTCCCGGTGTGCAGATTGTGGGCGTCCACGGCGGAGATCACGTTCAGCAGGCCGGCCACCACGATAAAGCGCGTGCCGTAGTCGGCGGTGGTCACCTGCACCTGGTCGGCGCCCAGGCCCAGAACACGGCTAAGAACAAAGAGCAGCCCATTGCCCAAGTCGCCGGCCAGGCCGAGAAGATCCAGAACGTCGTTCACGCTCGAGTAAAGCTTGCCGTGCATGGCGATTCCCAGCACGAACATGCCCACAATGGAGGCGGCAATCAGCGCCCCGCGGCCCCACTTGCGCAGCAGGAAATGTCCCGCGCCCGGCACCAGCCATCCGGCAATCAAGGGCAGATAGACGAATCCCCGCTGGCTCCCTTTTCCCGTTGCAGCGATCTTGTTCACTGGAGTTGCCATTCCTTTCTGACTATACCGCACGAGGGCAGAGATCAGGGGTCAGAGATCAGAGATCAGGGGGCCGCAAGCCGGCTGGGCTGGCGCCAGGACAGGTCCTCTGCTGTTGCCTCGTTCCATGCTGTTGGCGCAGAAACTGACAACCTCGCCTTTGCTCCTCAATGAAACCGGCAAAATCCGTTGCGAGGAGCCCAATATCATCGCAGGCGACCCCTGATCCCTGACCCCTGATCTCTGTTCCCTGCCCCCTGTTCAGATCCTCACCAGCTCCCGCTGAATCTTTCCCGTCACCCAGGCCTTGCCGGGCGCGGTCAGCATGTCGATCTCGCTGCGCACGCCGAACTCCGGCAGATAGATCCCCGGCTCGACGGAGAAGCAGGTATTGGGCAGCAGGCGGCGCTCGTCGTGGGTTTCCAGATTGTCCAGATGCGCGCCGGAGCCGTGCAGCTCCTGCTCGATGTTGTGGCCGGTGCGATGGGTGAAATACTCGCCAAAGCCGGCCGCGCGAATCACCCCGCGAGCCGCGTCGTCGGCCTCGAAGCCGCGAATCGGACGTCCCTGGGCGAAGGCGCTCTCCACCGCGGCGATGGCTGCGTCGCGGGCATCGCGCACCGTCTCGAAGACCAGTTGCTCGCGCGCGGTGGGCTCGCGGCCAATCACCCCGGTCCAGGTGATGTCGTAGAAGACGCTGCCCGGCTTGTCCAGCTTGGCCCAGATGTCGATGAGCAGAAAATCTCCCTCGCGGACCGGAGCGGAGCGCTCGGCGGTGGGCTCGTAGTGCGAGTCGGAACTGTTGGCGTTGACGCTGACGTTGGGGCCGTTCTCCCAGACGAGGCCCTCGCGGCGCATGGCTTCGCTCAGCCAGGCCACATGGTCGAACTCGGTCAGCGAACCCGCGCGGCCCGCGCCGGGACGCAGGCGGCGGCCGATCTCCCGCCAGCCCTCGGCCAGAATGGCGTCGATGGCCCGTTGCGCCACGCCGTGGCTGGCTGCCTGCTCCGCTGTCAGCACCGCCTCAAACTGGCTCACCAGGTCGGCGGAACTCACAATCTGCTTGCCGATCCCGCGCAGAAACTCGATGGTTCCGGCGTCCACCATCGAGACATACATGATGGCGTTGTTGGGCGAGTACTGCATGGCCAGGGTGCGCGCGCCGTTGAGCGTCGCCTCCAGCCCGGCGGCCAGCTCCTGCCAACTGGAGTACAGCGCCTTCACGCCGGGCAGCGCATCCAGCCGCCCCTGCTCGATGCGGTGCACCAGCTTGCGCGGCTCGCCCGCGGCGGGCACAAAGTAGTACCAGCGGCGCGTGATGTGGGCCTTCTCATCGAGGCCGAGGATGCGTCCGGCAATGGGATCGCGGTGGTGATGGTCGTAAAACAGCCAGCCGTCCAAGCCGGCCTCGCACAGTGCCGCCTGCATCGCTTGAAGATTCATAACGGCCATTTTACGCGCGCGCATCGGGTCAGTCGTCCACCAGGATTGCCGGCCCTCGGTGGATGAAACCCCGGGCGCCCAACTCTGACTCGTCCAAAAATTGGATACCCCAGTTCTCGATTTTGAGACCAGGGATCGCACGCCCCCTTCCCAGAAACCTATTCTTCCAAGGAAACTCTGATGGCTACGCCGAGCCGCCAGAACCTGTCGGAGTCAATTGCCCATGAGCCGAGGTGCTCCGTCCCCGTCGATTCAAGACGCCTCCCGATCGATCTGCGATTCGGCTTTTGCGCCGTAAAGCAGCTAGAGCGAAACCAGAGTCCCCGTGGCCTGTTTAGTCCTGTGCAGGGTCGCCGCTCCCTGGGGTCGCGTCGACTTGAATGCCGCGGCTTCGGGATACATCGACTCTGGTTCCGCTCTAGCGCGGGTTCTGAGCGGCTTTGGCGAAATGGAAGATGCAGTTGACCTCGTGCGTGTCAGGGTCGGCCTTGACGTCGTAGGTGGTGATGACTGTTTGCATCCATTTCGTCATCGCCTTATCTTTCTTTTGCGCCAGCGTCGCGAAGTTCGAGACGTAGCTCTCGTCGAAGACGCCGCCGGGCGCCATCTTCCAGGCAAGCTTGAGTTTGGCGGCTATCGCGTCGGGGGCGCCGTCGAATTTGACCGAGGCCAGCCGGTACTGCGAACCCGAAACGATCTCCAGGCTGTAATTCACGATGTGAGTTGCCTCATTGAAGGAAGGGTGGGAAACGACGGCGCAATCGAGATAGCCAATCGCATGGCAGGCGTCGCGAACGGCTCCGAGGAATAGATCGAGCGGCCGTCCGGCCCCGGCCGGGTATTTGGACAGGATACTCTCAACATCTGCGCGCGCGACCAGCGCTCCGGCCGGAAGGTCGATGGTCCCGAGCTTGTAGATTCCACCTTCCTCGATCGTTACCGTGTAGGGAATATCGACGGACTGACCCAAAGACTGGTCGGGGACGATGAGAGGATCGGCTTGGGCAACATCGACTTGCACGGCTGCATAACCCAGGTCTTGGTAGAGGTCTTCGAAAACGTGGCGGAGACCGATGGCTGTGTTCTCAGTGTCGAAGCTGTTTCCGGTTTGGCCACTGGCCAAAAGGCTGGCCTTGGCTTGCATGGCGGGGGAGATTCCCGCAAGCTGGATATGGCCGATACGCACCGCCGGCGAGACGACAGTGAAGTTCATAGCCGTGAGCTTTTGCGGGCCCAGGCCGCTGGTCAGGGCGGCTTTTACCGTTGCCTTGACGCCTTTGGCCGCCAACATCTCCTCGAACGTCTGGCGAATTCCTTCCAGCATGGAGCCGCTGGCTGGCAACAGGCCGCGATAGAGCGGGAAGCGCTCGTGCAGCTTGGCGTCGAGTTCCTTGCCCGGCGCAAGAGGAACGTTCTCCAAGTGCATAGGGAAAAGCTGGCTGGAAGGCGTCAAAGCGAAGAGCAGCGTCTTGCGGTCGGAGGTGAACTTGACTTCTTTGAAGAGGCCCGTGTCACTGAGCTGCTTGGCGTGAGCTTTCACTTCGCCGAAGTTCAAGCGTGCGTCCGGTTTCAATCCGGCGGCCGCGAGCAGCTCCTCTTGCGTGTATTGCGGTGCGCCTTGAAAGCGGATCGCCTTGGGGAGAACTTTCTTCTGCCCCAGCAAGGGAAGAGAGCAAATCAGAAGCAAAGCTACGCCAACTGTGCCAGACTGTTTGATCATATTGCGCCAAGACTAACAAACGTGGGCCGGTTCGAACAGCGGGCATCTAGAAAAAGATGGGCGGTCCCCGGCCTGTACCCGAAGTCTCACTCCCGAGACCCAGGACGCAACCCATCCGGGCTTGCCGGCTGGTTGCTCGGGGAAGTACCTTCGGGGAATCGAATTTGTTCGCTTATAGCTATAGCGCCGCCAGCGCCTCGGCCTGCGAGGGGAACAGCCCGGCGTATTTGGTAATCCCCACCATGGTGAAGACCTTGGTGAAGTGCGCCGAAAGCCCGAAGGCGTAGACCCTCTGGTCGGAGTTGGAGGCCTCGATCAGCATCTGGATCACCAGAGCGATGCCGCTCGAATTGATGTAATCCACCTTGGTGAAGTCCAGCAGCACCAGCCGCACCGAGTCTTTGGGCAGCGCCTGGTAGGTGCCCAGCACGGCTTCCTTGGAAGTACTGGCGATATCGCCCTCGAAACGCAGGACGGTTACCGGGTGTCCGGCTGGGGAAGTAAGCTGGTCAACGCGCGACTTGGTTTCGCTTTGCACGATCGATCGTCTCCATTCAGTGGTCAGGACTCAGGGATCAGGGGTCAGTTGGTTTTTTCTGATCCCTGACCCCTGATCCCTGACCTCTAGCTTTTCTGCTATTCCGCAACTTTATCCAGCCGGATCACCAGCCGCACATAACTGCTTTTGCCGTGGGTTCCGGCCACCCACTCGGCTTCGTCCACCAGCGCCTGGATGAGGAACATGCCCATGCCGCGCGGATCTTCCTCGCCGTGCATCTTCTTGTCCATGTCCGGCTTAGGTGGCAAACACTTCATCCCCTTGCCGTCGTCGATGACCTTGACTTCCAGGGCGTCCTCGCCGGCCGACAGCACCACGCCGACCGACAGGCACTCATTGAGACGGTTTCCATGCTCGATGGCGTTGATGCAGGCCTCGGCCACGGCGGTTTTGAGGTCCTCGATGCGGTCCTCGCGGAAGCCCATCAGCTTGGCTACCGCCGCCGCCGTGCTCATGGCGACCTTCTCGTAGCCCAGCCGCGAGGGCAGGCGCACCTCAACGCTGGTGGATTTGACTTGGCTCATGCCTCGACCTCTGTGGGAGCTGTCCAGCGGCAAAGCGCCAATGCAGTCATATCGTCCCCCTGCGGGCCGCCTGCGGAGAACTCCTCGATTGCCGCCCACAATGTTTCGAGAATACCATCGGCATTCTTCTCCGCGCACTTAGCAAAATTCTCAAGAAGCCTTTCGGGACCAAACTCCTCATCGCCCTGGAAAACTTCCGTTAGCCCGTCGGTGTAGAACAAGAGCCGCGCCCCCGGAGTGAACACGCATTTCTCGCTGGAGTAGCGCATTCCCGGCAAAAGCCCCAGCGGCGTGCCCGAGGCCTCGAACAGGTGCGGCGCGGCGCCAGGCTGCACGAGGAACCCAGGATTGTGCCCGGCGTTCACCACCACCAGTTCGCCGGTCTCCGGATAAAGCCGCAGGAAGATCGCGGTCAGGTAGCGCCGCCGGGCTTCCTCGCCCTCCGCCCAGTGGTGCTGATTCATGCGCGTGACCAGATCGTCCAGCGGAGCGCCGCTGGCTGCCATCGCCCGGAACGCCGAGCGGAAGCTCGTGGACCAGATGGCCGAAGCCATCCCTTTGCCGGCCACATCCGCCACCACCATCAGGAGGCTGCCGTCGGGCTGATCGACAATGTCCAGGTAGTCGCCGCCCACCTCGTAGCAGGTCACCGACTTGAAGCCCACCGAGTAGCCGGGAATAGCCGGCAGCTTCTGCGGCAGAAGCGAGCGCTGAATTGCCCGCGCCGCGTCCAAATCCTGCTGCACGCGGGCAAACTCGATATTCCGCTTATGATTGCGGGCGTTCTCCAGGGCCACCGCCGCTTGCAAAGCCAAACCTTCGATAAAGTCGGCTTCGTAGAGGGTAAGCTCGCGGCCGTCCGGAGTGGCAACCACCAATTCGGTCATGCGCCGCCCATCGCGATCTTCCAGCGGATAGCTGGGCGCGCCGTTCCTGCTGTCAGCCGCCTCGTCGCCGTAGCTCAGCCCGGCATCGGGAAAGGCCGCTCCGGCCATTTCCAGCTCGCGCACCACAATGCGCAGCACGCAGTCCAGCACCTCTTCCTCGTGGATGGTCGAATGCACCTGTCGCGAAGCCTCCAGGAGCGCCTGCAGGCGCGCTACCTGCTGCTGTAAGTCGATTGTCTCGCCATTGCCGGGAAGCCCGATACCCGCCGCCATCGCGCACACCCCTCCGTGGTTTCCCACTTTACCAGATCGCACCATCACCGGGGGTGAGGAACTCCCGGAGGTCTGAAGGGAAGAACCCGCCCGAATGAACCTGGCCTGGGTTGCCGCAAACAGGATCGTTTACCGATGCCCGTTGGCGACCTGAATCCGCAGAAGAAGCTCCCCCCTCAGAAGCTGAAGCCCAGATCGTTCCGGGCCTTTTGCGGCGCGCGGCCCAACGGGTACCCCGGTCGTGCACTTTCAAAACGGCGACTTATTCCGAGCTTCCGTGGGAACCTTCCGAAGCCCAAAACCCGGGCCCCGGGCACCCAGATTCACAGAGGGGGACACGGGCCACCGGTCCCAGCGATGCGGGAATTGGAGACTCCACTACAAAGGCCGCGTATAACTCGAAACAGTTGCGAGTATCATGGCAGCGAAGCCCGGACGTGGTGCGCGGATCGAGGAATCGAGGGAGGGAGATCGATGGCTCACAGAAAGCGGGCTTGGGAAAGGCGCCAAACCAGAGATGACTTCAACTCAACCGGTCCCTATCATTCTCAAACTCGATAGCCCGGAGGCGACCCTCGACTCGGTTGGCGGCAAAGGCGCATCTCTGGCGCGCATGGCGGCGGCCGGACTGCCCGTTCCGCCCGGCTTCCACATCGCCACCGGCGCCTATCGCCGCTTTGTGGAGGAAAACCAGCTCGCGGAGAGAATTCACTCCGCCGCGGCGCAGGCGCAAGTCAACGACCCTGCCACGCTCGACCGCGCGTCGGTGCAGATTCAATTGCTCTTCTCCGAAGGGACGATCCCCGACGACATCGCCGCCACGATACGACGCTGGTACGGCGACCTGGGCGCCGATGCTCCCGTGGCGGTGCGTTCGTCGGCTACTGCGGAGGATTTGCCGGAGATGTCGTTCGCGGGCCAACTGGAGACGTATCTGAACGTGCGTGGCGGCGATGAGGTGATCGACGCAGTCAAGCGGTGCTGGGCATCGCTGTGGACCGGCCGGGCCATCGGCTACCGCACCCGGCAGGGCATCCGGCCGGACGAGGTGAGCATGGCTGTCGTGGTGCAGCAGCTTATCCCGGCCGATGCGGCGGGGGTGCTCTTCACCGCCAATCCGGTAACCGGCGCCCGCGACGAGCTGGTCATCAACGCGGCATGGGGCCTGGGCGAGGCCATCGTCAGCGGCCGGGTGACGCCGGACACGATTGTCATCGACAAGCAAACGGGAGCGATTACATCCCAGCAGATCGCCAGCAAGGAAGTCATGACGGTGTGCCTGCGGGATGGCACGCGCGAAGAGCCTGTTTCGGAAGGCAAACAGCAGCACGCCGCGTTGCAAGCAGCTCAGTCCGCGGAACTGGCGCGGCTGGGTGTCAAGATCGAGCAGCTCTACGGCCAGCCCATGGACATTGAGTGGGCACTCCTCGGCGGCCATATCTTCATTGTCCAGGCGCGCCCGGTGACCGCGCTGCCGGAGTGGCGCGCGCCTCTGGAATGGAAAACACCGCGAGCAGGAGCCAGATACCTCCGGCAAAGTGTGGCCGAACTGCTCCCCGAGCCGCTCTCGCCGTTGTTTGCGACGCTGGCGTTGCCGCGGTGGAACGAGGCAACACAGAAACTGTTAGCACAGGTGCTGGATCTCCGCGGCGATTCGTTTCCGCTGCTGACCATCCATGACTACGCGTATTACGGATTTGAGATGAGCGCGGGCCAAATGGTCCGGTTTTTCTTCACCATGATCTTTCGGTGGCGCAGGATGGCGGGGTTTCTGCGCGCGGCGCGAATGCGGTGGGCCGAGGAAGCGCACCCGCACTATGCACAAGTCACCGCGGAATGCAGCGCGCGCGACCTGGCCGCGATGCCCACGCTGGAACTACTCGCGGACGCGCGTCGCATTGTGGAGGCGGCGGCAAGCTACTATCTGAGCATCCAGGGGGTGCTCGCGGTTGTGAATCTCAGTGAAGCCATCTTCACAAACGTGTATAACCGCCTCATCAAGCGCAACAGCGACCCGCCCGCGCTCACATTTCTATTGGGGTTCGATAGCGCGCCGATCCTGGCCGAGAAGTCGCTTTACGATCTGGCCATGTTCGCGCGCGGCCAAGACGAGCTCGCCGGATATCTTGCCCAGACCAGGGGCAAGGAGATTGCGGCGGCCTGTGCATCGCCATCGGCGCCGATCGCCAGCCAGGGAAGCTGGCGCGCGTTCACGCAAGGTTTCCGCGAGCATCTCGATCGTTTCGGCCATACCGTCTACGACCTGGATTTCGCCAAGGGCCTTCCCGCCGAGTCCCCGGCGTCCCTGCTCGATACGCTCAGATACTTTGTTGCGGGTCAGGGCCGCAGCCCGTACCAGCGGCAGGCGGCAGCTACGGCGGCGCGGGAACAGGCTGCCGCATCGTTGCTTAAACGCCTAAGCGGGCTACGCTTGCGCTTGTTCAAAAGAGTGCTCGGCTGGGCGCAGCGTTCTGCGCCGCTGCGCGAGGACGCGCTGGCCGACGTCGGCCTGGGATGGCCCGTGCTGCGCCGCATGTTGCGCGAAGCAGGACGCCGGATGGTTGCCGCGGGCGCGCTGGCCGAGGCCGATGAGGTCTTCTGGCTCAAGGCGATGGAAGTGGAGGAGACAGCGCGGCGGCTCGACGCCGGTCAGCCCGTGGAGAATTATCGTCGCGTAATCGCAGAGCGCCGCGAAATATGGGAGCGGGAGCAGGCCGTCACGCCGCCTGTCGTATTGCCTTTGAAGGGAGGCTCGCGGGTGCTGGGCATTGACTTCAGTAGCTGGATGCCCGCGCACACCAGCCAAGCGTCAGGCGCCACGATCAAAGGAATTGGCGCCAGCCCTGGGAGGGTGACCGGCGCAGCCTGCGTGATTCACGGCCCCGATGAGTTTGACCAGATGAAGCCGGGCTATATTCTCGTGGCCAAAATCACCACGCCGGCGTGGACGCCCCTCTTCGCTCTGGCGTCAGCCATCGTTACCGATGTGGGCGGCCCGTTGAGTCACAGTTCGATTGTGGCGCGGGAGTACGGCGTGCCCGCGGTGCTGGGGACCGGCGTGGCGACCCAGCGTATCCATAGCGGGCAGCGGATCACGGTGGACGGCAGCGGCGGCATTGTGACGATGAGCGGATGAGGGGAGCCGGACCTCTCTTTTGGGGAAGGGCTCGTCGAATTCGGCGGGGCCGCGAATCCCTGCTGCGCAGTCAGACAAAGAGTTTCGAGCCCAAACCGCATTCCGGCAAACGAAGGGCAAGACAAAGCGGGGAGGGCAATTCGAAGGCTGCGGCACTTGGGGTTCATCGATGCCAGATCGAGCCGCTCTTCGAGAGCAGAAGAAGTCCTTGCATGTCGCCAAGCGCCGGTCAACGCAGGATCGGGCTCGCGGCGGGGTTGAGCCAGTTGGGGCATCGCTTCTGAGCCGCACGCATTACGGAAAGCAAACGCCGCACTGCGCATCGACGCCAAAAAACCATGCCAATCCCGCCCGGGTTTGCTTACAATTCCAAGCGTGGAGGCATATATGCTCCTGTGGAAACGCGCCCTGCTGCTTGGGCTGCTCAGTTGGCTGATTCCGTTTGCCTTCGGGTTCGCCGTCTTTTCCTTGAAGAAGACCAATGCGCCGCTCTTTGCCACGGTGATGTTCCTGGCAGTTCTTGCGACCGCCGGGATTCTGCTGGCGCGCTACTTCCGCGGCCAGGCGGTGGTGGTCAGCGAGGCCGGGCTGGTGGGAACGCTGTGGATGGCTATGAACCTGGTCTTCGACTACCCCATGTTCTCCTTTGGCCCCATGAAGATGACCGCGGGGGCGTACTACTCGGAGATCGGACTGGTTTACCTCACGTTTCCGCTCTTCGCCTTGCTTGCCGCGCGCCTGGGCAGATTCTGAGCGGCTGCTCACCCACCCTGGCGGGAAACTACAAAACTCGACGCCCAGGGGCGCTCAGGTGGGGCACCGCGGCTTTCTTCGCCGGGAGGGCGGCGGGCCGGTTGATGCCTGGTACAAGACTCGGCCCGCCGGGGGGTCCGAGGCCAGGACGGCTGCGAAAACAAGGCCGGCGCGGAAGGGGAAACCTTCCGCGCCGGCCGGCGCTGCTCGAAGTGCCGTCTCTAGTTTGTTTGCGGGGTGGGAGGCAGTGGCTTGCGGCTGTTGAGGCGAGGCGTCTTGGAGAGATCGGGCGTCTTGGGATAGGGCGGCACGTTGAGCATGGGGATGGCCGGTCCTGCCGGAGGGGGCGGCGTTGCCGGATAAGAGGTTCCGCCTCTCTTGATCTTCACATCGCCGTTTTCCGCGCTGAGCACGATCCTGGCGCCGCCGGAGCCGACGTTGAAGGTGGCAACCTTGTTTTCGCCATCGCCCACGTTCGGCAGAGGATAGTCCGAGACGATGTCGCCGTTGCGGGTGCGAGCGTTTACCGAGGCCGAGGCGCCGGGCGGCAGAGTCACCTCTACGTCGCCCTTGGTGTTCTTGGCTTCCACGCCGTAGGCGCCGGCCGGTTCTACCGAGATGCGTCCGTCGCGGTCTTCCACGTAGCTCTCGCCATAGATCTGGGTCAGGTCGACATCCTTGGAGTGAGTGGTCACGCGCACCTGGCCTTTGGCTTCGGTGACGCGCAGGTCGTCGGGGTTGAGGGTGAGATCGCCGGGCAGAGCGGCCACTTGCAACTCGGTGACCGAGGTGTGCAGGCTGATCGGCCCGGCAACGTTCTCCATGTGGACCTCGCCGAAGATCTCGCCGCTGAGGGCGACTTTGCCCTTGATTTCGGAGAAGGTGAGGTCGTTGCAGTGACCGTCGAGGGTGATGTCGCCCTGGATCTGGTGAGCGGAGAAGTCGTGCTTGTCGTTGGCCAGGTGCACCTGCACCGAGCCGGCGATGGAGTTGAGGTGAACGTCTCCATGAGGCGCGGTGACGGTGATTCCGGAGCCTAGATCGGCCGCGGTCAGGTCGCCCTTGCCGGCGTTCACGGTTACCCGCGCGGACTTGGGCACGGTGACGGTCAAGTTCAGTCGCCCGCTGTTGCTGCTGTCGGATCTGACCAGCACGGCGCTGCCGCTGACGGTCACGTGCGGCGCCTCGCTGTCGAAGACCTTCTTGGCTTCGGCATCGGAGCTGGCGTAGGCCACTTCGTGGGCCTGCACCTGGATGCTGTTTCCGTCGCCCGAGGTAATGCTCACGTCGCCGCGTGGGTTCTGAATTTCGACGGTCGAGTTGGCGGGGATTTGGGAGTTCATGACCTGCTGGTCGTTATCGTGCTCGGGCAGGCCAAAGGTGTTGAAGAAGTCGTCGTCGTGGTCGCCGAACTGGGCCCGGAAGGGACCCCAGAAGTCGTGGAATCCGGCGGCGCCAAGGCCAATGATGGCCAGCAGAATGAGGATGCCGACAAAGCTGCCGCCGCGGCGCACGGGGGTTCCGCGGCGCATGTCCAGCGCCCACTCGCCCAGCAGGGCGACGCCGGCGAGGATCAGCAGCAGAGGCCACCAGTGCCCGTACCAGCCCCAGAAATCGTAAGCGGCAAGGTGGCCGGTGTAGATCAGCAGAGCAATGACGCCCACGCCAATCAGAATGACGGGGCCGACGACGGAGGGGACGCGCGGGCCGTATGCGCCCACGTAGCTGGCCTTCATGGCGTGTGTCTGGGCCTTCCAGGCGTCGCGCTGCGCGCGCCAGGCGGCCTTTTGCTGCTCCCTGTAAACCCGCCACTGGGTCTTGGGATCGTAAGGGGGATACGGAGGCGGAGCGCCGCCTCCCGGAGGCATGTTTGGAGGTACGCTGCTCATGATTGGCCTCCCTCGGGGTCATTTCCGGTGTCTTGCGAGTGAGCGGGCACCATGGAGGTGCCCGGTTGCGCTGGGGGCTGCCCCGCAGCGGGGTCGGCCGCTCCGGGATAGGGAGCGCCCGGATAGGGAGCGCCGGGATACGATACCGGCGGATAGCCTTCGGCGGCCATCGCGGTGCGCTCTGCCAGCGCCAATACGCCGGCCAGAATCAGAAAGAAGGGCCAGCTCTTTCCCCAGTGAAGAATGTCGGCTTGGTTGAGCATTGCCAGGGCGCCAACCAAGAGAAGAAATGCGGGGCCGCGCAGGCGGCGAATCATGATGTAACGGCTCATTTGGAACCTCCTTGCGACTCGGAAACACGGCGAACGATCAGCCAGACGCCCACGCCGATCAGCATCAGCGGCCAGGCAAATTCCATGAGCCGGCCGTGGAAGATGTCCAGTTGCCCCAGCAGGAACAACAGGCCCAGGCCGATCAGGATAATTGCGCCGACAGGCTCCTTGCGGCGCCAGAACAGAGGGTGCCAGTACTCAGGCGAAACCGGGGGAACCGGTGGCATGGCCGGATCGGGATAGCCCGGCGGCGGTGGATACGGCGACTGATAAGGCGGCTGATACTGTCCGGAATAAGGCGGTTGATAGGGGCCTGGGGCCGGAGCCTGGGGGTTCGGGCCGGGAGCCGGCTGCCCCGGCGTGCGCGGATGCGCGCCCAGGTTAAGCCAGTTGCCCACTTCGTTCAGCCCCAGCGGATCGGGCGGCGGCTGGCCGTCGCGCAGCGCCTTGGCGGTGTGGAAGGCTTCGAACGACTGGTAGAGGACCCAGGCGCCGATGAAGATGCCGAAGATTCCGTTGTAAGTACTGGTGATGCTGACCAGCACCGCGAAGATCACCACATGGATCAGCCCTTTGAAGAACTGACCGTTGTACATGGCGCCGACGCCGGGAATGAGGCCCAGCACCGCGGCCGCCGAAGGGTTGGGCCCGCTGGATGCAACCGGGGCAAATGGCTGTTGAAAGCGCTGCCATGCCGTGGAGCAAGCCTCACAGAGGATTTGCCCTCCGGGTGCGTTGCGCACGCAGGCGGCGCAGAGTGCCTTGCCGCAGCTCTGGCAATAGGCGGATGCGGTTGTACCGCTGTGATTTACGCAGTCCATGTTGTGCTCCTTTCCCGTATTTCTCTTGCGGAGCCGCCGGAGTGCGCGGGCCGTTCCTGAAACGTCAGGGAAGTTTCCAAAAAGTCATTGAAATCGTTGCGCGCCGGGATCACCGACTGCTGCGGGGGGTCAACGCGCGTGCCCCCATCCTTGTGTCCCGGTGTTTGTTTTGACTCGCCCGGCGCGGGTGGCTGGGTGTCGTTCGGCTTCTGCTGGTTGTCGGTATCTCCGCCCTGGCCTTCGCCCTGCGCGCCGCGGCGCAGTTCCCGGACCTTCGATTCCACTTCGTAGACAAAGCGCAGGTGATCGTAGTAGCGGATGATCGGGGTCGAAGCCATGGTCAGCCGGCGCTCTACCAGTCCGCGCAAATTCGCGGGGCGCAGATCGCTGAGCCGCAGGGAGCTGATCCGCACGCCGGTCAGGTTGAGCGTGAGCGCTATCGAGAAGAAGGCCATGGCCGCCGTCATCATGAGGCGCGGCTCGGCGAAGCGCCGGACGCGGGCCATGAAGCCGGGCCGCTGCCACGCCGGGGGCATGGGAAGTACGTTGCTGCCAGGGGTTACCAGGCCATAGCCCGCCACCTGTCCCGGGCCGGTCTGCGCCAGGATCTTATCCAGCAGGCCGGCGGGGACCTCGGGTTCCGGGGAGAGAAACTCCAGCCATTCGCGGCCGCGCCGGGCATCCTCGAAGAGGGCCGTGCAGGCCTGGCATACAGCCATGTGCGCGGTGAAGGTCGCCTCGTCCTCGGGTTTCAGCAGCCCGTCGAGCGCGTCCGCCAAAAGTGTCTCCCAAAGCCCGCAGGCCGGGGAACTCGGAATGTTTGTGCGCTCTGTCATGATCACATCACCTCCCGTTTATTACGTTCCAGCAGGCGCGCCAGTTCCGCGCGGCCTCTGCTGATGCGGGACTTTACCGTCCCTTCGGGAATGCCCAGCACTTGGGCGATTTCCTTGTAGTCCAAATCCTGCAAGTCTCTTAAAATGACGGCCTCGCGCAGCTCGACGGAGACCCGCGACAGCGCTTCCTGCACCATCTTGGCCAGTTCTTTCTGGGCCGCCGATTCGTGGGGCGAAGGGCCGCGGGCGGTCAGCCGGTCGATGGGCCTCAACTCGTCGCTCGACTCCCAACCGTCGTCCAGCGAGCCTGTGGAGCGCAAGTTGCGCGTGCGGCGGAAGTTATCCACCAGCAGGTTGCGGGTCAGGGTGGTGATCCACACCTGCAGGCTGCCGCGCTGGGTGTCGAAGCTGGCGAGGTTCGAGTAGACCTTCAGGAACACATCTTGGGTGAGGTCTTCGGCGTCGGTCGGACTGCCGGTGAAGCGATAGCAAAGCCCGTAGACACGCCGATGATGGTAACGGACCAGCTCAGCCCATGCGCCGGAGTCCCCGTCCATGCAGCGGCGGACGATGGGTAACCAGTCGATCTCCAGCGGTTTCCCCTCGGGGTGCGGCTGGCGGGCGTCTGGAGGAATCATCTTGCCTCCCTGGATGCTGCCGTGTCCGGTAGCGGGCGTCCGTGGAGCGCCAATCTCCGGCGCCTCCATGGTACGCCGCGACGGCTCGACCGGCGACGCCAGCTCCATCCCGTTCCAGCTTAATGTGCCCACGCATTGCATATTGCGCTAGTACGCGCAGTGTAGGGAATTGGTTCCGTGGGGCTGCGTTCAAGGTGCGGCTGGGCGGGAAAGCATGCGCCCAGCGATGGGTTGCCCGCGCGCTCTCCTCGGACAACTCACAGGAAGGGGTTCTTGACCTGGAGACTGCCGAAACGCTGGCCGTGTTGCAAGTCTTCTGTATAAAGCACATCGCACCGGGTCTGGATGGCGGCCGAAACGATCAGGGAGTCGTACCAGGAGAGTCCGCTTTGAGCCTGGAGTTGCAAGGCCTCCGCGTAAAGCGCCTGGGAGGAATGCACGGCCAGCAAGGGACGGAAGACCGCGCTCAGGTATTGCCCCGCGTCGGCCGCGGTCATCGGCTGGGAGAACCGGCGGAGGGCTACATTGAAGAACTCCTGCACGACCTGGTAGCTGATGAAGCCCTTCTGCGTCGTCAGCGCCTCGCGGATGAGTTGCTCCGCTCGCTGGGCCTTCGCCGCCGCGCTTTGGTCGAAGGAATAGACGAAGATATTCGTGTCGAGAAAGAACCTATCGCTCATTCAGTTCGTCCCTGCCGAAGCGCCGGCCCGCATCGACGTGCTTCATGCGGCTCATCAGCGCATCGAACCCCTGCGCGTCCCCGGCGCTCCGGGCAAATTGCGCCAGCCATTCGCGGAAGGCTTCGTTCAGCGTCCGGCGCTGCGCGCTGGCGATGGAGCGCGCCTGCTCGATCAGGTCCTCGTCCGCGCTGAAGGTGATGTTCTTCATACGAAAACAGTGTACACGAGATTCGTGTTCCTGGCTGTGCCGGACGGGCTCCAGCCGCAGCGCAAAAACAGCCCGGCGGGTGGCCACGGTCTTGCCTGCTAAATTCGACACACATCAGGGTGGGGGTGCCCACGGTCTCTCGCTCTTGCAGACCGTGGCGTGTGGGCTCTTCGTATCCCTGCGAATCAATAGACGGAAAAAGGTGCTACCATCCGCACCGGTCCCGAACTGCGAGGGACCGGTGGCACCCTCATCTTGGGCTTGAAAGACTACCGGGGTCGGGCCACCCGCCGCGGAACTAACTTCTACGGGCCGACGTGAAATGTTCCTGCCTGTTTCACATTGTCCGATGAGTTGCCCACGAATACGGTATAGTCCCCGGGAGCGACGACCCAGCTACTTGACCCTGTGTCCCAGTAGGACAGGGGATGGGACGAGCCGATCGCATTCACCGACACGGTAACAGCTTGTTGCGCGCCGGGCTGAAGCGAAACCTTGGTCCACCCCACCAAACGCATGGGCGGCTCTGCGATGCCGACTGGGAATCCAAGATAGACTTGAGCGACCTCCGCGCCTGCGACGCTCCCCGTGTTTGCCAGGTTCAAGCTCACTTGAAAGCCGGTGGCTGGGGACGAATTCGGCGTGAGCCCCAGATTCGAGATGGAAAAGCTCGTGTAGGACAGTCCATAGCCGAAGGCAAACAGTGGCTGAAGCTTCTTCGATTCGAACCATTTGTATCCTACATTGAGTCCTTCGACGGTGTAGTCCACATCGAAAGTTCCGGTGGCGCTGGATGGAGCTGGAATTGCGGGCCGCGGCAACTGACTGACGCTGGCGGGAAAGGTAATAGGAAGTTTGCCCGATGGGTTTACGATGCCAAATAACAAGTTGGCGATCGCCGTTCCGCCCTGCTGGCCTGGATACCAAGATTCAAGCACGGCGCTCACACTGCCGAGCCAGGGCATGACGTGTGCGCCGCCATTCTCCAGCACCACAACGGTGTGCGGATTGGCCGCTGCTACGGCAGCAACCAGAGCATCCTGATTGTTGGGAAAACTCAGCTCCGCTCGGTCCATGCCCTCGCTTTCCCAATCGTTCAGGAAGACAATGGCCACCGACGCCGCCGCGGCCAGCTTGGCGGCTGCGCCAGGGTCGGTTCCGTCGTTGTAACTCACCTGGGCATGGGGCGCGACGGCCCGGATCGCAACAAGCGGCGGGGACGGATCGTAAATCTGGAGGGCATTGGTGCAGGCGAGGCCACCCGGCTGCGGTAGGTTAGGGGGACACGCCGGGGGCAAGGTCAACGCCGCGCCGCCAACAGGAGTCACCTGTGCCGAACCTCCGCCGGAGAGCACGCCCAAGTCTGCATGAGACCCGATCACAGCGATCGACTGAGCCGCGGAAGGATTCAACGGCAGCTGGCCGCCGGTGTTCTTCAAGAGCACCGCGCCCTGCTCTTCGATTTCACGCGCGATGGCCGCGTCTCCGGCCGCATCGATTGGCGCGACCGAAGCGGGATGGTCGAAAACGCCCGCGGCATACATGGCACGGAGAATGCGATGCACCATGTTGTCCAGGCGCGATTCCGGCATATCCCCATTGGCGAGCGCATCTTCGAGGCTCTCCTGAGTCCAGATTCCGTCAAAGTAGTACCCGTACGATTGCTCCTGATCCAAACCCGCCACGGCGGCGGGTACGGAGCTTTGTGTGGCGTAGTCGTCGGAAAGCACGAACCCTTTGAATCCCCAGTCTCCTTTCAGCACGCCGTTCAACAGGTGATCGTTCTGGCAGGAATACGCCCCATTCACAAGGTCGTAGGCGCACATGGTCATTTGGGCGTTGGAGTCCGCCAGGGCCACTTCAAAAGCCAGCAAGTCGCTCTCCCGCTCCGAGCGTTCGTCGATAACAGAATCCGCTTGCGTGCGCCCGGTTTCCTGGTCGTTGAGCGCGTAGTGCTTTACCCCTGCGACGACGTATTGATCCTGAACTCCGAGAAGATGGCGCGCATTGATCTCCCCCGACAGGAATGGGTCTTCGCCCCCGGTCTCAAAGGTCCGGCCGTCACGCGGCTCGCGGCCGATCAGGTTGACGTTGCCTCCGAGGCTGATATTCAAACCAAAGGCGCGTGTCTCCAAGCCGATCACCTGGCCGTACTTGTATGCCTCATTCAGATCCCAGCTGGCGGCGCTGGCGAGTGGGGAAGGAAGAGCCGTTGCTTGCCCAACATTGTCCCCTAACCCAGCCGGTCCGTCGGCAGCCAGTTGGTCCGGAATCCCCAGACGAGTTATGCCTGGAACCCAGTAAACCGCCCCATGGGGTGGTGGAACCGGATACGGCGGCAGGGGTAGATTGCCATGGACCAGCTGGAGTTTCTCGGCTTCCGTCATTTGATCCACGAGAAGATCGGCGCGTGTGTCGGGGTCGGTTGGCGTCCCCACCGATTTTCCAACGACCATGGTGTTGCAGCCCGATAACGCCACCCCCAGGCCAAGGGCAAGAACCTGCAATTGCAAGGTTGCTGGAATCTGCACACGCAAATTCATGGGCACACAATCCTCGATCTCACCTATCCGGTTTTCATAAGGATAGACGCGGTTTTCCTAAGTGGAAAGAGGAATGTGCAAATTCAACAGGACCATCGCATTTGGGTTCTCGAATGAGGACCGATAGACACGGACTTTCGAGATTATGGAAGGATCCCATGTTTTGAAAGGGCACGGCTTTAGCCGTGCCGGATAACCGGCAGAAAACTCCTGGGCTTCAGCCCCTGAGGGATGGTTTTGGATGCATTTAATACGTCCCTCGGCGGCTAAAGCCGGCAGAATTGGCCCGTGATCGGCACGGCTGAAGCCGTGCCCTTTCAAGACGGCTCGCTTTTTCAAATGCGATTGCCCTGACAAATTCACGGGAAAAACCCGCAATCAGGACTGTCTATGAATTGGAAAGCAAAGAGGAAACTGGCGGCATATCCGGAAAGGAAGCCAGGCAAGAGTATCTTCTAACGCATCTCGAAAAACTCGCGCGCCGTAAAAGAAAGAGGCCCGGCCGATGGGAATCGGCCGGGCCTCGGGTTACCAGGTTGAATTAGAAGGTGAGCTTGAGAGCGCCTTGCATCACGCGCGCCGGGATGTTGCCGGTTTGCACGATGGTGTTGTTGGCCAGCGCCTGGCCGGTTGCGGTCGAGCCGGCCCAGCCGGTCACCGAACCCCAGGGAGCCGCCGGATCGGCGAAGCTGGGGTGGTTGGTGACATTGAAGGCTTCCCAGCGGAATTGAAGCTTCATCCCTTCCACCAGGCTCCAGCTCTTCATGATGGCCGCGTCCGCGCCAAACTCATGCGGTCCGAACATGAGGTTCTTGGCGCTGGTGCCAAAGGTGCCCTTGGCGTTGTTGTCGAAGGCCAACTGGTTGAAGTAGCCGGTCTTGACCCAATCCCAGTGGCTGCCCTTGCCGGCGTTGAGAGGCTGCCCGGCGATGCGGTCGGCGCGATCGCCCTTTTGCAGCGAGCCGGACTGATCGTTGTTCCAGTTGGGGCCGGCGGCTCCGATGGAGAAGGGGTTGCCGGTCTGGAAGGTGACAATGCCGCTCAGTTCCCATCCGCCCAGGGTCTCCTGGACGAGCTTGTTCTGGCCCTTCAGGCCGGGCGCCTGATAGATGAAGTTGGTGACCGAGTTCCAGGGAACGCTGAGCGAGGAAACGCCGCGATTCCACTTCATATTGAAGGGGTCTCCGAGATAAGGAGAACCGTAGGAAACGTTGCTGGAGCTGGCCACGTCGATGGCTTTGGACCAGGTAAAGCTGGACTGCACCTGCAAACCGCGGGACATGTGGTGGTCGATGGTGGCCTGCAAGGAGTTGTAGCTTGCCGTGCCGTTGCTGAAGTCGGTGAGAATCTGCGCGAAGTTGGAGTAGGGGCGCACATCGTTGGTTGCGGCGTTCTGGTCGATGGCGTCGGACTGGTGGTAGGACTCGCTGCCCACATAGGCCACGCGGGCAACGGTATTCGAGTTGAGCTGCTGCTCGACGGAGAGGTTCCAGCTCTGGGTCATGCCCAGCTTGAAGTCCCGCGAGAAGGATTGGCCCAGCGTGACCGGCCCGGCGAAGGTGGAGTTGGCGGCAGGCTTGTAGGAGACCGAGGTGAACGGCGGGAACGGGCTCTTGCCGCCGGTTCCGGTAAAGGTGGACCAGGGATTGTCGAAGCTCATCATGCCTGTGATTGCCTGGTCGGCGCCCGCTGAGCAGCCTCCGGCGCAGTTGCCGCCGTAGATGTTGTAGAGCGGGCTGAAGGGCGAGATGTCGGCCGAGTGGTTATAGGAGGAGTACTCCAGCGGGCCGGTAAACAGGCCGAAACCGGCATGGATGACGGTGTGATTCAAGCCCGCGGGCTGCCAAACCATGCCCAGGCGGGGCTCCCAGTAGCCGGTCGAATTGGGCATCAACGAGGCGGTTATTCCTTTGTCGCCGGGGAAGATCAACCCCTGCGGGGCGTTGGGGAACATGCTGCTCTGCTGCCCGGCGACGAAGGCCGCGCCGCGTCCGCCGGCCGAGGTGGGAGCGAAGTTCGGATCCCAGCGGACTCCGAGGTTGAAGGTCAGGTTGGGCCGTGCGCGCCAGTCGTCCTGGACGTAGGGAGCAAATTGCCATCCGGCGACCGAAGCGATTTCGCCGCCGCCCTGTTCGTAGCCGCTCATGTAGCCAAGCAGGAAGTCGGCCAGGCCGTTGCCCGTGTATTGGCCGTTGAAGGTCACTTCAGGCTCGGTGGGGAACTGCGTGTACTCCTCGGCGAACTGGTGCATCAGGTCAAATCCGGCCGAGAGGGTGTGCCGATTGAGGGTCTTGATGAACAGGTCGGTGAAGCCGAAGCTGTTGCGCACTTCCTGCGAGGGCTCGGTCCAGCCGCCCTGGAAGCCGCCGTTGGTTACGCTGAAGCCCTCCATGAAGCACGATCCGGGCAGCTCATTGACATTGATATAGCGCGAGAGGCACATGGCTTTGCCGCCGCTGTCGAGCACCGCCGCCTGATTGTGCGCGCTCTGCTCGTTCCAGAAGGCCGAGAAGGTATTGACCGAGGTGGGATTGATCGTCCAGGTATGGCTGAGGACGTTGTTGAAGTAGAACATCCGCTCCTGAAGGCCGTAGGTCCAGGTCTTGTTGTTAATCACCGAGAGCATATTGCCCGGCGTGTCGCCCGAGGGCTCGGTCATGTGGTCGGTAAAGGAGCGCAGCGAAATCCGTTGCGACTTGGAGAGGTCGTAATCGAGTTTGGCGGTGACCTCGTCGAGGCTGTTCTTGATGGCTGCTTGCGTGTAGTTCATGCCGCCGTTGGCTGCCTGGGTGACGCTGCTCGAGTGCCCCGGCAATCCGGTCGTGGTGATAGCCACCGCGGCAGCATCGAGCTTGGCGATGCTGGTGTCCAACTGGTTGGCCACGCCGTTCACTGTGTGGAACGGTCCATTGAGGTTGGTGACGCCGGGCGTTTTGGCCAGGCCGCTGAAGTCGCCCGTCAGCATGGCGGCGGTGGGGGTGTTGGTAGGTAGCGAGGCGGAGGCCTCCATCAGCCGGGTTCCCTGGTAGTTGCCGAAGAAGAAGAGCTTGTCCTTCTTGATAGGGCCACCGGCAAAGGCGCCGAACTGGTTGCGCTTGAGAGGGTCGACGGAGGTGCTGAACCAGTCCTTGGCGTTCAGATCGCTGTTGCGCACAAACCAGAAAGCGCCGCCGTGGAACTGGTTGGTGCCGGACTTGGTGGCGATGCTGACCACCGCGCCGGGAGAGAACCCGTAGATGGCGCTGAAATTGTTGGAGATGACGCGGAATTCCTGGGTGGCGTCGGAGTTCGGGAAGGGCGCGGTAAGCAGGTTGTAGTTATCCATGTTGGAGACGCCATCGAGCATGTAGTACGTGCTGCCCTGGCGTCCGCCGTTCGAGGATGCGCCGTTCTCGGTGGAGAAGGAGAAGCCGGACTGCACGCCTTCGCCACCATGCTGGAGAACATTGGCGGTACCCGGCGCCAGCAATACCAGCGAGGAGGGGTCGCGGCCGTTCAGCGGCAGCTCGGAGATGGCGGCCTGGCCGACGGTGGTGCCCAGCTCCGCGGAAGAGGTGTTGATGAGTTCGGCATCGGCGGTGACTGCGACAGTTTCGGTCTTGCCCGCACCGATCTTGAGGCGAACATCCTGGGTGGCGGACAAGCTGGCCGTCAGGACGATGCCCTTCTGCAGATAGCGGTCGAAGCCGGCGGCATCAATCTGCAGCGTGTAATTTCCGATGGGCAGGGGCCTGAGCAGGTACATACCGATGCTGTCGGTCTTGACGGTTTGCTTGAAGTTGGTATCGATATTGGTCGCGGTGACCGTGGCGCCGGAAACAGCCGCTCCGGAAGCATCGGTGACGTTGCCGGTCAAGCTGGCGCTGGTGCCTTGGCCGTAGACCAGGGAACACCAGCCGAGCAGGCCGGCGAAGACCACGAGCAGCAGGGCTCGCAGGCGTTTGGGAGAGAGAAGTTGCATGACCACCTCCTGAAGGGTGTTGTAAGGAGCATCGCGAGCGGTTTCATGGGAATCGGAAGTCGCTTTTGCTGCTGGTGAAATCGTTTTCAAAAAACGGCGGATGGCACAGCGCGAACGCTCAGAATCTGCCCTGGGTTTGAGAGAGTTCTCTCAGCTTGCGGGGGGCATATTCTTCTGAGACGAGACGAACTTTACGCCCGCCCCGCAACCCCACACATCTGCCGAAAGTAGGAACGGAATCTTCTCGATCCGACGAAAGTCGGAGTGAAAATGCGGACGTCAACGAGGACAAAGTACATATTTGAGGAACGCCGGTCTGGCGGTTTCGAGGTGGGCGGCAGGGCTGCCTTCGTACCCGGACCCGAGGCACCGGACCGATGCGGGACAAGCGCCAGGCTGGGCTGAGTGCAACAAGAGCGACAATGCCCTATTGCGCATAATGCGTTATGTGGCATGATGTCGCCATGAGCTGGCCGGTCGATTTCCATCCGGCATTCAAGGCAGAGTACGACGAGCTGTCGGAGCCGGTACAGGACGAATTGGTCGCCGCACTCACACCGTTGAAGGAGTTTGGGCCGTCTTTGGGACGGCCCGACGCGGATATTCTGAAGGATTCGCATTACGCGAACATGAAGGAACTTCGCTTTAGAGCCGATGGGGGCGTCTGGCGGGTTGCCTTCGCCTTCGACCCGCGCCGCAACGGGATTCTGCTTGTCGCCGGAGACAAATCGGGCGTGAGTGAGAGGACCTTTGACAAGCGGCTAATCGACAAGGCCGATAAACGGTACAAGGAACATTTGAAAGCGTTGGAGTCAAGGGAGTAATTGCGATGTACAGACCAATCCCGCTAGAAGAAGTCATAGCCGCCATGCCCGAGAAGCGGCAAGAGGCCATTGCAAAAAGGGGAGCTGAGTTGGTGGAGAAGGTGCGGCGGCGCATGACGCTGGCCGAACTGCGCAAGGGGCGCAAGATCAGCCAGGCCACGGTTGCCGACGCTCTGGGAATCGGCCAGATGCAAATCTCGCGGCTGGAGAAGCGCAAGGACCCGCGCCTCTCCACCATGCAGCGCACCGTGGAAGCCATGGGCGGCCAGCTCACGATGATTGCCACCTTCCCGGATCAGGAGCCGGTGATCCTGACTGCTCCGCTCAAGGAGAATGTGCGAAAGCAGAAGGCTTGATCGGGGCAATTTGAAATTGTAATGCGGGTGAATTACGATTCATCCGAGGAGTTCCGCTTATGGCCGCGAATGCGTTGGTTCAGACGAGGATCGATCCCGATGTGAAGGAGCGCGCGGCGGCCGTGCTGGGCGAATTGGGCATGACCGTTTCGGATGCGGTGCGCATTCTATTGACGCGAACCGCCAACGAGGGCGCACTGCCGTTTACCTTGGCCGCGAACGCCGCCGAACACGACGCGTGGTTCCGCGCCAAGGTGCAGGAGGCGCTTGACGATCCGCGCCCTGCGATTCCGCATGACGAGGTCACCGCCTACCTTGCGGAACGGCGGGCTGCCGCGTTGCGAAAAGTGTAGCGGCGGATCATTTCCACATCTCAAAATCGAGATTTGGGGTACCCGGCAAGCCGGCCTGAATCAGGGGTTGCAGGCCCCCATACCTTTGTTCCCTTTAGGACCTGCCTAGTATCTTCTCGGTCAAGACGGAAAAGCCCATCTGACGCTGCTGCTCGGAAATGTTGGCCGCGCCCTCTATGTCGTCTCGTAGCTTTCGTATAGGCCGCTCCGCTAAGAAACTGATCAATTTGGGTAGCAGGTCTTCTCGGGATTTGCCACCGATCTCCTTGAGCCCGATTAGCTGGGCAAAGTGGCGTATATCCTGGGATTCGGGCAGAACTTCGCGAGCCTTCAGGCGAAGAAGAAACTCGCTCAGTAGGCGATGTTTCTCTGGGTCAGCCTCTCGGATTGACTCTATCGAACTGATTCCATTTGTTCGAACGGTCCTTAGACTGCGAGGCGCATCTTTGCGAGTTGGGACGCGCCCCTCCTCGTCATCTGCAGTCGGCGCCTTCGCGACGGCACTGCGGACGCGCCTAATGCCATAGTGCTTCACGAGGAGATTAATCTGCTCCCTAAGCAGCGATTGTTTGGGCGACTGGCTCATAGTCCGATTCTGGGAAAAAACTCCTTTGCGAATGCCGCGAACTCACCTTTGACCTTGCCGTGCGCTCCTTTTGTTGACTCAATCGGCATGCCTTCTCGGGCCGCTTTGAAGTACGAGTCCGAATGGGGTATGTCGTTCGCGAAAACGTACCACCCGTAGTTCTTGGCCTGATCCAGAACAGCCTTACGCGAAGTAACATTCTCGCTCTTCACATTGCCGCGGGTGAAGTCATTGAAAACCATACCGCAGATTTCGATGACCTTGTCCTCATGTCGCATTTGAAAGGCTTTAATGCTTCGATTCAGGAGAGGAAAGCCGATCGAGGCCAAGAACTCGGCTCGAATTGGCACAAGGACATATCGGCTACAGTGGTATGCGGCATCCGTCAGAATCGAGTCGGTCGGGGAGCAATCGATGATGATTAGGTCGTAGTTCGCCTCAATCTTCGCCACAAAGCGAGGGAGGAGCGTCTCCTTCCCCGTGGGATTTCTCAATGTCCAGGAAAGCTCAAGACGCGATGGCACAATGTGCAACAGGCTCCCATCGTTATATTCCACTCGGGGATAGATCACCTTCGCTGGGTCAAGCTTTTTGGGGCTTCCCGACGCTGTACCTGTAGGAGTGAATTGCTCAAAGATGTCAGCCACGGTGAGACCTCCTGCGTCGAGGTAGGAGACGTAGGATTGTGGTGACATGACAGACTGGCTCGCGTTGGCCTGGGGATCGAGGTCGATCAGCAGGACTTTCTTGTCCAGTCGCACGGCGGCGTACCAGGCAATTTGCGACGCAAGTGTCGTCTTTCCCACACCGCCTTTCATATTGATCATCGACACGCAAACTGCCACCAGCGACCTCCTGATCCCTCGGGTCTCGTTCCTGATTCTTCTGGCGTTGTCGATTATACTTCGGTTTCCTTATCCGCGCTTAACGGCGAAGCGACGCTTGGGCCTGTAGGGTGCTGAGTGCCCCCGTTCCCAATTCTGAGACCGGAATGCTGCTACGGCAAACCCATCACCGTACAGGTCGCCGGCAAGCTACGCGATCGCTGCCTGAATAAACCGCTGTTCAGCCCCAAACTCTCGCCATCTTGAGGCGAAAACCGGCGACGGGTTCAGTGCCTTCGACCGTCTCCGGGCAGGTGAGGACTACGGGCTCACGTCCGGGCGCGTAGATGGCGACCGTGCTCCCGAAAGGATCGATGCGCCAGGCGAGGCGAACGCCGTTCGCGATCCACTGTGCCATCTTGGCGTCCAGTTCGGAGAGCGAGTCGGAGGGCGAAAGTATCTCGATGAGGAAATCGGGCGCGAAGGGCAAAAACCGCTCCTGTTCGCGCGCACTCAACGCAGAGAGACGGCTCAACTCGACCCAGGCCGCATCGGGCGAGAGCGTAGCGCCGTCAGGCAGATTGAAGCCTGCGTTGGAACTGACGGCCTCACCTCGACCGTCTGCTTCCGCCCACGCGAAAAGCGTATGAACAACGTACGCTTCGCGGCGATTGTTCCGGTAACCGCTCGGAGACCTCACTAGAATCTCTCCCGACGCCAACCGCTCCACCTTGCAGGGCTTGTTGGCCTCGGAAAAGGCCATCAATTCGTCGTCCGACATAGGCACGGAGGGCGCAGCCGCGCGGGCAGGGCGACGTTCTGAAGAGCCACCTGCATGGTTTCATCCTCCCTTCGCGATTGGAAATCCTCCCCGGAAAGGGGAAAAATTCGCAGTTTAGGCCGCTTCCCGCATGAGCGCCAGAGAGCGTCTGCCGTCTTCAGGGCAATCGCATGAAGGAAATGAACCATCAAAAGCAACGGGTTTTGAAAGGGCACGGCTTCAGCCGTGCCGAAAGGTGCGGTTAGAACGTCTGGCCTTTAGGCCCTGCGGGATGTTTTTTCAATTAGAAACCTTCCCTCAGGGGCTAAAGCCCTCGGCATTTTGAGAGAATCCTGAGCGGCACGGCTGAAGCCGTGCCCTTTCAAAGCAGTCCTAACCCGATTTCCAATGTTCATGC
>Ga0181529_10001532_pt1 | contig 29391 bp, 23 predicted proteins | sample PEATcosm2014_Bin_36_FD_119763 | JGI IMG/M metagenome (GOLD analysis project Ga0181529, IMG submission 119763) | Peatland microbial communities from MTU Mesocosm Facility, Houghton, MI, USA - PEATcosm2014_Bin10_30_metaG | ecosystem: Environmental > Terrestrial > Soil > Wetlands > Peat | place... | reverse complement strand
GAGGCCGGCATCCATTCGGAGAATATCCGCTTGATGGTCTCGTGGAGCGTCGGCCGCAGGGGGCCGCGGCTCGTGAACTTGCCCCAAATCGAGGCAGGCACCTTGAAGATCTCGCTGCGCTCGGGCATGCCCTCCATGCTCGCGGGCCGGTCGATTGCGATGCCGTAGGAGAACTCGCCAGACTGCATATCGAAGTCGCGGCAGACTCCGCAGAGCGCCATGCCCTTCGGGTTCATCTTGGCCAGGAGGGCCTTGAACCGTCCGTCCCGCATGATCTCGTCCCAAAAGGCCGGCACGACGGTGAAGTTGCTCCCATCCTTCGAGGTCGCGCGGATGCTGATCCCCGCCAGCTCGAGCTCGGGCCCATTCTCGATCCGGTATTCCATAGCCTTGTCTCCTTTGAGGACGACCGAGAAGGAGAGCCGCGGATAGGCATGCAGGGAGGTCCCGGCCTTGCGCGCGTCGCTCGGCATGCAGCCGAACTCGCGCCTGAAGGCGCGGGCGAAGGCGTCGGGCGAGTCGTAGCCGAAGCGCAGGGCCAGGTCGATGACCTTCTCCCGCCCGCCCCCGGCGAGGGCAAGGGCCGCTTCCGAGAGCCGGCGCCTGCGCAGGTACTCCGCCGGCCCCAGCCCAGTGACCACCTCGAACATCCTGAAAAAGTGGAAGGTCGAGCAGTTGGCCGCGCGCGCGGCCTCCTCTATGCTCGCCTCGCCGCACAGACTCGACTCCAGATAGTCGATCGCTTTCGCCATCCGCTCTTGCCAATCCATACCAATCCTTTCGTCCCCGCTCGAAAACGGAGGATATTCTCCGCCGGACCGGGGAGTCCCGGCAAGCCGCGTCGGCTCGGACCGGCCCCGGAACGAGGACGCGGACACGGGGCGTTCAGGGCCTAGCCTCACCCATGCTCTTGGCGAAAAACTCGCAGGCCTCCCTCCCTACTCGTTCGTGGATCCTTGCCCTGCTGACGCCGCTCGCATCGCTGAGATGCCTCCAGTCGACGAGCCGGCCCATCAGGGTGCCTTCACAGAGGAAGGTATAGTGACCTGCGCCCTCGAGAATCTCCAGCTCCGCTCCCGGTATCCGGTCCGCGATGGGGATCGCGTCCTCCTCCGGAGCGGCCTGGTCGTCGCGGCTGCCGACGAGGATTTTCACCGGAACGCCAATCTCCCCGAGACTCTTCGCGCTCAGGAGCGGTCCCAGCGGAGGAGCCATTACGAAAGCGGCCTTGATTCTCGCGTCCAGATAGCTGTCGTCGGCGCGCTTTATGGATTCGGCAATGGAGCGGTCCGAGCCGATCATCCGCTTCACGTCTTCAATCGAGAAGTTCGCCTCGGGCGGCAGGCGGCCGAACGTGCCGCGCTCCCAGCTAGCAGGATCGTTGCCCCACGAACCTATCGCCAGTCGAGCGCCAACGGCGGAGAGGGCCGTATAGCCGCCGAGCGAGAAGCCGGCGACGCCGATCCTCTCCCGATCGATCCTGTCGCGTAGGCTCTCGTCCTCGAGCAGCCTATCGAGGAGGACCTTGATGTCCTGAGCTCTTTCCCACCAAAGGATAAAGCCCTGCACGAGGTATTTGGGCTCCGCCCCCGTGTTCCCGTGGTGGTTCACCGCCGCCACTATGTATCCCTCCCGCGCGAGGGCTTCCGCGAGCCAGGCGAGGCTGAAGGCCGAGCCGCCTATTCCATGCGAGAGAAGGATCAGCGGGTATTTCCGCTCTCCATCCGGGAAAGCCGCGCCTACCGCATAGACGCCGGTCTTGAAAATCGCGACGGTGTGGGCGCTCTCCTTCGTGCCCGGCTTTGCGGGATACCACAGAAGAGTCTCTAGGGGCCTTGGGCCGGGCGCGCTCCAGCTTCGCCGGGAAGGGTCGGAGTAATGACGGAACTGGAGGCCGACAGGCCCGCCCTGCTCCTTCGAGCAGGCGCTCGCCAGAACGGGAAATAGGACGAGGAAAACGAGCTTGCTATTCACGGCATCCCCAGATGTCCTATCGGCGCTTTGGCGCCGCTAGGCCCGTCGCGGCAGTTTCGCCGCTCGCTGAGGAATCTACCGGAGTATGCCAGCCTCTGCCCGACTTCCCCTGCCCGCTCCTGTCGGCCGAAGATCGCTTTCCAGCCGTCCGCTCGAGCCGAGTCTAGTGGAAGCGTTCGGCCGCCGAATGTTTATTTCACGCGCTCGGCGGCCGAGCGGTTACTTCACGCGCTCGGCGAAGGTCCCGTCGCGAGTATCGAGCTTGATCTTGGTGCCGATCTCGCAGAAGAGGGGGACGTTGACCTCGATCCCGGTGTCCAGGGTCGCGGGCTTGAAGGTCTTGCCCGAAGTGTCGCCCTTGACTCCCGGTTCGCAGTAGGTGATCGTGCGTTCGACGAGGATGGGGAGGGTGACGCCCACCGGCTTGCCGTCGTAGAAGGTAATCTCGAGCTCGAAGTCGTCGTCCGGGCTCATATAGCCCGTGTTGTCGCCGAGGTCGTCCCTCGTAAGCTCGTACTGCTCGTAGCTCGTCTGGTCCATGAAGACGAAGGTGTCGCCGTCGACGAAGGAGAGCTTCATCTGGTGGATGTCGAGATCCACCTCCTCGAACTTCTCGCCAGCGTCGAGTGCGATGTCGGAGGTCTGGCCGGTGACGATGTTCCTCACGCGGAAGCGGGTGACCATGCCAGACCTTCCTGTCTTCTGGCCGAGAATGCGCTGCACGAAGAGGGCGTCATTGCCCGACTTGAAAACTGAGCCTGTCCTGAGATCCGAAGTGACTACCATATAATCCTCGCACTAATTGTGTGGTGTTGCGCTTTCTTGGATCGCGCCCTGGCCCGTCCACGGGAAGGCCCGAGCCGAGTCGACATTCTACAACATTTCGCGCAAGAAGGTCATCAGGTTGGCGGCAAGATCGCCCGGAGCCGAGAGCGAGCGGGAAAAGTCCCGGAAGCCGCCTTCCAGGGATCCGCGGGACGCGAGGATGGGACCGATGCTCTCGAGGCCCCGCTCGTCGGGTGAGTCCTTTCCCCGCTCGTTGAATGCCCTGTAGGCGGCCGCGAGTGGGGCGAAGTCCTCGGCTCCGAAAAAGGGCTTGAGGAGGGCGAGAAAGGCCTCGACCTTGATCAGCTGGTGAGCGCCCTCCTGGGGATAGGCCTGCCAGAGGAAGGGCCGGCCCGCTAGGGCCGCCCTGGACCAGGAGTCCTCGCCGCGGACGATCGAGAAATCCGAGGCCGCCAAGGCAGCGTCCCAGTCTTCTTGAGGCAGGAAGGGCAGGAAGCTGGCGGGGAAGGGAGAGCCTCGCGCCTCCCAGGCCCGGCGGAAGCAGGCCTGGCTCTTGCCCGCGGCGACGAGGGCTAGGATGGGCCTGTCCCCGCCGAAAGCCTCCAGGTCGGCGACGATCCGCGAGTAGTCGCGCTCGTAGCTGAATACGCAAACCCAGAACCCCTCCTCGGCAGCTCCAGGGCCTGTCCCCGCCGAACCGAGCAGCCCGAGGAGCCTCCGACGCAGGGCCCGGCGGCCATCCTCTTCTCGCGCGCGCTCGAGGGCGGCCGCGAAGGCCCGGTCCATGAGAAGGCCTCCGGTGCCGGGGGAGAAGCCAGGCAGAAACAAGGCCTTGCGCGCGAGGGACGATCGGGTCAGCGAGGGCATCCGGTGAAGGTCCGCCGCGTAGGGCTCGGCGGTGAGGTGCTCCACATCGACGATGAGGCTGGGCTCGGCCTCGGGGCCGAAGAGTATGTCCTCGAGCCAGTCCGGCCTCCCGCAGGCGAAGCACTCGAGGACGAGGCGCGGGCGACGGGCGCGGAAGGCAGAGCGAACGGCTTCTCCCGCTTCGCCGCGGGTGTCGCCCGCGGCCCAGGAGAAAAGCTCCCAGCCGTGGACGTCCTGGACGGCGGCGGCAGGGTCGACAGCCCCGTCCATGGCCGCGAAGGCCGCGAGGTTGTCGACCACGAGCCTGAGACGGGGCGGATCCTCTCTCTCGGCAAGGCAACGGGCCAGCCGGTAGACGACGCCGATGTCGCCGAAGTTGTCGACGACCTTGCAAAGGATGTCGATATCCACGCTCCGAATCCTAGCATCGAAGGAGTCGGCGCCTCCATCCCCGCGACGCCCGTCGGCTTGCCGCGCGGGCGATCCTTCAGCTACCTTTCACCCAGGAGGCCACATGACCCCGCACGCGATCATCGCCAGCTACCTCCTCCTCGCGGCCCTGGACCTGGGCTGGGCCCTCTTCCTCACCGTTCTCAACTACCGCCATGTCGCAGCCAAGGCGGGCGAGGTGCCCGAGCCTCTGCGCGGCTCGGTGAGCCCCGAGGACGCCTCCAAGGCCGCTTCCTATTCCATGGCGCGCATGCGGCTCTCGTTGGCGCAGGCCCCTGCCGAGACCCTGCTCACCGCGGCGGCCGCCGCCCTTGGGATCTTCGGCCTCCTCGACAGGGCCGAGTCCGGCCTCGCCGCCTCGGCCTACTGGCGAGGCGCCCTCTTCCTGGGCAGCGTCGGCCTCGCGGGGCTCCTCATGTCCCTGCCCTTCGACCTCTACTCGACCTTCTCCCTCGAGAAGCGCTTCGGCTTCAACACGACGCGGGCGCGGACCTGGCTCCTCGATCTCGCGAAGAGCCTCGCCATCTCGGTCCTCCTGGGCCTGCCCCTGCTCTGGCTTCTCTACGCCTTCATCGACGGCGCGGGGAGGCTCTGGTGGCTGTGGGCCGCGATCGCCTACTCGCTCTTCAGCCTTTTCATCTCCTGGATCTATCCCCTCGCCATCGCGCCGCTGTTCAACAAATTCTCGCCCCTTCCCGAGGGCAGCCTCGCGGACAGGATAGGCGAGCTCGCGAGGAGACTCGATTTCAAGGTAGGGGGCATCTACGTGATGGACTCGTCGAGGCGCTCCCGCCACTCCAACGCCTATTTCACGGGACTCGGCCGCGTCAAGCGCGTCGTTCTCTTCGACACCCTCGTGTCCAGCATGGGCGAGAAAGAAATCCTCGCCTGCCTCGCGCACGAGATCGGCCACGAGAAGAAGCGGCACGTCCTCCAGTCGATGGCCGTCTCGATCGCCTTCTCCTTCCTCGCCTTCTGGGTTCTCTCCCTCATGATGGGCTGGGGCGCTCTCTACGCGGCCTTCGGCTTCGCCGCTCCCTCCAAGCACGCCCTCCTCCTCATCCTCGGCCTCGTCTCCGGACCGGCGACCTTCTTCCTCACGCCCGCCTTCTCGGCCTGGTCGCGGCGCCGCGAGTACCAAGCCGATGAATTCGCGGCCGAGGCCGCAGGACGCGAGGCCCTGGCCTCCTCCCTCGTCAGGCTCAATCGCGAGAACGCCTCGAACCTCTGGCCCCAGCGCCTCTACTCGGCCTGGTACTACTCGCACCCTGCCCTGGTAGAGCGGCTGGCCGCCATCCGGGAAAGACAGGAAGCCCCTCGCTAAAGGCCGGGACAGGGATTATCATTAGTCCATGGAAGAACAGAGGAAGGCTCGACGCGCCCCCTTCTCGGGCCGGATCGAGCAGCTCGTGAGGCACGGCTCGGACTACCCGCGCATGGCCCGCGACGACGAGTACTTCGAGGCCCAGGCCATCAACATCTCGAGACGCGGCCTGGCCTGCAGCTGCGCCGCGTCGATCGAGCCGCTCTCGCATGTCTTTGTCGCGTTCACTCTGGATGAGGGCAGGACGATCAAGGCCGACTGCTACGTCGCCCATGCGAACGCCGAGGGAGGGAAATACGTCCTTGGCCTGAGCTTCGAGGGCCTCTCGCCCGAGGACGACGAGGCCATCGAAGCCTACGTGGCCTCACGGGCCTGACGCCCGCATCCCCGGCATGCCGCCGAGCCGGCCCGGCTCAGCGTCGCGATCGCCTCGCCTTGTCCCGCTGAGGATATATTAGTAGATTAATATATTTACAGGGGGCCTAGAATGCGCAAGGTAAGATTGGGGGGCGGCGATCTCGAAGTCACGCCGATCGGGCTCGGCACCTGGCAGTTCTCCCAGGGAAAGGGCCTGGTGGGGAGCTTCTGGAAAAGCCTCGACACGGAGACGACGCGGGCCGTGGTGAAGGCCGCCTTGGACGGGGGCATCGACTGGTTCGACACGGCCGAGGCCTACGGGAAAGGCGCCTCGGAGAGGAGCCTGGCCGGAGCCCTCTCGGCCCTCGGCGTCGCTCCCGGCTCGGTGCGGATCGCGACGAAGTGGTGGCCCTTCATGAGGACCGCCGCGAGCATCCCGGCGACCATAGCCGAGCGCCAGGCCTGTCTAGACCCTTATCCGATCGACCTCTACCAGATCCACCAGCCTTATGGCCTCTCGTCGAAGGACCGTCAAGTCGCCGCGATGGGCGAGCTCGTCGTGGCCAGCCAAGTCCGCGCTGTCGGCGTGAGCAACTTCAGCGCGGCCCAGATGGAGGCCGCTCACGCGCTCCTCGCGAATCGGGGTTTGCGCCTCGTCTCCAACCAGGTGAGGATCAGCCTCCTCGACCGCTCGGTCGAGCGGAACGGCGTCCTCGAAGCCGCCCGTCGGCTCGGCGTAACGCTGATCGCATACTCCCCCCTGGCTCAGGGGCTGCTCACGGGCCGCTACCACGACGACCCCTCGGCCATAGCCAAGGCGACCAGGGCCCGTCGCCTCATGGGCAGTTTGAGGCCGAGCTATCTCGCGAGGACGGCTCCCCTCGTCGCCGAACTCAAGCGCGTCGCGGCCGCCCATGGAGCGACGCCCTCCCAGGTTGCCCTGAACTGGCTCGTCACCCGCTGGGGAGACGCGGTCGTCGCCATTCCCGGGGCCTCGAGGCCTTCCCAGGCGGCCGAGGCTGCCGGAGCACTGGGACTCGCGCTCGAGGCCCAAGAAGTCCAGACCCTGGACGATATCTCGCTCTCCGTCTAGACTCGTTGCCCATGGGCGAGACGCGCAAGGAAGAGAGACCTCTCGAGCTGACCCTGCTCCTCCTAGCCAACGTGGTGGGGGGCTCCTCGGCCATAATGATCAAGGCCTCGACCCTCCATCCAATGCTCCAAGCCTCCTACCGCCTCCTCCTGGCCGGCATCCTCCTGTCCCCCCTCTTCTTCCGCGAGCTGCGGGCCTCCGGGCGGCGGCTCTCCCTCGCCCTCGTCGCCCCGTCCATAGTGCCGGGCATCTTCCTCGGTCTCCATTTCATCACCTGGATCGCCGGCGCGAGGATGACCCTCGCCGGCAACGCGACCGTAATCGTCACCATGGTGCCCGTCGCCATGCCCTTCTTCGTCTTTCTGATGGCGCGCGAGCTGCCGAGCAGGGCCGAGGTGGCCGGGACGGCGATCGCGATCGCGGGCATCGCCATCCTGGCCTCCCTCGACTTCCGCCTCGAGAGGGCCCATTTCGGCGGCGATCTCGTCTGCCTCCTCTCGATGTTTCTCTACGCCGCTTATCTCGCCCTGGCCCGGCGCCGCGCGCCCAGCGAGGGAATCATGGCCTATCTCGTGCCCCTCTATCTCTCGGGCGGCCTCTTCTGTCTTATCGTAGCCCTGCCCTTCGCCTCGCCCTTCTCAGGCATCACGACGATGGACGTCCTGATGACCCTCGGCCTCGCCCTCGGCCCGACGATCGTCGGCCACTCGCTGATGAACCGCGCGATGACCAAACTGCCGCCTCAGACGGTCTCGCTGTTCAACCTCATGCAATTCATCGTGGCCGCCGTCCTGGCCTATTGCCTTTTCGGCGAGAGGCCTGGCTCCGGCTTCGCCCTGGCCAGTCCCCTTATCGCGGTCGGCGTCGCCCTTCCCATCCTGCTCAGGAACACTTCCCTCGCGCGAGGAAAACCGCGGACGCGCTGAGGCGACGTCAGGCGGGGGTTCGGCTTCACTATTTCCGCAGGCTAGAAGCCCGCGGAAACAGCGAAGCAGCTCGCGGGAGTCTGAAAGGGCGGGGAATGGGCCCGGTAAAAAACTCATCTCCACTCTTTACCAAGCTCCGAAACGCCTCACGCAAGTTTTACCTTTTTAACGGGTCCGCTAATCATGGCGATCATTACATTCGATATATGGAATAGTGAGCGACCTGGGAATCGCTTCTACGAAGGAGGAAAACCGTGGACGTGATCAGGATCGCGATTACTATTGCCGCCGCCGCCTTCGGAGCTTGGCTTCTATGGGGATGCTACCTTCTCCAGAGCGACAGGGAGCGATGCCGAGCGGTTCCCGGAATGCGGGCGGCCAATGGTGTAGGCGCCACGCGCGAGGGCCTGGCGCCTTTCCAGTCCCGCGCTAGCTAGGCCTACCTCCTAGCCTTCGCGACCTTCTTCCTTGGCGCCGCCTTCTTGGCCGCAGCCCTGCGGGGGGATGGCTTGGTAGCGGCAGTCGACTTGGCGGATTTCTTCTTGGCGAGTGTCCTCTGGGCGGCACGCTTAGCGCGCGTGCCCTTGGACTTTCGAGTCTCCTCGAGCTCCTCGACCGCTGCCTTTCCCCTCGAGAGCACCGACTCGGCGCGAAGGAGATAGTCGACCACCTTGGCCTGCGGTGCCTTGGCGCCGAGCAGGTCCTCCACCTTGCTGAGCTTTCGCCGCATGTACTGGATCGAGGGGATCGTAGCGTTGAAGCGCTCGGCGAGCTGCCAATCCTTGCGCAGGTAGCGCCCGTCTGGCCCCTTCCGGTTGAGGGAGAGGAACTCGGCGACGAGGGCGCGGTCCCAGCGGACGGAGCTGCCGCCCGAATAGTCGTGGGAGGCGAGCCGCTTCCGCGTGCGCTCGGCCGAGCCTTCCATCTTCTTGCGCTTCCAGTAGGGATGGCGGTTCCTCGCCCTGAGGATATCCTCTTTCGAATAACCCGTCGCCTCCATCCAACGCCGCGCCAGCTTGGCCTTTGCGGCGGGGGGAAGGCGAGCCTTGAGAGAACGGTCGATGTAGTCCTCCGGAGTCCGCGACTCCAGGATGGCGGTTTCGGTCTTGGTCATGTCTCAATGATAATCCGCACATCCTTTCAATGCAAATTCGAAACTGAAAAAATACTAATGGCGCCTATCGCGCCGCCGGGGACTTGGCCCCCTCGAGGCCGCCTTGGACGAGATTTCAGTCCCTGTCCTTCCGCCAGGCCAGGGCGAGGAAGCCCTTCTTGCGCCGCTGCCCCGCCAGCGTCCAACCTCCCGAGGCGGGCCTCCGCCTCTCGAGCCGCGCAGCCTCCGTGGGCGAGCACGCGACGAGGTAAAAGCCGCCTTTCCTGAGGGCTCGGCCGGCCAGCGCCCAGGCCCTGCCCTCCCAGTCGCGCTCCGACCTGCCGTCGATGCGCTCGGCCACGAGGTCGAAGGCGCTCTCGGCCGGCTCTGGTCCGGCGACGAGGTCGAATCCAGCGTACTCGATCCCGGAGCGGCCTCCGAGGGAAGCGAGGTTCCAGCCCGTCGCCTCGAGGGCGAGGAGGTCTCGGGAGTAGGCCGTTATGCGCTCGAGGCCGAGCTTCAGCGCGCTCCAGGCCGCCAGGTGCCCCGCGCCCGGCTCGATGAAGATGGCATTGCGAAGGCAGGCGGAGCGGATCGATGGGAGTCTTGAGGCCAACTCCGCCGCAGCAGCGCTCCCGTATCCCGGCGTGTCGAATTCGGGCAGGCCCCAGAAGCCGAAGGCCCGGTAGGACGATTTGGCGAGGGAGAACTTGGCCTCGCAGCGGAGATAGGGGCTCAGCGGCGAATAGCCGCTCAGCGGCGAATAGCCGCTCAGCGGAGGGACCTCGACGAGCTTGTCGGGGGCCTTTCCCCTCTCCATCACGAAGACCTCGTGCATGCCTCCCCGCGCTCCGCCGATCGCCACGAGCCCGGCCTCGGCGATCCATCCTCGGGCGGCCTCCGCCAAGGGGCTCACGACGACGACGGCGGCCCGCCCCGCGGGCGCCAGGAGGGCCTCGCCTCGCCGGCCCGAGAGCCGGTCGAAGAAAAGCTCGAGGATCGGGGCTCCGGCCTTGGCCGGAAGGTTCGAGAGAGCGAAGTCGAAGCTGCGTCCCTCGAGGCCCGCGCCGATGAGGCCTCGCTCGACCGTCGGGGCCGGCCGGGCCGGGCGAGCTTCGCCTTGGCCGGACCACCCTGGGTCGCCATTGAGCCTATTGGCCAGGCGGTTGCGCTCGGAGAAGGCCGCCGCCAGGCCGTCTCTATCCCGCAGGAGGACCTCGGCTTCGGGGAAGGCCTTGGCGACGGACAGCCCGATGGTCCCGACGCCGCAGCCCTCGTCGAGCACCCGGCGCGCCGAGGAGAGGACCGGGTCGCGGGCGACGGTCTTCAGCAGGAGCTTCGTGCCGACGTCGATGTCGAAGGACGAGAAGAGCGACTGCGAGAGGTCGAAGCGAAGCTCGGCCCCATTGAACTTGAAGGGAACGTTCTTGTTGACATATCCGTCGATCGGGCCCACGTTAGTCGCCGGTCCTCTCGGCGGGACCGGCTCCGGGGACGAGCTCGGCGGCGACGACCTTGTTGCGCCCGCCGGCCTTGGCCGCGTAGAGAGCGCGGTCCGCGCCCCGCACGATGTCCAATACCGTAAGGCCCTGCGCGTCGGTCCGGATCCAGCCGAGGCTGACGGTGGCCTTGACCTTGCGCCCCTCGACGCAGAAATCCTCGGCCTCAACCTTGGCCCGGATGCGCTCGCAGAAAGAGGCGACCTCCTCGTCCGAGAAGGCGTCCAGGATCACCGAGAACTCCTCGCCGCCGTAGCGCCCGGCGATGTCCCCGCCGCGCACCTCGCCCTCGAGGATGCGCGACAGGATTCGCAGGACTTCATCGCCGACGAGGTGGCCGTGGATGTCGTTCACCTTCTTGAAATGGTCTATGTCCAGCATCACGAATGAGACCTTCTGCCCGGAGCGGCGCTTGCGCTTCAGCTCGAGGTCGAGGAATTCCACGATGCGGGCGTGGTTGTACAGCCCCGTCAGGCTGTCGCGGGCCGCGCTGTCCTTGAGCACTTCCTCGCGAACGCGAACGGCCGAAGCCATCTCGTTGAAGTGCAGCGCCAGCTGGTCGAGCTCGGTGCCGGTGCGGATCTCGATCGTGCCATGAACCCTGTCCCGCGCCACGGCCTCGGCAGCCGAGACGAGCACCCGGATCGGAGCGACAAGGCTCGCGCTGAGGGCCGCCGAGACGATGAGAATGAGGACGAACGCGATGAGGAGGAGGATGATGCCCGATCTGAGGACATCCGTCACGGGCTGGAGGGCTCGATCCCTCGACAGCTCGACGGCGATGCCGAAGCCCGTGGGCTCGATCTTCGCGAAGGCGCCTACGACGGGGATGCCGCCGTAGCCCCGATACTCGCCCATGCCGGCCCGGCCGGCCGCAAGCTCGCGAGTCGCGTAATTGTCGACGACGGCTCCGGCGGACTCCCGTCCGAAAAATTTGATTCGGCTCGCGTAATCCGCGACCGAGATGATGCGCCCTTCGCCGTCGAAGAGATAGGCCGAGCCCAGGTCGCGAAGGCTCACGTTCTCGACGATGGACGAGAGCACTCCGACCGGCAGGAACCCGACGACGCAGAGCGCCCGAGCGCCGCTCACGCTCGAGCGCCAGCGGAGCGGCGCCTCCACGGCGATTTCGGGGCGCTGGCCCACCTTGCCCGTGATGAGAGAGCTCACGAAGGACTCGCCGCGGAGGGCGGCGGCGAAGTAGTCTCGGTCCTTGCCGCTCGGCCCGGGGGCGAGGCGGCCGTTCTTGTCCGCGACGGCCCGTCCCTCGGCGTCGAGAAGTGCGACATTGCTGAAGACGAGCTCGGTGGACCCGAAGAGCGCGAGCTTGCGCCTCGCCACGTCGAAATCGAACTCGCCCGGGCTCTCGGAGTCGATCGTACGGGCCAGATACTCGATATCCGAGCGCCGCTCATCGAGCCAGTCGACGATCCTGAATCGGATCTCATCGCGATAGGCTGCGGAGACCGCCAGCTGGCGCTCTATGATGGCCTTCCCGCTGCCCCACAGTAGGGCTGCCGCGGCCGTCGCGAAGAAGAATAGGGTGGTGCCCGAGAGGGCGATGAACTGGCGCCGGAAGATGCCTCCCGAAAAACGCCGTATGGGGGGGATCCTCATGCTTTCCTGAATCTTACCATATTGCTTATAAATAGAGGAAGGCCTCGCCGGATGCCCCGGGGATCGGCCTAGGCGGAAGTGTTTGCGGGGGCTGCCTCCCGGCCCTCGACGAGTACGTTGATCTCATCGGCGTTGAAGATCCTGTCGATGTCGAGGATGATGATGAAGGAATCGTCCTTCTTGCCGACGCCTCTGATGAACTCGGCGGCCAGCCGGGTCCCGAAACGGGGAGCGTTCTCGATAGCCTCGTCCTCGATATCGACGACTTCGTGGACCGCGTCGGCCAGGGCCCCGACGACCACACTGCCCTCGAGGCTCTCCACCTCCATCACGATGATGCTGGTATCCTTGGTGATGGGAGTCTCGGCCAGGCCGAATTTGAGCCTGAGGTCGATGACGGGGACTCCGGTGCCTCGAAGATTGATGATGCCTTTCATGAACTCGGCCGTCCGGGGCAGCTTCGTGATCTTGGTATGCTCGAGCACTTCGCGCACCTTGGCCACGCCGATCGCATACTGCTCGCCGTCCAGGGTGAAGGTCAGGTATTGATTCGCGTTTGTGGCTTCCATGACGTCCTCCGACTCAATAATTCTAGGCGCGATGCCCGAGATAGTCAAACGAGGATTATCCCGGCGCTCCTAGCCGCCGTCAACGCCGAGCCCCACGAAGCACGAGCTCGGCGTCAACGCCGAGCCCAGCGAAGCACAAGCTCGGCGTTGCGCTTCAGGGCCTCGACCGAGATCCAACTCATGCCAAGGGCGCTGCCGCGAAGCGCGGACCTCAGCTCGGCCTCGCTCGACCGGAGGATCCAGGCTGCGGAAAGCCCCTCGCCCAGCCGCCCTCGGCTGGTAACGGCATCCTTGGCCGGCGCGTAGAGCGGACAAGCCTCCTGGCAGACATCGCAGCCGTAGAGCCTGTTTCCCCAGGCCGCCTCGACGGCAGGGGGCAGGGCTCCGGAGATGGAGCTCCAATGCTGAAGGCAGAGCTCCCTGTCGAGGCCGCCCTCCCCGCGAAGCGCTCCCGTGGGGCAGGCCTCGACGCAGGCCCGGCAATCTACGCATGACTCGGCAAGCGTAGGTTGCCGAGCGGAATGCGTCGCATTCCGCAAAATCCCCGGTCCTTCTGGCCTTTGACCGGGCCTTGGTCCAAGAGCGGGCTCGGCCGAAGGGGCGGAAACCGGAATGGGCAGGAGGAGGACGCCGATGACCAGCGCCGATCCGGCGCCCTTGGCCAGCACGAGGGAATTCCGGCCTAGAGCGCCCAGGCCGGCCTCGAGGGCCAGCCGCTTTTCGGGCAGCCTCGAATTGACGAAGTAGCGCCAGTCCCTTGCCGCAAGGCCCGGTGCCTCGAGACTCCGAAGCGCCGCGCTCGCTCCGAGCTGCTCCCCTAGGGCTCCCCTTAGGGAGGCCCTCGCGAGGGCGGAGACGGTCTTCAGCCTCGCGGAAAGCTCGGCGTACCAGTCGGCGCGGGCGAAGCGCGCGATGCGGGCCAGGGGCTCGTCCGCCGGCAGGGCGGGAACCGGCGCTTCCCTGCCCTCGCCATAAGGGAGGGCCACGACCGCGGCTCCTGCGGCCAGGTCGAGAGCGAGACGGGATCGCAGGGCCGGGGACAGGGAAGCGCAGGCCTCCCGCAAGGCGGTTTCGCCGACCAGGCCCCAGCGCTCGAGGCCCGCGGCTCGGAAGGAGGATTCCAGGATTCCGAAGGGGATCACGAGCGGGCGAGCTGGGCGTCCGTCCTCTTCTTCTCGATCTGCTGCATATGGCGGTAGTACTCCGTCTGCTTCGCGATCTCGGAGACATCCAACGCCATGATCTTGTTGTCAACGAGGCGGATCTTATTGTTCTCGAGGAGCTTGTGCAGCACGAGGGTGCCCTCGTTCATGGGCAGGCCCACCATGCCGATCAGCTCCTTGGGCCCGAAGTCGAAACCGTAGGCGGCGCCCTGCTTGAGCGGCACGCGGTTCTTCTCGAGCTGGATGAGGAGGGCATCGTAGAGCCGGCCCAAGGGGTCGGTGAGCAGGGTGTTCTCGAGCTGCTTGTAGATGAACCAGATCCGCTCGGCGAGCAGGGTGGTCAGCCTCGTGACGATCTGTGGCTGGGTCGAGACCATCCGCTCGAAGTTGGCCTTGTTGACGGCGAGGAGGTAGGCGTCCTCGAAGGCCACCGCGTTGGCTGACCTCGGCTTGTTCTCGAGGAGGGCCATCTCGCCGAAGATGTCGCCGGACTTGAGCACCGCGAGCAGGACCTCGCTGTTGTCGACGATCTTCGTGATCTTGACCGAGCCCTTCTGGATGATGTAGAGCTCGGAGCCCGGCATGCCCTCCGAGAAGATCATCGTATCCTTCGGGTAGTAGCGGTTGAATTCCTCGGTCGAGCCGTCGAGATAGACGGCCTTGGAGTAGGGCTTGATCTTGCCCAGCCGTTCCTTGGCGACCTCGACGTGCTGGCCATGGGGGCAATGCTTGAGATACTGGTAATAGGCGTAGAAGGCCTGATTGTACTGGCTCTGCTTGGCGTAGTACTCGGCGACGCGGAAGAGGTGGGAGGGATCGGCCTCTGCGGTGTTCTTGAGAGTGAGCCTGGTGAGGGCCTCGTCGAGGTAGCGCATCCGCTTGGAGAAGGCCATGATGATCTTCATGGCGACGGGGGTGTTCTTCTCGATGAGAGGGCCGTACTGGTCGCGGTGGACCGAGATGAGGGTGCAGTCGGTGACCGCCTGGGCCGTCTCGATGTGGCTATGGTTGGACATCGTCGAGACGACGCCGAAGGAGTCGCCTGGCCCGAGGACATTCCCGCCCTCTTCCTCGACTACCTCGACGTTCCGGATGATGCGGACCTTTCCCGCCCGTATGATGAAGAAGCGATCGGCGTTCTGCTTCCCCTCCACGATGATATATGAGTCCTTTTTGAAGTTGACGAACGAAAGCTGGAGCGGACTATCCATCGTGTTTCCTGGTACCTCGGTGGCCGACCTGGGCTAAGTATAGAGTCGGCCGTTTCTAGCTGTCAATTAAAGCTTCCAGCGTTAATTCGCACAGCACTAAGATACCACGGTTTCGGCAACCGTGCGCACGGGAAGGAGAAAGATCGTATCTCCTTCCCGAACTAGGACTTACGGAAGCGGGAACCTGGAGGTGAGGCGAAGCACCTTTTCCTTGACCCCCGCGACGACTTTCGCGTCCCCTTTGGCCTTGAGCACCTCCATGATATAGGCCCCGATCTCGGCCATCTCTGGTACCCCCATGCCGCGCGAGGTGAGGGCCGGCGTCCCTACGCGGATGCCCGAGGTGACGAAGGGCTTGCGAGTGTCGAAAGGGATGCCGTTCTTGTTGACCGTGATATTGGCCTGGTCGAGCCAGGTTTCCGCTTCCTTGCCCGTGATGTCGAGGGGGTTGAGGTCGACGAGCATGAGATGGTTGTCGGTGCCGCCCGACACGATGCGCGCTCCCTCGGCGGCGAGCGCGGAGGCCAGGGCCTTGGCGTTCTTGAGCACGTTCTCCATGTAGACCTTGAAGTCGGGGCTGAGGGCCTCCTTGAGGGCCACAGCCTTGCCGGCGATCACGTGCATGAGAGGCCCGCCCTGGATTCCGGGCATCACGCTGCTGTCGATCATCTCGGACCAGAGCTTGGGCCGGTCGCCCTTGGGCGCCATGACGCCAAGGGTGTTGGGAGCGTCGGCGCCGACGAAGATCAGGCCGCCGCGGGGGCCGCGCAGGGTCTTGTGGGTAGTAGTAGTAGTGAAATGGGCCAGCTTGATCGGGCTCGGGTGGAGGCCGGTGGCGACGAGACCCGCGATGTGCGCCATATCGACCATGAGGAAGGCGCCGACTTCGTCGGCGACCTCGCGGAAGCGCTTGAAGTCGAGGATGCGGGGGTAGGCCGAGGCGCCGGCGACGATGATCCTCGGCTTGGCCTCGCGCGCGATCCGGGCCATCTCCTCGTAATCGATGGTCTCCGTGTCCTTGTCGACGCCGTAGGAGACGACGTTGTAGAGCTTGCCTGAGAAGGACGCGGGCGAGCCGTGCGTCAGGTGCCCGCCATGGTTGAGGTTCATGCCGAGGATCGTGTCGCCCGGCTTGATCGCGGCGAAGTAGACGGCCATGTTCGCCTGCGAGCCCGAGTGGGGCTGGACGTTGGCGTGGTCCGAGCCGAAGAGGGTCTTGGCCCGCTCGCGCGCGAGGTTCTCCGCCATATCGACGAACTGGCAGCCGCCGTAATTGCGCCTTCCCGGGTAGCCCTCGGCGTACTTGTTGGTCAGCACCGAGCCCACCGCCTCCATGACGGCGCGCGAGCAGTAGTTCTCGCTCGCGATGAGCTCGAGGTTGTCTCGTTGGCGGGCGGTCTCCAGCCTCATTGCCTCGAAGAGCTCTGGGTCCTGCTTCTCGATCAGGGACATGGCGCCTCCACACTGGCTCGGGATGGCTCATGATACCTGAAAAGGCAGCTTCGGCTCAATAACCTCGAAGCCCCGACGAGGCGGCGCGCCCGAGGGCAAGCCTCGATCCTATAAAAAGACCAGGAATCCGATGTCGCCGCCTACGTTTACGTCCGTCCAGGTCGAGCCGGCATCGGTATCCGTAAAATAGGAAACAAATGGCTCGGCCGAGAGCGCTACCTTGTCGGCGAGCATCCACCACGCGCCTCCGCTCAGCGTCACGTAGGTCCCTTGGCCGGAGTACGTGGAGACGTTGCCGGAAGCATCGGTGGATGAGCCGCTCCAGAAGGAGATTCCGAGGGTCCCGGCGAGGAAGGGCCTGAACTTCCAGCCTGGGCCGAGGGCGAAGAGGACTTTCACCCCGATGCTGTCGTCAGAGCTGGAGCTCGCATAGGTCGAGGCGGTGTAGCTGTCAGAAGAAGACTTGAGGCTGACAATCGGCCCTAGGGCAAGATAGGGATTGACGAAAAAGCCCGCCCAAGCCCACAGGGAAGCGCCACCTTGAACCTCGGCGCCCGAATTGTCGGTGCCTCCGACCTGTATGTCCGTGTCGCCCCCGACGCTGGTTCCCCCGCTGAGGACGATAGGGAGTCCAGCCGCGAAGAGCAAGCCCGTTGCCAGAGCCAGTATGAGAGCCACGATCACTCGTTTCATCTATCCTCCATTCGCTCGATCACCGTTGCATGGCGACTCGCGGATCCGGGCTCCCAGCCGCTATTCCCCTCTGGGTCCACCGCGGCGCGGGCAGTGCCGACCCCGACTCGCCAGATTTCATTCTATACTGGCCGGACTGTTAGGCGAAGTCCCCGACCATCAGGACCTCGCTCTCGAGCTCGAAGCCCAGTTTCGAACGAGCCTCGTCGCGGGCCAGCTCGATGAGGGCGAGCATGTCCGAGGCCCGCGCGTTCCCCGCGTTGACGAAGATGTTCGCGTGCCAGGGAGAGACCATCGCGTCGCCAATCCTGCGGCCGCGCAGGCCGAGCCGGTCGAGGATAGCCCCCGTGGGAGAACCGAAGGATCTATCGTTCTTGAACATCGAGCCGGCCGAGGGCAGGCGATAGTGGCCCTTGGCCTCGCGGTCGAGCCGGCGGCCGCGCATGATCGAGGCCGCGCGGGCGACGCCCCGATCGTCGAGAGAGCGCAGGTTGAAGGCGGCCTCGAGGAGGAGTTCGCCTCCGGCGCCGGAGGCGGCGCCAGAGGCGGAGTCCCCGGCCTGGAAAGGCGAGCGCTTGTAGGACCATTGCGCGGCCGAGACTGTCCGCCGCCTCGGCTCGCCTTCGGGCGCCGCGGAAAGGGTCCAGGCGAGGACCTGCGAGAACTCGCGCTCGTAGCAGCGGGCGTTCATGTACACTGCCCCCCCGACGGAGCCGGGCATGCCCGCGAAGTCCTCGAGGCCGCCCAAGCCGCGGGACAGGGCCTCGAGACAGAGCTCGTCGATGGAGAGACCGACGCCCGCGATCAGAGTCGCGCCCGCGACCAGAGTCGCGCCCGCGACCAGGTTGGACGAATCCGCCTCGAGCCGCGTCGAGCGCATGCGCGAGGTGTCGAGCACGATGCCCCGGATGCCCTTGTCTCCGACCAGGATGTTGGCGCCCCCGCCTAGGGCGAAGAGGGGTATGCCTGCGGCCCTCGCCTCGCGGGCCAGGGCGATCGCCGAGGCCGCGTCCGCGGGCCGGACGAGGGCATCGGCGGGACCCCCGATATGGAAGGTCGTGTGGAGGGACATCGGCTCGTCCCAAAGGAGCTCCGCCCTTATATTGATTTTTTGCAGGAATTCCCGTACTCTGGACATGAATCGAATACTACCCGCATCCTCCGGAGGCAGTCCATGCCCGCGCTTCGCCTGTTCAACACCCTCGGTCGCGAGCTTCAGGAGTTCGTGCCGCTGGAGGCAGGGCGGGCGGGCTTCTACGGCTGCGGGCCTACCGTCTACAACTACGCCCATATCGGAAACCTGCGCGCCTATGTCTTCGACGATGTCCTCGTGCGCACCCTTCGCTTCCTCGGCTATCAGGTGAGGCACGTGATGAACGTGACCGACGTCGGCCATCTCTCGGGCGACGTCGACGAATCGGGCGAGGACAAGATGGTCAGAAGCGCCCAGGAGCGGGGCAAGAGCGTCCTCGAGATCGCCGCCTTCTACACCGAGGCCTTCTTCAAGGACACGGACCGCCTCAACGTCGTCCGCCCCACCGTCGTCTGCAAGGCCACCGAGCACATAGACGACATGATCGCGCTGATCGAGCGCATCGAGGCGAAGGGCTACACCTACCGGGCCGGCGGCAACCTCTACTTCGACGTCACCAAGTTCGAGACCTACGGCCGGCTCGCGATGCTCGACCTCAACGAGCTTTTGGCGGGCGCGCGGGTCGAGGTCGACGCGAACAAGCGCCATCCCGCGGACTTCGCCCTCTGGTTCACCAAGTCCAAATTCGAGAACCAGGCCCTCGTCTGGGACAGCCCCTGGGGACGCGGCTACCCTGGCTGGCATATCGAGTGCTCCGCGATGAGCATGAAGTACCTGGGCGAGCAGTTCGACATCCACGCCGGCGGCATAGACCATATTCCCGTCCACCACACGAACGAGATAGCCCAGTCCGAGGCCGCCACGGGCAAGAAGTGGGTCCACTACTGGCTTCACAACGAATTCCTCGTCACGAGCGCGGGCAAGATGGCCAAGTCGAAGGGCGGGTTCCTCACCCTCCAGACCCTCGTAGACGCAGGCTACGATAGCCTCGACTATCGCTACTTCCTCCTGGGTGGCCACTACCGCTCCCAGCTCCAGTTCTCGTACGAGGCCCTCGACTCGGCCCGCTCCTCGCGGAAGTCCTTGACGGAAAGGATCCTCGCGATCAAGGGAAAGGCGGGCGGCCTTCAATCGGATCTAGACGCGGCCCAGGCCGGCGCCAGTCTCGGGCCGAAAGCCACCCCCTACATCGAGGCCTTCACCGAGCAGCTCTGCCAGGACCTCGCCACTCCGCGCGCCCTCGCCGAGCTCTGGGGCCTCCTTCGCGACAGCGAAGTCCCCCCCGCCGAGGCCCTTGCCGCGGCCTACCGCATGGACGAGGTCCTCGGCCTCGGCCTGCGCGAGGCCAGGAAAGCCGAGGCCGCGCCGGTCGATCCCGCTCTCGCCGCCGAGGTCGAGGCCCTCGTGGCCGAACGCGCGGCGGCCAAGAAAACCAAGGACTGGGCCAAGGCGGATGCGATCCGCGCCCAGTTGAAGTCCAAGGGCGTCCTCCTCGAGGACGGGCCCGTCGGCACGAGCTGGAGGCTGGAGTGAGCCGAAGGCTGCGCCTCGGGCGGGCTCGCCAGTAACCCGGAGGAAACGGGATTGTTTTCCAGTAGCGGACCACCCGGTCCCGAGGATATCCGTCGCCTCTACGACGCGGTCGCCCCCCTCTTGCTCAGGATAGCTGCGCGCATAGCGGGCAGCTCCGAGGCGGCGGAGGACATCGTCCACGATTCATTCGCCAGGCTGGTCGAGAAGCAAATACCCTTCCCGACCATGGACGACGCGAAATTCTGGCTCATTCGGGTGGTCAAGAACGGGGCCCTCAACTACGCCAAGCGCAAGGGCAGGGAGGCCCGTGCCTACGAGCGCTGGTGGCGGGGCGAGAAGGACAGCTCCGGCGGGGCTGACGAGGTCGTTTTGAGGGAAGAATCGGCGGCGGAGCTCCGGCAAGGTCTCGAGGCCTTGCCGGAGAGCCTGAAGGCCGTCCTGATACTCAAGGAGTACGGCGGTTTGAGCTACAAAGAGATAGGCAAGGCGCTCGGCATCAGTGAAGGCAACGTGAAGGTCCGGGCATTCAGGGCCCGCGAGGCCTTGTACGCAAAGCTCGGGGAGGGTTCCAAGCATGTGTCCTGATCGCGATCTCGTTTCCGCCTATGTCGACGGCGAAGTGCCGAGTCCTTGGCGCGAGAGGATCGAAGAGCACCTCGGCTCCTGCGCCAACTGCGCCGCGCTCGCGGACGGCTACCGCGAGCTGGGCGAGAAGCTCAGGGCCGACGCCCTCTATGACGAGGCCGCCATGCTGGAGCGCGGCCGTGCCCGGCTCGAGGCTATGCTCGGCGCGGCGCCTAGCCAGGCTTTCCTGCGCCGCCGCAGCTCCGCCGGCACCTGGGAGCGCCGAGTCAGCCTGCCCTTGCCCCTCGCCGCCGCGGCCGCCGTCTTGGTCATTCTCCTCGGAGGAGCCACGACCCTCCTCGCCCTGAGGCCCTCCAAGACCCCGACCATCCAGACCGTCGCCTCGAGCGACTACGTCCCGCTGCCCGCGGCCCAGACCAAGTCCCAGCCCACCAACATGGACGAGCTTCTCCGCTATCTCGGCCAGAGCGACGCCCAGGTCACCCTCACCATCAAGCTCCCCAGCGGGACCACCTTCGGCAGCGCCGGCAACCCCGTCATCATGCGCTCGAGCCAGGCTCCCCGCGCCTCCCAGGCGCCCCAGAACGTCATGCCGGTAGGGGGAAGAACGCCTTGAAAAGAGCCCTCGCCTGCTTCGTCCTCGCTGGACTCGCCTCCCTGCCCCTCTCGCTGGCGGCGCAGGATCTCCCCGACGCGCTCAGGCAGAAGGCCCTCGTCGTCCGGGTGACCGCGATCGTGCCGGCGGCAGACCAGGATCAGGTCGACCAGGGGGACACAGGCGAGGGCGCTACCAAGCCCCAGGACTGGCAGGCCGAGAGCTCTAAAGACACGGTGACGGGGACTCCCGTCCACTTCAAGCTGGTCGGCACGAACGTAGCCATCATCGTCCAGATCACTCCCTACGAGCAGGAGGACGGCAAGACCGTCACACTCTTCGCGCAGGGCCAGGTCTGGGTTCAGCCGCCCGAGGGCGGCCTCTCGTATCACACGAACATCGACACGCTCTCGGTCGCCTTCGGCGAGACCGTCATCTTCTTCCCCCTCGGGCGCAGCCCCTCTGGCACCGCCCCGATGCGCATCGAAATCTCCGTCGACCGCGCCTCCGACCTCCAGCAGGGCCAAGCTCCCCAAGGCGCGGCGCCGCAAAGCGACAAGCAGAAGCAATAACAAGGCCCCGCCTCCTCGCCTCTAGCGAGTCGTCGGGGCCTTTCTCGCTTCTCAGCTCGGGAACTTACTGCGTATAGCCGAGCTGCATGATGAACAGCGGCGACTCGTCCTTGGACAGCTTGAGTCCGTCGGCGACGGCGGGGGGCTTGATGTTGAACATCACGATCGAGCCGATCTTGAGTACGCCGGCCGCGAGGGCCGCGTTCTCGGATCCGTAGCTCGCGGTGCCGACCGCCAGCTGATCGGCCATGACCGGGTTCGACTTGAGGAAGGCCGGGATCTTGGTGGCATCCTTGGTGAAAACGAGCATGAAGGCCGAGTTGGCGATGAACTCAGGGGTAACCTCTTTGCGGATATCCATGGTCGCGACCTGCTTGAGAGCGTTGCCGGCGGGATCGTAGCGATAGGCGCCCTTGGCGGTCAGCACGTAGAGATTGACGTAGTTGACGTCGCCCGAGACGGGGAAGGTCCCGCCGGCCTTGGAGGCGGCGGAGACGGCGTCGGGCGTGCCCTTGAGCCCGTCGGCGGCCCAGAGAATCGTGGCAAGGTCGGCCTGGGAGACGTCCTTGGCGACGAAGGCCCTGGCCGCGTACCTCATCTTGATGGAGTCTAGGAGATCCGCGCCGATCTTGGCGGCGGGCTTGGGCAGGGCGATGTCCTGTCCGAAGACCAAGGCGGCGCCAAGCGCCAGGGCGAGGATTGAGACAATCTTTCTCATAGAAACTTCCTCCTGTACGGTTCCAGCTATGGATGGAGCGCTGCTCTAGCTTTCCGCTGCCGGGATCCACAGAAATAATAGTAATAAAAAGAGCCTCGCCTGTCACTGGAAGGTCGAGGAGCACTTCCTTGCACACGGCGGGCAAGTGCCCGTTCTTCCCAGCCCAAAGCGAAGAGGCGGGAGCGCATATCCCGCTCCCGCCTCCCCCTCGCCATCAGCTACCAGGTCACCGCCTGCGTGAGCCAGGGCGTGTAGTTCACCTTGCCGTAGGAGATGTTATCGTAATAGTCATAGATCATGCCCTGGATCGTAGCCTCGTCGGTAATGCCCCAGTAGTTGTTGGAGAGGTCGTAGTTGCTAGTCGAGTTATTTACAACTGCGGATGCGTCCTCGAGGTTGCAATTCGACACAGAGAATGAACCACTCTGAATAATTATTCCTCCACCGCTATTCGCTGTTAGGGTCGATTGATTCATGCTTATACTTCCTCCCCAAATGCCTAACATCGACCCCGCTTCAATTCCGTGAGCATTCCCAGTAATATCACACTGCTGAATATTAATATTGCATCTATAGTCTCCAACGATACCATAAGCTACACTAGAACTAATCGAACATCCTTTCAGTAGAATCTCACCCCCACTACCACTTGCATAAACTGCGGTCCCATTCCCGTTGAATATGCAGTTTTCAAACTCCGCACTTCCAAGATTATCATTAACATTAATACCAACTGAATTTGACGTGAAAGTACAGTTTTCGAATGTGACCGATGAACAACCTAACATTGTTCCCAAACTAGAATTGACGAAATTGCAACTATCAATCACCTTAAATGAGGCATTGATTTCAAGGCCACCGGCGCCTGAATAATAGAAATCACAATAACTCACCTCGTCCGTGGCTGAATTGAGCCTCACAGAATCCCAATCCCCTGCCTTTGGCGTCGTCTGGTTGGACGTGAACAAGATATGGCTCGATGAAGTCCCGTTCGCTATCATTGTCCCGTCGACGCGCAGGTAGTAGTTTCCGTCGAACTTGACCGTTACGCCCGGCTCGATAAAGAGTATGGTACCCGTGTCTACCGCGACGTTGGCCCCGATGTGGTAGGGGCTGTTAGCGGCCGTCATTTTGAGGTAGCCCTCGAGGGCTCCCTTGATCTGACTGGCCGAGGATAAGGTGGTATAGGTCAGGTCCAAGGTGTAGGTCTTGGTCGTTACGCTCGAGTCGGCCCAGGTAGCCAGATAGGCGATGGCCTTGATCGTCGTGTTGTGCGAAATCGTAAAGGGCGCGGAATAGAGGGTGCCCGTGGTCTCGGTCGGGGCGACTTGGGTTCCGTCGCCGGTCGTGTAGCGGATCGCGGCGCTCGGTGTAGTGGTGGCCATGGTGATGGTCTGGGCAGCAGCGTAGCTGCCTGAGTCGGGGGTCATGGTCGGGGCCGCGCAGGTGCCGGTGATCGTGTAGTCGGCGGAGGTCACCGGCGACTCGGCGCAGCCTGACTTGATGACGATGGCCTTGAGGTGGGTGGTCACCGCGGTCTGTCCGGTCGAGTCTCCGCTGATAATGATGGGGCTCGAGTAGTTCGAGCCGTTGCTGTCAGTAGGCACGCTGTTGTCGGTCGTGTACCTGATCGTCGCGCCGCTTAGGGCCGTCGTGATGGTGATGGTTTGGTTGGAGGTGTAGGTCCCGGTGCCAAGGCTGAAGTTGGGGGCGGCGGCCTGGATCAGGTAGGCCAGACTGGTCTCGTCGGTGGGAGCGATGCCCGAGCCCGTGGTCGTCGAGTAGGCCCGCGCCGTTATCGTCTCGTTCTGGCCGACCGAGATGGCGCTCGAGTAGAGCGTCGCGCTCGAATTGGCTTGGGCGGTCGCGAGATCGGCGCCGGGGTCGCCTCCGTCGCTGCGGTAGTAGATCGAGGCCTGGCTCGTAATGGTGGAGAGCGCGATGGTCTGGGCAGTCGAATAGGTCCCGGCGTCGGGAGAGGCGACGACGGGAGTCACCTTGATCTGCGGCAGCGGGACGCTTTGGGTCGCGATGGCGTTCTCGGTCACGGTGACCGTCACGGGCGCGCTCTGGAAGTAGATAGTGCCGTTAAGGCTCCCGGTGGCTGACACGCTCCAGTCGCCCGCGGTGAGGTTGATGAGGTAGGCAAAGGATCCCGTGACCGAGGCCGAGACCGCCTCGGCAGCGCTCACCGTCGGGAAGGTGTCGCGCGACGCGGTCACCACGAGGTCGGTGAAGCCCCCGGCCAGCTCCCAGCCGGCCACAACCTTGATGGCGCCGATGTTCTCGTAGAGGTCCAGGGAGATGCTGTTGGTCCCGCTCACGACTGTGTAGATGGTCTGGCCCGAGAAAAGCACGTTGCCCAAGGAGTCGGTCGCCTGGCCGAGAAAGGTCCACTGTCCGAGGTCGAGCCCGGTCATGGTGCCCGTGGAGGTGTTGGTCGAGGCGTTGTAGGTAAGGTTGGCCACGATGTCGGAGGAGCCCGAGCGCGAGGCCGTCACCGTCACGAAGGCGATGGTGATGCCTTTCGGGCTCTTGGCCTTCTTGGCCGCCTTGGACGTGGCCGGATTGGGGTTGCTGACTACGAAGCTGACCGTGGCCGTCTTTCCCTGCTTGTCGACCTCGGCTACGGAGGAAGAGGAGGGCGAAGAAGATTTCTGCGTGAAGAGATTGCCGCATCCGAAAGCCAGGGCCGCGGCCGCCATGGCGATGATGATTGTCTTTTTCATATCTTCATCTCCTCCTAATCTAGTAGAGCATCACTTTACAGGTTCCGGACGCCGCGTTGGCGCCCTTGGTGACGAGGGCTATGTGATAGGTCCCGGCCGCGACGGTGAGCTTCGACCCAGCGTAGCAATTGTCCAGGCCCGTGTAGGAACCGACGGGGAAGCCCGAATCGTCGTAGAGCGAGACAAGGACGTCGACTGAGTCCGTGCCGTCCCCCTGGCTCGCGTCGGACATCACGAAGGTGTAGGTCCCTGCCGCGGGAATCGTCACGACGAGGTCGCGCTCCGCCTGGCTGGCGAATTTCACTACGCTGAACTGCGGGACGAGGAGGAGCCGCTGGTAGTAGGCGGCGATTATCTGCCCGTTCGTCGAGAGCGGAGCGACCTTGATGTAACAGGTTCCCGAAATAGAGGCGCCCGAATAGCTCGCCACCTCGACGAAATAGGTGCCTGCCGCGAGGGTCGCCGAGCGCGCTTTCGTATAGCCCGAGTCGACCGCGGAGAAGCCTCCGACCACGGTTGTCTGATCCGACGCGAGAAGGCTCACGGCCACGTCGGCCGTGTCACCTCCGCGGCCGTCCTTCGAGTCGGACCAGCGGAACTCGTAGCTCCCGGCGGTGGCGATGGTCAGCACGAGGTACTTGGCCGTCTCGCCCGAGAAGGTGAGTTTCGTATACTCGTCCGCGACGAGAAGGCGCTGGTAATTGCTCAAGTTGTACTGGTCCTGGTCTCCCAGCTCGTAGAAGCACACCGAGCAGGAGCCCGAGACCGGGTTCTTGCTGTACGAGGAGAGGACAAGGAAATAGGTGCCCGGCGAGAGCGAGAGGGTGATGGGTGTCGTGTAGGCGGAGTCCACGTTAGTTACGCTGGAGACGAGGGCGCCTGAGGAGTCGTACAGGTTCGCGACGACGTCGACCGTCGCAGTCCCGTTGCCCTGCTTGGAATCGGACCACGAGAGGCTGTAGCTCCCGTACTCCGGCACGTCCATCGAGCAGAGCTTGGAGGCCTGGCTGGAGAAGTCCACTTCCTGGTAGGCGTCCACGAGGATGATCCGCTTGGACAGGCTCACCGAGAAACCGCCCGTCGAGCTCAGGGAGAAACTCACGCCGATCGTCTGGGGGCTGTTTGCCGCGCCGCTCGCCGACACCGAAATCGTGGCCACGTAGCTGCCAGTCGCCAGGCTCCCCGTCAGCGCTTGTACCGTCAGGGTCGCCGGCGCGGTCGTCGTGTTCAGGCTGGCGCTGAGCCAGCCCGAGCCGCTCGAGTAGGACACGCTCGCCGAGAGGCCGCTCAAGACGCTCCCGCCGCCGTTCGTGATCTGCACCGTCTGAGCGGCGGGATTGGAGCCACCGGAGGCAGCGGCGAAAGCCAGGCTGGTCGAGGACAGCGAGATGATCGGCTGGGCCTGGACCGTGAACGAGACCGCTAAGGTCTGAGGCGTATTTATCGCTGCGCTCGAGGCTATGGAAACATTGGCGGTATAGCTCCCCGCGGTCAGGCTTCCGGTTGTCGCCTGCACCGTCAGGGTCGCCGGCGCCGTCGCCGTGTTCAGGCTGGCGCTCAGCCAGCCGGAGCCACTCGAGTAGGACACGCTCGCCGAAAGGCCGCTCAGGCTGCCTCCCCCGACGTTCGTGACGCTCACCGTCTGTGTCGCGGGGCTCTGGCCGCCCGTCACGGCGCTAAACGACACGCTCGAGGCCGAGAGCGAGATCTGGGGCAGATAAGAGAGCGTGAAGGAGACCGCAATGCTCCGCGGGGAGTTGGCCGCGAGGCTCGAGGCCACGGCGATCGTGGCGGAGTAGCTTCCCGCAACCAGACTGCCGGTGAGGGCCTTTACGGTCAGGGTGGCGGGTGCCGTCGTCGTGTCGAGCATCGCGGTGAGCCAACCGGAGCCGCTCGCGTACGACACGCTAGATGAGAGGCCGCTCAGGCTCTGGCCCCCGCCGTTCGTGATCTGCACCGTCTGCGAGCTGGGATTCGAGCCGCTCGGCACGGCCGCGAAATTGAGGCTAGAGGAGGAGAGCGAAATGCTCGGCGGGTTTTGGAGCGAAAAGGCGATCGAAATAGTCCGCGGCGAATTGGCTGCGACGCTCGAGGCTATCGAGATCGTCGCGCCGTAGCTGCCCGCGGTGAGGCTTCCCGTGATGGCCTGCACCGTCAGGGTCGCCGGCGCTGTCGTCGTATCGAGACTCGCCGTAAGCCAGCCGGAGCCGCTCGAGTAGGATATGCTCGCCGAGAGGCCGCTCAAGCTGCCTGTCCCGAGGTTCGATACGCTCACGGTCTGTGCCGCAGGATCGTTGCCGCCGGTCGTCGCCGAGAAGCTCAAGGAAGCCGAAGAGAGCCCGATTCCGGGCTCGTTGGAGATCACGAGGGAGACATCGACCTCGACGCTGCCGTTCTCGGCGTTGGAGGCAAGGCTCACCTTGGCGGCGTAGCTGCCGGTCGAGAGGGCGGTGGTGTTCGGCGTCAGCGTCAGGGCGGAGGCCGTGGCTGAGGCCGAGAGCCAGCCGCTGACTGAGCCCGAGTAGCTTACGGTCACAATGAGGGAGCCCAGCGTGCCGCCGCCTTTATTTGCGATGCTCACCGTCTGCGCCGCGGGGCTCGAGCCGCCTGGAACCGCGTAGAAGTCGACGCTCGTCGAGCCGAGACTGATGTAGGGTAGGCTGTCCTTCTTGGCGGTATTGACGGCCACGTCATCCTGCACGGCGCTCCGAAGAGCGCTTACGTCACAGGTCGAGAGCGCGAGGACGCCGAAAATGCAGATGACCGTCCGGGCCGCGAGGACCAGGCGGCCCCGAGCCGATCGCCGGCCGCTATGCTCGATCATTCCTGCCCCCATTCGACCTGGTCAGTCAGACCCGCCACGTTGGCCGCCCTTGTCCCCTCCTCGCCCTTGAGCTCGAGGTAGCCGTAGCGGGAGGCGAGATCGGGATCTACGATCTTGAGCCGATCGTAGGCGACCTTGGCCACGCCGTAGTTCTCCAGCTCGTGGTTGGCGCGGGCCAGGGCCAGGAGGAGGGTTGGATTGGAGGGCACTAGCTTCTGCGCGCGCTGGTAGAAGTCCAGGGATTCCTGGTAACTGCCTTCAAGATAGTCTAGGTTGCCCAGGTTGATAAGGGCATAGGGATAGTCGCCCTTGGCCAGGGCCTTCTTGAACTGCTCCTTGGCCCGATCGTCCAGGCCGTAGTGGGCGTAGAGGACGCCGAGCGCGTTCAGGGACTTGGGCGAGGAGTTGGAGCTCTTGATCTCGGCCTGGATCTTGGTGACCGCGGGATAGATCTCGCCATCGATATAGTGGACGAGCTCCTGGAGGTAGGCGCTCGCCACCTTGTCCGCGTCGGGAAGCGCGATGTTCTCCATGTCGGAGGCGAAGCCGACGGGCTCGTAGAGCGCCCAGGCGTCGTGGACCGGGTAGAGCGCGGCGAGGCCCTTGGCCTGGTTCTCGCGCCACTCCTTGGCCGCCGCCTGCCAGGCCTCCACGAAGCCCGAGTCCCGCTGGGTCGTCTCGATGGGCAGCCAGGACTTGTCGCCGATGAGGATGAGGTCGTCCGGCGAGAGGTACTCCTTGCGCGCCCTTTCCGGCGGCATGCCGAGCGACACGGCCATGAAGATGTGGCCCGGCACCGTGACGAAGGCCGTCTCGACGCCGACCGACTCCAGAAGGGCCGAGTAGAGGATCGACAGGGCCGAGCAGTTGCCGCCCTTGTAATCCAGGGTCTGCCGAGGGAACTGCAGGAAATCGACCGCGGTCTTGTTCTGGAGAGTCGCGGCGTAGGAGTCCGAGGGGTCGGTGACGTAGGTCAGGCCATAGAGCCGCGTCGCCTCGTGGAAGGCCATCGCCGCGAGGAGATTCTCGTTCACCGCCCTCGAGCCCTTGTCCTTGACCATCGACATCACGTTCTTGGAAAAGCGGAGTACGGTCGGGTCCTTGGACGTGACGAAGGCGGCCGCCTTGCGGTCGTCGTCCCACATGCTCGCGTTGCGGTCGTAGATCCTCAGGGTCTCCACCCGGTCCTGGGTCGTCGAGGCGCCCCCCGAGCCGTACTCGAGGCTGATCTTGGTCGAGACCTTCGTGCCCTCGGAGACGGCGAGCAGCTTGTCGTTGAACAGGGCGAAGAGCTGGGCGTCAGCCTCGGCCCCGCTCTCGATCCGCGGGATGGTCGCGCAGAGCTTGGGATTGTCCATGTACTCGCTGACGAAGACGCTTACATTGAGGTTCTCCACGGGCTGGCTGCTCGTGTTCTTGATCTTGATCGAGCCGACGGGGTGGTCGTCGTAGTACTTGAAGAGGACCGGGAACACCGGATCGAGCTCGACCTGGCTCACTTCCAGCGCCTTCCCCTGGACGACTGCGGTCTCGACCAGGGGAACCGGCCTGGCCGGAGCCGCCGGACCCGTCGGGGCTTTGCCCGCGGTCTTGAGCTCGCTGGGCTTGAGGTCGACGGAGAGGGATGCAGCGATACTCTGATATAATCCCGTATAGTCACGGTACCCG
>Ga0181529_10001530_pt1 | contig 29402 bp, 28 predicted proteins | sample PEATcosm2014_Bin_36_FD_119763 | JGI IMG/M metagenome (GOLD analysis project Ga0181529, IMG submission 119763) | Peatland microbial communities from MTU Mesocosm Facility, Houghton, MI, USA - PEATcosm2014_Bin10_30_metaG | ecosystem: Environmental > Terrestrial > Soil > Wetlands > Peat | place... | reverse complement strand
TCCCGCACGCCAGGAGTACCCGCATTCTGCAAAGGGGTGGACAATGATGATCGCCAGTGTGCATATTTCATCCGATCAGCAGCTCTTCTGGCAATATGGCTTTATCAAGCTCAACGGAACCATCGTGACAACCTGGGCCATGATGATCGCGATGACGTTGGGCTCCATGCTGATTACCCGAAAGCTCGCCACCGAGCGAACCATCTCACGCTGGCAAAGCGCGCTTGAGATGGTTGTGACCGGCATTGAGGGACAAATCAAAGAGGTTGGTCTCAGCGAGCCAAGAAAGTATCTCGCATTTCTGGGCACGCTCTTTCTGTTCATCGGAACCTGCAGCGTGTGCATTGTCATTCCAGGTTTCACGCCGCCGACAGGTTCACTCTCAACCACGGCAGCCCTCGCGCTATGTGTGTTCATTGCGGTTCCTCTGTTCGGAATCCGGGAGCAGGGGATGGCCGGCTATCTCAGGACATACATCAAACCGACCCCGATCATGCTGCCGTTCAATATCATCAGCGAGCTCTCACGCACGCTTGCTCTGGCAATACGTCTCTTCGGAAACATGATGAGCGGAGTCATGATTGTCGGGATTCTCCTTACCATCACGCCCTTCATATTCCCCATCGTTATGACTCTCCTCGGCCTGCTCACCGGTTCGGTGCAGGCCTATATCTTCAGTATTCTCGCTGCGGTTTACATTGCAGCTGCCACACGTGTAACCAAACCCAAGCCTGCTGTTGAGGCTCATCCGGAACCGAGGCCTGCATAACGGCTCCTGCAAAAAAAGGATTTCCAATGGATAGCGCCACCATCGTTGCAGTAGTATCCATCGCCACCGCCGGCATCACCACAGGTTTCGGTTGCATGGGGCCGGCGCTTGGAGAAGGCCGTTCGGTGGCCTCCGCCATGACCTCCCTCGCGCAACAGCCCGACGCCGCGCCCACCATCACCCGCACCCTGTTTGTAGGTCTGGCAATGATCGAGTCCACGGCGATCTACACCTTTGTCGTTTCCATGATTCTCATTTTCGCCAACCCCTTCTGGAATCATTTCCTGTCGCAAGTCGGAGGGAAGTAAGCGATGCTCATCGACTGGTTCACTGTCGGAGCTCAGATTGTCAACTTCCTCATCCTGGTGTGGTTGTTGAAGCACTTTCTCTACAAACCCATCATCGATGCCATCGATGCGCGAGAGAAGCGAATCGCCGCTGAACTTGCAGACGCAGATGCAAAGAAGGCGGAGGCTGAAAAGGAGCGTGCCGATTTCGAGGATAAGAACAAGGCATTCGATCAACAGCGGAGCGCCCTGCTCGGCAAAGCCTCGGACGAAGCGAAGGCCGAACGCGAGCGCCTCATCGATCAGGCCAAAAAGGATGCGGAAAGCTTGCGGACTAACCATGCTGATGCGCTCCGCGGAGATCAAGTGCGGCTGAGTAGTGAAATCACCCTTCTGGCCGAGAAAGAGGTCTTTGCTATTGCGCGAAAGGCACTCGCGGATCTCGCCACCGTCAGCCTTGAAGAACGCATTGGCGAAGTATTCACACGCCGTCTGCAGGAATTGGACCCGAAGGCAAAAGAATCGCTAGGCGCCGCTCTCAGGAACTCGCCACAACCGGCTCTCGTGCGCAGCGCATTCGATCTGCCCCCAGAGCAGAAGGCCGCAATTCAAAACGCCCTCAACGAAACATTTTCAGCAGAGGTCCGGATCAAATTCGAAGATTCGCAGGATGCAATCTGCGGCATCGAATTAGCCGCCAATGGCCAGAAGGTTGCGTGGAGCATCTCGAGCTATCTCACCGGGTTGAGCAAGAAAGTCAGCGACCTCGTAGACGCACAATCCCTCGCGGCCATCAAATCCACACCAAAGCCGGAGACTGCGAAAGCGCCTGAGCCGGAGGCTGCGAAAGCGGCCGAGCCAGAAGTTGCGAAAGCGCCGGAGCCCGAACCTGTTGCGCCCAGCGGGGCCAAATGAATTCATCAGCAGGAATCTTGCAACCCGTAATCGAGCGCGCCTTCACGATGCTGCATCAAGGTCGCGAGGATTTCACGGCGAAGCTGACTCCGCATGAAGTCGGCATTGTCACAAAAGTCTCCAACGGGATTGCGACATTCACAGGCCTTTCCAGCGTGGGCTATGAGGAGATCGTGACTTTCCCTGGCGGCCTGCTCGGTATCGCATTCAACCTGGATGAAGCGGAGGTCGGCGTCATCCTGCTCGGGGACTACCAGAACCTGCACGCAGGCGACGAGGTGCAGCGGACCGGCCGTGTGATGGACGTGCCCGTAGGAGACGGCCTGCTCGGACGCGTGATCGACCCATTGGGCAATCCGTTGGACGGCAAGGGTTCGATCACTGCGGAAAAGCGTCTCCCGGTTGAACGTCCTGCCGCACCCATCATGGATCGCGCAGCGGTGAGCGTGCCTTTGCAGACCGGCCTGAAGGCGGTCGACGCGCTTGTCCCCATCGGCCGTGGCCAGCGTGAATTGATTCTCGGCGATCGGCAAACAGGCAAGACTGCCATTGCCATCGATACCATCCTGAATCAGCGCGGACAGAATGTGGTGTGTGTCTATTGTGCCATTGGCCAACGCGCGGCCTCTGTAGCCAAAGTAGTGGCCAACCTCGATAAACAGGGAGCAATGGACTATACCGTTGTCGTCGTTGTCGAAGACAACAATGCGCCTGGTCTGGTCTACATTACGCCTTACGCGGCGACCAGCATTGCGGAACACTTCATGGAAAATGGTCGCGATGTTCTCATCGTTTACGACGATCTCACTCATCATGCTCGCGCCTATCGCGAACTTTCACTTCTGCTCCGCCGTCCTCCCGGGCGGGAAGCTTTTCCCGGCGACATATTCTATATTCATTCGCGAATGCTGGAACGATCGACTCACCTCAGCAAGGAGCGGGGAGGCGGATCTCTCACGGCGCTGCCCATCATCGAGACCGAAGCGCAGGACATTTCTGCTTACATCCCGACCAACCTGATCTCCATCACCGACGGGCAGGTATACCTTTCGCCCACCTTGTTTCAACTCGGCATCCTCCCGGCAGTCGACGTTGGCAAGTCGGTTTCGCGCGTCGGTGGAGCGGCGCAGAGAGCCGCATATCGCGCAGTTGCCGGCAGCCTGAAGCTCGCTTACTCGCAGTTCGAGGAGTTGGAAGCCTTCGCAAAATTTGGAACGCGACTCGACGACTCGACGCAAAAGTCGATTGACCACGGACGTCGCATTCGCGCGTGTCTCAAACAATCCGAATCTCACCCCGTGTCCATGATCGAACAGATCATCGTGCTCCTGGCTTTGACGGCGGGACTCTTCGATCCACTTCCGCTCGACAAAGTGAGTGACGCCGAGCAGGCGCTTCAGAAAGCCACAACTGATATTCCAGCGGATGTGGCGGAGCGGCTGGCCTCCGCTGACAAGTTCAGCGACGCCGACCGGGAGGCGATCCTCGCAATCGCCAAGCGCGCGTTGGCTTCGCTCCAGCCGGTTGCAGCGGCTAAGCCCGCTACGAAGCAGGCGCCATGAGTGGAACCATCCAAAGCCTGACACGCAAGATCTCCGGAGCTGCCGATCTGGAGGCCGTCGTTCGTTCGATGAAGGCGCTTGCCGCGTCGAGCATTGGACAGTATCAAAAAGCAGTCCGCTCGCTTGATGAATATGCAAGCACTGTGGAACTCGCCTTGACCGCTTGCCTGCGCCAATCCGGACCGGGCTACGATACAGCGGAAACAGGCGCGAAGAAGCAGCACGGCATCGGAGCAATTGTCTTCGGCTCGGACCAGGGGCTCGTTGGAAGGTTCAATGAAGAGGTCGTGGATTACGCCGTCAACACACTCAAGGGTCTACCCGGCACAATCACGAAGATATGGCCCTTCGGAGAGCGCATCCACGCCCTTCTGACCGATGCCGGACAGCCGACTGCCGGGATTTTGCCCGTACCCGTCTCGGTCAATGCCATTGCTGGGCTCGTCGGACAGATTCTGATCGATGTCGAGACAACGCTGGAACGCGGAGATGTGGTCGAGGTGTATCTATTCCACAACCACCCCAAATCCGGATCGGTCTACGAGCCAATCGGCAAGCGGTTGCTGCCTCTGGATCTCGCTTGGCAAAAACAGATTGCAACTGCTCCGTGGCCAACCAAACTGCCGCCGGAAGTCATCCAGGGAACCAGGTCGCCGTTGCGCGCATTCATACGCGAATACCTGTTTGTCCTGCTGTTTCAAGCGTGCGCTGAGTCGCTTGCCAGCGAAAATGCCAGCCGCCTGGCGGCGATGCAGCGAGCGGAGAAGAACATTGACGGAATCCTGGAAGACTTGAATCTCATGCTGCACCGCATTCGCCAGGAGTCGATAGACGAGGAACTCTTCGATGTCATATCGGGTTATGAGGCCTTGACCGGCGCTCGCCGGTCCGTCTGATGCCGCGGCATGTGCGCTTGCGACCTTTCCCTCTGCTCTTCCCGGCTGACACCGCAATTGAACCATCTTGAACCCATGCCATCACGATATTCCTTCTCCTGTCTTGAGCACAACTGCTCAGATTCCCGATCCATCCGCGACGATACTGATTCGGAGAGTTTCATCCACTGGCCTGACTCATTGCCTGCCGCTAGGCCATGGGCGAATTGTCTGTCGGCAACCAGAGTCGCAGGATACGGGGACACCATGACGATCGTTTCGAAGACCGACCACGTGCCGCCAAACAAGAAGAAACCGGCAGGACATTCGAAGGCTGTGTGAACTTCTTCGTAAACATCCAAAGTGATAGGCCGCGGTTCGCGGTTGAAAGATCAAGGCCTTGGCTGGCAAGAAAGCCATGGGGTTGGAACGAGTCATCAAGACTACCTGAGAGGAAGAAATATGCTGTACGAACTCGAGTCCTTAATCGGATCTCCCGTTGTAGCGACCGATGGCAAAATGGGGAGTGTCCGTACTTTTCTCTTCGATGACCAGTCCTGGAAGGTTCGCTATCTGGTGGTAGACGTAGGGAACTGGTTGAAACGGCGCGATGTGGTTCTTCCGATTGCCGCGCTCGAAAAGCCGGACTGGGCAAACAAAACCTGTTGCGTGCATTTGACCAAAGATCAAGTGCGCAACAGTCCCGACGTTGATACGGAAAAGCCAGTCTCACGTCAGCAGGAAATTGCCATGCATGATTACTTTGGCCCACTTGCAAGTTGGATAGATAGCATATCCGGCATCCCGCCCATGCCGACTGGAATGGAATACCCGGTGCATACCGCCGAGGTCCTTCATCTGCGCAGCAGCAGCCACATGCTGGGTTATCACGTGCAGGCCACGGATGGCGACTTTGGAATCCTCGAGGACTTTGTCATGGATGAGGCTAGCTGGCACCTCGGTTACCTCGATGTAAAAAGTGGAGACTGGCTTCAGAATCGATCAGTGCTAGTTCCCACTCGCTGGGTGCAGTCCGTATCCTGGGCTGATTTCATTATCCAATTGCATCACCCGATGGCATGAGTACAAGGCGGCTTGGCGCATCGGCAAGACAAAAGGGACAGAATGATGATCGATTCGAAGACGTACCGCGTTCCGCCCGGCAAGAAGTTGGACCTGAGCGAGTGGCCGACGGTCGGTCCGGCACTGACCAAGTCGAAGAAGCACGATCAAAAACTGCTTGAAGAGCACGTGAATGATCTCAGCGCGTTGCAGCAGCTTCACTACGCATCCAACCGCCATGCGCTCCTACTCATCTTTCAGGGCATGGACGCTGCCGGCAAAGATGGCGCCATAAGACACGTCATGTCCGGGATCAATCCGCAGGGATGCGAGGTCTTCAGCTTTAAACAGCCCAGCGCCGAAGAACTGGAGCATGATTTTCTATGGCGTACCACCTGCCGGCTTCCGGAGCGCGGCCGCATCGGAATCTTCAATCGCTCTTACTACGAAGAGGTGCTGGTCGTCCGCGTCCATCCGGAGGACCTTCGCAACGAAGGGCTGTCAAAACAGCTACTTGACGATAAGTCGAAATGGGAGGATCGGTATCGCTCCATTGTGGATTTCGAGAAGCATCTTGACCGTAACGGCACGCGCATCGTCAAGATATTTCTGCACCTTTCAAAGGATGAGCAGCGCAAGAGGTTTCTGGCGCGCATCGACGATCCGGAAAAGAACTGGAAGTTGAGTCTTGCCGACATTCACGAGAGAAAGTTATGGAAGCAATACGGGAAGGCTTACGAGGAGTGCCTCAGCGCAACCAGCACGCATCATGCCCCCTGGTTTATTGTTCCCGCCGACAATAAGGACGACGCCCGCCTGATTGTCTCTCAAATCGTTCTTGACGCGCTGAAGGGATTGAATATGTCGTACCCGGTATCCAGCGCCAAGCACCGGGCTGAGCTGAAATCAATCCGCAAGATGCTTGCGAAGTGAAGCCGTACCTTATCACAGTCGAAGCGAAACAATCTGAAGTTTGAAAGCCGCTGCCAGGATGTGAGCAGTTGCGGAGAACGAGAAAGGATACACTACGATGGCCACCACCAAACTGCCCATCAAACTCGAGAAGAACGACACGCCTCAACCCTTCGTCAAGAACTTCGATCAGTACGGCAATTCTTCCGGGTTCATCTTCGACGTGAGCCTGTCGACCGCAATTGCGGCTGACGGCAAGACTGAAGAGAGAGCACCACAGCCCAAGGGGCCGCTCTCGCCTGAGATGCTGGACAAGATGAATCGCTACTGGCGCGCTGCGAACTATCTCTGCATCGGCCAGATCTACTTGTTTGACAATCCCCTGCTTCGCGAACCACTCAAGGCAGAGCAGATCAAGCCAAGGCTGCTCGGTCACTGGGGTACTTCGCCGGGACAGAACTTCATCTACATTCATTTGAACCGGCTCATCAAAGAGCATGATGCGGACATCATTTACATCTCCGGACCGGGTCACGGGGGGCCTTCGCTGAACGCCTGTTCTTATCTGGAAGGTTCATACACCGAAGTCCACCCGGAGATCACACACGACGAAGACGGCTTGCGGCTCATGTTCCGCAAGTTCTCGACTCCGGGCGGCGTGCCCAGCCACTGCGGGCCGCACGTGCCGAATTCCATGCACGAAGGCGGAGAGCTTGGCTATTCACTGGTCCATGCATTTGGCGCAGCCTTCGACAATCCTGACCTGATTGTTGCCTGCGTCATAGGGGATGGTGAGTCGGAGACCTGCCCACTGGAAGGAAGCTGGAAGTCAGTCAACTTCGTAAATCCGGTTCGAGACGGTGCGGTCCTGCCAATTCTTCATCTGAATGGATACAAGATCTCGGGGCCGACGGCCCAAGGACGCACGAGCGATGCCGACCTGAGAGCACTTTATGTGGGCCGGGGTTACAAGCCCTGCTTTGTAGAGGGCGACGATCCGCAAGTCGTGCACCAACTATTGGCTCAAACACTCGACGATTGTTATGCCGAGATTCGTGGGATTCAACGGGAGGCTCGCAAGAACGGGTTCAAAAAACAGCCTATTTGGCCAATGATCATATTTCGCACGCCCAAGGGATGGACCTGCCCGAAAGAAGTGGATGGAATCCCCATCGAAGGCACATTCCGCGCGCATCAGGTTCCGCTCGCATCGGTCAAAGACAATCCCGAGCATCTCAAGATCCTTGAAGCCTGGATGAAAAGCTACAAGCCAGAGGAACTCTTCGACAAGAGCGGCAAGTTCCTTGAAGAATTGGCGTCTCTCGCCCCTGTGGGCAATCGGCGCATGGGCGGAAATCCTCATGTGAATGGCGGACGCGAGTTGATCACCCTCGCCTTGCCCGACTTCACGAATTACGCGCTCGAAATTCCTGGACCAGGCCAGGTTCTTGCCGAGGCTCCGCGCAAACTTGGCGATTTCTTCCGCGACATCTTCAAGATGAACCCGACGAACTTCCGCATGTTCTGTCCCGATGAATCGAATTCCAATCGCTTGAACTCCATCTTCGAGGCCACAAAGCGATGCTCGATGGCAGAGATTGTTTCCATCGACGACGAACTCGGTCCGGACGGCCGTGTGATGGAAGTGCTGAGCGAGCATCTCTGCCAGGGATGGCTCGAAGGATACCTGCTTACAGGACGTCATGGCATGTGGTCCTCGTACGAGGCCTTCGCGCAGGTTGTTGATTCGATGACCACTCAACACGCCAAGTGGCTTGAGCAATGCCGCGACTTTCCATGGCGCAGACCGCTCGCGTCTCTCAATGTTCTGCTCACAAGTCATGCCTGGCGCAACGATCACAATGGTTTCAGTCATCAGGCAACCGGGTACGTGGACAATGCACTGGCGCGCCGGAGTGAAGTGATCCGCGTGTATTATCCACCCGATTCCAACTGCCTGTTGAGCGTGTTCGACCATTGCCTGCGCAGCCGAAATTATGTGAATGTCGTCACTTGTGGAAAGCAACCTCAGCTCCAGTGGTTGAACATGGAGGAAGCGCTCGAACACTGCTCGCGCGGCGCGTCCACATGGAAGTTTGCCACCAACGATGAAGGCGGAGAGCCGGATGTGGTGCTGGCCTGCGCCGGCGATGTACCAACCATCGAAACTTGCGCGGCCTCGTGGCTGCTCCAGAAATACGTGCCGGACATAAAAGTACGCGTCGTCAACGTTGTGGACCTGATGACGTTGATGTTTCCAGACAAACATACGCATGGTATGGACGAAATGTCGTTCAATGCGCTCTTCACAGAGCAAGCACCGGTGATCTTCGCTTTCCACAACAATCGCTGGCTTATTCATACGCTGGTGCATGGACGCAGCAATGAAGGCCGCTTCCATGTGCACGGTTATATGGATCAGGGAACAACCACCACGCCTTTCGACATGGTGGTATTGAATGAAATGAGCCGGTTCCACCTTGCGCTCGACGCATTGAAGCATATCCCTCGTCTTCGTTTGCAAGCTGAGAATGCAATCAACTTCTTCAATCAGGAATTGCAACGCCACCACGACTACATCCGCGAGAATCTGGAGGATATGCCGGAGATCAGAAACTGGCAGTGGACGAAGGACTTCAGCGATGCCGCCGCACCGGCTCCACTGGCCAAGGGTCATCCAGAGAAGGCTATGTTCACCGACAGCTAAGCGGAAGACAGTTGAAATCGAAGCGGAGGCCGTTATCGTGCAAAATTTGCGATAGCCTGCCTCCGCTTTCTGGACTCAGGCACTCAGGAGAAGACATTGAACGATCCCAAGGCACCATCCGAGTGGCTAAAGGTTGATGGTATCGATGCGCTGGTTGAGCTGGCGCTCAATCTCCACTGGTCCTGGAACCATGCCGCCGACGAGTTATGGAAAGCGCTCGACAAGGGACTTTGGGAAACCACGCAAAACCCATGGGTCATCTTGCGGACGGTTTCCCAAGAAAAGATCAAGGCTGCCTTGGGCGATGTGGAGTTCCGCCATCGCCTTGACAGTCTGCTCCAGCAGAATCGGGAATCCTATCGAGCCGACGCATGGTTCCAACACAAGCATCCCGGCGCCGCACTGTCCACGATCGCATACTTCAGCATGGAGTTCATGCTGAGCGAAGCGCTGCCGATTTATTCGGGCGGACTTGGGAATGTAGCCGGCGACCAGATCAAGGCTGCCAGCGACCTGGGTGTTCCGGTAGTCGGAGTCGGCTTGCTCTACGGCCAGGGATATTTCCGCCAGGACTTTGATTCGGAAGGCCAGCAGCAGGCGCTCTATCCTGTCAACGATCCTGGTCAGTTGCCGATCCGGCCGCTGCGTCAGCCGAATGGCGAATGGTTACGATTGCAGATTCAGCTTCCTGGCTCAAAGATTTGGCTGCGCTGTTGGGAGGTGTCGGTGGGAAGAGCAAAGTTGTATCTTCTCGATACCAACGACTTTGCCAATACCGCAGCTCACCGTGGGATTACCAGCGAACTCTATGGTGGCGACGCAGAGATGCGCCTGAAGCAGGAGATGATCCTCGGCATCGGAGGATGGCGTTTGTTGCGAGCGTTGGGTCTCACGCCTGAGGTCTGTCACCTTAACGAAGGGCACGCTGCGTTTGCTGTGCTCGAACGAGCCCGCTGCTACATGGAGGATCACAAGAAGCCGTTCGACCTTGCCATGAATATCACGCGAGCTGGGAATTTATTCACAACGCATACGGCCGTTCGTGCCGGTTTTGACCGCTTCGATCCCGCTCTCATTCGCACCTATCTGAGCCACTATGCGGTCGATGAACTCGCCATCTCAGTGGACGATCTGCTCGCCATGGGAAGGCAGAATCCGGAAGATTATTCGGAGCCTTTCAATATGGCTTACCTTGCGGTTCATGGCAGCGGCCAGATCAACGGCGTAAGCAAGCTCCATGGAAAAGTGAGCAAACAGATTTTCCAGACCTTGTTTCCCCGCTGGCCGCAGGAGGATGTCCCGATTGGGTCGGTAACCAACGGCATCCATGTTCCGACCTGGGATTCAGTAGGAGCCGATGCGCTATGGACCTCTGCTTGCGGCAAGAAGCGTTGGCGTGGGGATCGTCCGGTCGAAGAGGACATCCGCCAACTCTCCAACCCGCAACTGTGGCAAATGCGCACAGCGGGGCGAACGGGTCTCCTCGAGCAGATGCGCAAGCGGTACCAGTGCCAGCTTGCCGCGGAAGGCGGTAAGCCATCGCAGGCTTCCGGCATCTTTAATGAAAAAGTGCTGACACTCGGTTTTGCGCGTCGCTTTGCCACCTATAAGCGCCCCAATCTTCTCTTGCACGATACGGAGCGGCTGGTGCGGCTGCTCTCCAATCCACGATTCCCGGTTCAGTTAATCCTCGCCGGAAAAGCTCATCCTCAGGATCTTCCTGGACAGGATCTCATCAAGCAGTGGAAGAATTTCATCAAGCGCCCCGAAGTGCAGGGACACGTGGTCTTCCTCAATGACTACGACATGATGCTGGCCCAGGAGTTGGTCCAGGGAATCGATCTTTGGATCAACACGCCTCGCCGTCCGTGGGAGGCCTGCGGAACCAGTGGCATGAAGGTTCTCGTCAATGGCGGCCTCAATCTCTCCGAGTTGGATGGCTGGTGGGCAGAGGCCTATTCGCCCGAGGTCGGTTGGGCCATCGGCGACGGTCAGGAACATGGCGAAGACCCAGGGTGGGATGCCAAAGAGGCAGACGCTCTGTATACGCTGCTGGAGGCCGAAGTGATTCCGGAGTTCTACGAGCGCGATGACTCCGGAATGCCGGGCAAGTGGCTAGGGCGCATTCGCGAAAGCATGGCGCGGCTCACGCCGGAGTTTTCCGCGACGCGCGCCATCCGTGAATATACCGAGAGTCATTATCTACCTGCTGCTTCTGGCTATAGCCAGCGTGCAGCGGACGATGGCGCCATCGGCTTGAGTCTGATCCAGTGGATGCAGGACCTTGAACGGTATTGGAGCGCTGTGCGTTTCGTCAAGGTAGGAGTCAATACTCACGATGGGCGGCATTATTTTCAAACCGACGTCGCTCCTGGTTCCCTCACTCCCGATCACCTGAGAGTTGAACTCTATGCAGACTCAGTCCACGGGCAGGGCGTTTCTTGCGAAGTGATGAACTTATCCGGGCCTAGCGCAGATTCGCCTGGAGAATTCATTTATTCAGCTCAGGTTTCCGCAACGCGCCCCGCCAGCGACTACACCGCGCGTATTGTCCCCTACCACTTGAATGCATCTGTGCCGCTCGAAGCGGGACAGATTATTTGGCAGCACTGAGGACCATCCTCTTAATCATGGAGTCGGCACGGCACGGATGCTCCTGGATTGGGCAGGACGCTGCGCCGGCAAGCAGGAGATTAAGGGAAGGCGTGCCACACAAGCCGCGCTGTACCAGCTATGCGTCCGGGGAGAAATCCGTTGGCAGGCTGGGCAACGGCTTCCCTCCGCAACCAGCCGCAGCACCATAACGAGCCGGTCCCGCTCACAGACCTACAACCGGTCCAAAACCCCTTCACGGCATCCGGCAACAACGTCCGTTATCCCATAGCCGTCGCGGAGCATCGCCAAAACCCTATCCCGTTGTAACGCCAACCGTTGCACGGACAAAGTGTCAGCCATGGTTCACCAAGAGTGACGAAGAACCAATTTTCAACCGGCGTTGACAAACAGGCCTATGCCCCTCGCTGGAGTAGTCGAACTACCGTCTATTTTCTCAACGACCACCATCTGAAAGTTGGTAGGTTTGGGTTGCGACTGGAAGTCGCCAATGCGGCTGAAGCCGACCGAAACGCTTCGCGTTTGGCATCATCGTACTGCGACTGACCGTTGCTCCCATTAGCAGGCCACACCTTTGGGTTCGTACTTCGGGCAGGCATCACGGAAAAAGAACGGATGCTGAAGCTGTCCGCCTAAAGGCGGAGGGTTTAGACCCGGTGTTTTGAATCTAAACAATGAGCAGCCATTCTTCTGTCCATAATTGACCGGACTCCCCGTTGCGTTCTCTTGGATAGTACTCATAGCGGTCCCTCGATCCTGGGCCGAACATGTTCCTACTGGGGAGTGAACTATGGACACAACAGCCGTGAAGAGAATTACGCCATTGGAAACAGAATCATCCAACCGCGTACATTGGGATATTTCACAATCAGTCGGGCCTCTGCTCATGTGGGGTCTCATTGCTCTGGTTGGAATTGGCATCGTCCTCTCGGTTGTTTTGGGCCTTGTCCAAAAGTGGCTCTGGATGCGGCAGCTTGATTACGTCGGCATATTCTGGACTCTTCTCTCGGTCAAGTGGGGAATCTTCGGCGTTACATCGATCGCTTCAGCGTTTTATCTATGGCTTAATCTTCGCTTTGCGGAGAGAAACATTGACATTCTGGATGGAGAAAGCTTCTTCACCAAGGCCTTTAGACACCCCGCTGACAGAAACAAGACAATCGATGTCGACATTAGCCCCAGACAACTGGTCTTTGCTATCGATTTCGCCATTGTGGTTCTTTCGCTCATCTTTGCGCTGAGCGTTTCCGGCCAATGGGACACCTTTCTCCGTTTCAGGTATGGCGGCTCGTTTGGAGTCGCGGACCCGCTTTTTGGAGTTGACCTCGGCTTCTATGTTTTCCGTCTTCCTTTTTATGAATTGCTGCAGGGAAGCATTACCGTATTGACGCTGTCGGCGCTTGCGGTTCTTGCCTTCTGTTCTTTCTTCGGGATGCGGCAGTCGAAGTCCAGCGGGAAGATCACGCTTGGCGACGGCACACGGAAGCACTTCATGGTGCTTCTATTCATCCTCGCGGCCAACTTTGGATGGGGCTTCGTCCTGGATCATTACGAGCTGGTCTATTCGACCCTCGGCGTGGTCCACGGAGCCGGCTATGCGGCCGCGCACGTCACAAGATTCGCGCTTTCGATGATGACCGGCGCCTCGGTGCTGGCGTGTGCGCTCCTGGCTATTGGGTTCTTCCGCCCGCGCACCAAGCACATTGTCGCCGGCGTTGTGGTTTACGCAGCGCTCTATGTTGTTGGCGTGATGGCAATGCCACGCGTTGTTGAGGCGTTCGTGGTGAAACCCAACGAACTCAGCCTCGAGACGCCCTTTCTGAATCACTACATCGAATTCACGCGCAAGGCCTATAAGCTGGACGGCATTCAGGAGACTGCTTACCCAGCCCTCTCTGATCTGACTCCCGAAGTGATTGCAAGAAATCAGGATACGATCCAGAACATTCGCCTCTGGGATTCACGGCCACTGCTACAGACTTATCAGCAGACCCAGGCGATTCGTCTTTACTACCAGTTCAATAACGTGGATGTGGATCGGTACCGTCTGCCGGATGGCTACCAACAGGTAATGCTTGCGTCCAGAGAACTTTCATCGCAACTGCCCTCAGAAGCGCGGACCTGGGTGAACGAGAATCTTGAGTTCACCCATGGGGAGGGGCTGGTAATGAACTCTGTGTCGAAGACAACAGGGGGAGGCCTTCCGCTGTACCTTGTTGACAATGTCCCTGCCGAATCACAATTCGGCTTGAACATAACGCAGCCCGCCATTTACTTCGGAGAGGTCGCGCCTGGGTACAAGATCGTCTCAACCGGGATAAAGGAGTTCGACTATCCCAAAGGCAATCAAAACGTCTATGCGAGCTACCAGGGAAAGGGCGGAATCCCGCTCGACAGCATTTGGAAGAGGCTCCTGTTTGCCTGGACGCAGAAAGACATCAATGTTCTGCTGACCTCCTATCTGACGCCGCAAAGCCGAATTCAGATATGGAGAAGCGTTCAAGAGCGGGTCTCCCAGGTTGCGCCTTTTCTGCTACTCGATCATGACCCATATGCCGTATTGAGCGAGGGAAAGCTGTATTGGATTCAGGACGCCTATACGGTCTCGGATCGTTTCCCTTATTCAAACCCGCAGGCAACAGGTTCAGCCCAAGGGATGAACTATATTCGCAACTCAGTAAAGGCCGTTGTGAATATGTATGACGGAACGGTTTCCCTTTATGCGATGGATTCCAAGGATCCTGTTCTTGCAATGTACGAGCGGGCATTCCCTGGGGTCTTCAAAGACATGACCGATCTACCAGCGGACCTGAAGGCTCATCTGCGCTACCCCGAAGACCTTTTCGGAATCCAAGCGGCCCAGTACGAGACTTTCCATATGACCGACCCGCAGGTATTTTACAACCGCGAAGATCTATGGGTTCCTCCGCAGGAGAAGTACGACGGGTCGGTTAACCCCATGGATCCTTACTACATGCTGATGAAACTTCCGGGAAGCGGACAGCTTGAGTACCTGATCATGACTCCTTTCACGCCGCAAAAGAGGGACAACATGATTGCCTGGCTGGCCGCGCGTTGCGACTTCCCCGACTACGGGAGGATGCTATTTTACGAGCTTCCAAAAGACAAATTGATTTTTGGGCCGAACCAGATCGGTGCGATGATCGACCAGAGCACGACCATCTCGCAGCAGCTTACTCTCTGGGATCAGAAGGGATCGGGAGTCATTCGCGGCAAGCTCATCGTCATTCCGATCGAGAACTCATTCCTCTACGTCGTTCCGCTGTATCTGAAGGCTGAAGGGACGAACTTCCCTCAACTGAAACGGGTGATCGTTGCGACCGGAGACAAGGTAGTCATGGAGCCAACGCTCGATGAAGCGCTCGCCTCGTTGTTTGGAACAACATCGGAACATCAGGGTAGTGCTTTGCCCGGAAAACAGGCAGGAGCGCAGGCTCCGCTGTCGAAGGCGACGCGGGACCAAGTTGAGGCCCAACTTGCAGAGGTGCAGAAAGCAATCAGCGCACTTAAACAGTTGCTGGCCACTCCGGCTCAATAGCCTTACAAGCTGAATTGACTTTGAACGGACAGATGAAGCTATCCGGAACTGAAACAGAAAGCGAGCAGGCTCAAATGAATTTGCAATTGCTGAAAGACACCGTGAAGTTGCTCTTCGCAGATCACAAGGGTCTGCTTGCCATGGATGAGAGCACCGGGACCTGTAACAAGCGTTTTGCAAAACTTGGAATTCCGCAGACTATCGACGCTCGAAGAGCTTATCGCGAATTGATTGTGACCACTCCAGGGCTCAGTGAGTCGATAGGCGGCGCAATCCTCTACGATGAAACGATCCGTCAGCAGAAGGACGACGGCACACCTTTTGTCAAAATCCTCATTGAGGCGGGTATCATTCCCGGCATCAAGGTGGACACAGGCGCCAAGGAGTTGGCCGGGCATCCCGGAGAAAAGGTTACAGAAGGCTTGGACGGATTGCGTGATCGCCTTCAGGAATATTTTCAAATGGGCGCGCGCTTTGCCAAGTGGCGCGCGGTGATTGCAATCGGCGATAGGATCCCGAGTTGGGGTTCGATCGACGCCAATGCACATGCGCTGGCTCGCTATGCGGCGCTATGCCAGGAAGCAGGACTTGTCCCTGTTGTCGAACCTGAGGTCATCATGGATGGACAGCATACGTTGGAACGGTGTTGCGAAGTTACCGACGAAGTGCTGCGCGCGGTATTCAGCGAGCTGTTCGCACAAAGGGTGGTTCTGGAAGGCATGGTCCTGAAGCCAAATATGGTGCTTCCCGGAATTGCCTGTAGCAGCCAGCCGACATTGGACGAGGTAGCCGACGCCACCGTGAACTGTTTCCTGCGAGCTGTCCCCGCCGCTATGCCGGCGATTGCGTTCTTGTCGGGCGGCCAACCCGCGGAATTGGCTTCGGCCCGTTTGAATGCGATGAACGTGAGATTCAGGACGCGGCTGCCATGGGCGCTGGCATTCTCGTTTGCCCGCGCCATCCAGCAGCCGGCCTTGGAGCTTTGGAAGGGGCAGGAAACCAATGTGCCGGTTGCACAAGAGGCTTTGTATCATCGGGCTCGTTGCAATCAGGCGGCGCGGCGCGGCGAATACTCCCAGGAGATGGAGACAAAATGACAGGAAGCAAGCACAACTTGGAAGGAAATAGCAGTGACACGGGTGAACCAGATCCTGGTCCTTACTGGAGGCGAATGCATCGTGACTGGCGCTTCTGGGTAGGCGCAATCCTCATGGCTGCCGCGCTTGCTATCTATGTTATGAGTGGCGATCTGGCGTGGGTTCCTAATGGCCATCGGCAACCTGCGATGCCTGCGAGTTCTGCGAATTGAGTTTTCGATGACAAGAGACGGACAGCAAACAGTGGGCAAAGCACACTTGTATCCTCTCCGGTTCGACCCGATCTATCAGTATCGGTTGTGGGGTGGCCGGCGCTTGTCTGGTTTGCTCTCCGCACCGTTGCCGGGTGATGGACCTGTCGGCGAAGCGTGGGTGCTGAGCGACCGCACCGACCACCAAAGCCTGGTCGCGAATGGACCGCTTAAGGGCCAGGCGCTTGGACAAGTGATGGAGCAGTTCCGAGAACAGCTGATGGGAAAGCTGTCTTCGCGCTTCCGCCGCTTTCCATTGTTGCTCAAGTTTCTAGACGCGCACGAGATGCTTTCTGTTCAGGTACATCCCAGTGACGCGCACCCTGATCTGATTCCAGTAGGCGATACGGCAAAGACCGAAGCTTGGGTTGTGATTGAAGCTGCGAAAGGAAGTCATATCTATGCCGGCCTAAAATCAGGCACAACTGCTGGCAGTCTGCGGCAGTCTCTCGGTGATGGAACCATTGCGGACCACCTTTTGAGCATTGTCCCGAAGCCGGGTGATGCAGTATTCATTCCTGCGGGAACGGTTCACACGCTGGGCAACGATGCCGTGGTTTTCGAGATTCAGCAAAACAGCGATGTGACATTTCGACTATACGATTGGGGCCATATCGACCCGGAGACCAAGGAGTTGCGGCCGCTCCAGATGGATCAGGCTTTTGCCTGCATAAAGTTCGGAGCGAGCGACTGTGGCCTGGCAGAGCCCCGCGTCGAAATTACCACGCCTGTTGAGCGCGAGAGACTCTTCGATTGCCATGTATTCGTGTTATGGCGATTGCTCGGGAAAAACTTATTCACTGTTGGAGCGGCGGCAGAGCCGCGCGTGTTGGTTGGCATCGAGGGATCGGGCCAGATCATGCACGATGGCACTCCCTACGCGGTAGGCAAGGGAGATATTTGGCTCTTGCCGGCGGAGGCCGGAGAGTGCGCTTTTCAATCCAGTGGAGAAGTAACTCTGCTGGAGATCGCGATCCCTTGATGGTGCAAGAAATAATCCGTGCAACAGGACCTCAGACTGGGAGATGAATGAAAAAGCTCATCGTGTTCGATTTGGACGGTACCCTCGCGCCCAGCAAGTCGTCTCTCGCTCCAGAGACTGCGGGGTTGTTGCGTGACCTCATGGGCATCATCAAAGTGGCAGTGATCTCTGGAGGCGGGTGGGCGCAGTTTGAAAAGCAGCTTCTTGCCGATCTTCCCCAAGATAGTTGCCTCGCGAATTTATCCTTGCTTCCAACCTGTGGAACAAAGATGTTTCAATACAACGGCAAGTGGACGGAACTTTATTCAGAAGATCTTACACCGGAGCAGAAAATGAAGATCATCGACTCTCTGGATAAGGCGGCTGGAGAGGCTGGCAATCGCGCTGAGAAGATTTGGGGAAAGGTGGTTGAGGACCGGGGAAGCCAGGTGACATTCTCCGCGTTAGGTCAGCAAGCGCCTTTGGTAGAAAAGGAAAGGTGGGATCCTGATTTTTCGAAACGGAAGAAGATCACGGCGATACTGGAGACTCTTATCCCGGAGTTTTCCGTCCGAATGGGCGGTACAACCTCAATCGATGTGACCAAGCCTGGCATTGATAAAGCCTATGGCATAGGGAAGCTGCGGGACACACTCCATCTCTCATTGAAAGAAATGGTCTACATAGGAGATGCTTTGTTTCCAGGCGGTAACGATTATCCGGCGGAAGAATCTGGTGTTGTGTCGATCCCTGTCAAAGGGCCCGAAGATACCAACGTGGTGATCAAGACGATCCTTGCTTGCCTCGGCGACAAGTGAGCCAGGCAGATGGAGCAAGCGAGCGAGGAGATTCGATGAGCGGATTCAAGTTGCAACGCCTGGGGATAGTTATGGAGCCCGAGCCAGGTAATCCGCATGAAGTGGAAGGGGTTTTGAATCCTGGAGCTGTACGCGGCCGTGATGGCGCACTGTATCTCTTCCCGCGGTTGGTCGCAAAAGGGAATTACTCGCGCATCGGCATTGCGCGTGTGCGTTTCAATGGAACTGGCGATCCGGTGGGCGTGGACAGGCTTGGCATCGCCCTCGAGCCGGAGGCCGATTATGAACGGCGGCCCGACGGCAGCGGCGGTTGCGAGGATCCTCGTGTCGCGTTTGTTCGGCCTCTTCAACGATACCTGATGACTTACACGGCATGGTCGTCGCATGGCCCGCGGATTGCCCTGGCGGTATCAGAAGATATCTTCCACTGGAGACGCCTGGGGCTCGCTACCTTTGCCTCGGCAGACGGCATCGAATTCGGCAACGTAGACGACAAAGATGCCAGCCTTTTCCCGGCCGTGATTCCCGATCCATCTGGGCAGCCGGAGTTGGCCTTGCTCCACCGGCCGCTTTTTCCAGGCACCCGCCCTGAGGAAACTGCCTGTAGCCCTGCGACCCGCCATGTGGATATCGACCGGGAGAGCATCTGGATTTCTTACTGCCAAATGACACTTGACCGTAAGCCCTTCCACGCCGGCAAGTTCACCTTTCATCATCGCCTGGCTTCTCCAGTCTCGCCTTGGGAACGGCTCAAGATCGGCGGCGGCACTCCACCCATCTTGACCCGGTACGGTTGGCTGATCGTTTACCACGGTGTCAGCGAAATTGAAGAGCCTGACTCAGAACAGCATATGTTGCGCTATTCGGCGGGAGTCATGATCTTTTCCAAGGAGCATCCGCTTGTGATTAGCTACCGTTCGGCAGAGCCGGTGTTAACGCCGCAGTTACCACAGGAACGCGACGGGAAGGTTGACAATGTTGTGTTTCCTACAGGCATCGACCGGCGCGACGATCTTGGAACTCCAGATCGCTTCGACGTCTACTACGGGATGGCGGACAACCGGATTGGTGTGGCGCGCCTTGACTTGCCGGAGAAGTTACCGGCGGGGGCAGTCGCAGACGCGCCCAAGGCAAAGGTGTAAATCGCGGGTTATTGACGGATGAAAACTTGAAGAATACCCCTTCAAATAGGCTGGCGGAAGGAAAGCTGATGAAGAAAGCAACGGAAATTACATGCGTATTTCTGGATGTAGGCGGCGTTCTTCTGACTGATGGGTGGGATCATCTGGCCCGCAGACGGGCGGCGAAGAATTTCAAACTGGAGTGGGCCGAGATGGAGGATCGCCATCGCCTCACATTCGAGATCTTCGAGGAGGGCAAGATCTCGCTGGAAGAGTATTTAAGCCTGGTCGTATTCCACCAAAAGCGGAACTTCACACGCAGCCAGTTTAGGCGCTATATGTTCGAGCAGTCGAAGGCCTTTCCGGATATGATCGATCTTGTCGCTCAACTGAAGCTGAATCTGGGGTTGAAGATTGCGATAGTCAGCAACGAAGCGCGTGAACTGAATGCATATCGGATTGACAAGTTCGGCCTGGATAGGCTGGTTGACTGCTTCATATCCTCCTGCTTCGTTCACATTCGCAAGCCCGACGCGGATATTTTTAGGCTTGCTTTAGATATAGCTCAAGTGCGGCCCGCGCGGGCCGTCTTCATCGACAATACCCTAATGTTCGTTCAGATCGCCGCGGGGCTGGGAATTCAAGGCGTCCTCCATACAGACTGCGTTTCCACGCGTGCCAAGCTTTCTCACCTCGGACTGAATGTGGAATGAACCTTGGGATGTGATGCTCGCGTGGTGTTGGAAGGTCGCTTCGCGGTGGATGCTTCCCGCCGATACTCGGCCGGCCCCTCGTGCAGATACTTTCGCACCGTCTTGCGATCCAAACCCTCGCGCCGCGCGATCTCACTGATGCTCAAGCCCTGCTGATGCAAACTTCGGATGTCCATCCAATCCTCCAGTCCCAGCATCCGCCACCCTCCGGCAGCAGAATGCCAGCTTCGCTCGCCCCCGACTGGGGATTTTTAGGGTTCTTCCTCAAATTTGGTGAAGGCGGTGCAAGGCTCCGTGGTTTGTTTTCGAAGTTGAAGTTCAGGCGGCGTTGAGCACGCGAATCCGCAGCAGGTCGAACTTGGCGCGACCGTACATGGACCGCTTGATGAGCTTCAGTCTATGGATCTGGCCCTCGACGGGACCGTTGCTCCAGGGGTTTTCGAGAGCAGCAAAGAAAGCAGCTTTGTCCCGGCACAAGTGCTTGGTGAAGTTGACGAATGGAGTGGCGGCAGTGGCGTTGCGCCAAGCCGGCCAGGCTGCGGCGTCGCGCTTGCGGATGATGCGGAAGAACTCACGCGCCAAAGCGGCGCATTGGGCAATCTGTGGAGAACGCTGGTTGAGTTTATCCAAATAGCGGCGGGCTTGTTCGGGTTGCTTGAGCAGCCACCAAGCGACTTGCCGAGGGGATGCGCGGGGAGGCGCCGCAGGGGAAGGCGATTGTCGGCTCCGGCATCTACGCGAGCCAAAACGCTTTCTGATCCACGCCCGAACGATGCCTGGTCTTCCGGCAAAGCCTCGCGTGTGCAACTCGCGCCAGAGTTTGGCGCCGTTGTGACATCCCTGTTGCCAGCGCAACTCCAGATACTCGTGGAATGGATCGAGGGCCGAGGAACGCTCGGTCTGTTTGCGTTCCGGAAAGCCCTGAGCGCGAATCCAGCGGCGCACCGTCTTTCGGTCCAGACCGAGCTGGCGTGCGGCCCGCTGCTGGGACGCGCCTTGTCGGACTTGCTCCATCACCGCTTCATAGCGCCAGGCGGCGTTCCCGGTTCTGCTGTTGCACCTGCCTGGCACGAGTTGGCATTTTGACTGCGGTAGATGGCTGCTCGCAAGCCGGCTCCGGCGCGAGCTTTGCATCCGCATCTTTGGCGACTTCTCGCGCCACTTCGCTGAGCAGACGATGATGCGGCCGTAGGGCGTCCACCAATGCCTCGCTTAGGTTGTGCAACAAGTGCCAACGATCGGCAACCCGTTGAGTTTCCATCTGACCGGCGGGCAGGCTTGCGATTTGGACGGTGCCGAGGTGCTGCTGCCGCAACTGGAGTCCGACATCCTGCTGGCTGACAAAGGCTATGACGCCGATGAGCGGGTGCTGATTCCTTGGCAGCAGGCGGGAAAAACTGCGGTGATCCCGCCCAAAGCCAACCGTAAAGTACAACGCGAGTACGACAAGGAACTCTACAAAGCCCGCCATTCGATCGAAAACTTCTTTGAAAAGCTGAAACAATATCGCGCTATCGCCACCCGTTACGACAAAACCGCGCGTAATTTCTTGGCCGCCGTCTACCTCGTAGCTGCTGCCATTTGGCTAATTTGATGACACGCCCTAGCCCCAATCACCTTGCCGGCAAAGTGCCAGCCATGGTTCACCAAATTTGAGGAAGAGCCATTTTTAGTTCAACGTGCCAGGTTTAATCCCACCGCCTTTAGGCGGTCAGCTTAAGCGGGCTCCTAAAATGTTGGTGGGAGCGGAGATGGGCGAGTATCGGACAAGCGGGCACGCGATTTGGGACATCAAGTACCACCTGATCTGGATCACGAAGTATCGGTATCCGATACTTCGCGGAGAAGTGGCGGAGCGATCCTTTCTGATGGTGGTGGAGGCGCAGAGCGGCTGACGCGGCCGGATGCGCGCGATGGGGATTGAGATGTACAGGGGAAAGGGAGGTGTGCGGGTTTTGGGCTCAGGCCACGATAATGTCCGTTAGCAGGGCCTATCCTGTCGTGATTCGGGACAGCACCGGCGGTCCCGCCGCGCCGGTGCTACCCAGCTCTCAGAATTCCTTAGCGGTTGCTCTTGAGCTCGCTCATCCGCCGGCCAATCCACCATGCCGACACAGAGCACCAAACAAAACAACACACAAGTTCGTGCAACACGGTGAGGGCACCGGCAGCGAGCGCAATCGCGGATGTGAGCGCGTGCGACGGATGCCAGTGCGCGCCGACGACGATTCCGATCAGAAACATCGCGGAAGCCCAGAAGAACATCGCGGCGGGATTCCCGAGACGTACGTTGAGTTTTTCGTTCATGGCTTTCTTCTCCTGCAGGGTGAGGCGCTCTTTGGGCCGATTGCCGCGCAGCCTGCGGTTCAGGAACCCCAGAGCGGGATAGGCGATTGAGTTGTGAGATGAGCGAGTGTTTGCGGAACCGCGACCGCGGGGACTCGCCGCGTTCGCGACTTCGGGATCAGATTTCGTTGGGCCGGTAGGTCTCCGAATTGGCAACGTCCTTCGCCGCCTTGATCGGGTCATCGTTCAACTCAATCTGCGCGGCGCGGTACCAGTCGCCGGCACCGAACCGGACCTCGAGTGCGCCGGATTGGGAGGTCGAGACCGCATGGCGCGCCATGGCCGTCGACGAGGCGTTCGAGTTCGGCGAAGAACTTCAGCCGGTATTCGTTGGGAGTCATGTTTCACCTCCGGGGCCGGCAGAAGGCTGAGCCTGCCGCCCCCACATTCGGCCGCCATCTGGTTTAGGGCCGCTCAAGATTTTCGACGAACCTGATGGTCATCTCATGCCACGCGACCACGTCGGCGATGTCGGGACCAAACAAGGCGTCGAAGCTGAGATCGACGGGTTCGCGGTGGAGCACATGCGCTCCCTCGGCAATGGTGAGTTCACCGCGGTGAGGTCCGGTCCTGATCACGTTGATCGTATACCTGCCGTCGAGCATGGCTGTCCAGACGAGGAGATCGACTTCTTTGGGCATTTCAAGTCCTTTCTTTTGCGATGAGGTGATGTTGAGTCGAGTGTGTTTCGGATCATTACTGTTCGCGCGGACCGCCGAGCAACTCCGCGAGCTGTGGCCGGAAGTCGGCGAGAAGCTGCAGGAGAGAGCGGCGATACTGAAGCTCGGTCTCCTCCAGGTCCGCTGCGAAGTAGTCGTCAAGCAGACGGAACCTGTCTTCAGCACAACGGCTTCTTGAGTCGGCCACTACCGCCCGGAGGAGTTCCTGCTCGATTTCGTCTGTTGAGAGCCAGCCGGGCGCTTCGTAATGAACGGGCTCTCCAGCTGCGCCTGAGTTAGTACGTCGATGACGGTTGGTGTCGTTGGACATCTGTGCTCCTTGTTGGCCGCAGGCAAGCAAAGGGGCAGACATATGAGTACTGCGCCTGTCCCGAAACTCAGCGGCCATGGTGAGGGTGTAGATGTTGGGAGGTAGGTTCTGACCGAGGTGGCAACGGATGTGCCGGGGACGAGCTATCAAAGCGCGATGAGGTCGTTTACGGCGTGTTGAATTTGTTGCGTGCTGTTGAGGTAACGAGCGGTGGTGGACAAATCCTCGTGCCCGAGCAGTGCCTGAATCTGCTCCAGTTCCCCGCCGGCTGTGCGGCAGAGCTTGGCGGACGTTCGGCGCAAGTCGTGGGGGCCGAGATGATCGATGCTCGCCGCCTTGGCGGCCGTGACCACGACATCCCAGACCGCCCACGCGCTGAGCGCGAAGCCTGTTATTTTGCCGCCCTTCCGCATGCGCCGAAATATAGGTCCCGAAGTGATACCCGCGGCACTGGTCCATTCGTCCAGGGCATCCTTCGCTGCCTGCGGTATTGGTACGGTGCGAACCCGACCTCGCTTGCCGATGAGGTCTGCGATGACCCACCTGCCTTCTCGGCGCTGAATCAGGCTGGTGTCGAGCCTTGCTTGCTCCTCACGACGAAGAGCGCAATGGCACATGACGGAGAGAATCGCGAAGTTGCGCTTGCCGATGAGATCCGTGCAGTCGACAGTTGCAAGCATCAGCTGGGTTTCTTCCTTTGTGAGCCAGGTTCCAAGCCGAACGCCGCTCTGCGGAACGCCCGGTACTGAGGTGAGGCGAACCGCTTCGGCTGGATCGATGAGGCCATTTTCGCGGGCCTCGTTCACGAGTTTGCGGATCGCGCAGAGTCTTTGGTTGATCGTTGCGGCGCTCAGGGCCGCCGCGACCATGGAGGCACGGTACTCCATGAGAATCATGCGCGAGATGGGGCGACCTGCCGCCAGTTGGAACAGATCATCGAAGGCTGTCAGGTAAGCACGTTGAGTGTGCCGGGAAACGACTGAGTTCGACAGCATCCTGCGCAGTGCGCTCAATGAGTCGGGGTTTGTAACTGAGGTCTTGTACAGACAGGAAGACACGAAGGCTCCTTTCGCTCGGATGAGGGGACTTGACCTGCTGGGAGGATGTCATGGGATTGAATCTCGGATGGCACTCGCGGCGTGGCGTTTCCTGGGCCGCCACACGCGCCGTCTGTCAGGAAATGAGATGGGGGAGAATCAGTCGAACAAAGGAATTTTGGGGAGAAGCTCGGGGAAGGGAGCGCCGGGTCATTTCAGCCGCTTGTACTCGACACTGCCGAAGAAGCCAGGCCCCAGGAGGGTGTCGGATTGCTTGACGTAGGTGAGATCAGCGGACAGGAACGCTCCTTTGACCTCAAGGGTGCCATCCTTATATATGGCTCCGACTTTTCCGGACGGGCTGACAATGAGGAACTCGTCGCCGTTGCGGACGACCTGAAAACTGTCGTTTGGGTTTGCCTTGTTTACCCACTTGCCAAGGAATTCCGACCCGGTGGATCGACACCCGCTAAGGAAAACGGCGCTGAAGAGTGTGATTGCGATGAAGCGAAAGATTGCTGATTTCATAGAAAGCCTCGACTGTTTTGGAATCGCGCGCAAGTGCGCGTGTGACATGGAAGATTGCGCTTGCACCGTCGGACCCGACTTCGGCGGAGTCTTGCACGGTGTTGTGTTGAGAGCTGTGGCGCCGGGTTACGCGAACTTCGCCTAGTCTGCGCGTTCATCGGTACTTGTGGCGTGAACTCAAAAGGAGCCACAGTCGGTCACCAAGATGGCTAGATTGCGCTGGAACCGCTCGAGAACGCGAAACGCAGGCGTTGGTTTCGCGGCCTCTAGGGAGTCGGCCGAAGTCCAGGTCCCAATGAGCGCGAACATGCCGGGTGTTTCGCGACCTGGGAAGATGCGAAGGTCGAGAAAGCTGGTTGGGTAGTATTCCTCGGCGAGCAGAGACCGCAAGCCTCCTGGCAGGTGCGCCGATAAGAACGCATAAATCCGGATCGGATCCGGATCGACAAAGCAAATTGTGAGTGTTCTAACCATGGTGAAATCGGGGTCAAACAAGAATGGCGGCTCGAGCTGAGCCGCCATGGTTGTGATGCGCAATTTCAACATCTGGCCGTCGTCAGTCGTCCCCGTCGCAACAGCAGTCGCAATCGCTTCCCGCTGTTGCGAATCCGCCGACCACGGGCATAAAGGAAAAGACGTGACGATTCCGCCTTTACGCATCTGCCCGAACAGAGGTCCCGAACCGCCGATTTTCGCTCAGATTGTCCTTTTGTCGATGCCGGCCTTGGCGGGCTTAGGAATTGCGATCGTCCTTACCCGGTCGCGCTTGCCGACCGGAACTGGCGAAGCTGGATGCCAGCAGCTATTCCTTGGGGATATATAGCATCCTCGTGATGCGCTGAACAATCGGGCCTTCAATTTGCCACACGGAATCTCTCTTAACTTCAATGCGCGGGACTAGCTCGTTGTTTGCATAGAGCTGGAATACGGAATCTTGTTCCAAGATCCATTCCTCGCATTGTTGCCCCGGGAAGTCAGGCTTGGTGGGCCGGACCGCATATTTGTAAGGCACTAATGTTTTGGCTTTTCGAATGATCAGATCCTCGCCTCGCCTTGCTACTACGGGCCTACCCTCGCTCCACGGGATCTTCGGTTCGCAAATTACTATGTCGCCGGGGTGAATCAGCGGTGCGAGTGCGTCTTCTTTCGATTCAAGGGCAAATGCCTTGTCGCTCGCTAGAAAGCTTGAGGCGATTAGGGGCCTCTCGGGCTCATCTATAAAAGGCACCCAGAAAACGGGACCGGGGGATCCGGAGATGAAGAAGCGGGAAACGTGAACATCAAGGGCGCGCGCGACCCTCTTAATGGACTCGGCGGAGAAGCCAACCTGCCCGGTCTCTAGCTTGGAAAGATTCGGTTGATCCAGTCCCGACTTTGCTGCTAAATCCTTGAGTGTCCAATTCTTAGCCTTCCGAATTGAACGAATTATAGCGCCAACTTCAGGGTCCCCTCTGCCTCCGGTTCTGCTCACCATCTCGGTTCTCCCTCCATCACAGTACACGAAAAATGCGAAAACAGATTATTTTTTGTTCCGGAAGCAATTGTCTATAAAGAAAGTTTTTTATTAAATAGGAAATATTGCGATGCTGTTGGATCGGTAAAGCTGATTCGAAGGACAGCATCCCCAGGGGGGGAAATATGGGACCGGGGCGGAAAATCCCTCAGCAGCCAGTGACAATCGCGGATCGCATCGAGGCGATGGATCATGCCTTGAGGGTCAAGGAACTCGCTGTCCTGCTCAGCTGGTCTCCGACTCTGCTATATCAGCGGGCGCGCAGCGGTCGCATGGGACGCGCTGTGATTCGAATGGGCGGCACCGTTCGGTTCGATCCTGCGCTGACGGCGCAGTGGCTACGAAGCATATCGGAGATCTAGACATAGCGAAGTACGAACGAAAATACCCGCGCCATCGAGCACGCGTCAGGACGGACCAAACCGAACACATTGTTTTGAGGGCAAATCTAGGGATCGTCGAAGGCAACCAACATCGAACTCTCGCTGTAGACCGCTGATCCGAGACTCCAGGTTAAAGATGAAGAAGGAAATCGACAATTCGGGCCAGAAAGAGTTGTTCCCGGAGACTGCCGACGAAGGCGCAGGAAATCCGGGGACTGCGATTCCACATATATCTGCGCCGAATAACGCCGCGCCTCCCTGCCCGGGCGAGAGCACAGACAAACTGCCGACAATCGAGTGCAACCCTGCCTCCGTTAAAGAGATCGCGAACTCCGATCTCAAGGGAGAGAGCGAACAGCTGGTTGACGCTCATGAGGCAGCGCCCCAAACCCGACCGAGTGATCTCATCCCAAGTTCTGGTGACGCCGGCGACTTGAACGTTCATTGCGACCCGTCGGACACTACGACCACGCCATTGAAGAATGCCTACGACAGCGCTGGGGACGAAACTCCGGGTTCAGAAGCACTGGACGGACTTGCTACCAGTGCTGCCGGGCCCACTTCTCCGTCACACAAACATGACGAAGTGCTCGTGATTGGCGATGAGGTGTCGCATGGGGCGCCGCCGAACGACAGCGCCTCGCTTGGCGTCTGCTCCAATCCTTCGCACGAACCAAACTCTATTGCTACCTCCGAAGAAGTAGAAGAGGGGACTACACCTATGGACGGCGCCGCAACGGGAGCCTGTAGACTGACTGACCCGGCACTTCGTGATGCTGATGATGGACAAACTGTCCTCAAGGAGCGCACTGGAGCAGGGGTCGACGAAGCAGGTACTGCCGATGTCCCTATGGGTGAGCAGTCGCAGACGACCGGAGCGTTTTCCGAGGTTGGAGACTCAGAGCAGGGTGGTGAGTCGAAGCAGACAGAAGAGGGTGTTTCGGCTCCGGTGCAACACCCTGTGGTTCCAACTTCACCGGCCAGTAAACAGTCGGGGAGCCGGAAGCTGCACCCTCAGGTGATTGTCAACGAGCGGGACACTCTGAACAAATCAGAACGAGAGATTCTGGGTCGACTGAAAGAGCTCAATCTCGAACAGCTCAAGGCCTTCCCAAACTCTCCCCCTGACGAAGTCCGGGTCGGTCATTCAGAGTTGCTGACGGAAAGCGCGACCTGCACGAAAACCGTGTACAGGAGAATCCCCAAATTAATCAAGAAGGGATTCATAGACTTGATTAAAAAGGGAAATGAAGAAGGATCTGGATCCGGTGCAAAGTACCGGCTCGTGCCCGAGGATGAAGTAAGAAAACGGCGCTTGGAGAAAGGGCTTACCCACTGGGAGCAAGTTGGCTCCGGCCGCAAAGCTGTGCCTGATCCAGAAGAGGGTGATGAGCATGATGACTGATGCTGGTTGACTGTTACTGCATACTTCTAGTCTCCATCTCTAGCGCCAGCGCAGATAAGCCATGCGCATCAGGAAACGGAAACCATAGGCACCCGGATTTTCGGAGTGTTGTTCTCCCGCCCATTCATCTAACCGTGACATGATGCCAAACCACTTCTCACCACCCGGACGTGGTATGTTCTCGATTCTGTTGTCATGCCTGTTGTACTTCACATGGTTTTTCCACTTCGCCAGATGGGGCGACCTGCGTCCTTTGATGAAGGAGAACCATCTGATTTCCTTTCGACTGATGTCTAACGCGTTCAGAAACTGAACGAAAGCGAATGCCCGCTTTCCCTCAGCCCCACTAGGATCATGAAATACAACCAGTGGCTTCGTGTCCCAAATCAATTCCTGATAGCAACGAAGCGCCGCGGCAGTAACTTCTGCATCAGTCTCGGCGAGCTCGGCAAGCTTCACTTCAAAGTGTCTGATGATGGCCAGGTCGCATGGATCAGTCGGCCATCTCAAGCGCTCTGTCTTCTCTTCTCTATTCTTCCGAAGCCATGGTCCTGTCTCCGATCGCGCATAGCCTAGATCAGCCATGCCTTGGTAGATCTTATCGGCACTCACACTGTCCAGATGGTGTAGCTCCGCCGGCTGCTGAATTGACACGCCTCGCTCGATGTCATGCAAGAACTCATACACGCACTTGGTCCATTCGACATTGGCCGGAGAAGGGTCGTCCCTGGTTTGCTGATCAAGATCACCCTTGCAGAATCGACCGTTCCATAGCGCAACAGGCAATGGCCGCAGATTAGTGTCATCGAAGCTCGACCGCGCTGCAGTCTGACGCGACTTTCCGCTTGCATTTAGAATCTGACCTTTTGTCGGGCTCATGCGGCTTGACCGGCTCAGAAAAAGCGCCAGAAGGTAGTCGGCAAAGTGGATGTACGTCTGCATGCTTGTAGAAGGACTCAAGTGACCTAATTGCTGAGC
>Ga0181529_10001526_pt1 | contig 29476 bp, 19 predicted proteins | sample PEATcosm2014_Bin_36_FD_119763 | JGI IMG/M metagenome (GOLD analysis project Ga0181529, IMG submission 119763) | Peatland microbial communities from MTU Mesocosm Facility, Houghton, MI, USA - PEATcosm2014_Bin10_30_metaG | ecosystem: Environmental > Terrestrial > Soil > Wetlands > Peat | place... | reverse complement strand
TACGTGCCAGCAGTAGTTTCGATGAAATGAGGTGCAACATGAACGCGACGATCCTGCTTTTCACTCTTCTGCCGCTTGCCTATGGGGGGCAAGTCGCTTCCGTGGATTTGTCTAAGGAAAAGGTCCCGCCACATCTTTCCGGAACCCGCTCCGTCAGAGGCGGTGGGTTGCTAGGTGGGGCGCGAGGGGCCCCGGCCCCTCCCCCGATTCGCCTTGTCTTGACCAGGATCATTCCGAGGAGCACCGGCGTCTCGACCCACTACGCTGTGGAGGTCGTCATGACGAATACGGGCGACGCCCCGGTGTCGATCCCAGTCGGCACAGACACGGATTCCCTGCTGGACGCCAGGCACCAGGGGCGCTCGACCTTGGTGTTCAGCTCTGCTCTCGCGAGCAGCGGCAAGCGTCTCGTTCAATCTGGTGCGACCTCGGCGTCGAACAGCGACCGCCCCGAATCCTCGGCATTACTTCAGCCGGGCGATTCCGTTGTCTTCTTGTTGCCTGTAGGAATCTGGCCGCCAGACAAAGCGCCAACCGAGGAGATCAGCGTCTGCGTGCATCAGGAACGCAAGGTTGTGGATGGCGGAACAGACTGGACGGAAATGGCTGGCCCGGAGATACGCTCGGTGAACTCGTTGCCGCTCCCACGCGGGTCAGCTCCGGCGCCTGGTCGCTAGGCAGGGGCGGCCAGGCAATCCGCCCGACGGACGCGCCGCTCGTTTACGTGCAGTCGAACGCGGCGCGCGGCGCGCGGCATGCGAGCATGACAGTGTTCGGGGCGACCGCTGTGCGGGGATTTGTGGCAGCCGTTCGACGGAGGGGCACGCCTCCGGAGCAGCCGCGACCTGTACATGATTTTGTACGGCGAAACCGGCCAACCTGCGAAGTGAGCGCATTGTGCGCGTGGTGTTTTCAATAACTTACCTGTTTTCAGCGCCAGGACGGAATCCGATTCCGACCCGCGCCTCCAACAATCGCCCTTTTGAATGACAGGTAACAACGCTATCCCAGCAGTTCCCGCGCGTCGATCTTCTTTTCTTTCGGCAGCGGAGAATTCAGGAATCGCAGGAACGGCGTCATGGCGCGGAAGCGATCCACAATCTCCGGGTAGAGCCGCGGTGACGTGGCGAGCGCGGGCGGAAGCTCGACATACAGCAGGAACTGCTTGAAACGCAGCAGGTCGGCCGCGGGATGTTCCGCGCAGAACCCTTTCGGCACGCGCGTCAGCCGCTCGCCCTGCATCTCGCCCAACAGGCTGCGCACTTTCGGACGCGCCAGGATGCGGCGCAGCGCCGCGTGGTTTCCTGCAATGTGATTGCGGATGGCCAGCAGCGTGGCAGGTTCCGGCATGTACACGCCGCCGCCGACCGCGACCGCCTTGTGTGAGACGGAGCAATAGAAACCGCCCTCGCCCAGCGCCGTGCCGCCGCGCGTACGGAAGCTGGCGGCGATCTGTTCCTTGTACGGCTTCTTATCGTGGCTGAAACGCGTGTCGCGATAGAAGCGGTAGATAGCCTTATCGGGATCGGTTGCGAACTCCGGCGCAAAGCCGGCAAGCGCCCCATTGAGCGCCGTCACCAGCTCGCGCATGGGTTGCTTCACGCTCTCTTCGAACACCCCCTTCCGCGGCAGAAACCAGTCGCGGCGGTTGTTCCGCGCCAGGCCGCGAAAAAAAACCATGGCTTCCGGCGGAAAGCCCACAAAACCGGCACGCGCCATAAACCCTCCCTTTATAATCGAAGTAATGCCGACCACCGAAGAGATGCACGCGCATCTCGCCGCTATTCCCAATCTAACCGTTTCGGTGGACGTGCCGCTAGCGCGCCACACCCGTTTCGGCGTGGGAGGCCCAGCCGATCTGTACGCCGAGACCTGCGCGGAGGATGCTTTTCTCGCCGCGCTCCGCACCGCCGAAGCCAGCGGCATTCCAACCATGGTGATCGGCGGCGGCACCAACCTGATCGTCTCCGACCGCGGATATCGCGGCCTGGTACTGCGCTTCCAAGGCGACCACTTACGCGCCGAAGACAACCGCGTGACCGCCGGCGCAGGCTCCGAGTTGCAGCACCTGGTGGATTTCACCGTCGATCGCGGCTTGCAGGGCCTGGAGACGCTGGCTGGCATTCCGGGCTGGACCGGCGCGGCCGTCTACGGCAATGCCGGCGCGTATGGCCATTCGATCTCCGAATGCGTCGCCGGCGTGCGTTTTTTCGATGGCGCGCTGGTGCGGGCGTTTTCCAATGCCAAATGCCAGTTCGCTTACCGGGAGAGCATTTTCAAACGGCGCAAGGACTGGATCATCTTCTCGGTGGAATTGGAATTGGACGCGGGGGACCGTGAAGAGTTGCGCCGCACCGCCGATGGCATCGTCAAAACTCGTAATCGGAAATTCCCGGTTACCATGCAGTGCGCCGGGAGCATCTTCAAGAACCTGCTGCTGCGCGATCTGCCGCCCGCTGTGGCGGCGCACGTGCCGGCCGAGGCGGTGCGGGAAGGCAAGGTTCCGGCCGCCTGGTTCCTGGAGCAGGTGGGGGCCAAGGGGCTCCAGCGCGGCGATATCCGCGTCGCCGACTACCATGCCAACCTCATATACAATGCCGGCCGCGGTACCGCCGCCGACTTGTGCTGGCTGATTCAGGATCTGAAAGCCCGTGTGCGGGACCGGTTCGGTTTCGAGCTGGAAGAAGAAGTGCAATACGTGGGCTGAGTAGGGGCAAACGCAAGAAGAACTTCACAGTGTTTGACGGGCATATGTGGTGCGCGGACCAGTGAGTGCGCCACGATAGCGACAAAACTGTCCTTCGCGCGATGCCTCAAACCGGCCGCCGCCGCTTCCATTCGAACAGGACGATGCCCGCGGCTACCGACACGTTCAGCGACGAGATCTTTCCCACCAGCGGAATCCGCACCAGCGCGTCACAGTGCTTTTTTACCTGCTCGTGCAGGCCCTTGCCTTCGCCGCCGAGGACTATGGCGGTGGGAAGCGCATACGCTACGTGGTCGTACGACTCCGTGCCGCGCTCATCCAGTCCGTAGATCCAGTAGCCGCGCCCCTTCAAATCTTCGAGCGCGCGGTTGATGTTGGTGACGCGGGTCACCGGCAAGTGCTCAATCGCGCCGGCCGCGGCTTTCGCCGCCACGTCGGTCAGGCTGGCCGCGCGGCGCTCGGGGATGACGATGCCACCGGCGCCGGCGGCGTGTGCGGTGCGAATCACCGCGCCCAAGTTGTGCGGGTCCTCCACGCCATCCAGCACAACCAGCAGCTCGGCCTGCGCCACTTGTTCGATATCCGCATACTGGCGCGCCGCGCCCATGGCGACCACACCCTGGTGGGCCGGGCTGCCGGCCAGCCGGTCGAGCGCCGAACGCGGCTCGAAGCGTACCGGCACGCTCGCGCGCCGCGCCAGGTCGATCAACTCCTGCAAACGCGAACCGCCGGCGCCCTGCGCCACCAGAAGCCGCTCCAGCGGATGCCCGGCGCGCAGCGCTTCGGCCACCGGATGAATTCCACTCAAGATTGGCATCACGCTCCCGGCAGGATCTTCAAGCCGTTGTTGAACCGGTTGGTGAAATTGGCCAGCGCCGCCACCAGTGTCAGCTCGACAATCTGCTCCTCGGTGAAATGCGCGAACAGCGCTTCGCGCGATTCGGTGGCCGCCGCAGTTTGCGTCAGGTCGCGCGCATACGCAATCGCCGCGCGCTCGGCCGGGGAAAACGGCTGGCCATCGCCGGCCTGCAGCGCACCCAATTCGTCATCGGTGATGCCGGCCTTGTGCGCGCCCACCGTGTGCGCGGCCGTGCAAAACACGCAGTGGTTGGCGTAGGAGCAGGTCAAGTAGACCAGCTCTTTCAGGCGCCGGTCGAGCGTGCCCGCGCCAGCAATCGCACCGTAGAACGGCACGAAACTCTTCAGCACTTCCGGCCGGTGGGCCATGACGCGAAAAAACGCGTTGGGTTGTTTTGTTTTGGCTTCCAGGCTGGCCAAGATTTCGCTCTGCGCGGGGTCCACGCCTTGAATCGGAATTGGCATAGAAACCAGTATAGACGGTGGGCGGAGCGGTGCGCGCTCATAAAGGTTAGAATAGCTTCCTGTGACGTTGGTTCCCGCTCCGGTGCGCACGGCGATGTCCGGCAAGGAGTGGCGCATTCTGGCGCTGCTCGTGGTTTCGGCGTTTCTGAATTATTTCGACCGAGCCAACCTTTCGGCCGGTGCCACGAACATACAGCGCGATCTCGGCTTCACCAACTATCAGCTTGGTTTGCTGCTGTCGGCTTTTTTCTGGACTTACGCCGCGTGCCAATTGCTGGGCGTATCCGGCTGGCTGGTGGACCGATTCAACGTCGGCTGGATCCTCGCGAGCGGATTCTTCCTCTGGTCTGGCGCAACCGCCATCACGGGTACCGCGCACGCTTTCGCGGTCGTCTTCGCGCTGCGCCTGCTGCTCGGTGCGGGAGAATCCATCGCCTATCCGGCTTACTCGCGGATTTTCGCCAACCACTACGCCGAGCATCATCGCGGCCTGGCAAACGCGCTGATCGACGCCGGCACCAAGGCCGGTCCCGCGCTGGGAACGCTGCTCGGCGGACTGCTGATTGCGCACTATGGATGGCGCGCGTTCTTCCTGGCGCTGGGCGGAGCCAGCCTGGTCTGGCTGGTGCCGTGGTCGCTCTGGATGCCGCGCGGACGCGGCACGGCGGCGATCGAAAAGGATTGCGCCGCGCCCGCCGCGAATGTCGCGCCCTCCATTTTCGATGTCATCCGCCGGCGGCCGGTGCTGTTTACGGCGCTCGGGCTATTCTGCGCCAACTACTTTTGGTTTTTCCTGCTCACGTGGCTGCCGCCGTACCTGGAGAAGGAGCGGCACTTCTCGAAGACCAAGATGGCCTATGTCGGATCGCTTGCCTATCTGCTGATCGCCATTTCGTCGGTCGTCTGCGGCTATCTGTCCGACTTCTGGATCGCGCGCGGCTACACAGCGAACCGCGTGCGAAAGACTTTCGCCGGTTTGGGCCTCGCGTTCTCCGCCCTGGTGCTGCCGGTGGCCGTGCTGCGCGATGAAACCGCCGCCATGACGCTGCTGATGTTCGCCTGCGTGTCGTTCGGCCTCTACAGCTCAAACAATTACGCCATCACGCAGACGCTCGCTGGCCCGCGCGCGGCGGGCAAGTGGACCAGCTTTCAAAATGGATTCGGCAATCTCGCCGGCGTCGCCGCGCCGTGGTTGACCGGATGGATCGTCGAACGCACCGGCGAGTTTTATCTGGCCTTTGTAGCAGCCGCCGTCATCGTTCTGTGCGGCGCTGCCTGTTACGTCGCCGGCATCGGGCCGATACGGCCGGTGGATTGGGATGACGGCGGCAGAGATTCTTAAACAGGGACCATGCCGGCGCCCGGTGCCGAGGATCGAAGAACGGTCGAGACGACTCTCGACCCTGCACGCAGGAATGCTGCGCCACGATGGCCGCCTAGTGTGGCCGTTTATTGACAGGCTGTCACTTCTTGAGCGTGTCTTCGACCGACACTTGATTCACATCGAGCGTGCGGCCTAGCTCCTGGTCCAGCGCGATGCGGCCGTGCACGTAAGCGGCTGCTGCGGCCAATTCGGCGGATTGCGCGTTGGCGAGGTCGCGGCGGGCGGACACCACGGTGGAGATGGTGGACGCTCCGGCGACCCATTTCTTCTCCTCGCCATGCAACAGCCGCTCCAATAGCTCGCGGCTTTCCGTCGCCGCTTTGTAGCGGGCGCGCGCCTGTTGGAGCGCGAGCACCTGACTCGAGATGTTGACCGCCAGTGCGTGGCGCGTGCGCTCGGCCGACAACTCCGCCTGCCGGTGGGTTAGAACATCGAGTGCGTGATCGGCCTGCGCCTGCGTGTTCCGGAGAGGTGCGTAGTAAGAGACTCCCGCACTCTCATTGGGAAAATTGCGGCGAAAGGTCTGCGCGAGCGCATTGCCCACTCCTCCGACGAAATACGGCGAGGGGGTCGCGCCGAGGACGGCTTGTCCGGCTTGGCCGACGTTGCTCGAGGAAGCCCAAACTCCGAGGCTCGGCAGAACACCGTTGGCGGTGCCCTCGGCCGTGATGCCCGTCAGTTCTGCGGACAGGTTCGCCAGCGCCACTTCCGGACGCCGCCCCAGCGCGCTCGCGATCAATTCGTGGAGGCCGGGCAGATCGTCGGTTTCCGGCACGTTCAGCGGATCGATGGCGACGATTTGTGCGCCGGCAAGTTGGTCGTCAGCCACGGCGCGGAAGCTCAGATAATCCTTCAACGCATTCTGCCGCACGGCCACATTGTTGCGAGCCACCACCAGCGCCTGTTCGGCGGCCGCGGCCGCGCTTTCAGCGTTGATGCGGTCCACGTCCGGCGCCGCGCCGACCGCAATCAGACGCCGCGTATCGACGAGAAACTGCGCCGCGACGTCGCGGTTGCGCTGCTTGTACTGCAAGTCGTTGGCGGCCAGCGACAGGTCCCAATAGGCGCCCAGGACGCCGCTCACCACCGCGCTCAAACGCGCGCGAAACGCTTCGTTCGCGCCGCCGACCCGGCGGCGGGCGATGCGGATGAAGCGCCCGTTGACGCGTTCACCGAATCCGTTGAGCAGGTTCTGCGAAAGGGAAACTCCCAGGCTGGTAAACGAGGTCGGGTTGAGAACGTCGGTCGGCACCGATTCGTTCAGATATGAGTCGCTATAACTCAAGCGCGCCGTTCCCCCCGTCAACAGGCCCTCCGTCGTCCGCCAGTTGTAAGAACGCGCGTTGTCCACCAGCGCATAAACGCCGCTCTGCACGGTCACGAATTGGGGCAAGGATTGGTGCGAGAATGCATCGGTGGTGGAAAGCACCGGGTCGAGCTGCGGCGTCACCGGGCCGATCTGTTGGATCAGCGCCGCGCCGGCCACCGTGGCCGACCCGGACGAGCCGGGCGACCCGCCGCCGCTCTGGCTGCCGGCCACGCCCTGTCCGCCTCCTAGCGTCACCGATTCCGAGCTGGCCCCGGTGACGCCGCGCAACGGGCCGCCCGATTCGGCGCGCTCCACCGCCCAATCCGCCATCACCAGGTTGTATCTTTCGATTTCCAGATCGAGGCTGCTCTCGAGCGCCAGCGCAATCGCATCGTGCGTCGTGAGGTAAATGGTGCCCGCTTGAATCATGCCGCGCAGCCGGCCGGAGCCGGTCAACCGCAGCGGCGGCGTGGTCACCGGCTTGTAAGAGCGGACAAACGGCAGCCCTTGCGGCCTGGTGGGAGCGATCGGCAGCGGTGCCTGCGCGGCTGCGGTGGCGGCGAGAGTCGCCGCGGTGATAAGCCCTAGGAGAACGCGCCCGCCAGCGGGCGTTGGCGGGATGAATCCCGCGCCACCAATGCTCAGTGAAGGTCTTTGCATGGCGGCTCCTATTTCTTCTCCGGCTGCGCGGCCGGCAGGGTGGAATGGCGGTCCACCTGTCCGCTGACGGCTTCCGCCATGCCGATATCGTTGCGTTCCAGCGTGGTTCCGACCGCCTGATCGAGTGCGATGCGCGCGTGCGTGTAATTCGCCATCGACTGCACCTGTTCGCTTTCCGCCGCCACCACGTCGCGCTGCGTCTGAATCACCAGCGCGTTGGTGGATTTGCCGAATTCGTATTTTTTCTTCTCGGCCACCAGCGTTTCGCGCGCCAGCTTCAGCGTTTCGAGAGCGGTTTCATAACGTGAGTGCGCCTGCTCGACGCCGATCAGCGCGTTTCGCACGTCCACGCTCACCTGGGCAACGCTCTTTTCCAGCAGCAGCTCCTGCTGCCGCATCTGCAACTGGTCGGTCGCATAGTCGGCCTGCGCGGCGCGGTTGCGAATGGGGATGGTCAGAGAAAAGCCGGCCGTGTAATTGGGGAAGTTGCGCCGAAACATTTGCGCCAGCAAACTGCCATAAGCGCCGTAGTAGTACGGGTCGGGCGTGCCGAATGTGTCGCCCACATTGAGTGGGTTTGGTGCGCCCACCAGGGCCTGATCGGTGAAGGACGCGAAGGCTTGCAGCGACGGTTTCAACGCGCTGCGGTCCCCGTTCAAAACCAGGCGCTGGCTTTGAATGTTGATGCGATTCTGCTCCAGGTCCGGCCGCGCGGCGAGCGCCTGCGTGACCAGATCCTTGAGCGGCGGCAGGCCTTCCTGTTCGGGCACCTGGATCGGATCCAGCGTCACGATGTGCGCATCCTCCAGCGCCGGGTCTTCCATGCCGCGGCGGCTGAGCGCATTCTTGAGCACGATTTCCTGCTGCAGCAGGTTGGTTTCGGCGATCAGGACATCCTCGGAGCGTGCCGGAATCTCGGCCTGTGCGCGCGTCACTTCAATTGCCGCTATCGCGCCAGCTGCCAGCTCCTTCTTGTTGTCCTCGTAGAGCTGCCGCGCCGCGTCCAGCGCCAGCCGCTTCAGCCGCAGGTCCTCGTTGAATGCCACCAGGTCCCAGTACAGGTTCAGCACGGCGGAAACCGTGGTGGTCACCTGCTGCTTCAGTTGCAATTCGGAATAGCGCGAGTTGTTGCGAGCAATGCGTATGTAACGGTTGTTCACCGAAGCGCCGAACCCCTGCAGCAGGTTCTGCGAAATATTCAGGTTCAGGCTGCCCTGCGTCAAGGGGTTCAGCAGAGTGGTGGGAACGTTCACGCTGGCGCGCTGGCTGCTGTAATTGAGGCTGAACGCGGCCCCGTTCATGAATTGCTGGCTGTAACCCGCGTTGAATGTCTGGTAGTCCTCGACGATGGCATTCGATTGATACAGCACCAGGTTGCTTTGCGGCGAGGAGTAATGGCCGAAATCGGCTGAAACATTGAGAATCGGATCCGTTTGCGGGATGGGCGCGCCAATCAGGCCGGTGATGCCGCCGCCGGAACCGACTCCCGCGCCGCTGGCCAGGCTGGTGCCGCTCACGTTGATGCCGGCCAGGCTGACCGATTGCGGCCCCGGCGCGATGGCGGTCGAGGGCGATCGCAGCGCGCCGCCTACGCGCGCGCGCTCGATATCCTGGCGCGCCATCAGCGGGCCGTAGCGCTGGATCTCGATATCGATGTTGTTTTCGAGTGCCAGAGCCACCACGTCGCGCGCGCTCAGGTACAGGCTGCCGGAGCGAAGCAGGCCGGCGAGGCGTCCCGAGTTGGTGAGGTTCACGCCAGGAACCGCGCGCTGCTGGTACGGGCGCGTCAAAAAGCCCAATGGCCGCGGATGTGGCGGCAAGATCACGATATTAGACGGCTGTGCCGAAGCCGGCCACGCCCACGCCGCCAGCAGAAAAACCAGACGGCGGACGCGAAGCGGACTGCGCGGAGAGAGAGTCATTCCCCATCCGTGGTGCAATCCGGGGGCCGCTGGCGCTCGTCTGAGCCCGGAGGGCGACAGACAATGGCCCAAGGCGTCAGCCTTGGGAGAGAAACGCACGGCGGGAAGCCCCGGAACGGGGCTTAAGGGCTGGCACGGCGGGCTTCTGTCGCCCCCTCCGGGGGCTATGTAGCCGGGGCTGCAACCCACGGCGCAATCGCCGTGGGCTACTCTCTATCGCTCTACGGGCTCAGACAGCCTTTATTGTGTTGGCGCTCGGTGGGCCTGCCCCACTGTCCCATTTCGCGACGAAGTGTTCGGCTGCGAACACTTACCGCCGATGGAACTGGTCGCCGGGCCGCCAGTCGGGCAGCTTGTCCTGGTTGGCGATGTCGCTGCCTAGGATGAAGCCGAACTCGGCGGCTTGCGTGTCCGAGGTGAAATCCCAATCTTCGTGATATTCGTCGGACGGGTGGTGATAGTGCAGCCGGTTGTACTCTTCCCACATCCGCATGCCGTAGCCGGCCGGTTTGCCGTCAAATTCGGTTCCCAGGCCGATGGAAAAGGCGGGAATGCCGGCGCGGGCGAACGAAAAATGATCGGAGCGGAAGTAGTGGCCTTGGCCGGGCTGCGCATCGGGCTGAATATCGAGCTTCAGCCGGCGGGCGACATTCTCGGCCAGCGGCAACACGTCGGTGCGTTCGGCGCCGCCGATCATGATTTGTTTGGCGCGGCCCCATGGCGGTACGGCATCGAAATTTAGATCGATGGCGGTCTTGGCGGCCGGGATCAGCGGGTGTTGCGCGTAGTATTCCGAGCCCTTCAGCCCGCCTTCTTCCGCCGTCACGAAAAGAAACAGCGCCGACCGACGCGGCTTGGCTGGCAGGGCCGCCCAAGCGCGCGCCAGTTCCAGCACGATGCCGCAGCCGGTGCCGTTATCGATGGCGCCGTTGTAAATGGAATCGCCATTTACCGGCGTGCCTATCCCCAGGTGGTCCCAGTGCGCGGTGTAGATCACCACCTCGCTCTTCAGTTTGGGATCGTTGCCTTCGACCAGCCCCACCACGTTGCGTGTGTTCAACTCGCGCAAGCGGGAAACCATTCTGCCATGAAAGCGAATGCCGAGATCGATGGGGTGGAAGTCAGCTTTCTCGGATGCAGCCAGCAACTCGTCCACGGTTTTGCCGGCCAGGCCGAGCAACTTTTCGCCGGCCTCGCGCGATAGCCAGCCGGCGCAGGCAAGCGCGGGCTCGCCCGCGGCCAGCTTCACATACGGCAACTCACGCGCCCACGATCCGCGCACCACTTCCCAGCCGTAGCCGGCGGTCGGTGTGGTGTGGATGATGAGGACGGCGCGCGCGCCGCGTCGTAGGCCTTCCTCGTACTTGTAGACCCAGCGGCCGTAGTACGTGAGCGCGCGGCCGTCGAAGAATTTTGGATCGTCGGAAGTGGGTTCGTTGGTGAACAGCACCAGCACCTTGCCGGTAACGTCCACGCCCTTGAAATCGTCCCAGTTCCATTCGGGCGCGGTGATGCCGTGGCCCACGAAGACGGCGTCGGCGTCGAAGGTCGTGCCCTCGCGCTGGCTCATGTCGACGCCAACCAGGTCGTCGAGCAACTTGAAATCGACGGTCTTGCCGCCGGCGGTAGCAGTTAGCTGCGTCTCCGGTTGCGTAGTGACGCCGACGAGCGGCACCTTCTGGTAATAGGTGCCATCGGCGCCGGCAGGTTTGGCGCCGGCCGCGGCCAATTGGCGCGCGATGTATTCGGTGGCCAGATCGCCGCCACGCGTCCCCACGCCGCGGCCTTCCATCAGGTCGCTCGAAAGATACTTCACGTCCTCGCGAATGTGTTGCGGGTTGATGGGCTGCGCGGCAAGTGCGATACCCAGGAGAATGGGCAAGCTAAAGCATGCCCCACCGGGAGCCAGGCGGATCGACTTCTTCATAGTTGCTATGCTATCGCGGCGGCGGCAAGAAAGAAAAAGGGCCAGCCAAAGCAAGTGCTCTGGCTGGCCCAAACACGCGCCACAAAAGAACGGCGGCGGGAGTTACTCTACCTTGGCGCCGCTTTCGATCCGCATGCCGTAGAAACTGCGGTAAACGAAGAACGCGGAGATCAGGAAGAAGACGGCTGACAGCGCGGTGGTCAGGACGTAGCCATTCCCCGCGGCGACTTGCTTGTTGGAAACATCCACGGCCAGCGAGACGGCCAGCAGGCCGAACAGGGTGGTGAACTTGATGACGGGGTTTAGAGCCACCGAGCTCGTATCCTTGAATGGATCGCCTACGGTATCGCCGACCACGCAGGCATCGTGCAGCGGAGTGCCCTTGGCGCGCAGTTCGGTTTCGACGACCTTCTTGGCGTTATCCCACGCGCCACCGGCGTTCGCCATGAAGATGGCCTGATACAAGCCGAATAGCGCGATCGAAATCAGGTAGCCGACGAAGAAAAACGGCTCGATGAAGGCGAACGACAGGGTAGCGAAGAAGACGGTGAGAAAGATGTTCAACATACCCTTCTGCGCGTATTTCGTGCAAATGGCGACCACTTTCTTCGAATCGGAAACCGACGCCTTCTCGGCGCTTTCGAGGTTGATGTTCTTCTTGATGAACTCGACCGCGCGATAAGCGCCGGTGGTGACCGCCTGCGCGCTGGCGCCAGTGAACCAATAAATGATGGCACCGCCGGCGATGATGCCGAGCAGGAAAGGCGCGTGCAGCAGCGACAGATTCACGATGTACTCAGGCTTCAGTCCGTGGGTGAGCGAAACGATAGTGGCAAAGGTCATCGTTGTCGCGCCGACGACCGCGGTGCCGATCAGTACGGGCTTCGAAGTCGCCTTGAAGGTGTTACCCGCTCCGTCGTTCTCTTCCAGGTTCTCCTTTGCTTTTTCGAAATCGGGCTTGAAGCCGAAGTTCTTCTCGATATCCTCGGCGATGTTGGCGGTGGTTTCGATGGTGGAAAGTTCGTAGACCGATTGTGCGTTGTCGGTGACCGGGCCGTAGCTATCGACCGCGATGGTAACCGGGCCCATGCCGAGGAATCCGAACGCGACAAGACCGAAAGCGAACACCGCCGGAGCCATCATCAGCGCGACGGGGAACGTGGTGCTGACCATGTATCCGATCGACATCAGGGCGAGCATGGCGAGGCCCAGCCAATAGGCGCTGAAGTTGCCGGCCACGAAGCCGGACAGGATGTTGAGCGATGCGCCGCCTTCGCGCGAGCTGGTGACGATTTCGCGCACGTGGCGCGAATTGGTGGAGGTGAAAACCTTGACCAGTTCGGGGATGAGCGCGCCGGCCAGGGTGCCGCAGCTAATCACAGTGGCCAGTTTCCACCACAGCGTGGGATCGCCGGCCAGATCCGGAATCATGAAGAAGCTGACGACGTAGGTGAGGGCGATCGAGAGGATCGAGGTGAGCCAAACCAGGGTGGTAAGCGGCGTTTCAAAATTAAACTTGGCGGAATCGCCGAAGCGGGCTTTGGCGATAGCGCCGTTGATGAAGTAGCCGGCCGCCGAGGAGAGCACCATCATCACGCGCATGGAGAAGATCCAGACCAGCAGTTGGACCTTGACCAGGTCGCTGTTGACCGCGAGCAGGATGAAGGTGATCAGCGCGACGCCGGTGACGCCGTAGGTTTCGAAACCGTCGGCCGATGGTCCAACCGAATCGCCCGCGTTGTCGCCCGTGCAATCGGCGATCACGCCCGGGTTGCGAACGTCGTCTTCCTTGATTTTGAAAACGATCTTCATCAAGTCGCTGCCGATGTCGGCGATCTTGGTGAAGATGCCGCCGGCGATACGAAGAGCGGCGGCGCCGAGCGATTCACCGATGGCGAAGCCGATGAAGCAGGGGCCGGCCAGATCGCCCGGAATGAAGAGCAGGATCGAGAGCATGATCAGCAGCTCGACGGAAACCAGCAACATGCCGATGCTCATGCCGGCCTGCAGCGGGATGTTGTAGCAGGGGTATGCTTTGCCGGTGAGCGAGGCGAACGCGGTGCGCGAGTTGGCGAAGGTGTTGACGCGCATGCCGAACGCCGCTACGGCGAAACTGCCGGAAATGCCGACTACGCTGAAGGCCAGAATGATGACGACCTTATAGGCCGCCATGCCCTGCAATACTCCGAAGTAAAAAACGATGACGACCGCGATGCAGAGTTCGAGCCACACGAGGAACTTGCCCTGCGTGGACAAATAAGTTTTGCAGGTTTCGTAAATCAACTCGGAGACTTCGCGCATGCATGTGTGGACCGGCATATTGCGCAGACGGACGAAAATGACGAGGCCGAAGACGAGGCCCAACGCGCTGACCAGCAAGCCACCGAGCAGCAGATCGTGACCGTTGATGCCGCCCAGGAACCTGGCGACGCGAAGATCGGGAAGGTGAAGATTGGCCTCTCCGCCTCCTTGTTCCTGCGCCATCGCCGGGATGGCGCAAGCCGCGAGGGCGGCCAAAGCGAAAAAGACCCGCAACAGGGAACTGGACAGGACCCGTGCGGCTCGAAGTGGCAGGACACTACGCGTGTCCGAAGTTGTGACCATCTGGTTACTCCTCTGGGAATACGGAAGAATCCGTGTGTGCGTTGAATACTCAGTATAAAAGATGTACAAGCCCGTTATCAAATCGGGTTCGCCACGCCGTCCGGCGTTTCGTGGCATGCCGTGTGGTAGACTCGACATTCTCAAAATCTGCAATTCGGAGAAAAAGCCTTGAAGCTCGCTCCGGTCGATTACGTCATTCTGGCTACCTACTTCGCCATGGTGCTGGGCATCGGATGGATGCTCCGCAAGAAGGTCTCCACCAGCGGCGACTTTCTTCTCTCCGGCCGCGCCGTTCCGGTCTGGATCACCAGTCTGGCTTTCATTGCCGCCAACCTGGGGGCGCAGGAACTGATCGGCATGGCGGCCTCCGGCGCCAAGTATGGCATCATGACCGCGCATTTTTATTGGGTCGGCGCGATACCGGCCATGGTTTTCATGGGCCTGTTCATGATGCCGTTCTACTACGGCAGCAAAGCGCGCTCGGTACCGGAATACCTGAAAATGCGCTTCGACGAAAAGACGCGCGGCTTCAACGCCTTCACGTTCGCCGTGATGACGATCTTCTCCTCGGGTATTTCGATGTATGCCCTTGGGTTGTTGCTGCATCTGGTGCTGGGCTGGGACTTCAGCACCTCGGTGCTGGCCACGGCAGTGATCGTGCTGGCATACACCTATCTGGGCGGTCTGACCAGCGCCATCTACAACGAGGTGTTGCAGTTCTTCCTGATCGTGGCCGGCTTCGCGCCGCTGGCCATCCTCTCCTGCGCCAAGGCCGGTGGCTGGCACGGCATCGTCTCGCGGCTGCCGTCTAACATGACGCACTCGTGGTCGCACATGGGTAGCGCCAGTCAGAACCCGATGGGAGTGGAGCTCTTCGGCATGGTGGCCGGGCTGGGCTTCGTTCTCTCGTTCGGCTACTGGTGCACGAACTTCCTGGTGGTGCAGCGTGCCATGGCGGCCGATTCCATGTCGGCGGCACGGCGCACGCCTCTGATTGGCGCGATTCCGAAAATGTTCCTGCCGTTTGTCGTGATCCTGCCCGGAATCGCGGCCGTGGCGTTAGCGCAAGTCGCCGGACCCGGCGGCGCGCATCTCTACGAATTGCCGCTCAAGCTGTCTGGCGGCGTCTGGGTGAAGGATTACGACCAGGTGCTCACCACGCTGATGGCCAAGTTCTACCCGGCCGGCATCCTGGGCGTCGGCTTGACCGGCTTGATGGCGTCGTTCATGTCCGGCATGGCCGGCAACGTGACAGCGTTCAACACGGTTTTCACGTACGATATTTACCAGGCGTACATTCGCAAGGGAGCGCCCGATCAGCATTATCTGAAGGTTGGCAAGATGACCACCATCGTGGGCGTCGCCCTGTCGATTGGCGCCGCGTACCTGGCAGGGTATTACAACAACATCATGGATATTCTGCAGTTCGTCTTCGGCTTCGTTAACGCGCCGCTGTTCGCCACCTTCCTGCTGGGCATGTTCTGGAAGAAGGCCACCGCCAACGGTGCATTCTCCGGGTTGGTCACCGGAACCGTCGCCGCCGCGCTCACCTGGGGTCTCACCGTGGCCGAAGGCAAGGGCGGCGTGTTCGGTCACGTGCACGAATTCCCCTCGGTGATGGCGCAGAATTTCTGGATCGCCATCTTCGCGTTTACCAGTTGCTTCCTGGTCACCGTCCTGGTGAGCCTGGTTACCGCGCGGCGCCAGGAAAGCGAGTTGGAAGGGCTGGTGTACGGGTTGACGAAGATTCGCCGCGACGAGAACGCCAAGTGGTACGAGCGTCCTGTCGTGTTGGCGGTTTTCGTCTTGGTTTTGGCCGTTATTCTGAACGTTTGGTTTGCATAACATGCTTGACTTACGAGTGCCTTCGGGCTGGTTCTTCACGCTGCTGGGCGTCATTCTGGTTGGCATGGGCGTGTTCGCGCCCGGCTATCGCACTGCCCCGCTCACCGGCATCAACGTCAATTTGTATGCCGGCCTCGCCATGCTGGTTTTTGGCTTGTTTCTGCTGCTGATGGCCCGCCTAGCCGCGGGAAAGACCCGATGATCGAAGCGTTCCGCAAGTTGTACGGCTCGACGGAAGGGGTGCGCGTGTATCGCGCGCCGGGGCGCGTCAACGTAATCGGCGAACACACCGATTACAACCTCGGTTTCGTGTTGCCGGTGGCGCTTGACATGGCGACGTTCGTCGCCACCGCGCCGGCCGCCGATGGCAAACTGCGGCTGCATTCGGAACAGCGCGGCGAGACGCGCGAATTCGACGTCGCGCGGCTGAACGAGTCGGCGCCGGCCCACGAATGGACCGATTATCCGATCGGCGTGGCGCTCCAGGTGGCGAAGCTGGGCTTTCCCCTCCAGCCGGCCAATATGCTGATCCGCAGCAAGGTGCCGGAAGGCTCCGGGCTCAGCTCTTCGGCGGCGCTCGAAGTCTCGATGGCACTGGCGTACCTGAACGGCCGCGAGGTCGCGCCGATCGAACTGGCGAAACTCTGCCAGCGGGCCGAGCGCGAATTCGTCGGCACGCCCTGCGGCATCATGGATCAGTACATCTCGGTTTTCGGGCGCGAACACTCCGCCGTCAAAATCGATTGCCGCAGCCTGGATCACCAACTGGTGAACCTGCCGGATAGCGTCACGTTCGTGGCCGTCAATACCATGGTCAAGCACGCGCTGGCGGGCTCGGCGTACAAGGACCGCGTGGCCGAGTGCGCCGCGGCGGTCGCCGGAACCCAGCGGAAGTTTCCGTCCGCCACCAGTCTACGCGACGTCGCGTCGCTCGATCAGTTCGAAACGGTGGCGCACCTGCTGCCGCCAGTGGTGGCGCGGCGGGCGCGCCACGTGGTCGGCGAGGACGAGCGCGTGGAACAATTCGTGGCGGCCAGCGAGCGCGGCGATCTGGCCGCCATGGGGAAGCTGATGGTCGCCTCGCACCGCAGCCTGCAATACGATTACGAGGTAAGCTGCGTCGAGCTCGATTACCTGGTAGACCAAGCGCTCATGATTGATGGCGTCTATGGCTCGCGTATGACCGGCGGCGGTTTCGGCGGCTGTACGGTCACCATGCTGCCGCCTGCCGCGGTGGAAGCTTTCTCCGAGCGGATCGCCCGCGCTTATGAGCGGCGATTCCAGGTGACACCCAAGGTGTACCGCTGCAACCCCTCCGCCGGCGCCGGGCCGTGCACAAGTTTTGAGACGATTCCCACTGTTGGGTGACTACAGGTTAAGTCATACAGAGAATGTCCTCCCAGCGGGGCAGGCTAAGAACATCGGTTTGCCCTGCCGGGGGCGGGCTCCGTGCAGGCTGCACGGAACAAAACAGCTCCGTAATGCGACGCTTGTGTCGGCCCTAGCCTCACGCAGCTTGAGGCCACAGAGGCAGCTATCACGTTCGATCTTGGGTAGTGGGTCAGCTTGAAATCATGGTCTTGACAGCTAACGTCACGAACGGTCAAGATCAGAGTAGGGTTCTGCGTTCAACATCCCCATGACCGACCCTCAGCCAGCAAACGAAATCAGCCTCATCGAGTCGCTGTCGAAGCTTTTTGCGGTCGCTCTCGGCCTTCTATATCTCCTGGGTTTTCTCGTGGTTGCCACCCATCTTACCGGATACGGGGTCTCAATCGTTGCTGTATTGCATCTTCAGTATCTGATCGCGGGAGTCTGGGCCCTCGGTCCACCTGCACTGCTTGGATCCCTTGCGTTCGCAGAGCTCCGGATTGACGCAAGCGTACCACCCGAGGTCAAAGGAGAATTCAACTGGCGTCGCTTCGCATTCTCCTCGGTGACCTCAGTTATGCCTTCAAGTTTATTTTTCATAATACTGTATTTGCTTCCACACGTTAAGGACAGTGTGTTCCCCGGGGCGCTCATTCGACAGTACTTGTTTTTCTTGGCAATGGTAGGTTGTGCCCGGTTTTTTTGGATGTCCCGGCAAGCCGACACTGAGAAAGAAGCGTGGTGGATGAATCGAAGCTACGCGGCACCGTTCTACCTGGCGTCGTTGCTCATGATTGTGCTCTGTTATGTTCTGTGGTTCTCCGTGAATATATATCCTAACATTCCATTTTCCATGGGCGGCGGGAAACCCTTGACGGTGGTGTTTTTTAGGGGAGACAAACCAATGCCGGATGAAATCCAGAAAGCCGACGCATCCGGCAACAGGTCCATTTCCTATCAGTTGCTCCTCGCAACGGAAAAATCCTTTGTAATCGTATTGCCATCCGATAAAGATGGATCTAAGAAAGGCTCTATAGAGGTCAGCCGAGACTCTGTTGCGGGAATGGTTGTCCTGGCCCCGAACTGATCCGCTTCTTGACTGCTTTGCCAAGTTGCTCCGCCGCCGGCTGGGAAAAACTCGGAGCTGGGCGAGCTCGCAAATGCTTATCTAATATAGATTGGTTTTGGCAGATGTCAGTGGCGTTGCGGAACGCTGGGAACGGCCGTTCCTATTTGCCGCACGCGGTCGCGCCCCAACTTGGCTGACCTCCTCGTTGCAGGTACAAGCAGGCCTGCAACTTACGCAGGCTTCCCGGACGGACTCGACTTGCGGAGTCGATACGGCAGGGAGAGAATCTGCGCGAGCGCACCGCGGCCCTTTTTCTCCGGCAGGCCCGCCAACCGGCGAGCCACGTGGGCCATCTCCTTGCGGGGCGCGCTGGTGCCGGCCGGCGGTTTCCGGCTGATCAGAGAACCCTGCAGTTCGGAGGCGTCACGCGGCACCGTCGCATAGACCTCGGCGCCGAAGATACTCGGCATGTCACGCCCGGTAAACGCCGGCGACGGGTCCGCTTCGTTCACGATCAGGCGTACCCGATTGCCCTCAAATCCAGCTTTGGCGAGTGCTTCCACCACCCGTTTGGTCAGATAGAGCGATGCCACGCCAGTGCTGGTGACGACAAAGAGTTCATTAGCCCTGTTCAAAAGGCCCGTGCTGAGCGTATTGAGACGTCCCAGGTCTAGGACTAGCCAATCGTAGAATGGCTGAACCAGGGAAAGAACCTGCCGGATGGCCTCCACAGGCACGGCTTCCTGGCCCACCTGCACGGGCGAAGAGACGATGTGCAGATCGTCGCCGGTGCGAGCGACGATCGAGTTCCAGCAACTCTGGTCGAGGCGTTGGAAATTCGCGACAGCGTACTGGAAAGAGTACTGCGGGTCGACTCCCATCATGAGAGCGACCGTGCCGGTGTCCGTGTCGAGGTCGGCCAGGAGCACCCGCTCTCCGGTCTGGATGCGCAGCTCGGTGGCCAGGCTGCACGCGATGGTGGTAGATCCCACTCCGCCTTTGGCACCAATCACGCCGATGACTCTAGTCCGGCTGGCGATCTCGACTGTGTGCTTGGCGACGGCGTAACGAAGCGCTCGAGATAGTATCGTGGCGTTGCACGCGCTTTTAACCAGATAATCTTCCGCGCCTTCCTGGATGGTCTGCAGCGCGAGCGACTCGGTATCGGACCCGCTGAGAATGACAATCGGAATGTGGCCGGCTCCTGCCCGCTTGCGGACCGCTCCGAAGGTCCCCAATCCCTCGCTATCCGGCAGACCCAGGTCGAGGATTACCACATCTACCCCGCCGCGGGCCATTTGACTGAGACCGCCGGCCAGCGTATCCGCCCAGGACAGAGCGAAAGTCGTCTCACCGCCGGAGATTGCGAGCCAATGTTGCACCAGCCGGGCAAACTCTGCGTTGTCTTCAATCAGAAGAACCGAAATGCTTTTCTCTTCCATCATGTTATGGATCTGCCGGTACCGAATCCGACGATGCTTCAGTATCCCCCGCCCCAAGAGCTACCGCAAGCTGTCGGGGCAGCGCGAACCCCAACCCCAGTACTACCTCAGTCCCAGTCCGGCACCTCCGCGCGATTGCGGGCCTCCTCGTTGACGATTCGGTACAGGGCCTCCAATTTCGCGGCGACTAGCCCGGTATCGCCGGAAACGGCGGCTTTCTCGATCTCGAACCCGAGTTCTCCGATGCGAGGGAACCCATATCCCGATCCGGTACCCTTGAGATTATGGCCGAAGCGCCGGATCGGATCAAAGTCCCCGACGGCCAGACAGTCCCGCGCCTGCTGGATTTGTGCGGGCTTAGCGGCCAGATATCCAGACACCAGGGAAGACGGTTCGGCGGGTTGAGCGGCCGGCGCCGGCCGATTGCGCGCGGTGCTGTGTGCATAACGCAGAATTGCGCCGATCAGTGTGTTGCGATCGACCGGTTTGGCAAGGTGCGCGACACAACCCGCCTCGAGGCTGGCGCGCACGGCCTCCTGCATGGCGTGCGCGGAAAGAGCCACAATTGGTGTCGCAATGGCGGCATGGGCGCGCTGCCAATCGCCAATGGCCCTGGCCGCCTGATAGCCGTCCATCTCGGGCATGTCGATATCCATAAAGATCAGATCGAAATCGTCTCCGTCGCGAACCGCGTCCACCGCCTGCCGCCCGTTGACGGCGAAGCGGACATCGACCGGGAGCTCACGAAGATACGCGGAAAGAAGCAGGCGGTTATCGTCGGTATCCTCGGCGATGAGAATCCGTGCCGTGCCCCTGCCCTTGGGCCACTCGGCAACCGGCGGCTCAACCGCGCGGCCCGGCGCGGCCGGCTCTCGATCCGCCGCCTGTAGCGGCAAGCTGAAATAGAACTTACTGCCGCGGCCGTACTCGCTGACCACGCCGATGTTGCCCCCCATTAGATCCAGAAGCTCCTTGCAAATGGTCAGTCCCAGGCCGGAGCCGCGGCCCGCGCCCGGGCTCTGATTCGGCAATTGCGTGAAAGCGGCGAAGATGCGCTCCTGATCCTCGGGCCGGATTCCCGGGCCCGTGTCGGAGACTTCGAAGTGCAGCCGCCCGTCGGCGATCTTTACGTCGAGTCCGACCTGTCCGGCGTCGGTAAACTTGAGTGCGTTGCTGAGCAGGTTCACCAGAGTCTGCTGCACGCGCGCGGGATCGCCAAGCTGCCGCTCGGGCACTTCCGGATCGACGGCAGCATAGATTCGCACGCCTTTTCGAGAGGCCGTCTCGCGGAAGATCGCCACCGCCTCGTCGGCGGCCTCCCGCACCCGGAACGGAACGCTCTCGACCTTCACCATGCCCACTTCGATTTTGGAGAAGTCCAGAAAATCGTTGATCAGGGATACCAACCTCCGGCAGTTCCGCTGGAACAGGTCGACATATTCCGACTGGTGCGTGTTCAAGGGCGTCTGGGACAGAAGGTCGGCCGCGCCGAGGATAGCGTTCAAAGGCGTGCGGATGTCGTGACTAATCTTGGCGAGGAACTCCAGCTTCATCTTGCTAGCGGCCAGTGCGGCGTCTTTGGCACGCACCAGTGTTGCTTCGACCTCTTTCTGGCGCGTGATGTCCCGCAAGAAGACGTAACAGCCCGAGTCGCGAGTGTCCGACGCCGGCAGCAGCGTCACACCCACGGCGAGCGAACCGCCTTCCGTGCGAACGATCCGCGCCTCGGTTTCGGCCCTGCCGCTGAGACGCATCCGTTCGAGCGCTCCCGCCACCTTCCACCGGTCGTCCGGATGCACGCTTTCGAGAATGGTGGCCGGCGCGGAATTGGCATGCTGGCCCGTCAATTCGCCGAAAGCCTTGTTGAACGAGACATAGCGGCCCGAGGCATCGGCCTGTGCAATTCCGTGGAGCGCGTTTTCGAGGGCCGCCGTGCGTTGCTTCAGCATCTCCGCCGCGATGGCGATTCCTTCGCTCAAGGCGCCGATCTCGTCCCGGCCTTCCGGCAGCAGAGCGAGCGGCTGGCCGGTCTTCAGCCGGACCACATTGCGATGCAGTTTTTCGATGCGCCTGGTGATGCCGGCCGCGAACAGTAGCGAGATTCCCGTGCCACCCACAACGCCCAGCAGACCGAAAATCAGCGTCGCGGCGCGTAACTGGGTTCTCAAGCGCACGGCTTCTTGCCGGCTTACTTCGCGAAGCCCTCGCTCGTCGCGTTCGATGGCATCCAGCACACCCGCCATCTCGCGACGCCGCGTTTCGTTCGTGTCGGTGCTGGTGCGCAGTTGCTCCTTCGACAGGCTGGCCGAACGAAACAGAGCCACGGCGCGGAGAATCTCATCCACACGGGCGCGGTGCAGGGCGCCGATCCGGAGGGCTTCCTGCATCTGCTTCGGGTTGAGGGCAACCAGATTTGTCAGGCGCCCCAGCGTGCGATCGAATCTGGCGATATCCCGGCTGGCCTCAGTTCGAAACGAATCGTCGCCGGTGATGAAGTACGCGCGGACATGGGCGCTGGTCTCTGTCTCGTACGATTCCAGCGCCTGGCTGGCTTCGATAATCTGCATCTCCCGGTCCGCCGCGCGGCTGGCCGACACGCCGCGACTTTCAATGACGAACGACGCGCAGGCAATCGCCACCGTCGCCGCCGCCGGAACCGCGACCACGATGAGCCCCTTCGCGCGGAGGCTTAGATCGGACCAGATGCTGAGCCAAGGCATATCTAACGATCTCCGAAGCTGATGAAAGTGTCAATGGCATGAAGGCACTGGAGAAGGCTGAAAACACTTCCCCGGAGTTTCAACGTCCGTGCAGCGATTCATCGGTGTTTTTGCACAGAACTGTACCGCCGGTCCCGGAAACTCATCAATGAGGTGTTGCCAACTCCAAACTCTCTTACCGGAAAATGACGCGACGCGGAAGGCAGAGGTCGCGGCTCCGGGTCAGCCAGGCAGACCGCCTGCTCACGATGCATCCACACAGCTTACGCCGTGAACTTTCTTTCGCCCTCCGGGCTTGCCGGGCGGTCAAGGCCAGAATCAACACTGGTATCGATTATGGTAATGTTGAGACGTGATCAAAACAGCGCACAAGATCACTGTTGAGGTGCCGCCAGAGCTTCTCGCCAAAGCACAACGGGCCAGCGGCAGCGGCATCACACAGACCGTTCGTACTGGCCTGCAACTGGTTGCGGCGTCGCAGGCCTACGCGCGGTTGCGGCAATTCCGGGGCAAGGTTCGCTTCTCGCGCACGTTCGTTGAGTTGAAAGCCGACCGATGATTGCTGTCGATACCAGCACCTGGATCGCATTCCTGCAAGGAGACCGTGGCGCGGATACGGAGCTGCTCGATAGGGCGCTTGCGGACCGGCAAGTACTCATGGTGTCCGTGGTGCTCACCGAAGTGTTGAGCGACCCGAAACTTCCGGCGGAGGTTTCACAATCCCTCGCAGAACTGCCACTCATTGAGATAAGTTCTGGCTATTGGCAACGGGCTGGCGAGTTACGAGCCAAGGTGCTGGCGAAGCGCGGCAAAGCCCGTCTCGGCGACGCCCTGATCGCCCAGAGTTGTCTCGATCACGGGATTCCTCTCCTTACGCGAGACCGCGACTTTCGGGCGTTCGCGGGCGCCGCTGGCCTCGCTCTGCTGGTCGGACCGTCTACGGAGTGAACTGAAAGCCACGGCCCGCTGTCACCGATTCCGCGGTCACCGGTCTTTATCGGTTTTTCGCCCGGGAACGCTCCGCCATCGGTGTTTTAGCCAACACGATTTCCCGGCGGATCACAAATAGCGATGCCGAAATACTCGGCTAGGCCGCGAAGCCGGGCATCTGCTATAGCGATGGATCGAACTCGGTAATCGGCAATCCCCTGTCGGGTGACTTCCAATGTTTCTATGAGGTCTGAAACCTGGTAAGCATAATCCCAAATCCTCTGCGCGACTCCATCACGCGCCACCCTTATAGCTGCTGGATGCGCGTGTTCATAATGCGTTAGTCCCAAAACACCGGTCGCAGACGGAACGCTCCCAGGCCCGGCCAGTCCCTACGGCACCAGCATAATTGGCGCTTGCCAAAATGCCGCTTTCTGGGCGGCTGGGTCCAGGACGGAGATCTGGCAGTTATAGCGGCCGGGAGGGAGCTTGGCGAGCGACAGGCTGAACTTCAGCGGGATGGTCTTGATGCGGCTTTGCAGTAGCTCGGAGACCTGCATGGGCGGCGTTTCGAAAACTTTTGCGCGGCCACGGTAAAAGGTAACGAAGGCGACCATGGGCTCGGGCGTGGCGGCCGATTCGTAGGCTTGCAGGTAGACGTACATCTCGCGGGCAGTGTTGAAGACTCTGGTGACACTGGGGATGAGCTTCTGGCCGTCGAGGACCAGCGGGTTCATCACCTGTAACTTGTCCTTGCCGGCCGTGTAGAGAGCGTCTTTCAGGTCCACACGCTGGCTGCTCAGAACCACCGAGCTGATGGGAATCCGCTTGTCTTCTTTGTTTAGATTCGGTATCACGAACTTGCTCATGTAAGTGCCGATGCGGCCGGTTTCGTCGTCGCGGGCGAGCACTTTGATCGAGTAAGTTCCGGGCAACAGTGTGTAGCCGCTATCGTACTCGATGGGACGTTTGACCAGTTCGGCGGCTGTTTCGCCGCTCAACTTGATGTCAACCTTGTCGCGAATGTTCTGGATGGTGGTTCCGTAGTCGTCCTTGATTTCGCCTATGAAATCGATGACGGTACGTTCAGCGCCACCGCGGCGCGCCAGGGCCAGCTCGCTGCCGGGAATCTTCATCACTACCGGCACGTAATACTCGGCGTGGTTGAGCTGAAAGTAATTGACCTCCAAAGCGATGGTCAGGTCGGTGATTGGATCGCCCAGCATCAGGGCCTCTTCGAGCTGGCGTTCTTTATCCGACGCAGTGAATTTACCGAATTCCTTGCCGCCGAAGTAACCATGGCGATAGTCGAGTTTGGCGGATGTAATCTCTTTGAGCGAGATACTGACGCGGCGGAACTTGCCATCCAACGCGGAGTTCGTCGTGTAATAGCCGATGATGTAGTAGCTGGAAAGGGCTTCCTGCGCCTCGGTGATGCCGCGGCCAAGGTCGTTGACGTCGAGCAAAGCTTTGCCGCCGGTATCGGAAGCCAGCGTGTACATCGTGTCCTGGGAGCTTTGCAAAGCTTGAATGTTGGCCATGGCCGCCGCGCCGGTATACATGGACTGGCCGCCTGCGGAGCCGTGCGTAGCATCGCCCATCGGCGGCAGCGCCACCAGGCCGCGCGCATCGATGGTGAACAGCGCGACATTGGCGCGTATGGCGGCGTTGGTGGTGGCGCGCAATTGGGCCTGGTTATCGACGCCGTTCAGGCGGACGCCGCTAGCGAAGTAAATGAGCGCCTTCTTCTCATTTAGGTTGCCGAGCATTTTCGCGGCGGTCTGAATGGCGGAAAGCTGGCGGTCGGTGTTGAAAATATTGAATTCGCTATCGTCCTGACCGAAGGCGGAGGAGGTATCGGAAGCCATGTCGTCTTCGTCGGACTCCTGGAATCCTTCGCCTTCGCCGGCGATCAGCTTCTGAATGGTTTGCCGCAGCAGGGCGCGGTCGCCGGTGAAGTCCTGCAGTACTTTCACCGACCCGCCCTCGAATTCCAGGATGGCGACGAGGTCGGCGGCGGTAAGTTGCGCGCGCAGGAACTTATCGGCGGCCTGGAGTGCGCGCAACTGATCCGGCACAGGCATGGCGGACATATCGAAATAAAGCGCCAGAAGACGGCGGTCGCGATAGCGTATGTCGCCAGGAGCTTCGGGGGCAATCGGCGTGCTGGTGACGGCGGGCGCGGCTTTCGATTCTGTCAGTGACAGCACGGTGGAGGTCGCGGGCGCGGGTTTGTTATCGAGCTGCTGAAACTCGCAGAAGCTGATGGTCTGCGGCTGGGTGTTTTCGGTGACCACGAAATCCTTGGCCGTGAGTCCTTCGATCGGCTTGCCATTCTTATCTTTGACCGATACGGTTTCCACCACAAGCTGGGTGGTAGCTTGAAACTTCGCCGTTGGCTCGGGCGGCTGCTGGGCGCACGTGCCCACCGTGGCCAGGAGGGTGAGCGCGGCGATAAAGGTAGGACAGGCCATCGGTTTTTGTGGCCTGTCTCCTTGAGTGGTGATCGTGTTCCGGCAACGGTGAAAATAGAGGAAGTTGCAGTTCCCGCGTAGGGCCAGTGCTATTTTCTGGAATGGTGGCAAGAACAGCCGAGACGACTCTCGGCTCAGCAGGCTGGACAGCCTGCGCCACGACTTAAATGAACAGCATCGCGTGTTGAACGTATTTTCGAGAGTTCCGCTGCCGGCCGATGAAAGGCGACGAGAATCGATTGCCTGTCCTACCGGTCTGGTGCTTTTGAGGCGCGAATTCTGGTTGGTCGTCATCTTAGAACCTCAATCGCAGGGTGACCTGCATGGCGCGCATAGCGTTGGCAGACAGGGGCAAACCAAACTGGGGGCTGGACACGGCAGTAGCCCAGGTCGGATAAGTCACATGGTTGAGCACATTCGTCGCGTCGAAGCGCAGGTCTGCATTCCAGCGGTCGGTGACGCGGAAAGTGCGCGCCATGGATGCATCCAGGCTGAACTGCGCCGGCCCCGTGATGGAATTGCGGCCGGCATTGCCCCACTCGCCCTCAGGTGGCGCGGTGTAAGCGGCGGGATTGAGGTTGCGTCCGCCGGTATCGCTGTATAGCGGAGCGCCTGTGTACTCGGGCCGAATGGTTCCAGTTACGCCGGTGCCGCTAACGGTGGCCATATAGATCGGTGTTAATGGCATGCCTGTCGCTACGGTGGGTTCGACAACGAACGTCCAGTCCTTCAACGCTGCGCCCCGCCATCCGCCCACCAGCGTTCCGCCGCCGACGCCCATGCCGGTGGTGTATTGCAGGCTCACGTTCACGATGTGGCGCTGATCGAAATTGGAAAGGCCGCGCTCGCCGCTGAGGTCGAGCCAGTTCTGGGCGATCAGCGTGCCACCCTGCCCGCGGCCGCCCAAGGTGGAATCGTCAATCGCCTTGGCGAAGGTATATTTGACACTCGCCATCAGCCCGTTGTGCAGGCGGCGGCGCAATTGCATCTGCGCGGCCTCGCGCGTCGAGTCGCCATTCGAAGTGACATACAGGAAACCGGTTGGGCAGGACGAGCAGGGATTGGCCACACCCAGCGGATAAGTGTTGGGTAGGAACATCTGCATCCCGCGCGTGCCTTTAACTCCGAGATAGGTGACAGAGGCGACCAGCGATCCGGGCAAGTCGTGCTGCAAGGAGAGATCCCAGTTCTGCGAGTAACCGGGACGCAGATTGGGATCGATGGCGAAAGTGTTTTGCGACGGCGCATTAAACCCATCGGCGAGAGTCAACGGAGTGACGGCGGTGTTGGCGACGGTGAAGCTGGTCGACAGCGGCGCCTGCTGCGCCATCTGCAAAGCCAGCGGCTGATAGAAAGACGTGTTGTAGTAAACGCCGTAGCCCGCGCGCACCACCATCGAGGAGCCGAGCAGCGGATGCCACGCGACCGCGACGCGCGGCTGGATGGCGTGTTTGTCGGGACGCAACAGCGAACTGGGGTAACGCTGGCCGGTGAGGGAGCCGACCGGATCGGAAGGCAACACCGGAGCGACGGCCGAAAAGTCGGGACGGGCGTCCAGGTCGACCAGCCGCCCGTACTCTTCGGTCGCAGGAGCGCCGTACTCCCAGCGCAAGCCCAGATTGAGGCTGAAACCCGACGTGACGCGCCAATCGTCGGCCACGAAGGCATCGGAAACGGATTCGCGAAAATACTTGTCGGCATTGCCGTAGGCGATGGAGCTGGTGTCGGGCACGCCGGTCAGAAAATCCGCGAAGTCGCTGCCAGAACCGGCGACGGGTGCGCCGTTCGAGTCAGTGCCGGTCGCGGTGCCTGTGAAGGTGAAGCTGCCACGCGGGTTCTGCTGCGACAGGTAGTTGAACTGCTGCCGGCGGAAATCGCCGCCAAAACTGATGTTGTGCGCGCCGTGCAGCCAGAACAAACTGGCCGACAGTGCGTTGGTTTGGAAGCGATTGTCGCTGGCCTGGGCGTCGGAAACCCCGGCGATGCCGGAGGCGAATGTCAAGCTGGGCGGACCCCAATCGACCGGGCTCTGATCGTTGCCGGCAATACCGAAGGCTCTGGAAACATTGGCGCGATTGGCGAAATACGGCGTGAGGCGCGAATCGTAGCGGCTGTACGAGTAGCCGAAGCTCGAGGTGAACCGCTGCGAGAAGAAGTGGCGCCAGTTCACATTGCCATTCAACCCAAGCGTGCGCGAACGATCCACGAAGTCGAACAGATTCGGCGTGTCGGAGTGGGCGAGCTGGAAATTGAAACCGCCGCTGAGCATATTCTTGCGGTTGAGCATTTTATAAACGCGCGATTGCAGGCTGTCCTGATGGAGATCGCTCTGGGTCGGAATCTGGTAGTTGTAGCCGGCCGAGCCGGCGAAATTGGGCAGCGGATAGAGGCTGAGCAGGTCTCGCGCCTGGGAACTGATTTGGGACTGCGGGATGATGTTGCCAGGGAAGCCGGGTAGCGAGACAGGCTGGCCCAGCAGGCCGGTAGCCTGCGACAAATCGCCATTGCGTTCGGCCTCGGCCGGCATCAGGCCGGTTTGTACGCTGTCCGTGTGATTCCGTGTCCACTGATAAGCGACGAAGAAGTTGGGCCAGTTGCTGGTCATGCCGGGGATCTTCAGCGGGCCGCCCAAAGTGGCCCTGCCGGTGACGCGGTTATAGGGAAGCTTGGGCGTGTTCTGGCCGGTGATGGAAAACGGGCTGGCATCCAGATTCGAATTGTCCATCGTGAAGCCGATGCCGCCCGTGTACAATCCGCGGCCACCTGGGCGGAAGTTGCCGAATGCGGCCGACTGACTGTTGGACGAATTGGCGGCGTTGTTCACGCTGCCATTGATGAGGAAACCGTCGTTCGATTCCTTGCCAGCCTCGGCCACGGCCTGAGTGTCGGAATCCTTGTCCACCTTGGAGGCGTCGGCGGATGCGTTCACGTCGGCTTTCTGAAAGCCGTTCTGCGGCGGTGCGATGGTGGGAATCGCGTCCTTCTTCTTTTTGCCAGGAACGGAGGCCGCAGCCGGCTGGGGTTGGCTGGGTGTCGCAATGGCAGTCGCACCAGCAGGCGTTGCGGCCGCGGGCGGCGGCGCGGTGCCATGCATGTCTGAGAGCGGCAGCATCTGCAACTGCCATTCGGGGCTCGGCGCGGCGGCCGCCACGGCCACATCGCGCTCAATCGGCGCGAAGCAGAGCATCTCGACGCGAATCTTCCAAATGCCGTCGGCGAGATCCGGAAACGCATAGGCGCCCTGCTGGTCCGTCACGGCGACCAGGCGCTTGCCGTCCTGGGTCGCCGTCACCGTTACGCCGGGCACCGGCAGACCGTTGAAGGTCACTTGCCCATGGTGCTCCGCGGCGGCCAGATGGAATAGCGCCACCAACAGCAGGAAGCAGACTGTAGCGGACCGAATAAGGGCGGCATTGAGCATGGTTCGCAATTCGGGAATTCTCCGGCGCCGGCGAGAACCGGCGTAATCCAATATTATTTCCAAATTTGGGCGCACGCTGGCGATGGCGATTCGCCCGCCATGTGATTAAGACGACGCACTCTTATGGATATGACGACGATTGAGCAAAAAGGTTCAGTGATTCGCACGTTTTTTAGCAAGATGAGTTACAAAACGATGATAGCGGGGCAGGTCCCCGTCCTGCCAACGCCAGAAGTGAGCCCGGTGCGGGCCGGGCATGCCCCAATGCTGTCCAAATTAGCCGGAAGGGGCCTTGATCGCCATTGAGAACATTGGACGAGTATGGCCCGCAACGGCTAGTTTCCGGACCTGGTTCCCCCTTCCGGTTG
>Ga0181529_10001525_pt1 | contig 29484 bp, 24 predicted proteins | sample PEATcosm2014_Bin_36_FD_119763 | JGI IMG/M metagenome (GOLD analysis project Ga0181529, IMG submission 119763) | Peatland microbial communities from MTU Mesocosm Facility, Houghton, MI, USA - PEATcosm2014_Bin10_30_metaG | ecosystem: Environmental > Terrestrial > Soil > Wetlands > Peat | place... | reverse complement strand
TGGTCGGGCAGGCCGCGGGCGAAGGCCAGCAATTCCGCCTCGGAATTGGCCGTTCCGGTCGGATTGTTCGGGCAGGCCGCGAATACGAGCTTGGTTCGCGGCGTGACAGCCCGCGCCATGGCGGACAGGTCGTGACGGAAATCCGCAAGCGGCACCTCGACCGGCTTCGCGCCAAACAGGAGCGTCACCAGCTTGTAAACGACGAACGCTGGCGCGGCCATGACTGCCTCGTCCCCGGGGCGGAGAAAGACATGCCCGAGTAGTTCGAGGATCTCGTTCGACCCGTTTCCCACGACCACCTGGCCGGGTGCAACGCCGCGGGCCTTCGCAAGCCTTTCGCGAAGGACGACACAGCCGCCGTCGGGGTAGAGCTCGCCCTGCTCCAGAGCCCGCTTGGCGGCCGCCACTGCCTTCGGAGATGGTCCGAACGCATTCTCATTGGAGGCGAGCTTGATGATGTCCGACGGATCAAGCCCCAGCTCCCGGGCAACATCCTCAATCGGCTTGCCGGGCTCGTACACCGGTTGGGTCAAAACGCTGGGATTGACCAGGGATTCCAGTTGCATCGGTTCATTAGATCATAATTGCCGCGGGAGGTCAGCCCATAAGGTTGTACGCAAAGCGACAGCAAATCGCCGCGGCTGTTGCGGCCGGGACCTGGGGCCGCCAGGCCCTCAAACCGAGGGCTGGTCGCTGGCAAACAGGTCCGCCGGCTTCAGCAGGCTGACGCCCGCCGTCCGCAACGCCGCCATGGCCAGGTCCACATCGTCGAAGCAGGTGATCATGACCGCGTCCCCGGTGCGCCGGGCAAAGGCATACATGTATTCGACTGAAAGGCCGTGGGGCTCCAGCTGCGTCAGGACGGCCGCCAATCCTCCCGGCCGGTTGGGCAGGCACAGGGCGAGGACGTCGCTGGAGATCGCCGCAAAGCCGGCCGCCTTGGCCACCTGCTCGGCCCTGTCCGGCTCGGGCGTGATGAAGCGAAGGAGGCCGAATTCGCCTGCATCGGAGAGTGTCAGGGCAACAAGGTTGATGCCCGCTTCGGCCAGGGCGCGGCAAAGGGCCGAGAGCCGGCCGGGCTGGTTTTCTAGAAAAACGGAAATCTGTCGGATCTTCATGACGGTCTAGTCTAATCTAGTTCAGGATTTGGACTCGCGCAGGTCGAGGACGCGCCGGGCCTTGCCCTCGCTACGCTCAATGCTGCCCGGCTGCGCCAGGGTGACCGCGATGTGCAATCCGGTGACCTGCTCGATGCTTCGGGCGAAGCGCTTCTGCAACTGCTCCATTGCGCCAACCCGATCCCGAAGCATCTCGCCTGTGATTTCGACGCGGACCTCCATCTGGTCCAGTCCGGAACGGCGCGTAAGCACGATCAGGTAGTGGGGCAGGCTTGCCTCGGTCCTGAGCAGCGCGGCCTCGATCTGCGAAGGGAACACATTGACCCCGTGGATGATGAACATATCGTCGCTGCGCCGGCATATTCGGCGTATTCGCCGCAACGTGCGGCCGCAGGAGCAGGGTCGCGGGTCAATCGCCGTTATGTCGCGCGTGCGATACCGGATGGCGGGCATCGCCTGCTTGCTCAGGGTCGTGAACACCAGCTCCCCTTCCTGCCCGTCGGGAAGAGGCTCGAGCGTGTCCGGATCGATGATCTCGACCAGGAAGTGATCTTCAAAGATGTGCGGCCCGTCCCGGCATTCGCACTCGGAGCCGACCCCCGGCCCGACAATCTCGGACAGCCCGTAGATGTCGTAGGCCTTCACCCCGGAGGCACCCTCGATGTACTTCCTCAGCCCGTCGGACCAGGGTTCGGCCCCGAAAAGCCCGCGTTTTACCTTGAGGTCCCGTCTGAAGTCGACGCCCATCCGCTGCGCCACCTCGATCAAATGGACAAAATAGCTCGGTGTGCCGCATATCGCGGTCACCCCGAAATCCTTCATGAGCATGATCTGGCGCTCGCTGTTGCCGCCGGAGGCCGGGACCACCGTCGCCTCCAGGGCCTCGAGGCCCGCATGCAGTCCGAGTCCGCCGGTAAAAAGGCCGTAGCCGTACATGTTCTGCACGATGTCGCCGCGGGTGAATCCGGCCGAGAGCAGAGCGCGCACGATGACCTGTTTCCAAACCTCCATGTCCTGGGCCGTGTAGCCGACCACAATCGGCTTGCCGGTCGTGCCGCTGGACGCGTGCAGGCGCACAACCTCGGTCATCGGCACCGCGAAAAGCCCGTAGGGATAGGTGTCCCGCAGGTCCGACTTCATGGAGTATGGGAGCCTGCGCACGTCATCCAGGCTGCGGATGTCGGCCGGCTTGAGACCGCGGGCGTCCAGGCGCTCCCGGAACAGGGCCACTCGCTCGTAGGCAAGCGAGACGACGGTCTTCAGGCGCTGCAACTGCACCTCGCGCAGGCGCTCGACAGGCATGAAGTCCAGCGCGCTTTCGGGAAAGAAAGTGCCCTCGAGGTCGTTCCACAGCCGTGATATCATGCGGACCTCCCGAGTTCAAACGCCGCGGCATTTGCCGCATTGAGCCTTGCGGGGAAATGAGCCCTCAGGCTCTCGCCCCAGGCCGCCTCGGGAAAATCGAAATGGCGGCTGAGCCTGCCGAGCAGGGCGACGTTGAGCGCCTTCGACGAAGCCAGCCGGGCCGCCGGGATGTCGGCGGGTGTCAACAGGATCCCGCCGGGCCGCAGGCCCGCCCGAACGAGATCGATCTGCGAGGTCTCCAGAACGACAAGAAAATCGCATGCGCCGGCGGGTATCATCGGGCTGTGCGCCTCGCCGCCGATGCGCACGTCCGATTGCACCGAGCCTCCGCGCTGGCTCATTCCGTGGACCTCGGCCTTCCTGACCTCATGGCCCGTGCGAAACGCGACGTCCGCAAGCACGTCGGAGGCGGTGATGACGCCGGTGCCGCCGAGGCCGGCAAAGCGGACGTTGAGGGTGGATCTGTTTGTCGCCTTCATCGTGACACTGTCTGTCGGGCAGGTGCTGTCTGGGCGGCGGCCAGCTGATTCCTCCCCTTCTCCCAGGCGAGAATGCGGCCGGCCGCGAGGATGCACGGGCTGCAGGCAACGATCACGGTCAGCTCGTCCAGGCGCAGCGCCTCCGCGAGCAACTCCTTGAACCTCGCCTTTTCGCGGACCGGATTGACGGTGAAGACCCGCTTCACGCCCGCCGCACGCGCAAGGTCCTCATAGCTGACCTGGTAGGTGGCGGCGCCATCCAGCCGGCGCCCCGTGCCGGGGTGCTCCTGCTGGCCGGTCATGGCTGTGGTCCCGTTGTCGAGGATGACTAGCACGTGTCCCGTCGAGGGCGGATTGTAGGCCATCTCGACCAGTCCCGGCAGCCCTCCGTGGAGGAAAGTGCTGTCGCCGATGACCGACACCACCCGGCGCGCCTGCTCAGGCGGCAGCACATGGCGAAGGCCCAGGCCCATGCCCACCGCCGCTCCCATGTCGATCATCATGTCAATCGCCGCCAGCGGAGGCAGAGCAGCCAGGGTGTAGCAGCCGATGTCCCCCGCCACGATGCAGTCGAGTTCCTTAAGGACCTCGAAGCTCGATCGATGCGGGCAGCCGGAGCACAACTCCGGCGGCCTGCCGCGCGGAGGGGCGGATTCGGGCCTGTTGTCGCGGGCCAGAATGCGGCGCACGCGATCGACATCGAGTTCGCCAAATCGGTAGACGGAATCGTCCTTCGCCTCGACCCCAAGCCCGGCCGCAGCGCATGCGGCGGCGAGCCAGGGATCGTTTTCCTCGATGACCACGCACCGCTCGACGGAAGCCCTGAAATCGGCCAGGGCCTTGAGGGGAATCGGATGGGACATGCCCAGCTTCAGGATGCTTGCATCGGGCGCCGCCTCGCGAACGTGATGGTAGCTGACGCCTGCCGTGATGACACCAAGCGTGTCGGAGCGTCTCTCGACCCGATTGGGCCCTTCGGCGTCGTTCCACAGCCGGATCTCGTCCAATTTCGCGCGCAGTAGGCGGTGGGCGGGCTTTGCGTATCCCGGCACCATGACGTGCGCGGCAATGTTGCGGATGAAGGCGGGAACCCCGGTGGGCGAAGCCTCGGGTGGCAGCGCGGCCCCAAAGGGAAACCTGGGCCGCACGGGCGACTTCGAGTGGCACACCCGGGTCGTCATGCGGAAGAGCACCGGGATCCGCCAGCGGCCGCTGGTTTCAATGGCCGTGTGCAGCAGGTCGTAGGCATCCTGCGAGTCGGAGGGCTCGAACAGAGGCACCCCGGCGGCCTCCGCGTAGCGCCGGCTGTCCTGTTCATTCTGGCTTGAGGCCATCCCGGGATCGTCGGCGACAATCAGGACATAGGCCCCGTCGACACCCGAATAGGCCATCGTGAACAGCACGTCGGCCGCCACATTGAGGCCGACATGCTTCATCGTGCAGATGACGCGGGCGCCTGCGAATGCGGCCCCGAGCGCGACCTCGGCGGCCACCTTTTCGTTTGGCGCCCATTGGGCCTTCCCGCCCCACGCACCGAAATCTTCCAGAATCTCAGTCGAGGGAGTCCCGGGATAACCCGTGCCGAGCGCCACACCGCAATGCAGAGCCGATAGGGCCGTGGCCTCGTTTCCACTAAGCAACAGCCGGCCGGACGGATCCTGGGAAGGTTGCATAGGGAGGCATTAGTGCGAAAGACTCGCCCGCTCGTAGCGAGCAAGAATTGGACGGTTGGACGCTGCATAAGGCCGTTGCCGCAGTGCTACATAAAGATCTTATGATTTCCGCCACCGACCCATTGTTGAAAATTCAATGACGACACAGAATGGCCGAGCACATTCTGTGCTACTGCCGAATCACCGCTTGACTCAGCATGGGTCATCGGCCGGAACTAGACTAGCTCCCCTGTCGTTATGTATAAAACCCTGGGCTGGAAGAACTGGATCATCGCAATCGCCGCCGCAGCCGTTTCGTTCGGCTGCGCGGCCAGGGCCGCGGACGCCCCGGCGCCCACTCCCCCGCCTCCGCCGGCCTTTGGGGCGGACTATCAGCGAATGCTCAATCTGCTCAACCTGCACGGGCCCGCCGCGCTGCCGGCGATGGCCGACGACCCCGGCAAGACGCCGGGCGCCAGGCTGCTGCCCGACGGCCGGCACTGGGCGGATGCAGCGGGAAATGGAGTCAACCGTTCGGCCTGGGGCACATGGACCAACTACGACGAGGCCAAGGCCAATCCCTACCCCCTCACCGATCCCCTGCGGTTCAAGAGCGGCGAAAAGGTTCAGGACGCAGTGACTTGGTGGCAGCGCCGGCGTCCGGAGATCGTGCGCGATTTTGAAACCGAAATCTATGGGAAGGCGCCCACGCCCACGCCCGCCGTCACCTGGGAAGTCGCGAAGGTCGATCCCGCCGCGTTGGGCGGGACGGCGATAATGAAGACCGTGATCGGCCACATTGACAATTCGGCGTACCCGGCCGCGGCGCCGCGCATCGAGCTGACACTCTGGATTCCGGCGCACGCCTCGGGTCCGGTTCCAATGATGGTGGCGGTGGAGGGCGGTCCCATGCCGGCGGGAAGGCGCAACGCCGCTCCTCCGCCTCCACCCGCGCAGGGACCGAGTGCGATGCTGCAGGTTCTGGCGCTTGGCTGGGGCTACGGAACTTTTGCCGCAACCACGGTGCAGGCCGACAACGGCGCAGGCCTCCAGTCGGGCATCATCGGGCTTGTGAACCGCGGGCAGCCGCGCCAACCCTCCGATTGGGGCGCCCTGGCGGCATGGGCCTGGGGCCTCAGCCGCTCGATCGATTACCTTCAGACCGACGGGGCCGTTGACGCCAAACGCCTCGGTGTCGAGGGCCATTCGCGGTGGGGAAAGACCGCACTGCTCGCCGCTGCAAGCGACCCGCGCTGGGCGATCTGCTACGCCAGTTGCTCGGGTGAAGGCGGCGCCAAGCCGTCGCGCCGCGACTGGGGCGAGACGCTCGATGACGTCGCCGGCACGGGCGAGTCACACTGGATGGCCGGGAACTTCCTCAAGTACGCCAGGCGTTGGGGCGAACTCCCGGTGGATTCGCCTGAACTGATGGCGCTGGTGGCGCCGCGGCCCCTCTTCGTCACGGGTGGGACAAAGGATCAATGGGCGGATCCCCATGGCGAATTCCTGGCCGCCGTCGCCGCCGGACCGGTCTACCGGCTCCTAGGCAAGAAGGACCTCGGCACGGCCGCCATGCCTGCACCCGATGCCGGGCTGACCGGCGGCGATCTCGCATTTCGCTATCACGAAGGCGGCCATACCGACATTCTGGACTGGCCGGTTTTCCTCAAACTTGCCGCCCGGTACTTCGGGCCGGCCAGTTCGGCGTCATTGGCTCCCGACCAGCCAACGGCCGGGGGCGGAGCCGTCTGGGCCAGCCGGGATTTCGATTTTGACTGGCGTTTCAGCCTGAGCGGACCAGCGGCGGCGATGCTGCCCAAGTTTGACGACTCCGGCTGGCGGCGGGTCAACGTCCCCCACGATTGGAGCATCGAGGGCCCGTTCAGCGCGGAGTTCGGCGCAGGCAACGGGTTCGCGCCCGGCGGAATAGCCTGGTATCGCAAGCACTTCCGGATGGATCCGACGGATGAGGGGAAGCGCGTCACGCTGGAGATGGACGGGGTCTACGACCATGCGGAGGTCTGGCTCAACGGATTCCTGGTGGGTGGTCGGCCCTACGGCTATGAAAGCTTCACCTGCGAACTGACGCCGCTGCTCAAGTTCGGCGACGATGAGAACGTGTTGGCGGTGCGGGTGGATCACTCGCGGATCGGGGACTCCCGCTGGTACACGGGCGCTGGCATTTACCGGAACGTGCGGCTTTGCGTAACCGACCCATTGCACATCGCCCACTGGGGAACCTACGTGACCACGCCCGATCTGAAGGAGAATTCCGCGACAGTCCGCGTCGAAACTGCGATCGAAAACCAATCGGGAGCCAGCCAGTCATTCAGCCTCGTATCCGACCTCCTCGATCCGGACGGACACGTTTTGGCCACCGCGTCAACGCCCGGCGCGCTCGACCAAGGCGGGAGTCGCGCCATGGTCCAGGAACTGACACTCGCCCGGCCGCAGCGGTGGTCGCCCGACTCCCCAGCCCTCTACATCCTTCACAGCCGCCTGAGCGTCGGCGCGAGGCAGGTCGACGAGGCACTGACGCAATTCGGCGTGCGCACGCTCGAGTTCAATCCCGATCGGGGCTTCTTCCTGAACGGCGTCGAGACGAAACTCAAGGGCGTGTGCATTCACCAGGACGGCGGGAGCGTCGGTGTCGCGATACCCGTCCAGGTGTGGGAGCGGCGGCTGCGCGAACTGAAGCAGTTGGGCGTGAATGCAATTCGCACGAGCCACAATCCTCCGTCCCCTGAATTCCTGGACCTATGCGACAGGCTGGGATTCCTCGTCATGGATGAGGCGTTTGACGAATACACCCCCGGCAAGAACAAGTGGATTGTCGGCCATAATATCGGAACGCCGGGCCGTTTCGGCTACAGCGAGTCCTTTGCGGAATGGTCCGTCCGGGACATCCAGGACATGGTGCGCAGGGATAGAAACCACCCCAGCATCGTGATGTGGAGCATCGGCAACGAGATCGACTACCCGAACGATCCCTTCACCGATCCTGTCCTTGGAAAAGGATACCGCCCCGGCAACCCGCCTGGAGCCGACCTCGTTAAATGGGGCCGCCCGCTCGCGCAAGCTGTGAGGCAACTGGATCCGACACGGCCCGTGACGGCGGCCCTGGCCAGCGTCCTGATGTCGAACACGGTGGGTTTTGCCCAGATTCTCGATGTCGCGGGCTACAACTACCAGGAGTCCCGTTATGCGGAGGACCACGCCCAATATCCGAAGCGGGTCATCTACGGCAGCGAAAACAGCCACAGTTACGACGCCTGGGCGGCCGTTCGGGACAATCCCATGATCGGCGGCCAGTTCCTGTGGACTGACAGCGACTATCTCGGCGAGGCGAACGTCTGGCCGGACCGCGCCAACTCCGCCGGGCTCATCGACCTTTGCGGATTCGTGAAGCCGCTGGGCCGGTTCCGCCAGAGCCTCTGGAGCAGCCAGCCGGTCGTCTATTTGTGTGCCTCCAGAAGCGGACAGGCCTCAAGGCGGAACGAAGGTGTTGGCGGAAATGAAAGCTGGAACTGGCCGGACCAGGCGAAACTGACCGTCTCCTGCTTCACGAATTGCCCCGACGTGGCGCTAACCCTCAACGGCGAGTCCTTTGGGGCAAAACACCTGGACGAGGCGGCGAAGGGGGTCCTGCGCTGGGAGGTGCCTTATGCCGCGGGAGTGATCAAGGCCACGGGCCTGAAGGACGGCCGTGCGGTTTGCGAATTTGCCCTGAAGACGGCGGGGCCGGCGAGCAGGGTGGAGTTGCATCCCTACGCGACGCAGCTCCGCGCCGACGGGAAGGATGTCTGCCAAGTCGAGTTCGACGTCGTCGATTCGCAGGGTTTGCGCGTCCCGGACGCCGCGCAGGAGCTGGACTTTGAGATCAGCGGTCCGGCGCAGATCATCGGCCTCGGAAACGGCGATGTGACCAACATGGAGCCGGTGAAAGGCCCCGCCTTTCGGGCCTACGAGGGGCGCGGCCTGGCGATCGTGCAGTCCTCGGCAAATCCCGGCTCGATCACATTGACGGTTTCGGCGCCCGGACTCCAGCCCGCCACGCTGGCGCTGCAAAGCCAATAGGCGCATTCGCCCTAGCCTGACCCCGTGCTGTCGCGCGGACCTCGGTCCGCCACGTTGACGCTGCAGGGGCGGGAGCCGGTTGCTCCGCCTCTCCGGGAATATCCCGAGGCCCACCGTTCGGGGGCCTCTTGACGCATGTTTGATGCGTTTTTTATGCAAATGCCCCCTTCGTTGTCTCGGCATTTACGCATTGGGGCATGTTCACTGCTCCGAATGCGCTCCTCGCCAGCAACTGCGCCATGAAATCAATCGAAATAATCCAAATCGTACTCTTCTTCGGCTTGGGAATCGCCCTGACTCCGGTCGTCGGCCGCTACATGTTCAAGGTCTTCAAGGGGGAGAAGACATTCCTTCATTCGGTTCTGTTCCCGTTGGAAAAGCTTGTTTACCGGGTGACCGGAGTCGACCCGAGCGAGGAGATGTCGTGGCTCAAATATCTTTGGGCCGTGGTTGCGATGGCCTTCATCGGCTTCGCCGCACTCATGGTGATGATGATGACGCAGAAATGGCTGCCGTTCAATCCGCAGGGCCTCGACAACGTCTCCTGGCACCTGGCGTTCAACACCGCTTGGAGCTTCACGTGCAACGCCGACTGGCAGTCCTACTCCGGCGAGGCGACGATGAGCTACCTGTCGCAAACGCTCGGGCTTTCCGTTCACCAGTTCCTGAGCGGCGCCATCGGTCTCGCCATCCTGGTGGCCGTGGGGCGGGCCCTCGCGCGGGCAAGCATCAGGACGATCGGGAATTTCTGGGCCGACCTGACCCGCTGCACGCTCTACATCGTGATTCCCCTGTCGGTCATCTGGGCGATACCGCTCGCCTGGCAGGGTGTTCCGCAGACTTGGAAGGCCTATCCGAACGCAACCCTCGTCGAATCCTACACGGCGCAGGTCCAGAAAACCGACGACAAGGGCAACCCCGTGACGACGTCGGTGCCGAAGCTGGACGACAAGGGAAAACCGGTCGTTGGATCCGACGGGAAGACCGTCATGGTCGACCAGCCGGTCATGGTGGACCAAAAGGTCGAAACCCAGCCGATCCCCGTCGGCCCGGTCGCCTCCTTCGAGTCGTGCAAGCAGCTTTTCACCAATGGCGGCGGCTGGTACGGGGTGAACAGCGCCCACCCGTTTGAGAATCCCACGCCGCTCGCCGGTTTCCTTGAAATGCTGGCGATCATCGTGGTGCCGATGGCGCAGGTCTTCATGTTCGGCCTCCTGATCGGAAACAAGCGCCACGCGTGGTGCCTGTTCTCGGTCATGCTCGCGCTGTACCTGCTGTCGTTCGCCGTGGCCTGGTATGCAGAAATGCAGCCAAATCCCGTCACCGACAATATCCTGCCGCACATGGAGGGCAAGGAGCAGCGGTTCGGCGTCATGAACAGCGTGCTTTGGGGCGTTTCGTGCACGGCCATCGACAACGGCTCGGTGAATTCGATGCACGACAGCTGGATGCCGATCGCCGGTCTTATGCCGATGTGGAACATCCTGATCGGCGAAATCATGTTCGGGGGAATCGGCTGCGGCGTATACTGCATGCTCTTCCATGTCCTCATCACCGTATTCATTGCCGGACTGATGATCGGGCGAACGCCGGAATATCTCGGGAAAAAGCTGGGGGCCTGGGAGGCTACCTGGTCCGTCATCGGCGTCCTGCTGCCCAACGCCGCCGCCCTGATTCCGACTGCGATCTGCGTCATTCTGCCTTCGGGGATCGCAAGCATGAACAACGCCGGCCCGCACGGGTTGAGTGAAGTGCTCTACGCCTACGGCGAGGCCGCGAACAACAACGGAAGCGCCTTCGCGGGCCTGAACGCCAATGTCCCCCTTTACGACGTGCTGCTCGGCGTATCGATCATCATCGGACGATTCGCGCCGATTGTCGCCGCGCTCGCCATTGTGGGCCGGCTCGCCTCGAAGAAAACGGTCGAGCCGTCGGCCGGCACCCTTCCGGTGCACGGCTGGACCTTCGGCCTCACGCTGACCGGAGTCATTGTCGTCGTGGCCGCCCTCACCTTCTTTCCGGCGCTCTGCCTCGGGCCACTCCTCGAGCACGGCCTCATGGCCGCGGGGCGCGCGTTTTAAACCCGGCGAAAACCCAGTTCCATGAGCTCAACAACATTCAAAGTCGAATACTCGTCGCTAGTCCGCCAGGCCGTTTTCGGCGCATTCAAGAAGCTTAATCCGCGCGACGAGATCAAGAACCTGGTCATGTTCGTCGTGTGGCTCGGCTCCATCGCGACCACGATCTGGCTGTTCTTCGATTTCTCGAGCTTCAACCTCCAGATCTGCCTCTGGCTGTGGTTCACCTGCCTTTTTGCCAATTTCGCGGAAGCGATGGCCGAGGGCCGGGGAAAGGCGCATGCCGACGAACTGCGCAAGATGCGCACAAAGACGACCGCGCGGAAGCTGGTCAACGGAGGAAAGGAGGTCACCGTCTCGAGCAGCGAGCTCAAGATCAACGACCTCATCGTCTGCACGGCCGGCGACCTTATCGCGGCCGACGGCGAGGTCGTTGAGGGGATTGCGACGATAGACGAGTCCGCCATCACCGGTGAGTCGGCCCCGGTCGTCCGCGAAAGCGGCGGTGACCGCAGCGCGGTCACGGGTGGCACCCGCGTCACAAGCGACCGCATCGTCATCCGGGTGACCGCGGAGGAGGGAAACTCGTTCCTCGACCGGATGATTGCGATGATCGAGGGCGCGCGCCGCCAGCTGACGCCGAACGAGATCGCGCTGAACATCGTCCTCGTCAGCCTGACGGCGCTATTCATCGTTGTCGTCTTCGTCCTTCCGCCGATGGCGATCTACGACCAGAAGGCCTCGAACCAGACCGGCGCCGTCCTGACCTCCCTGCCGGTCCTGCTCGCGCTCATTGTCTGCCTGATTCCGACGACGATCGGCGGGCTGTTGAGCGCGATCGGGATTGCCGGCATCGACCGGCTGATGCGGCGAAACGTGCTCGCGACCTCCGGCCGCGCGGTTGAGGCGGCGGGCGACGTGGACGTGCTCCTTCTCGACAAGACCGGCACGATCACGCTCGGCAACCGCATGGCGACCGAGTTCGTGCCGGCCCCTGGCGTGGCCCTGAATGCGCTCGCGGACGCGCCCAGCTCGCGTCGCTTGCGGACGAGACACCCGAGGGACGGAGCATCGTCACCCTGGCGAAGGAGAAATTCCAGCTTCGCGGACGCGAGGTGGCCGCGCCGCACGCGACCTTCGTGCCGTTCACGGCCCAGACGCGCATGAGCGGCGTCGACCTTCCCGGGCGTCAGATCCGCAAGGGCGCGGCCGCGAGCGTCAAGGCGTGGGTCCTCGCGCAGGGTGGCACCTACCCCGTCGAGGTCGAGCAGGAGGTGGAAAAGATCTCCCGCCTCGGCGGAACCCCGCTGGTCGTCGCCGAAAACAGCCGCGTCCTCGGGGTGATCCTCCTCAAGGACATCGTGAAGGGCGGGATCAAGGAGCGCTTCGAGCAGCTACGGGCGATGGGCATCCGGACGGTCATGATCACGGGCGACAATCCGCTCACGGCCGCCGCGATCGCCGCCGAGGCGGGCGTGGACGACTTCATCGCGCAGGCAAAGCCCGAGGACAAGCTTGCCCGCATCCGCAAGGAGCAGGAGGGCGGGAAACTGATCGCGATGATCGGCGACGGCACCAACGATGCCCCGTCGCTCGCTCAGGCCGACGTCGGTGTCGCCATGAACACGGGCACCCAGGCGGCGCGCGAGGCCGGAAACATGGTCGACCTCGACAGCAACCCGACGAAGCTGATCGAGGTCGTGGAGATCGGCAAGCAGCTGCTGATGACCCGCGGGGCCCTGACGACTTTCAGCATCGCAAACGACGTCTCGAAGTATTTCGCGATCCTGCCGGCAATGTTCGGCCTGCTCTACGCGACTGAAAAGGGCGGCTTCGGCCCGCTCCAGGCGTACAACATCATGTTCCTCCATTCGCCGCAAAGCGCGATCCTGAGCGCCGTGATCTTCAACGCGCTGATTATCGTCGCCCTGATTCCGCTGGCGCTTCGGGGCGTCAAGTACAAGCCGCTCGGCGCCAAGGTGATTCTCCAGAAGAACATGCTCATCTATGGAATCGGCGGAATCATCCTGCCGTTCATCTTCATCAAGCTGATCGACCTGATCCTGGTCGCCGTCCATCTGGCGCCCTGATCCGGCCGCCCTGAACCTTCGAAAGGGAAACCCATGAAACTCATCCTCCAATCGATCCGGCAGACCCTGGTCTGGACCGTCGTCACCGGCATCCTCTATCCCCTTGTCATGACCGTGCTGTTCCAGCTGGCCTTTCCGCACCAGGCCAACGGCAGTTTGATCCAACGCGACGGAAAGGTCGTCGGATCGGAACTCATGGCCCAGCAGTTCACCGGCCCGAAGTATTTCTGGCCTAGGCCGTCGGCCGCCGGCTATGGGACAGGCCCCACGGGCCTCAACGCCAGCAGCGGCAGCAACTTCGGGCCGACCAGCGCGCAGCTGCAGACCAACGTCCGCACCAACGCCAAGGCGCTTCGCGATGCGTCCAAGCTCGCCGCCGACGCGCCGGTGCCGGCGGACTTGGTTTACGCCTCCGCGAGCGGCCTCGACCCGCATATCAGCCCGGAAGGGGCGCGATTCCAGATCTCTCGGGTCGCCGCGGCGCGCGGAATGAGCGAGGATCAGGTGAGGGCCTTCGTGGAGAAATTCACCGAGGGATCCCAGTGGGGATTTCTTGGGGAACCCCGTGTCAATGTGCTGCTTCTAAATCTGGCTATCGACGCTGCAGACGGAAAGAAATCGTGAGGAGGCGCCCGCCTTCGGGCGGTTTTTGATGCTTTTTTGAGGGTATTTGCGCCAGGATTTACTACCCGGTTGGCGAGAAGGTCCATAAGGTGATGCCACACCGGGCAGATCGCGCCATGAAGACCCCATCCACCATGACTTCCAGCATTTCGCAACGTTCCTTCGGGCAATTCGGCATGAAGGCGAACAGGCTGCTGCTTCCGATCGACCTCGCGAAATGCCCGCCTGAGATATTCCCGCTGGCCAGAGACATCGTTCCCCCCTTCAAGGGAGAGGTCGTCCTTCTCCACGTTCTGGATCGCCGGACCAATGCGGTGCCGTTTCGCGGGAATGGGACCAACTTCCGCCGGGCCGAGCTTCTGCTGGATCGCATCGGCAACGAGTTCATACACCCTTCCATCGGGGCGTCTGTCCGGGTGCGGGTCGGCACGCCCCATGAGGAAATCCTTGCCGAAGCCACAGCCAACGACGTTGACTTGATCCTGTTGCCGACTTTCACCCCGTCAATCTGGAGAAGGCTCCTCGGCCCGAGGTGCGCAGAGACGGCGCGCAGCCTCGTCGCCGAGGCTTCCTGCCGGGTCCTCGTCGTCGACGTGCGCACGCATTTCAACTGCTTCCGCCGCTGGCCCGGAGAGGAGCCCGAACACCGATGGGCCGCATGACCCAAGGCGGACAAGGCGGCGCGGCGTACTTCTGCGGCGCGGTGGAGTCGGCGCCGCTGGCCGAGGTTGGGTGCTGCCAGGACATTCCCGAAGGCCGGGGCGGCTTTGAACCCTCCGCCGAGCCCCTGCTGGGACCCGGCAAGGTGCTGGATGGCCGCTTCCTGATTCGCGAGGCCCTCGGTCGCAGCCGCATGGCCACGATCTATCGTGCGGAGGACATGCTCCAGGGGCGGCGGAATGTGGCGGTCAAGCTTCCCCTGCGGGTCGTCGAGAGCGATCCGGTCTGCTTCACGCGCTTCCGCCACGAGGAAGAGATCGGCCTCAAGCTTCACCACCCCTTCCTCCTGAAATTCATCCCCGTCTCGGGCGAGAAATGCCAGCCTTACCTTGTGACGGAGTTCCTGCTGGGCTGCACGCTCGACCACATCGAGCACAAGAATCGTCCCCTTCCCGAGAGCGATGCGCTGAGGATCGTGAGCCTGGTCTGCTCCGCCGTGGGGCATATGCACGAGCAGGGGGTCATCCACAGAGACCTGAAGCCGTCGAACATCATGATCTGCCGCGACCGGACGCTGCGGGTGATGGATTTCGGCCTCTCCTCCCCGCCGGTCCGGCAGCGAAACGTGCTGGCCAAGTTGACGCCGATCTTCGGCACCGCCGAATACATGGCTCCCGAGCAGGTCGACAATGGACCCATCGACGAACGCACCGACATCTACGGCCTGGGAGCCATCCTCTACGAGCTTCTGACCGGGTCGGTCCCGTTCAAGAACGAGGACCCGTGGCAGTCGGCGTTCCAGCGAACCACGGGCGACCCGGTCGCTCCGAGGACGCTCAATCCGGCGCTTTCGCCGCAGGCGGAGGAAATCGTCCTGCACGCCCTGCAGCGCAAGCCGGAGGGGAGGTACCCGGACATGGAGGCGTTCAAGGCGGATCTCGACGCGCCGGATCGTGTGCAGGTGACCGGCTACAGCCGGAGGCTTCGCCCGCCCCGCTGGAAGTTGAGCTTCCAGGCGACGCCGATCCTGGCGGGTTCCCTCCTGGGCGTCGGCGCCCTTTTGTTTTTTGCACTCCTTTTTGTGTTCCTGAGATTCGGCATGACTGCGAGGTGAGGGATCAGGGGGCAGGTTGGGAAATTGCGGCCGCGAATTCCCGCAGTTTTTTCAACCTGACCCCGTAAACCCGGACATTTCACGCAGCACGTTGAATGTTCGGGTTTACGCCGTTTTGATGGATTTCCTGCCGTCTTTTACTCCATCCAAGTCCCCGGCAGGACTATGATAAGGGCATGAAAGCATCGGCCGACTACCTCGATTTTTCAAATGAGCCGCGCCGCAGGGCGGGGCCATTCAAGTATTCGGCCTACCTCGCCATTGCCATCGTCGCCTTCATTGCAGGTTTGGCCCTGGGTCAATGCCGCGCATTGGTGGCGCCGGACGCGAGGGTCGATTCATCGCCTGCCGCGCCGGTCCAGCCGCATCCGCGTTCGCTTTAGCGAAAGCAAGGCCCAGGGGCTCCGGTTTTGAATTTCTTGCGTGCGGAATTCAAAACCGAAGCCCCGGGGCCCTTTTCGACCCGTGATTTTTCCGACCCCACCCCGTTTTTTGCATTTGGCATGGAGGGCCGGCGCGGAGAGAAGTACCAAACCGCGCACCCATGCCTACCCGCCAAGGATCATTCCGGCTCTTTCGCTTCGGCGGAATAGACGTCTATCTTCACTGGTCATGGTTCCTCGTGGCCTACTACGAAATCTTCCTGCGGGGCATCGGGCACTACGACTCCCCCCTTTGGGCGGTCCTTGAGTACCTCTCGCTCTTCCTGATCGTCATGATCCACGAGTTCGGCCATGCGCTGGCATGCCGCAGCGTGGGCGGAGACGCCAATCAGATCGTGCTCTGGCCCCTGGGCGGCGTTGCCTACGTGGCTCCCCCTCCAAGACCGGGAGCCACCCTGTGGACAATCGCGGCCGGACCCCTGGTCAATGTCATTCTGGTTCCCATCCTTTTTGCGGCCGGAATCGCAGCCCAGAAAACCGGCCTGATTGCGGACCATCCCGACCTGCGGACGTTCATCCGCTCGTTGCTGACAATCGACATCGGTCTGTTGATCTTCAACCTGCTGCCCGTCTACCCGCTGGACGGCGGCCAGATACTGCGTTCCCTCCTGTGGTTTCCGTTCGGTCGGGCCCGAAGCCTTCTGGTCTCGAGCGTCGTCGGAATGGTCGGCGTGATCGCGCTCTTCATCTACGCGCTGCTGGGCGAATCCATCTGGATGGGTATCGTCTGCCTCTTCCTCCTCGTGCAGTGCTGGACAGGGCTGACCCGGGCGCGCAGCATGGCCCGGATAGCCGACGCCCCGCGGCGGGACGGCGCCGCCTGCCCGTGGTGCCGCGCGGCGCCGCCGAGGGGAGAATTCTGGACCTGCCCCCGGTGCAAGCATTCGTTCGACATGTTTTCGTCCGGGGGCGTCTGCCCCATCTGCAACACCCAGTTTGGCGGAACATCGTGCTTCGAATGCGGCCGCAGCAGCGCGCTTAAGGATTGGCTGCCCCCGCCCTCCGCCCCCATCAACAACTGAGATGCCTGAAACCGGTTCCGCTGAGCCATTCGCCGAAGGCCGATCATGCTGCTCCAAAACATCCCGGCCACTCTCTCCGGCTCCGCCGGTCCCGCTCCGGCCACGGTCGATGGTTCGGAGCATTTTCTTGCTATCACGCTGCCCTCTCGGGAGCACCGGAGCTATCCGGCGGTGCTCGAGCTGCTGAAGCGCTGCGGGTTCCTTGCGGAGCCATCGAACGGCAAGTGGTGGCTCCGCGACCGGCACAAGACGCTCAATTTCCTTGCGGCAAACGCCGAGCGCTTCCGTGCTGATTTTGGCGCGCGATTCACGCCCAACTTCGACAAGAACACGGCCCACCTGCGGCCCGCCGAGATAGTCTGCACCGCCGCCGAGGCCGGGAAGGACTTCGAGGTCACGCTGGGCCTTCGCGCCGGAGCGGCCAGCGAGGCCGACATGCGCTTAGCCCTCGTTTCAGGCCGCGGATACCTGGAATCGGCGGGCACGATCATCCTCCTCGATTCGGACAGGATCCAAAGGCTGGGCGATGTGCAGCGGGCCCTGGCGGGAGGCCCCGCAGACGGGGTCTCGATCCGGCGCACGCAGCGGATCAGCGGAGCGCGGGTTGCGGAAATCGAGGCACTGATTGAGCCGCTGGCACCCGGATTCCAGCCGCCGGAGGCGTGGCGGGCGCGCAGCGCCGCCCTGCGCAATCTCTCGGTCCTCAGGCCCGCTCCGATTCCCGCGGAGTTCGACGCGAAGCTTCGCCCTTACCAGCGGCTCGGCGCAGCCTGGCTTTGGCACATTCACCGCAACGAACTGGGTGCGGTCCTTGCCGACGAAATGGGCCTCGGAAAGACGGTCCAGTCCCTCGCCCTTTTGTGCGCCGCGCGCGAATCCAGCGCCGCGGGCGCCGCCAGTCTCGTCGTTTGCCCGGCTTCGCTCCTTGAGAACTGGCGCCGGGAGGCGGCGAGTTTTGCGCCGGGGCTTCGCGCGATCGTGCATCATGGCGGGCGGCGGCTGTCGAATCCGGCGCAGTTCAAGGACTTCGACCTGATCATAACCAGCTACGGGACGCTCGTCCGCGACGGGAGCATCTTCAACGAATGGGATTTCCTGTGCGTGATCGCCGACGAGGCCCAGCACATCAAGAACCGGCAGTCCCAGAACGCCCGGGCCCTGCGGGCCCTGAGGGCCCGCAGCCGCTTTGTCCTCACGGGAACGCCCGTCGAGAATTCGCTCGACGATTTGAGGTCCCTTTTTGAGTTCCTGCTCCCGGGCTATCTCGACCGGTCCGCCGCCGGTGCGAGGAGCAGCGACAGGGCCTGGCTGGACCAGCGGCTCCGGGCCCAGACGGCGCCCTACATCCTGCGGCGCACGAAAGGGGCCGTCGCGCCGGAATTGCCGGCAAAGATCGAGCAAACCGTCTGGTGCGAACTCACGGCTGTCCAAGGGGCCCTCTACCGGGCCGCCCAGGAGGCCGCCGAACGCGACCTGATCGATCTGGCGGCCCGCGGCGCGAGCGAGGGCCGCCTGCGGTTTGCCGCGCTGACCCAGCTTCTCAGGCTCAGGCAGATCTGCTGCGACCCGAGGCTCGCCGAGGGAGCCCGGCACCCCGCAGCGGGGAACGCGGCCCAGCCGTACGCGGATTCCGCAAAGCTGGAGGCGCTCCGCGAGCTCCTTGAAGAGGCGTTGGACGACGGGCATCGCGTGCTCGTCTTCTCCCAGTTCACGTCCCTGCTCGACCTGCTTGCGCAGGACCTCTCTTTCCAGGGCATCGGCTGCTGCCGCCTTGACGGCTCGATGCCCGTGGGCGCCCGGCAGGCCGAGGTGGACCGCTTCCAGTCGTCCCGCGAAATCCCCATTTTTCTTCTCTCGCTCAAGGCGGGAGGCTCGGGGCTCAACCTGACGGGCGCCGACACGGTCGTCCATTTTGATCCGTGGTGGAATCCCGCCGCCGAGATGCAGGCGACCGACCGCGCCCACCGCATTGGGCAGGCCCGGGTCGTCACCAGCTACAAGCTGATCGCCTCGGGCACCGTCGAGGAGAGGGTGCTCGGGCTGCAGGCTGAAAAGCGGGCCCTGCTCAAGGACGTATTCGAGGCGAGCGACGCCGTTTCCGCCCGACTGTCACTTGCCGACCTGCGCTCGCTGATTCAAGATTAAGACCTCAGGCCTCCAGCATTGAAATCCGCGAGGCGGATTTCAATACTGGAGGCCTGAGGTCGTTCTTCAACTTGACGCCATTTCAACCGGCACGACCGTCTTCGTCAGCACGCCGACGCCCCGCAGGATGCGGATGGGCACCTGGGTTCCGATCCGTTCGCCGGTCAAGAGCTTGTGCAGCGCATCCACTGTCGGAGTCGGATGTCCGCCGAGTGCCACGATGATATCCCCCATTTCAAGGCCTGCGCCTTCGCCCGGGCTGGACGGTTCGACCCCGGCAACGAGCACCCCCGTGTCATGGCCGATGCGATGGTGCAAAACGAGCTTCCTGAGCAGCGGAACGGTCTGCCCGGCAACCCCAATCAGGCTCCGGCCGATCCGTCCGTCCTTGATTAGCCAGCCGGCCACCCACCGGGCCGTATTGCTTGCGATCGCAAAACAGATCCCCTGCGCGGGGCGTATGATCGCCGTATTCACCCCGATCACCTCCCCGCGCGAATCGACCAAGGGGCCCCCCGAATTGCCGGGGTTCAGGGCCGCATCGGTCTGAATGATGTTGTCGATCAGCCTCCCGGAAGCCGCGCGCAGCGACCGGCCGAGGCCGCTCACAATTCCCGCGGTGACCGTCTGCTGGAAGCCCATCGGGCTTCCGATCGCGATCGCCACCTGGCCCGGCCTGACACGATCGCTGTCGGCAAATTGGAGATGATCAACCGCCTCGCCGGGGCTGACCCGGAGGACGGCCAGATCCGTATAGGGATCCTCGCCAACAAGATCGGCCTCCAGCCTGCTGCCGTTCACCAGGGAGACGCGCATTTTCCGCGCTCCGCGGACCACGTGGCTGTTAGTGAGCAGGTAGCCGTCCGGCGAAATGAAGAAACCCGACCCGCTGCCTCCCTCGGGCGCACCCCCGGCGCCACCGTTGCCGGAAATGGCGACCTCGATGTGGACGACGGCGCCGCGGGCCCGTTCAGCGGCCCCGGACACGGCGGCGGAGTACGCGTCGAGCAGGCCGTTGCCATCGCCGGGTGCGTATCCGCCTCTCACCTTCGCATAGGCGACCCCGACCTCCGCCGGATCATGGCTCAATTGCGCGATCATAATGGGGAAAAGGTCCCCGAAGAGCGGCAAAATGCAAATGCGCCGCAGGAGCCATGATGTCCCGAGACGGGACATCACGCCTGAGGAGGCCTGGAAAGGACGAGATCCGCCCACTCGCCCATCGTCCGGGTATCCGAGGCCCAGCCGGGGGCGGCGGGGGCAAAGGCCGTGCGGACGGAATCGAGCTCCATGGCGAGGATGCCGCTTAGGATCAGCGTTCCTCCGGGAGCCACGGCGCAAACCAGATCGGGGGCGTTGCGGGCGAGGATGTCGGCCTGGATGTTCGCCAGGACAATCCCCGCCGGCGGGCCCCCGAGACCCGATTGGAGGTCCGCTGTGAAAAACCTGACCCGGTCGGCGAGGCCGTTCAGCAGCGCATTTTCGCCGCTGATGCGCACCGCCTCGGGGTCGAGGTCGAAGCCAATGACACTCTCGAATCCGAGCAGGGCTGCGGAGAGGGCGAGAATCCCGGAGCCGCAGCCGGCGTCGACTACCCGGAGCGCCGCCTTCTGCGGCGTGCCCGCCATTGCCGCCTCCGCCTCCACCAGGCGCTCGATGCACAGGCGGGTCGTCTCATGATTGCCGGTGCCGAAGGCGAGCCCGGGGTCCAGCCACAGGACGGCGTGGCCGGAGGGCAACTCGAAGGCGCCGCGCTCCCACACGGGCACCCAATGAAGGCGCCCGAATCGCCAGGACTTGAAGTGAGCCTTGTAGCAGTTCCGCCAGTCGGCGTCGGCAAGCGGCCGCACCATGGGCTCGCCGAGCGGCGTTTCCGCCAGGAGCGGCCGCAATTCGCCCCAGGCTGCGCGGGCCTCGTTCTCCGCCGGGAATATCCCGACGATCCAGGCCCGGCGGGCGACGGCGTCCTCGAGGATGCTCCAGTTCCGGACGCCCAGATCCAGCAGGACGCCTTCGGCATCCTCCGCCGAGGCGGCGGGCATCTCGGCCCTGATTTCGAAAAGGGGCACCGGCTTGGGAAAGGATTCAGCCGGCCAGCCGCGCGATCACGGCCGGAAGGAGCGCGTGCTCGGCCGCGTGGATCCTGGCCGTAAGCGATTCGATCGTATCACCTTCGTCGATATGCACCGGAGCCTGGTCGATGATCGGGCCGCCGTCGACCTCCTGCGTCACGAAATGGACCGTGCATCCGGTCACCTTCACGCCGCGCCTCCACGCCTGTCCGATGCCGTCGAGCCCGGGGAAGCTCGGAAGAAGGCTCGGATGCAGATTAATTATCCGGCCTGCAAAGGCGCTGAGAAAGCCGGCCTTGAGGACGCGCATGAAACCGGCCAGGACGACAAGATCGGCCTTTGAGCCGGCCACGGCGGCGATGAAGCGGGCCTCGCCCTCGCCCTCAAGCTTTGTCTTGAAGGGGGCCGGATCGACATAACGGGCCGGCACGCCGAAACGGGCGCCCAGGGCGAGGATCCCGGCCCCGGGGATGTCGGACAAGAGTGCGACGACCCGCGCCTTTCCCAGGCCTCCCGCCGCCTGGGCCTGGAGGATCGCCTCGGCGTTGCTGCCGCGACCCGAACCGAGGATGACGACGTTCATTGTACCTGGAAAAAAATTGTGTTCAATGTCTTACGAAATTACTATAGCGTCCCGGCGGCCTTGATTCGGGCGATCAGCTTGGTGGTGCTGAACCCGGGCAGGAACGGCAGGAAAAGGATCCTGGCCCCGGCCTCCCCAAGTTCGTCGCGCTCGCCCGGATCGAGCTTGGCCAGGGTGTAATCACCCGCCTTGACATAGATGTCCGGCTTCAGGGCGCGGATCTCCCGGGTGAGCCGCTTGCGCCGGAAGATGACGACGGCCTTCACCGCCCCAAGTTGCGCGAGGGCGTAGGCCCGCTCCTGCTCGCCGAGGATGGGCCGGCCGGGGCCCTTCAGGGCCCTGACGCTCCGATCGGAATTGAGGGCGACAATCAATTCGCCCAATTCACCGGCCTTCTGAAGGAAGTGGAGATGGCCCGGGTGCAGGAGGTCGAAGACACCGTTTGTCAGGACGAGTTTGCGACCCGAGCGGCGGATCCTGGCCCGGAGCCTCACGGCCTGCGCAAGACTCAGGAGCTTCGGATTGTGCAGTTTCATCGAGACCCCTAGAAGAACTTCTTGGCCTTTTCGAAAAAGCTGCGCGAGGTGGGCTCGTTCGCATCGCCGCTCACGCGCGCAAACTCCTCGAGGAGCTTGCGCTGTTCGCCGGTGAGAGAACCGGGAACCTCCACATGCACGCGCACAAGCTGGTCCCCCTGGCGGCCGCCACGGAGGTTTGGCATGCCCTTGTCGCGAAGCCGAAAGGTCGTGCCGCTCTGGGTGCCAGCCGGAATCTTGAGGGCGGCCTTCCCGAACAGGGTGGGAACCTCGATCGACCCGCCGAGTGTCGCGAGCGTGAACTTTATCGGAATCTCGCAGAAAAGATCGTCGCCCTGGCGCTCGAACAGCTCGTGCTCCTTGACGGTCAGAACGACGTATAGGTCTCCCGCCGTCCCTCCCGCGGCGCCCGCCTCGCCATTGCCCGCGGAACGCAGCCTGGAGCCGGTCTCGACACCGGCTGGAATGCGCAGGTTGAGCTTGGTCGTCTGGGGGGTCCGACCGTCGCCCCGGCAGACAGTGCAGAGCTTTTCATATTTCTTTCCCGTGCCGCCGCAGCTCGGGCAGGTCTGGGTGAAAACGATTATTCCGCCGGAGCGCCGGATCTGCCCGGCGCCGCGGCACGTGGGACAGGTCACCCGCTTTGTGCCTGGCTCGGCGCCCGTTCCCCCGCAGTGCCCGCACGCAACGAGCTTCCTGAACGAGATCTCCTTTTCGACTCCGCGGGCGGCGTCCTCTAGGGTTATCTCCAGGTCGTAGCGCAGGTCGGCCCCTTCCCTGCCCTGGTCGCGGCCGCCGCCTCCTCCGCCTCCGAACATCTCCTCGAAAATTCCGCCGCCGCCGCCCTGGCCGAATACCTCGCGAAAAATGTCGAACGGGTCGTGGAAGCCTCCGGCTCCTCCCGCGCCCCGGGGGCCGGCGCCGGCCCCGGGACCCTGGAAGGCGGCGTGGCCGTAGCGGTCGTAGGCCGCCCGCTTCTCACCGTCCTGCAGGACCTCGTAGGCCTCGGAGATCTTCTTGAACATGTCCTCCGCCTGCTTGTTGCCCGGATTCTTGTCCGGGTGGTATTGCACGGCCTTCTTGCGATAGGCCTTCTTCAGCTCTTCCGCGGTGGCGTTGCGCTCGACTCCAAGCAGTTCGTAGTAGTCTTCTTTGGCCATTTTGTCAGGTGCCGGCCGCGCCGATCTCAGCGCGGATCATTGCGATTCGGCGGGGCACTGTCAGCCTTTCTTGTCCTTTGGAGCCGGGCCGCTCGACACGACGACCGAGGCCGGCCTGACGAGCCGGCCATTGAGCGTAAAGCCATTTCTGACAACAGCAAGCACGTGCTCTGCGGCAACGTCCGCACTGGGCTGGTGGGAGATCGCCTCGTGTTCATGCGGATTGAATGGGCGCCCGACGGGATTGATTTCCACAAGCCCGTGCTTGGCGAGGGCCGACTTGAGCTGTTGAAGCACCAGCTCCACGCCCCCTACCAGCGTCGTTACGTCGGCCTTTGGCTGGCGCGCGGCGTTGAGGCCGAGCCCAAGGTTGTCCAGCACCGGGAGCACATCCTCGACAATGCGCAGTCCCGCGCCGATCCTAAGCTCCTCCTTCTCGCGCAACGCCCTCCGGCGGTAATTCTCGAGGTCGGCGACAGCTCGAAGAAACCGGTCATGGGCATGCGCGGCCTCCTGCCTTGCGTCGGCGAGCTGCGCCGCCAGGTCCGGCGGCGGTTCCGGCGCGGCACCGGCACTGGAAGGCGAAGCAGGCTCCGGCGGTGTCTTTTCTGTGGCATCCTCCTTCGGTTCATGACGCGGCTGGGCCGCCCCGCCCGATGGGCGGCCGGCACTTGGATCGGTCTGGGCTTGTGTCATGGAAAAGGGAGAAATTAAACCACCCCTTTTCCCAGACTTCAAGCGCGCGGCGCGCCCGGCCTGGCGAAATCCTCCGTGAGAAGCAATATCGCCGGGACATCCGCAACGAAGGCAAACTCGCCCGCATAGGGCAGGAGGACGTTCGATCCCCTCCCGAGCACGCTGCCTCCGGAATCGCCCCGCCCAAGCGCGGAAGCCGTGACATTTCCGCTCACGACGCTGAGCAGGCGCGGCTGCCCGCCTGCGGCAATCGGCAGCCGCTCGCCGGAATCCAGCACCACGCGGCGGATCAGAAACGCGTCGCATTTGGCGATCACCCCGGAGGTCGGCGCGGAACGCACCAGCTCCGGCGCAGAACCTGCCCAATCGATCGACTCGATCGATTCGGCCAGGTGGAGCCTGCGCGGCCTTCCATCCAGGCCCACGCGGCCCCAGTCATGCACCCGGTAGGTCGTGTCCGAGTTCTGCTGTATCTCGAGGATCAGGTTCCCCGCACCGATCGCGTGAATCTGGCCGGCGGGAACCAGGAGCGAGTCCCCGGCTGCCACATTGAAATGGCGCACGCAGCCCTCGGTGCGGTCTTCAGCGATCGCACGTTCGAACTGCTCCCGGCCTGTGCCCGGCTTCAGGCCGGCCAAAAGCTGGGCGCCCTGGGTGGCACGGGCGACATACCAGTTCTCCGTCTTCGGCTCCCCGTGCAGGCGCCTTGCGGATTCCGCGGACGGATGGACCTGGAGGCTCAGCCGTTCCCTGCAGTCAATCCACTTGACGAGGATCGGAAAGGGCCGCGAGGCCTGCCATTCGGGCCCCATCACCCCTTTGACCTCGCGCTCCAGCAAGGCCCGCAGGGTCAGGCCTGCGTGGGGGCCGTCCGCGATGGTGGACTGGGCCTCCGGACGGTCGACGATCTCCCAGCTCTCACCGGTCGGAATTCCCGCGGGAATCCTGCGTCCGAGAATCGTTTCCAATGCCCGCCCGCCCCAGACCCGTTCCTGGTAAAGAGGCTCAAATGAAAGAAGATCTCGCATCAATGTTCTGGTCCCGATCCCAGGGTGTTTACATTTGACCGGTGCGGGCGTTAGGATGAGTTCTGATCGGCCCACAAAAATGCCCAAGACAGAGAGTTCAAACCCAAACGGAGGCTCGGCGTCGGCGCCTCGGCCGCGTCCCAACTGGGTAGTCGCGGTCGTTTGCTTCGTCTGCGGCACGTTTCTCACCGTGGCGCTCCTGGATTTCGATGTCACGCAAAGCAAGATCCACCAGACCGCCCCTGTTTCGAGAAACCTGATGGGCTGGGTGGGTGCGGACCTGGTGTCGGGGCTGTTGTACGTCATCGGCATCAGCACATGGCTTTTGCCCGTCTTCCTTTATTGGACCTTTTATCTCGCGCTCCGAAACGTCAGGCGCCTGGTTGCGACGCGGGCGGCCGCGATGCTGGTCTGCGTCGTGTCGCTGGCGGGGCTTGCCCCGATGCTGGACGAGATCTTCGGGACCAACCACAACTACTTTCCGCAGGGCCTAGGCGGCGGTGTGGGCGTCATCCTCTATCAGGATTTTCTGCAAAACGCCCTGGGCGGCTTCGGTTCCTTCCTCCTGCTTGGAACGACCTACCTGCTGGGCCTTTTGTTCATCTTTACCAAGGACATCGGGTCCGAGTTCGAGCGCGCCCTTGCCGGATTCTCGGCCTGGCGGGAGGCCCGTGTCAGGCGGAAGAACGAGCTTGCCGCCCTGGCTGCAGGCCGCGGAAGGCAGCCGGACGAGCCAAGGGCCGCCCGGCCCCTCGTCCTCGAGCCGATCGGACCCGCAAACAAGAACGTGCTTGTCCCGAAGGGCGGCGACGCTTCGTCGGTGGTCGCTCCCAGGACCGCCGCCGGGCGCACCGCGCCCCAGCAAAGGGGCGGAGAGGCAGAGGGCTCGTTGTTTCCCGGGGTTTCATCCTCTGAGAAGCCCAGGCCGGCCTCCGAGCCGGCTGCGTCGAAGCGCATAGAGCTCAACATCGTCAAGCCCGAGGAATTAAGGAAGGCGCGGGCGGCGGTGCAGGCGGGCGCCGACGACAATTACAAGCCTTTTCCCATCAAGCTTCTCAAGGAGCAGGTCCGGGCCCCGGCAGCCAGCAGCGAGGAGGAGCACCGGCGCAACGCGGAGAATCTCCTGAGGATACTCGGGGAATTCGGGGTCGAGGTTTCGCTCGGCGAAATCCATGTCGGGCCGGTCATAACCCGCTACGAAGTCGTCCCTGCGCCGGGCGTTCGGGTCGAGAAGATATCCGGCCTCGACAAGAACATCGCCCTTGGCATGCGCGCCCAGTCCGTCCGGATCCTTGCGCCGATTCCCGGCAAGGCCGCCGTCGGCGTCGAGGTGCCCAACCTGCATCCGACACCCGTCGGGTTGCGCGAGATCCTCGAGAGCGAGGATTGGGCCTCGATGAAGGCCGAACTGCCGATCGCCCTCGGCAAGGACGTCTCGGGAAAGCCCCTGATCTCCGATTTGTCCAAGATGCCGCACCTCATGATCGCCGGCGCCACGGGATCGGGAAAGTCGGTCTGCATCAACGCCATCATCTCCTCCATCCTCTATTCGAAAAGCCCGAAGGACGTGCGCCTGCTCATGGTCGATCCGAAGGTCGTCGAGCTGAAGATATTCAACCAGCTCCCGCACATGCTGATCCCGGTGGTTACCGAGCCGAAAAAGGTGCCCGGCGCCCTCAAGTGGCTTTTGAGCGAGATGGAGCAGCGCTACCAGATCTTCGCCAAGTCGAATGTCCGGAACATCGTGACATTCAATCACCGCAAGAAGCTCCCCGCCTCCGAGCAACCGCTTCCGCCGGCGCAGGGTTCGCTCGAGGGCCTCGATCCGCTCGAGACGGACGACGGAATCGTGATCCCGGAGCGACTCCCCTACATCATCGTCATCATCGACGAACTCGCCGACCTCATGATGATCGCCCCCGCGGAGATCGAGACCAACGTCGCCCGGCTGGCCCAGCTTGCCCGCGCGGCCGGAATCCACCTGATCATCGCGACGCAGCGTCCCTCAGTCGATGTGATCACGGGCGTCATCAAGGCGAATCTCCCCTCGCGCATCGCCTTTCAGGTCGCCTCCCAGGTCGACTCAAGGACGATCCTGGACCACAAGGGCGCCGAAACCCTGATCGGCCGCGGCGACATGCTCTTCACGCCCCCGGGCACCTCCAGGCTCGTGCGGGCCCAGGGTGCATTCGTGGCCGACGACGAGGTGCAGGCTCTCGTCGATTATCTCAAGGAGAACAACGATCCCCCCGTCTACGCCCACGAGGTCCAGGCCCGCATCGACCGGGCGGCCCGCGAGGACGACGAGGAGGGCGGCGAAGGCGAGGACGAACTCGGCGACGACGAGGCGCTCTACCAGCAGGCCCTCGATGTACTCCGGTCGAGCCGCCGCGCCAGCACGTCCATGCTCCAGCGCCGGCTGCGCATCGGCTACAACCGCGCGGCGCGGATCATGGAAATCATGGAGGAGAAGGGCATCGTCGGCCCCGAGAACGGATCGAGCCCGCGTGAGATTTTGGTCGATTTGGACGGCCTCTGAGGCAATCGTCGGCGGAGGTTCCCTTGTTTTCGTGCTGACTTAGCCCCCTTTCACACCCTTAATAGACCTGATATGCAGACCATTGGCGAACGCCTTGAGGAAGCTCGCAAGAAAAAGGGCATCTCCGTCCGGGAGGCCGCCGAGGCGACAAAGATCCGCGGGGATTACCTGCAGAAATTCGAAGGCAACCAATTCGACATCGGGCTCACGGACATCTATGTGCGCGGATTCCTGAAGAGCTACGCCACGTTCCTGCGCATTCCACCGGAGCGCCTGCTGAACGACTTCGGGGATCTCGGCCACGGCGAATCGCGCCCGCGCCAGCCAAGCCGCGAGGTTTACGGGCGCATGGACCTGTCCGTCGCCTCGGCCGATGAGAATGCGGAGCGCGCCGCTCCCGCTCCGGAAGCCGCCCCGCCGGAGCCCCCGCGCCACGCCCCCCACATCCCCCATGCCCCGCAGGTGCCCCATGTCCCGCGGGCCCACGCGAGCGGCCTGCCTCCGGCGCCGAGCATCAGCCCGGCTGCCGTCTTCAGGGGCGGGATCTTCCTGCTGTGCGTGCTGCTCCTTCTCCTGATCGTATGGGTCGTCAAGTCGCTTTTCCCATCCTCCGCGCCGCCGTCGACCGAGCGCATCCCGCCGCCCCCGCAGGCCGTCGTGCAGCCCGCCGAATCCACCTTCAACCTGATCGCCACGGACTCGGTCGCAGTCCGGGTCAGTGCGCGCTCGGAGGACGGAAAGTGGTACCACCTCTTTGACAAGGCGCTCACCCGCGGCCAGATCCAGTCCGTCCCGTGGACCGGAAGGGTCTGGATTCAGGCCAATCCCGGCCCGAATTTGAATATTGAATACAACGGCCGCACGATTTCCATGCCGGTCGATCCGAAGACCCACCTCCAGGAGCAGGTAATCCTTCCCGGACCGGCGGAGATGAGATAATCCGGGTCGCGGCAAAAATCGTCTGTCGCGACGGCCGGTGTAGTTCTTCAACAGCCTGCTAGCGGCGGAGTGCGACCGGAGGCCCGAGAATCTCGCGCAAGACGATCGCCCGGCGGGCGCCCTGCCGCTCCCGCAGTTCCGAAAGCCACGGTGAGGGAGGCGGAAAAACGGGCATCGCCGGCTCCAGTTGAGCCAGCATTGCCGCGGCGCCGCCAGCCGAATAGCCGCCCGCCTCTGCGGATGCTGCCGAAGAGGCGGACTCCAGCTGGCGCATCTTCTCCCCGAGCCCGCGCTGGCGTGCGAGAACAGCCTCGAGATCCTTGTCCCGCGTCGGGAGTTCCTCCGCCCGGGGCTCCCCGGACCTCTCAAAGACGTCGGCCCACGGGACGGGCGCGGGGGCCACTGGACGCGGAGCCACGACCGGCGTGGCCGGCTCCCCTCCGTAGCGCGAAGAGGGGAGAACGGGGGGCGCGCCCGCCCGCCTCTCGGCGATCTTTCGGCGGATCTCCTCCTGGACCCTGCGGGTCCGCTCGGCCTCGTCGGCGTCGCCCTCCGACCCCTTCGGGTCGGCGCTTCTCACCGCCTTCCTGTCCTTCGAGATGCCCAGCTTTTGCGCAAGCCAGGCCACGGCGACAAACAGGATCGCCAGGACCTCGCGGTTGCCGAGGAGCCAGTTGACTGGATTTTCGCGGCTAGCCATTTTTCTTCGGCCGGGGAGGCGTCACTTCTTCGCCTCGGGCTGCGAGATGCTTGTCCGCATGGCGGTGTCGGACTGGATGTTTTCCATGCGGTAATAGTCCATGACGCCCAGCCGGCCGCTGCGGAAGGCCTCGGCCATGGCGAGGGGCACCTGGGCCTGGCTCTCCACGACCTTGGCCTGCATCTCCTGCACGCGGGCCTTCATCTCCTGCTCCAGCGCGACTGCGGCGGCGCGGCGGATCTCGGCCTGCGCCTGGGCCATGTTCTTGTTGGCCTCGGCCTGCGCGACCTGGAGCTTTGCGCCCACGTTTTCGCCGACGTCCACATCCGCGATGTCGATCGAAAGGATCTCAAACGCCGAGCCC
>Ga0181529_10001523_pt1 | contig 29500 bp, 23 predicted proteins | sample PEATcosm2014_Bin_36_FD_119763 | JGI IMG/M metagenome (GOLD analysis project Ga0181529, IMG submission 119763) | Peatland microbial communities from MTU Mesocosm Facility, Houghton, MI, USA - PEATcosm2014_Bin10_30_metaG | ecosystem: Environmental > Terrestrial > Soil > Wetlands > Peat | place... | reverse complement strand
CTTGAGATCCGCCTGTATCCCGGCGCCCCCCCCGGAATCCGAGGTGGCGATGGTGAGGCAGCGCGCCACCGTCATTGCGGCCCTCCCTACGCTGGCATTACCCAGATCAGGTTCTCGGGTGTGATCTCAGCCAATCGGGCACCCCGGGACGGTTCAGAGCGTAGCACCACCTGTCCCGGGGGGCGCGGGGGCAAGCCGCACCCGCGGTCGGTGCGGGCCGGCGCCGCCCGGCGCACTCAGGACCCTGCGCAGCTCGAGGGCGCCGGCGCTGAACACCAGGGTCACCGCGATCGGGGTCAGCGACACCGGGACCACGTGCTGCGGCCAGATGTCGGGGAGCAGGACCACGGCCGCCATCGCGAACGAGGCGGCAGCCTGCCCGGTGATGCGCCGCCACCACCAGGCACACCCGACCGCGCCGAGCACGAGCAGGACGGCCCCCGCGACCGGCGCCTCCACGAAGCATGCCATGAGCGCCAGTGATCCGATCGCTCCCACCTCGATCCATCTCGGGTCGAGGCGGCGGCCGCTCTCACCGACCGCGGCGGCGAGCAGAGGGAAGAGGAGCACGTCGTCGTTGGGGTGGGCGTACGGGGTGCAGACCAGCCAGAACGCGAGGCCCACCAGTGGAACCAGATAGCGTTGATCGTCCGGCAGGGCACGGAGCGCGGGATGGCGGATGCCGGCGACCGCCAGCAAGAGGACACCCGCGACGCCGACCACCGCGATGCCGTCGCCCAGCAGGGTGCCGTGGGGCAGGTGGGCGACGAGCCCTGGGATCCCGGCCAGGTCCGGCTGCACGGAGGTCACGGTGCTTTCGAAGCTGAGCAGGTGGGAGAAGAACGATCCGGCATGGGCAACCCAGACGAATCCCGCCGCCGTGCCGGCGGCGAGGACACCGCAGGTGGAGATTGCGAACCGCTGGACGCGCCGCGCATCGTTGATCCAGGCCACGCCCAGCAGAATCGGCAGCGGCCAGAGGATGTGCGGCTTGAGCAGCACCGCCGCCATGCAGAGACCGGCGAGCCAGGGACGGTCACGTCGCATCAGCACCAGCGCGCAGATGGTCGCCCCCAGGAGGAAGAGGTCGAACTGCCCGGAGAGCACGCCGACGAGGAGCGGCCATGAGCAGAGGGCTCCCAGCACCCACAGACGACTCCGGGGCCAGCCGAGCTCGCTGATCCAGAGGCGCAGGCTGGCTCCCGCCACCCCCAGACCGAGCACGGTGAAGACGGCGTAGCTCCACCAGTACGGCAGCCAGCTGAAGGCGCGAAGGAACAATCCGACGATGGGCAGGTCGGTGAAATCGTCGAGCGAGGGCTGGACCGCGGAGTAGTGCTGGGCCGTCTGCTCGGCCACATGCATGGTCGCGGGGCTGTACGGGTTGCCCCCGTGAGCAACCACCTGAGCCGCCGCGTAGAAGACGCGCCAGTCATCGGCCAGGCCATAGGCTGCGGGCGGGAAGATGTGCACCAAGGCGAATGCCGCGAATCCCACGCACACGGCGAGAAGGCAGCTGAGCACGAGCCGTCGAGACATGGCAGCAGGGATCATAGGCAGCGATCCGGCAACCCAGGACATGCAGAACGACAACGTTGCGGCCTCTCCATGCCCGGAGAGGCGTCACCGGCCGGGTGCGTGATCCCGGCGGTCACCCCGGTGAGCGGCGCCCGACCGGCTCAGCTCGGCGGGGCCGCCTCCGCGGCCACCGGCTCGCGCGCCTCCGGCAGCGGCGCCGCGGCCGCCGGTTGCCGCCTGGTGGCCAGGTAGGACCCGGCCAGGATCAGCGCGAATCCGAGAACGGCCCCGATCCTCAGGGGTTCGGCGAGGATGGTCACCCCCAGAACCAGTGCCACCGCCGGGTTGAAGTAGGTGATCACGGTGGCCCGGACCGGCCCGATCTCGGCGATGAGGGCAAAGAAGAGGACGAAGGCGAGCGCGGTGCAGACGACACCCAGGGTGACGGCGGAGGCGATCACCCGGGCGGTGGGATGGCTGTCCCCAAGCTGGATGATCCCGACCGGCGCGTACACCAGCGCGGCGAAGGCGAGTGATGCGGCCACGACGCCGACGGAGGGGAGGTGGGAGAGCTTGCGGGAGATGATCATCGGGCCGACCGCGTAGCCCACCGTGCACACCCCGATCTCGCCGACCGCGAGCAGGTCGTGGCCGGAGATGTCGAAGCCGAGCAGGACGGCCACTCCGGCGAAGCCGACCCCAAGACCGGCCAGACGGCGACCGTCGAGCTGGTGCTCGCTGCGGGTGACCCAGGCGAGCAGCGCCCCGAAAAGGGGAACCGCGGCGACGAGCAGGCCGGAGAGCGAGCTGGAGAGCTTGGTCTCGGCGCTGGAGAGGAGAAACCACGGTATCGCCAGCTCCGCGACCGTGTAGGCGATGAGCCACCTCCAGGCGGGCAGGATCGGGCGCACCTCCCGGCGGGCGATCGCGACCGGGACGAGCAGGAGCGCGCCGATGCCGGTGCGGACAAAGACCAGGCTGGCCGGGGTCATCCCCGAGACGGCGACCTTGATGAGCAGATAGGGGATGCCCCAGACGACGCACATCACGACGAAAAGCACGAGCGCCCGCCGGCTCATGGGCTCATCCTCCCGGGTGCCGGGCAGACCCGGACCGGGCATCGTGTCGAGAGCGCCGTACCCGTCAGTCGTTCCTCAGCACCTTGGGACGCACCTCCAGCGGGCCTTGAGGACGCAAATGTCCTTAACCGCCCGGAGCACACGGCGGGTCCTCCTGGAGCAGGCACTGGAGCACCCAGCGAGTCCTCCTGGAACAAAGGACGTTCCTCCCGAGCGCGCATGCCTAGCGCGCCGCCAGCATGTCGGCCACCAGGCCCGTCCACCCGGTCTGGTGGGAGGCCCCGAGGCCCGCGCCGCTGTCGCCGTGGAAGTACTCATGGAAGGGCAGCAGACCGTGCCATGCCGGATCGCTCTGGAAGAGAGCCGTCTCGCCGAACACCGGGCGCCGCCCGTCCGCCTCGCGGAAGATGGAGACGAGCCGCGAGCAGATCTCGTCCGCGACCGCGCCGAGGGTCAGCTGGCGCCCCGAGCCGGTCGGGAACTCCACCTGGAACTCGTCGCCCACGTACGAGTGGAAGCGCCGGAGTCCCTGGACGACCAGGTGGTTGAGCGGAAACCACACCGGCCCCCGCCAGTTGGAGTTGCCCCCGAAGAGAGCCGTCCGGGATTCCCCCGGCTCGTAGTCGACCCGCGCCGGCTGAGCGCCGGAGAAGGAGAGCACGAACGGGTGCTGCTGATGGAAGCGGGAGACGGAGCGCAGCCCGTGAGGGCTCAGGAACTCGTTCTCGTCGAGTACGTAACCGAGCACGCGGCGCAGCCTCTCGGGTTGGACGATGGAGAGCAGCAGGCGGTCGCGATGACCGGGGACGTGGTAGTGCTCCACCACGCTCTGCACCTCGGGCTTGTTGTGGGTGTACCACTCCATCCGCGCCCGGAAGTCGCCGAGCTTGGCGAGCACCTTGGGCTCGAGCACGGTGACCGCCATCAGCGGCACCAGTCCCACCATCGAGCGCACCCGAAGCGGGGTGTGGGTGCCGTCGTCCTCGTGGATGGTGTCGTAGTAGAAGCCGTCGGCCTCGTCCCACAGGCCCTGCCGATTCATCGCCACCGCGATCAGGGTGAAGTGCTCGAAGAACTTGGTGGCGATGTCCTCATAGGTGTCGTCGTGGTCGGCCAGGGTCAGCGCTATCTCGAGAAGGCCGAGGCAGTACATCGCCATCCAGGCCGTGCCGTCCGACTGCTCCAGCCGCCCCGCGACCGGTGGCGGCGAGGAGCGGTCAAAGGGGCCGATGTTGTCCAGCCCGAGGAAGCCGCCGGAGAAGAGGTTGCGCCCCTCGGCGTCCTTGCGATTGACCCACCAGGTGAAGTTGATGACCAGCTTGTGGAAGACCCGCTCCAGGAAGTCATAGTCCCGATCGCCGGCGATCTGGAACACCTGCATCGCCGCCCACGCATGGACCGGCGGGTTGACGTCCGAGAGATCCCATTCGTAGGCGGGGAGCTGGCCGTTGGGGTGCATGTACCACTCCCGGCAGATCAGGATCAATTGGCTCTTGGCCAGCTCGGGGTCGATGTGGGCGAGCGCCACACAGTGGAATCCCAGGTCCCACGAGGCGTACCAGGGGTACTCCCACTTGTCGGGCATGGAGATGACGTCGCGGTTGTCCAGGTGGCGCCAGTCCCGGTTGCGGCCCTCCCGGTGCGCGGCTGGCGGGGGAGGGTAGGCGGAGTCGCCGTCCAGCCAGCGCTCGACATCGTAGTGGTAGTACTGCTTGCCCCAGAGCATCCCGGAGAACGCCTGGCGCATCACCATCTTCTCGTCGGCGCTGCGGTGTGGCGGGGTGAGCGCGACGTAGAACTCGTCCGCCTCCCGGCTGCGCAGCTCCATGACTGCGGTGAAGGCGTCACCCAGGTCGGCGGGCGCGGTGGCATCGTGAAGTCGCAATCGGACCGTTCCCGTCCCTCCGCCCGGGATCACCAGCCGGTACCAGAGCGCCGCCTTGGTCCCGCGCCGGCCCGGGTGAACGGTGGGTGCTCCCGACACGACGTGGTCACCGATGCCGTCCTTCGGGTAGGCCGGCCCGGCCCCGCCCCAGAGCCGGCGATCGTTGGTCTCGTTGTCGCAGGCGAGCGGGGTGGCTCCCGGGGAGCCGTCCAGGCGGTGGCGGCCGAGGAGAGGGTGCAACGCCCTCAGGCTGCCGCCTTCGGCGCTGATCTCGGGGCGATGGTGGTCGGCGTCCCACGACCAGGTGTTGCGGAACCAGAGGGTGGGGAGGAGGTGGAGCTCGGCCTGGTCAGGGCCGTGGTTGCGCACCGACACCTCGACCAGGATGTCGTCCGGGCTCGCCTTCGCGTAATCGGCGGTGATCTCGAAGTACCGGCCACCGTCGAAGATGCCGGTGTCGACCAGCTCGAACTCGGGGTCGAGCCGTCCTCGCCGTGCGTTCTCCTCGACCAGGCGCTGGTAGGGGAACGGTCCCTGCGGGTACATGTATCGCCAGCGCATCCAGGAGTGCGTGGGAGTCGAGTCCAGGTACCACCAGTACTCCTTGGCGTCCTCACCGTGGTTGCCCTGATGGCCGTCCAGCCCGAAGATCCGCTCCTTGAGGAAGGGGTCAACCCCGTTCCAGAAGGCGAAGGCGAGGCAGAGCGTCTGGCGGTCGTCGCAGATCCCGCCGAGACCGTCCTCGTTCCACCGGTAGGCGCGGGAGCGGGCGTGATCGAACGGGAAGAACCTCCACGCGTCGGCGTCGGCGCTGTAGTCCTCGCGCACGGTGCCCCACGCGCGCTCGCTCACATACGGGCCCCAGTGCCGCCAGGGCGCGCGGCCGCGTGGGACCTCCTGTAGGCGCTGCCATTCGGCGGTGCCGGCGGCCGGATGGGGGCTCATCGCCAGCGATTGTCTCAGCGGGTCCCGCCGGGCCGCTCGCGCATTCGTGACACGCGTTCGGTGGTCCCCGGTCCCGGTCGCGGCACGCCACCTCCAGAATTCTTTCGTGACGAAATATCTCGGATAACCGACGCGAGCACCCGAACGCGAGCCTCCGCCCGCCCCGTCTGGCACCATGCGTGACCATGGTCGACGGTGAGCGTGCGCATCTCGCGCGCAACGTGGCGGAGGTCGGCCGCCTCCGCGCCCTCGGGTCGCGGCTGCTGTTGGGCGACCTCCCCGTGCAGCTCACCGGCGGCTGGACCTCACCCGCCGTCTTCGCTCACCTCGCCTTCTGGGATCGACTTGTCCTGGCCCGCTGGGAGCTGTACGACCGGGACGGGACCATCGAGACCCTCCCCGACACCCACACCGACCTGGTGAACTCCGCCGGGCTGCCCCTCTGGCTCGATCTCTCCGCGGAGGCAGCGGTGGCGCAGGCCATGGAGGCCGCCGATCAGGTGATCGAGCGGATCGCGGCCCTGAGCCCCGCGGCGGTTCGGGCGGCGCTCACCACCGGCCGCCGGGCGATGCTCGATCGGACCCTCCACTGGACGCCCCACCTCGACGAGCTGGCCGGAGTGCCGCCTCCGCCCTGAGGTGCGACGCCGGCCGAGCCGTCAGCAGTGGTCGAGCCAGAGGTGCCGGCGCAATCCGGGGTGGCGGCGTCACGCGCTGTGCGTCTCCTCCTCGCTCAGCTCCCAGAGGCGGCCGGCGTCCGCGGTGTCCCGGGCCGCCGAGCTCGGCTGCTTGCGCTTGCGGTTGGCGAAGTACCCGCCGCTCTCGGAGGACACCGCCGCCGAGTCGGCGAGCCACACCAGCGTGTCCGCGCCCCTGGTCGTGCTCCGGGCGAACGGTCGCGCCAGCGTCATGACAAAGGCCATCAGCGCGCCGTTGTTGCGGTTGAAGCCGCTCGCCACGAAACCGGGATGGAAGCAGTTGGCGGTGACCCCGGTCCCCTCAACCCGACGTGCCAGCTCGGTGGTGAAGAGGATGTTGGCCAGCTTGGTCTGCCCGTAGCGGGAGAAGCCGCCCGTCCAGTACCCCCTGTCGGCCCTCATGCCGTCCAGCGGGATGTGGGCGCCGCGATGAGCGCTCGAGCTGGTGGTGATGATCCGGGCGGGCGCGCTCGCCACGATCCGGTCGAGGAGAAGGGTGGTGAGCAGGAAGGGGGCGAGGTGGTTCACGGCCCAGGTCAGCTCAAAGCCGTCCTCGGTCAGACATCGCGAGCTGTTGACCCCTCCCGCGTTGTTGGCCAGCACGTCGATCGTGGGGTGTTTGGCCAGGATCTCGGCGGCGAGCTTGCGGATCGACGCCTGCGAGCTGAGATCCGCGAAGAGAACCTCGACCTCCGTCCGTGGCCCTCCAGCGGCCTTGATCTGCTCAACGGCGGCGGCCGCCCTGGACTCGCTGCGGGCCACGATCGAGAGCAGCGCGCCCCGGTGGGCCAGCTCCCGTGCCGCCGCCAGCCCGATGCCCCCCGTCGCCCCCGTGATGATCACCCGCTTGCCGGTGACCCCGCTCCATGCCTGCATCTGCGTCTCCCAGGTTTCGGATCGGCTGCCGTGAAGCCCCGCCCGCGGCATCGTCTGAGCCCACCCCTCAGCCTGTCCGGAGCCTACGCGCTCAGCGCTCCTCGTCGTTGGCGATGGTGACCTTGACCGCCGCGTGGTCCTGGGGGCGTGCGGCGGTGCGAAACGCGTGACGCCAGCGGGCGAGGGGGAAGCGGTGCGTGAGCCAGTCCCGCCACGGGACCTCGCCACCCGCGAGCATGGTGAGGGCCACGTCGAGGTCGTCGCGACGGTATCCGTTGGACCCCATCACGGTCACCTCCTTGAAGTAGGTGAGGGTCGCCTGGGTGCGCCGGGCCCGGCCCACTCCAACCCGCACCACCAGGCCCCCGGGGCGGACGATCGCCAGCGAGAGCTCCGCGGTGGCAGTGCTCCCCACGGCGTCGACCACCGCCGCGGCGCCGCCGGCGATGAGCCAGGGGAGGCCACGCCAGGGCCGGCTCAGCCTGCCCCCGGCAGCCTTCGCGACGTGCTCGACCACGGCCAGCGGGCGGTGGGAGATGGTCTCGGCTCCGAGGGCTTCCACCAGCGCCCGCTGGTAGGGCCAGGCCGCGCTGACCACCACCCGTTCAGCGCCCAGGCGGCGGAGGGACGCGGCGACCGCCAGACCGATGGTGCCAGCGCCGAGCACCACGACCACGCCGGACATGGCGGCGCCCCCCACGATGCCGGACCTGGCGGGGTGGGCTGCGCTCAGGACCTGCTCGGCGGCGTGTGCGCCCACCGCCAGGGGGTCGGCGAGCACCCCCGCCCGCGACTCCAGGCCATCCGGAAGCCGGCGCAGCTGGGAGCGGTGGGCGTGCATCCGGGTGCCCATCCCCCCCGGGAGGCCGCGGATGTTACCGGTGTGGATGCCGCTCCCCGAGACCCCCGGTAGAGGCTCTCCCTGGTGGGCGCAGAGGGGCAGCATGCCATCGGCGCAGGCGGGGCACGGCGGCAGCCCGCGCGCCGCGCAGCCCAGCCAGGGGTTGACCACGACGGTCTCTCCGGCCGAGAGGTCGGTGCCGGCCCGGTCGGTGACCCGAGCCACGATCTCGTGGCCCATGACGTGCGGGAAGGAGACCAGCCCGGAGAGCGGGTTGTCCCAGTCGGCCTGCAGCGTGGCCTCCGTCACGTCGCTGCCGCACACGCCGCTGAAGATCGGCTCGAGCGGAACCCAATCGGGTCCGGGCGACGCCGGGTCGGGGAGTCTGCGGAGCCCGAGGGGACCGGGAGCCGAGAGGGCCCAGAGCGGGTCGATGCGGCTGAGAGCCCCCGCGACGGCGAGCCGCGCGGGCCGGGGATCGAAGACCAGACCGAGCATCAGTCTCGGTTCCGTCGGCTGGGGTGGTGCACGTCGCGAACGGTACCCGTAACGGCGGCGGTGGGTGTGGCAAGAGAGATCGTGGAGACGGCATGCCTCCGGGGGCCAGCTCCCCGGCGCTCGCGTCTCCTACGCGTTCACCGCGTGGGGCGCGATCTGCCGGTTCTTCTCCAGGTAGCGCCTGACCTCCAGCAGCGCCGCGATCCCCTCGCCCACGGCGGAGCCGAGCTGCTTGGTCGACCCCGCCCGGACGTCGCCGGCGCAGAAGATGCCCGGCTGCGAGGTGGCGTAACCGTCGGTGACGACGAAGCCCCACTGATCCAGCTGGACCGTCCCCCGGAGGAAGGCGGTATTGGGGTCCAGCCCGATGAAGACGAAGGCGCCCCGCGGGTGCCAGCGCAGCTCCTCGCCGCTCGCGCGGTCGCGGGCGACCACCTCCTCCAGCTTGGGGCTCCCGCGCAGCTCTCTGATCTCGGTGTTGGTGTGGACCGTGAACTTGGGATCGGCGCGGACCTTGTCCTGGAGGAGCTGGGAGGCCTTGAGCTCAGGGGCGAACTCCACGATCCGGATGCGGTCGGCGAACTGACTGAGGAACATCCCCTCCTCGAGCCCGGAGTTGCCCCCGCCCACCACCAGCAGCTCCTCCGCCCCCTTGTAGAAGGGGCCGTCGCAGGTCGCGCAGAAGTGGACGCCAGCGCCGATCAGCTCGGCCTCTCCGGGCACCCCGAGCCGCCGGTAGGAGGAGCCGGCCGCCACCAGCACCGCCTGAGCGCAGATCCGCTGACCTCCGGAGAGGCGCAGGACGGTGTCCGTCCCGTCCGGCTCCAGCCCGTCGACCGCGACCGCGGCCAGCATCTCCACCCCGTAGCGCCGCGCCTGGGCGACGAACCTCTCCGCCAGCTCGGCGCCCCCGATGCCCTCCGGGAAGCCGGGGTAGTTGTCCACCCGCTCGGTGACACCCGCCTGCCCGCCGAGCGCGCTCCGGTCGACGACCAGGGCGCTGATCCCCTCGCGCGCGGCGTAGATGGCGGCGGCGAGCCCCGCCGGCCCCCCTCCGACGATGGCGAGATCGTAGGAGGCGCGATCCGCCTCCAGCTTGAGCCCGAGCCGCCGGGCCAGGTCCCCGTCCGACGGCTCCAGCAGATGGTCCCCCTCCGGGAAGACGATGGTGGGGATCGTCCGGCCACCCTTCTGCAGCTGCTCGACGAAACGAAGCCCCTCCTGATCCTCGTCGACGTCAACCCAGTTGAATGGGACCCGGTGCTCGGCCAGGAACTTCTTGGACCGCTTGCAGTCGGGGCACCACGGCGCCCCGTAGACGGTGATCTCGGCCATCCTCAACTCCCCATGAACGTGAGATCAGATCCGGTCCTGGAGTAGTCTGCGGCATCGGGGCGCCGCCGGCATCCGGAGGGGATGGGGTGTCCCCGGGGCCCCAGCTCTCCCGTCGGCTCCCGTCCTCCCCGAGCCCGGCCGCAGGCCACCTCGACCTTCCCGGCGGGCTTGATCACTGCAGTCCTCGAAGCCTTCGGTGACTGTTGTCGGCGAGCCCGGTGGGGGTGCGCCTCGCCCCGCACAGGTCGGGCTCAGCTCTCCTGATTGACCCAGACGACTGCGCCCTGACTGCGAATACCACCGGGCTTGCCAGCAGCTGGGGCGCAGCTTCGGCCGGTCCTCTCCGTCCACGGTGCCCTCCCGCCGTCAACCCCCGTCACGGACTCTCGTCAGGCCGTGTCCATCTTTTCACAGCACCCGTGAAATGATCCGGCCGTTCGAATGGCCCGGCCCAGCACCGGACTTGGTGACTGGGATGCGCCGCCCGGGGAAGACAGTCCAGTGAATAATCCGCCCAATCAGCGGCTCGCGTCACCCGGGGGGAGAGGGGCCTGAGGTGGCCGGTGCCTCCACGCCCGGCGTCGTTTCGGGACAGCTCGCTCTGCTGATTCCCGTGGGGAGCGACACGTACGCCGTCGCGCTGGAGACCGTCCGGGAGGTGGTGGTCGATCCGCGTGTGACCCAGCTGCCGACCGCGCCTGCGGTGGTGCGCGGCGTGTTCAACCTGCGCGGGGACATCGTGCCGCTCCTCGACACCGGCCTTCTGCTCGGCCTCCGTCCGGTGATGGAGGAGCCCTACGCAGTGCTGGTGGAGACCCCCCACGGGACGGCCGGGCTGGTCGCCACGGACATGCCCCTCACCGTCCGGCTGAACGAATCGGTGGGCCATTCCGACATCGAGGGGACCACCGAGACCTACCTGGTCGCCGACGCCCGGCTGGCCGTCGCACTCGACATCCCGGTGCTGCTCAGCCCCGCGCGGATCTCACGGTGAGCCCTCAGGAGTCGCTCTCGGAGAACGACTTCCAGCGCCTCTTCGCCATGGAGGCGGAGGGCCGGCTCGACACCCTCGTCGACGAGCTGCTCGAGCTGGAGAAGGGCGGCGCCACCCCCGAGGTGGTCGCCTCGCTCTTCCGCGAGGCCCACACCATCAAGGGCGGTGCCGCGGTCGTCGGGATGCCTCACGTGGCCCGGGTGGCGCACGCTCTCGAGGACCTGCTCGAGGAGGTGCGCCGGGAGCGGCGAGGGGTCGACACCGCCCTGATCGACGCCGTGCTCGCCGGTGTCGACGCCATCCGCACCCTGATCCCTCTTGCGGTCGCCGGCCAAGGGCACGAGGAGGCGGCGTTCGATGCCGAGCAGCGGCTCCGCATCGCCGTCGGGGGACCTCCCGTCGTGGACGGCAAGGCCGCCGAGGAAGCCGTCCCAGGACAGGCCGGCTCGCCAGCGGAGTCGGGAGCGGACCTGGCAGGCCGTGACGTGGCCGCTCCGACGGCAGCGGGCGGTGCCACCCCGCCGCGGCCCGCCACGGCGCCGCCGGACGTGCGGGTCCCGGCCCCATCGCCGGCAGCCCTCCCCCCACCGGCTCCGCCCGCGCCCCCATCGGCCCCTCCCTCGGGGCCCGAACCGGGTCGAGCCCCGGCAGCGGCACGCGAACCCCATGCGGGAGACGGATCGGTGGAGGCGCACGGCGCCGCAGACGGCGCCGCGGGTCACGCCGAGCCGGCCCGGGCGACGGCCACCGAGATGCTCCAGATCCCGGTCCACCGGATCGACGAGCTGGTCCGCCTGATCGGCGAGGCATCGGCCGCCACCCTCCGCCTCGGTAGCGCCCTGCTCGAGCGCCTGGAGCGCGATCCCTCGGGTCTCACCGAGTACCGCGACCTCGTCCGCTCCCTCAACGAGCTGCAGGAGCTGGCCCTCCACGCCCGGATGATCCCGGTCATGTCGCTCGCCCCGCGCCTCCGCCGGGCCGTCCGCGACCTGGCCCGGGAGACCGGCAAGGAGGTGCGTTTCGAGACCCGGGGCGAGGACGCCGAGATCGACCGTGGGGTCCTGGAGCGGCTTGCCGATCCCCTCCTCCATCTGGTCCGCAACGCCGTCGACCATGGCGTCGAGTCCCCGGATGAACGACGCCGGAATGGCAAGCCGGCCGAGGGGACGGTCCGCCTCCACGCCATGCAGCTCGGTTCCGAGGTGGTCATCGCGGTCAGTGACGACGGCCGGGGCATCGACGTCACCCGGGTCCGCGAGACGGCCGGCCGCACCGACCGCAGCGCCATCGAGATGGACGACGAGGCCGCCCTCTACCTCATCTTCCGGTCGGGTCTCACCACCGCCACCAAGGTCACCGGCGTGTCCGGCCGTGGAGTCGGGCTCGACGCCGTTCGCGCCAGTCTCAATGCGGTGCGCGGGCGCATCGAGGTCCGATCCGACCCCGGGATGGGCACGGAGTTCCGGATCGCGGTGCCCATCACGATGGCGACACTCCGCTGCCTGGTCATCAACGCGGGTGGGCAGGCCTTCGCCATCCCGCTCCATTCGGTCCGCGCGGTGCTGCCGCCGCAGGGCTCGGCGATGGTGGGTGGCCGGGCCATGACCATGCTGGACGGCCGTCCGGTGCCGATCAGCAGCCTCGCCGCGGTGCTCGGCACAGGCAACGGCAGCGCGGGTCCGGCGGTGGTCGTGGCCGGCCTGACCCGGAGCCACGCCTTCACGGTCGACGAGCTCATCGATCAGCGCGACGTCGTCGTCAAGGGCCTCGGTGAGCTGCTTCCCCGGATGCCCGCGGTGGCCGGGGCCGGGGTCCAGCCCGATGGCAGCATCCTCCTCGTGCTCGAGGCGGCAGGTCTGATCGAGCGGGCCCGCCGCATGGACAGCGGTGACCGGTCGCACGAGGCCGCCAGCGGGGGGGGGCACGAGGAGATCGTCCCGCAGCGCGCCGCCTCGATCCTCGTGGTCGATGACGCCCTCACCGTCCGCGAGCTGCAGCGCTCCATCTTCGAGAACGCCGGCTATCGCGTTCGGGTGGCCGTCAACGGCGAGGAGGCCCTCACAGAGATCTCCCATGAGCGTCCCGACCTGGTCCTCACCGATGTTCAGATGCCGAGGATGGACGGCTTCGAGCTGACCGAGGCGATCCGCAAGCAGGCCTCGCTCGCCTCGCTGCCGGTGATCATCCTCACCTCCCGCGGCAGCGACGAGGATCGCCGGCGCGGGCTGGAGTGCGGCGCCGACGGCTACATCGTGAAGAGCGGCTTCGACCAGTCGGCGCTGCTCTCCGCGGTCGAGCGGCTGCTGGGGGCGGATCGGTGACGCAGGCATTCGAAGGTCGCGGGTTGAGGCGTGCCGCCCTGAGTCGCGCGCTGCGGCGTGCCGCCGTCGACCGGGCACGGGAGGAGGCCGCCACCCAGCGCGCGCTGCGCAGGGCCTCCGTACACGCCGCCGCCGGCGGCGTCCTGGAAGCCGATTCGCCGCCGAGGTGCGCTCGGTGCCGGTGAAGGACATCCTCCGGGTGCTGATCATCACCGGGCAGACGGGACCCTGGGCCACGCAGCTCGCGCGCGCCGTCGAGGCCGATCGCGACGCGAGCGTGGTGGGCCTGGTCTCCCACGGCCAGGCCGTCGAGCACGTCGGCCGGGATCGCCCCGACATCGTGGGCCTCGACATGTCCGGGCTCTCCAGCCGCAGCCAGGCCGCCGGCCTTGTCCGGGAGATCCTCGCCCTGGCCCCCGTGCCCATCCTTGTCATGGTCCCGTCCGACCAGCGCCGGGACACGTCCATGGCGGCGGTCGTCGCCGGCGCCGTGGATGTGATGACCTACCCCGCGAAGTGGGACGTCGCGGTCGAGGCCGAGCTGCGCAAGCGCCTCCATGCTCTCGGACACCTCTCGCAGCGCCGCCGCGATCGGCTCCGGCGTCCGGTGATCCGGGAGCTCCGCCCCGCCGTCGCCGGGGGGCGCCCGCACAGGGTCGACGGCGTGGTCGGCCTGGCGGCCTCCACCGGCGGCCCTCCCGCCCTGGCCCGGGTTCTCTCCGGCCTGGCTGGGCTCAACCGTCCCGTCGTCGTCGTCCAGCATCTGCAGTCGGGCTTCGTGGACGGGTTCCTCGGCTGGATGCGCCGGGAGTCCGCGCTTCCGGTCGATCTTGCCGTCGACGGCGCCCAGCTCCGGCCCGGGGTGGTCCTGGTGGCACCGCCGGGGCTCCACGCCATCGTGCGGCGCGGTCACCGGCTGTCGCTGCTCGACGAGCCCGTGACCCTCCACCGCCCGTCCGCCGACGTGCTCTTCCACAGCATGGCCGACTGCGGTGGCGAGGGCGGGATCGGGGTGATCCTCACGGGGATGGGGGATGACGGGGCGTCCGGCCTGCTCGCGCTGCGGCGGATCGGGGGCACCACCATCGCGCAGGATGAAGAGTCCTCGGCCGTCTACGGCATGCCCAAGGCGGCCCACGACAACGGCGGTGCCGCCCAGGTGCTGCCCCTCTCCGACATCGCCACCGCGGTGCTCCGCGCCGCCGACGCACCGGTGCCGGCATGACCAACGAGATCCTGCTCGACACCGCCAGCCAGGTCGTGCAACGGAGCGTTGGCCTGCGTCTCGGCCCCGCCCAGCGGCACAGGCTCGACTACTGGCTCCACCACACCGCGGAGCAGCGGGGCGTGCCGGACCAGACGATCGTGGAGGAGATCGCCGCCGAAGGGCCGGCGCTCCAGGCCTGCCTCGACGAGCTCACCGTCCAGGAGACCTCCTTCTTCCGCGATCCCGCCCAGGTTGCCGCCTTCCGCCGCGACGTCGTGCCCACCCTGCACTCCCCGCTCACCGTCTGGAGCGCCGGCTGTGCCTGGGGTCACGAGCCCTACACCATCGCCATGGTGCTGGCCGAGAGCGGCATCGCCGAGTGGCGGGTGGTCGCCTCCGACATCTCCTCCCGCGCCCTGCGCCAGGCCGCCACCGGGCGCTACGAGGAGCGGCAGCTCACCGGGCTTGGCGAGGCGGAGCGCAGCCGGTACCTCCGCAAGGCGGGGGACCGCTGGGAGATCGTCCCCGAGCTGCGGTCGAAGGTGACGGTCTTCCGGCACAACCTGATCCGCGACCCGGCTCCGGCGCAGGCCGCCGGCGCGGAGGTGGTCTTCTGCCGCAACGTCCTCATCTACTTCGACCGCAGTGACGTGCTGGGCGCCCTGGAACTGATTGCCACCACCATGGACCGGCGCGGCTGGGTCTTCCTCGGTTTCTCGGAATCCCTCTGGCAGGTGACCGACCGCTTCCACCTGGTCCGGGTCGGCACCGCCTTCGCGTACCGGCAGGCCGGCCCGGCGACGGAAGCCCCCGCGGCCGGGGCGCTTTCCCTCCCCGATCATTCGAGCATCTCATCCGGAACCCGCGGGTGGACCGAGGCCCTCGTCCGGCCGCCGGCGATCCTCGACGCCGGGCGGGACAGCCGCGCCCGCGCCGCGATCTACGCCGACGCCCGGGCAGGCGGCCGGCCCCCGGTTCCCGCGGGTGCCAAGCTGAGCTCCGCCCGCGCTCCCTCCACGCCCTCCAGCGCGCCCGTGGCGACCCCGCCGCCACCCCTGGCGGCCGCGACCGATCAGGGCGGCGGCGACCCTTCGATCGCGGCCCTCCTCGCCGAGGGCGAAGCCGGTCTGCAGTCCGGCGACGCGGCCGCCGCCGTGGCCGCCCTCCGGAAGGTTGCCTACCTGGATCCCGATCACGCCATCGCCCACTTCCAGCTCGGCCTGGCCTTCGAGCTCCTGGGCGAATCGAGGCAGGCCCGCCGGGCCTTCAGCGTCGCCCGGGCCGCTCTCGCCCGCAGCTCCGCGGCTGCCGAGGTCGCCCTCGAGGGCTACCAGATCAGCGAGCTGGTTCGCATGATCGACCACCGGCTGACGAGGACACCCGCGCCATGAGAACACTGGTCCACTTCGGGACGGCGGACAGCGAGTGGGCGGTCCCCATCGAACGAGTCCAGGAGGTGCGGCTGCCCTATGGGATCACCCCCCTGCCGGTTCCCAAGGCCGGGATCGCCGGTCTCCTCCGGCACGGGGACGAGATCCTCACGGTGCTCTCCGTGCTCGGCGGTGCCGCTGGGTACGTGCTCGTCCTGGATGGTGGCGGTGAGCGCTTCGGGCTGATCGTCGAGACTGCCCTTGGCATCCTCCGGGTGGAGGCGAGCGCGATCACCGCCCCGCCCGCCGGTCAGGAGAACCCCGTCGTCTGCGGGGTGATCCGGGCCGAGGAGCAGCGGATGGTCCTGCTCCTCGACACGGACGAGCTCGCCAAGGAGCTCCAGTGAACGGCACGATCCTGGTCGCCGACGACTCGATGGTGGTGCGGGCCGTGCTCCGTCGCCAGCTCGAAACCGACGGCCACACCGTCATCGAGGCGGTCAACGGAGAGGACGCCATCGATGCCTGCCGCGAGCACCACCCGGACGTCATCCTCCTCGACGTGGAGATGCCGGTGCTCGACGGGCACGCCACCCTGGCGCGGCTCAAGGCGGATCCTCAGCTCAAGGACATCCCGGTCGTCTTCCTCACCGGTCGGGTCGACACCGCCGACGTGGTCAACGGATTGCGGCTCGGAGCCCACGACTACCTGCGCAAGCCCTTCGAGGCCAACGAGCTGATGGCGCGGGTGAGCGCCGCACTCCGGACCAAGTGGCTGCAGGACGAGCTGCGCACCCGCAATGCCGAGCTGGATCGGGTGTCGCGCATCGACATGCTGACCAACATCTACAACCGTCGCCATCTCGACGAGCACCTGCGCTCGGTGATCAGCGCGGCCCGCCGCCATGACCGCACCGTCGGGGTGCTGATCGTCGACATCGACCATTTCAAGGAGGTCAACGACGAGCACGGGCACCTCGCCGGCGACGCTGTGCTCCGGGAGGTCGCCGGGCGCCTGCAGCAGGCCATGCGCACCGAGGACGCCCTGGGTCGCTGGGGCGGTGAGGAGTTCCTGGCGGTGCTCACCGAGACCCTGCCGGAGGGGGTTCGGGTGATGGCCGAACGGCTGCGCCAGGTGATCGCGGCGGCGCCCTTCACCCTCGACGACGGCAGCCGGATCCGGGTCACCGTCAGCGTCGGCCACACCAATGGGACCGAGGACGCCGAGGTCCTGGTCCACCGCGCCGACGACGCCCTCTACGTCGCCAAGGCCGAGGGGCGCAACCGGGTCGCGGCGGCCTGAGGACCGCCCGCCCTCAGACCCGGTTCGCGGTGGCCCGCCGGTACATTCGCTCGTGGGCGTCGAGGGTCGCCTCCAGGTCGAGGTCACGCTCGGCGTGGCCGCGGCAGGATTGGCGGCTCAATTCATCCGCTCTTCCCACGCCCACCGCCGCTCCGGCGACGTCGCCCGATGCGACCAGGATCCCCGTCACCCCCTCGGCGACGACCTCCGGGAGGCCGCCCCGGCGGAAGCCCACCACCGGGGTCCCGCAGGCATTGGCCTCCGCCGCCACCAGGCCGAAGGGCTCGTCCCATTGGGCCGGGCAGAGCACGGCGGCGGAATCCGCCATCGCCATCCACAGGGTCCTTCTCTCCAGGGCGGGCAGGATCTCCACGGCGGAGCCCTCGACGAGTGCATGGACCCGGGCGGCGTACTCGGGATCGTACGCGGGACCGCAGACGAGAAGGCGCCTTCGAGCCGCCCTGGCGATGGCCACCGCCTCGAGCGCGCCCTTCTCGGGCGAGAATCGGCCGGCGAAGAGCAGGCGAGTGGAGGCGCGGGTCGCACGCCAGGGGATCGTCGCGGTCGGGATCCCGGGACGCAGCACGCCGTCGATGCTGGCGAGCCGGCGCCAGGAACCGGCCTGGGCTGCGGAGACGGCGGCGACCAGCGGGGGGTGGGCGCTGCGCCGAGCTGCGGCCAGGGCGGCGCCGATCCGAGGGTCGACCGGCATGTGCAGGGAGTGGAGCACCGGGGTGGCGAGGCTCGCGGCGTGGCGGATCGCCGGGACGTCGAAGGCGTGGTTGTGGACCACGTCGAAGTCGAAGGATCCGACCAGAGCCAGGGTGGCGGCGAAGGCCGCATCGGAGGGAGCGTCGTCGGTGGGCTCGCGGCCGGGGCGGAAGAGGGTCCCGTCGAGCAGCGCGGCGTCGACGCCGGTGTCCATCACTCGGACCCCCTCCACCCGGGAGCCGCGGGCGGCGAAGACGGTGACCTCGTGTCCGCGCCCGGCGAGCCCCCGGGCCAGGTCGACGAGGAAGGTCTGCACACCGCCCAGCTGTGGCTCGCGGAGCGGGGCGATGAGCGGGGCGACGAGGGCGATGCGCATGCTATCGGGCGTCATTGAACCGCCATCACGGGTTCCCATGGACCGGCATCACGCATTCGAAAGGTCGACTGGGGTGGAATGGGCTCGCTACCGATCTCCGACCTCCCCCCCGGGTGGTGCCGGCCGCAAATCGCGACCGGCGCCACCCCCAAGGTCCGGGGAAGGGGTCCAGTTCAGAGGAATGGTGAAGAGATTGCCGGCGACGTGGAGGTCCACGGCGGAACGCAGGCCGGCCTCTGGCCGCGCCCGCTCACGCGTCGCCACGGTCGCCGCCCTCGGCGGCCTGGGACTTCTGATCGCGGCCTGCGGCACGATGGCCGGCGCGGCGCCGGGCGGGTACCGCGGAGTCCGGGACGGCAACCTCACCGACGGGAGCGTGGTCAGCCTCAGCGGGTCGACCCTCGTGCTCAGCACCTCGAACGGTGACGTGACCGTCGACCTCGGAAGCTCGACAACCATCAGCGAGACCGGCACCGGCAGCGTCTCCGACATCACGGTCGGTAGCTGCATCACCGCCACCGGCAGCGAGGCCTCGGGTGAGATCACCGCCAACCGGTTGACGGTCTCACCGGAGGTCAAGGGCGCCTGCCCGGCGACCCCACCCGGCGGGGATGCCGGAGGCTTCCCGGGCGGCCGTCCCAACTTCAGCTTCGCTCCGCGACCCTCCGGCGGGTACACGTCCGACTTCGGCAGCGTTCGGGGGGTTGTCACCGCCGTGAATGCCGGCACCGTGACCGTCCAGCCCAGCAGCGGCTCCAGCCAGGACATCACGGTTCCCAGCACCGCCACGGTTGCCACGACGACCCCCGGCTCGACCTCTGACCTGGTCTCCGGGACCTGCGTCGCCGCCATCGGTCCCACGAGCTCCTCGGGCACGGTGACCGCCAGCTCCCTGCTCGTCGAGCCCGCCGGCCCGTCCGGGTGCTTCACGGGGGGGAGCGGGTTTGGCGGCTTTGGCGGTGGCGGTTTCGGCGGGTTCGGCGGGTTCGGCGGCTCCGGAGGCGGTGGGGGCGGGACCACCACCACGTCCACCACCAGCTCGTAGCGGCGAAACGCTGTGAGAGGCTGCGCTCGGTGCCCGGCTGCGGGAGACTGATGCCATGCGAATCCTGGTCGCCGAGGACGACCCCGGACTCCGTTCCGTCCTGATCCAGGGCCTGGAGGACAGCGGCTACCAGGTCGACGCCGTCGGCCGGGGCGACGACGCCATCGACCAGCTCAAGTTCTACGAGTACGACGTCGCCGTCATCGACTGGCGGATGCCGGGCGGCGCCGGCATCGACGTGGTCCGCTGGGCACGTCGCAACGAGCGGCCGACGGCGATCCTGATGCTCACCGCCCGGGACACACCGCCGGATCGGGTGGAGGGTCTCGACGCCGGCGCCGACGACTACCTGGTCAAGCCCTTCGACTTCTCCGAGCTGCTGGCTCGGATCCGCGCCCTTCAGCGCCGGCCCCGCGGGGTGGACGCGCCGGTGATCACCCGGGGTGGCCTGGCCCTCGACCCGCTCCGCCGCGAGGTGACCGCGGGTGGGCACCCGGTCAACCTGACGACAACCGAGTACAACATCCTCGAGCTGCTGATGCGGCGCTCCCCCGCGGTCGTCGACCGCAAGGCGATCGCCGAGCACGGCTGGCGAGACGAGACGGACGCCCTCGGCTCCAACGCCATCGACGTCCAGCTCAGCCGGCTCCGGGCCAAGCTCCCGACCGCCGGCATCCGGATCGTGACGGTGCGGGGCGCGGGGTACCGGCTCGAGGAGGCGGGGTGAGCTCCGGACCCCTCGCGCGGGTCGGCCGCGCCCTCGATCGGCTCTCCGGCGGGACCGCTTCCGGAACCGGCGACTCGGGAACGGATGCGCTGCGCCGGGTGCGGGTGGCGGCCACCCGGGTGGCCCTGACAAGCACCGCCATCGTCGCCGCCGTCTACCTGGTGACCGCCGTGGTGGTGCTCCTCATCGTCAGCGCACGGGAGGGCTCGCAGGTCGACGCCCAGCTGAGCCAGGCCCTCGCCACCTCCACCGCCGGCGGAACCCCGCAGGTCGGCGCGGCATCGAGCTCTCCGCTCTGGTACTGGTTCGTCGCCGCCGACGGGACCGAGATCGTCTGTGACCCCCAGGCTCAGCTCCAGGCATGCACGGTCCCGACCTCCACCGGCAACGAGCTGCCGGCGTCCGCCCAGTCCGTCGGGACCGCTCCCGAGACCGTCCCCATCGGAGGCGACGACTTCCGGGTGATCGGCACCGACCTCAACCCTCAGCTGCATTTCGAGGCCCAGATCGCTGTCGACCCCGTCACCGAGCTGCCCATCTACGAGCCGTTCACGCTCGTGCGCATGGTCATCGGCCAGTCGCTGAGCGGGGTCGGCTCCGCGGAGGGCAACCTGATCCTGGCCGAGGCCGTCGTCGGACCGGTCCTCCTGCTCGTCGTCTTCCTCGGAGCGCTCACCATCGGCCGCCGGGTGGCCGCTCCCATCGAGCAGGCTCGGGTCCGTCAGATGGAGTTCACCGCCGACGCCTCCCACGAGCTGCGCACCCCGCTCTCGGTGATCGAGGCCCAGACCTCTCTCGCCCTCGCCCAACCGCGCGAGGTCGCCTGGTACCAAGCCGCCTTCCAGCGGGTGCAGGGGGAGAGCGGCCGCATGCGCCGCCTGGTCGAGGACCTCCTCTGGCTGGCTCGCTTCGACACCACCCGGGACCGCACCCAAGCGGAGCACGTGGATCTTGCCGTCCTCGCCCACATGGCGGCGGACCGGTTCACGGCCGTCGCCGAGGCCAGCCGCGTCCGGCTGACGGTCCGGACGGCGCCGGTGCCGCTCGCGGTCCACGCCCCGCCCGACTGGCTGGATCGCCTCCTGGGCGTCCTCCTGGACAACGCCTGCAAGTACGTGCCGGAGGGCGGCAGCATCGACGTCGCCGTGTGGCCGGACGGCAACCGGATCCGCCTTGCGGTCGACGACTCCGGTCCTGGCATCCCCCTCGAGGAACGCGAACACATCTTCGACCGCTTCCGCCGTGCCACCGACCGGCCCGGCGGAGCCGGCCTCGGGCTCGCCATCGCCAACTCGGTGGTCTCCGCCACCGGAGGCCGCTGGCAGATCGGGGACTCGCCGGCCGGCGGCGCGAGCATGGGGGTGAGCTGGCCTCGATCCCTGAGTGGCGGCCGCGAGTCGGAAGCGGTCCCCGAGCCCTGACCGCAGCTCAGGCCGCGCCGCGCCGAGCGGGACTCCGACGGCTCGGGTCGGGGGACGTGGCAGACTGTGGGCCGTCAGATGACCACATCAGACACTGAGCCGTCGCCGTCGGGGGTCGCGCGCCTCTGGCTCACCGAGATCACCCACAGCCGGATCGTGGACCGCGCTGGGGAGACCCTCGGGCGAGTCGAGGACGTGATCGTCCGTCTCGGCGCGGGTGGCTACCCGCCCGTGACCGGGCTGATCGGGAAACTGGCGGGGCGGCACCTCTTCGTCCCGCAGGAGCGGGTCGGCGAGGTGACGCAGGGGCGAGTGCAGCTCACCGGTGAGACCCTCAGCCTGCTCCGCTTCGAGCGCCGCCAGGGCGAGGTGCTGCTGCGCAACGACGTGCTCGGGCGGCGGGTGATCAGCGTGGAGACGGGGCGGCTGATCACCGCCGGGGACATCCAGCTCACCGCCGGGCGTGGCGGGTGGAAGGTGGCGGGGGTCGACTCCGGCGGCCGGAGCCCGCTGCGGGGCTTGCTCCCCCCGGCCTTCAACGCCCCGCGCCACGACGCCCGCGACTTCGTCGATTGGGCTCACGTCGAGCCCTTTGTGGGTCACGTCCCCAGCTCTCGGCTGCTCATGCCCATCCGCCGGCTGCGCCGGCTCCACCCCGCCGAGATCGCCGATATCGTCGAGAGCGCTTCGCACGAGGAGGGGGAGGAGATCATCACCGCCGTCCATGCCGATCCGGAGCTGGAGGCGGACGTCTTCGAGGAGCTCAACACCGAGCACCAGGTCGAGTTCCTCCACTCGCGCTCTGACGCCGAGGCGGCCATGGTGCTGGCCGGCATGGGCACGGACGACGCCGCCGACCTGATCACCGAGCTGGACCAGGCGCGTCGCGCCGCCATCCTCGCGCTCCTCCCCCCCGCCAAACAGGCCAAGGTTCGGGCCCTGCTCAGCTACAGCCCGGAGAGCGCAGGCGGGCTGATGAGCCCGGACTTCGTGGCCGTGGCCGAGGCGGCGACCGTGACCGAGGCGCTCGCAGCCGTGAAGAGCGCCGGTCTCTCGCCCCAGGTGCTCGCCGACGTCTTCGTCACCGACGCCTCGGGTCGCCTGGTCGGCGCCGTCCCGTTGGTGAGCCTGATCCAGGCCCGGGGCAACGGCGGGGTCGCCAAACTGGTGCAGCGGGGCGACACCGCGCTCGAGTCGGGCGACGACCTCCCTGAGGTGGCGCGGCTGATGACCGACTTCAACCTGAGCGTGGCCCCGGTCGTGGACGACGGCCGCCGCATCATCGGGGTCATCTCCGTGGATGACGTGCTGGAGGCGATGCTCCCCGACTCCTGGCGCCGCCGCTCCGAGGCCGACCACGGCTGATGCGGAAGATTAACGGGCGCTGATCCCGCCTGGCCCGGGTCGGGAGGCTCGCAGCCCCCTGATAGACTGGCGCCCGCAGTCAACAGCCAGAGGTGCCCATGGAAGACGGCGATAGTAGGCGGTCCGGGGCTCCAGCGACGTCATCTGCGACGTCGTGGTGCGCCGGCGCAATGAGGCACGTTAGCCCAGGGGTCTGACATCGTCGTGACCTCCTGAGCGGCGGGCCCGCTCAGTTGTGCTGTCCCATCGGGCAGCGGGAGGTCCGGCTTGGTCGACGAGAGGCACCGCAGCGCGGGGAAGGCGCGAAGCAGCGCGGTCCTCGACGACGCTCACCTCGGCGACATCAAGGGTGCCTTCGGCACCCTCCACGAGCAGGAGCACGGCACCCGGCGGACCTGGCGGCGCAGGCTGCTCGCGCTGGCCGTGATCATGGGCCCGGGGCTCATCGTCATGGTCGGCGACAACGACGCCGGCGGCGTCGCGACATATGCCCAGGCCGGGCAGAACTACGGCACCAGCCTGCTCTGGGTGCTGGTCCTGTTGATCCCGGTGCTCATCGTCAACCAGGAGATGGTGGTCCGCCTCGGCGCCGTCACCGGGGTCGGCCACGGGCGGCTCATCTTCGAGCGCTTCGGGAAGTTCTGGGGGTGGTTCTCGGTCGGCGACCTCTTCCTCCTCAACTTCCTCACCATCACCACGGAGTTCATCGGCATCGGCCTCGGCGCCGCCTACTTCGGGGTGAGCCCGTACATCGCCGTCCCCATCGGCGCCCTCTTCCTGATCGGCATCACCGTGACCGGCAAGTTCTCGACCTGGGAACGGATGATGTTCGTCATCCTGGGGGGCAACGCGCTCGTCATCCCCCTGTTGGTGCTCGCCCATCCCACCCTCGGTCCGGTCCTCCAGGGTTTCCTGATCCCGGGCATCCAGGGTGGGCTGAGCTCCAATGGCGCCCTGCTCATCGTCGCCATCGTGGGCACGACGGTGGCACCGTGGCAGCTCTTCTTCCAGCAGTCGAACGTCGTCGACAAGCGCATCACCCCGCGCTGGATCGCGTATGAGCGCACCGACACCGTGGTGGGCGCCTTCGTCGTGGTCATCGGCGCCGCGGCCATCATGATCACGACCGCGGTGGCCTTCCGCGGAACCCCGCTGGCCGGCCACTTTGGCGACGCGCAGACGGTCGCAGAGGGGCTGGCCAAACACGTCAGCTCCGCGCTCGGAGCCATCTTCGCGGTGCTGCTCATCGATGCCTCCGTGATCGGCGCGAGCGCCGTCACGCTGGCGACGTCCTACGCGTTTGGCGACGTCTTCGGCATCCGCCATTCGCTGCATCGCTCCTGGCGGGAGGCCAAGCCCTTCTACGCCGTCTTCACCGCCGTCGTCGTGGTGGCGGCGAGCATCGTGCTCATCCCCCACGCCCCGCTCGGGCTGATCACGACCGCCGTGCAGGCCCTCGCCGGGACGCTGCTGCCGAGCGCGAGCCTCTTCCTGCTCCTGCTCTGCAACGATCCCGCCGTGCTCGGCCCGTGGGTCAACAAGCCTTGGCTCAACGTGCTCGCCACCATCATCCTTGCCATCCTGGTGGTGCTCTCCCTGATCCTCGTCTTCTCCACCATCTTCTCGGGCGTGAGCGTCAGCCTGCTGCTGATCATCCTCGGCAGCATCCTCGTGGTCGGGCTGATCGGGATCGGCTTCTTCACGCGCGGCAGCCTGGCCCCCACCGTGAGCGCGCGAGACAAGGAGGACCGCTTCACCTGGCGGATGCCGCCGATCGCCCTCCTCACCCGCCCGGTGCCGTCGCGCGGCCGCAGGATCGGGATGACAGCGATGGGTGCGTACATCCTGGTGGCCGTGCTCCTGCTCTTGGTCAAGGCGATCGAGCTGGGTTTCGGTCACTGACCTCACCGGGCGGGGCGCTCCCGCTGCCCCCCGCCACTTGATGTGACAATGGGGCGCATGGCGACCGACACCGCTCCAGAGGGGTCGCGGCCACGCCTCGATCCGGCCGACCTCTACGCCGTCGATCAGCTTCTCGGCGACGAGGAGAGGCTCATCCAGCTGACGGTGCGCGACTTCGTCCGTGAGCGCTTCCTGCCCCGGGTGGCTGAGCACTACGCGGCCGGGACCTTTCCCCGTGAGCTGATCCCCGGGCTGGCCGCGCTCGGACTGCTCGGGATGCACCTCGAGGGCCACGGCTGCGCCGGCGCCTCGGCGGTCGCGTACGGGGTGGCCTGCGAGGAGCTGGAGGCCGGCGACAGCGGGCTGCGCTCCTTCGTCTCGGTGCAGGGGTCGCTGGCCATGTTCCCCATCCACCACTTCGGGAGCGAGGAGCAGCGCGATCGGTGGCTCCCCGAGATGGCGGCCGGGAGAGCGATCGGCTGCTTCGGGCTGACCGAGCCCGACGCCGGCAGCGACCCGGCGGCGATGCGCACCCACGCCCGGCGCGCGGGAGGCGATTGGGTCCTCTCCGGGACCAAGATGTGGATCACCAACGGCTCGCTCGCCGATATCGCCGTGGTCTGGGCCCAGACCGACGAGGGCATCCGTGGCTTCCTGGTCGAGCGGGGCACGCCCGGCTTCTCGGCCCGCGACATCGAGGGCAAGCTCTCCCTCCGCGCCTCGGTCACCTCCGAGCTGATCCTCGACGAGGTGCGGGTGCCGGAGGCCTCACTGCTGCCGGGAGCGCGCGGGCTGGGCGGTCCCCTCGCCTGCCTCGACGAGGCCCGCTATGGCATCGCGTGGGGCGTGCTCGGCGCGGCCCGCGCGTGCTTCGAGGCGGCGGTCGAGTACGCCCGCAGCCGCGAGGCCTTCGGCCACCCGATCGCGCACTTTCAGCTCACCCAGGCCAAGCTCGCCGAGATGGCGACCCGGCTGGTCCAGGGACGGCTGGTGGCCCACCGGCTCGGCACCCTGAAGGACGCCGGCCGGGCGCGCACCGTCCAGGTGTCGCTCGCCAAGCGGGCAAACACGCGCACCGCCGTGGAGATCGCCCGCGCCGCGCGGACCATCCTGGGTGCCAACGGGCTCACCCTCGACTACCCGGTCGCCCGTCACATGGCAAACCTGGAAGCTGTGCTCACCTATGAGGGGACCGAGGAGGTGCACACCCTGATCCTCGGCAAGGCGATCACCGGCGAGGATGCGTTCGGGTAGCCGGCGCACTCGCGAGGGCGGGGTGCCGATGGGGCGCATCGTCTCGGGGGACTGCCTCTCGTTCGAGAGTTGGCTGCCGGTGGGGCGCATCGTCTCGGGGGACCGCGGTCCGACGCCTTTGGCGTCGGCTGCTCGTGCTCGGCGCGATTGCCTCTCGCGCCTGCGCAAGCCCCACGCGACGACGCGTCCCACCGGCAGCCTGCACCGTGACCAGCCGCCGAGCGGGCTGTGACGATCCCACCCCGGGCGGCCACAGCCGATCGTCGACCTCAACAATCTCGGGCTGAGAAACCATGAGCTTCTGGTTGTCGGATCTGGAAGGCCTTGGCCTCCAAGCCATCCTGTTAGGACTGGTCGGATACACCGCATTCCGAGTGGGGTGTGCCCTGCTGCCGGACTCGGCCGATCTCCTGGAACGGATCGGGTTCGTTGGCCTTGTCGGGGTCATGGGATGGCTCGCCCTGCTCCAGGTCCTCGGCCTGCTCGGCGTCCTCTGGCTCCCCGTCGTGATCGCCTGCCTGGCTGTGAGCGCCGGGGTGAGCCGGCTCCTGCTCTCACCTCCCCGCAAGCTGCGATGGTCAGGATCACCGGTGCCCTGGGGAATGGTGGCTGTCGCCGTTCCGGTTGCTGCGCTCGCAGTTGTCGAGACGCTATGGAGTCCGCCCTCCATCACCTTCAGCTTTGACACCCTCCACTACCACGTCGTCAACGCCGCCCAGTACCTCGACAGCGGCTCCATCAGGAGCCTGCCCTTCGCCCAGCCCGGCGACAACACCGGGGCAGCACCGGGCAACGGCAGCTTGCTGTTGCTCGCCGTCCTGCTCCCGTTTCACACTGCGGCTCTCGTCGATCTGCCCAATCTCCTCTGTGCAGGTCTCCTGGTTGCCGTCACCGCGCTGCTCATGCGCGAGCTGGGACGGGGCGCCTGGACGGGGGTGGCCGCTGGACTCGTCGTCGTGACGACGGTCTGCTTCTTCCAGACCCAGATGCAATCGGCCTATGACGACTCGCTCGCCCTTCTGGGTCTGATGTCCGCGCTCGCGTTTGGCCTTCGCTCGGCCCGGACCGGGGAGCGCGCGGCGCTGCTCCTGGCAGGAGTGAGCCTTGGCCTCGCGATCGGAACCAAGGACGCCTACATCCTCCCGGGCGCGGTGGTGGCGGCGGTCCTGCTCTGGGCCAATCGCGCTTCGTGGAGCCCCGGTTGGATTGTCGCCTTCCTGGCCGCGATCCTGAGTCTCTCGCTCTGCTGGTATGTGCGCGACTGGACCGTGACCGGTGATCCACTCTTCCCGCAGACGGTGCGGATCGGCCCCGCGGTGCTGTTCACGGGTCTCGATGGCACGGCGGCGGCGTTCTCAAACGTCGACCCTTCGCTGGCCGGGGTGTTTCTGGGCGGCGCTGGCGCAACGGTGACAGAGTGGCTCGAATACGTCTTGATGAACTTCGGGATGGGTTTAGCAGCAGTCGCCATCAGCCCAGTGCTCGCGCTTTGGCATCGGGGCAGGGCGCGCCTTGTCGCGACCGTCGCCGTCGGTTGCTCAGTCGCCTATGGGGTAACTCCGTTCACGGGGTCGGCCGCACCCTCCCAGCTCAACGCGGGGACACGCTTCCTCATCCCGGCGGTGGCATTCGGTGCCGTGGCCCTGAGCGCGGTGTTGACGGGGCTCTGGTTCAGGGTGTGGAGGGCAGTGGCGCTGGGCGTCGACGCCGCTCTCCTCGTCGACGTGGGCGTCGTTACCGGGTTCATGAGCCCTGCCCTCCTGGTGGATGCCGCGATCGTGGCGGGATGTGTCCTCGCTGCCCTCTACTGGCGGCGGCCATTGCGCAGGTTCGCTCGGCACCGAGCCGTCCGTGGCGGGGCGGTGGTCGCTCTCTTGGCTGTGACCATTCTTGTCGCCGCACGGCTCCAACCGTCCGCCGGCCCGACACTGGTCGAGACGGCTCGGGACGCCGCTCGCGATTCGGGTTCGCCCGTGGTGGTGATGGATGTCGGTGATGTCACGGCGCTGCTCGGTCCCCGGCTGGACGTCCCTGTCGTCGCCGCCGGCCAGGGACCCGTGGGCGCAGAGCGCCCCATCCGCAGCGCCGCGCAGCTCACGAGCCGCATTGAAGCGCTTCACCCGGCCGCAGTGGTGGTCGGGCACGAGGGTCTGTTCGACGTCGTGCCGGCCGGCTGGGCTCCCCCCTCGACGTGGCGCCGGCTGGGGACCGAGGACGGTTCGGTCGTTTACGAACCCTGAACACGGCGCTCGATCTCAGCCGGCGCCGAGTACCGAGCGCGTATCGTCTGAGTCATGCAGCAACGCACTCTCGGCCGCACTGGGATCCAGGTCAGCCCGCTCTGCCTCGGCGCCATGATGTTCGGCGCCTGGGGTAACAAGGATCACGAGGACTCGATCCGCATCATCCATCGCGCCCTTGACGCGGGGATCAACTTCGTGGACACCGCCGACGTCTACTCCCAGGGGGAGTCCGAGCAGATCGTCGGCAAGGCCCTCGCCGGGGGACGGCGGGACCATGTGGTGCTGGCCACCAAGGTGCACGCCCAGATGGGCGACGACCCCAACGCCCAGGGCAACTCGCGGCGCTGGATCATCCGCGAGTGCGAGGCGAGCCTGCGCCGGCTGCAGACCGACTGGATCGACCTGTACCAGATCCACCGGCCGGATCCGAGCTGCGACATCGACGAGACCCTGGGGGCACTCACCGACCTGCAGCGTGCCGGCAAGATCCGCGCCTTCGGCAGCTCGACCTTCCCCCCGTCGCAGATCGTCGAGGCCCAGTGGGTCGCCGAGCGCCGGGGCCGGGAGCGCTTCGTCTGCGAGCAGCCGCCGTACTCGCTTCTCGTCCGCGGCGTCGAGGCAGAGGTGCTGCCCGTCTGCCAGAAGTACGGCATGGGGGTCATCCCCTGGAGCCCGCTCGCGGGTGGGTTCCTTTCCGGCGCCTACCACCGCGACCAGGCGCCGACCAGTCTCCGGGCCAGCCGGATGCCAGACCGCTACGACCTGACACTTCCCGTCAACCAACGCAAGATGGTTGCCGTCGATGCGCTGGCCAAGGTTGCCGGCGAGGCGGGCATCAGCCTCATCCACCTCGCCCTCGCCTTTGTCATCAGCCACCCGGCGGTGACCGCGGCGATCATCGGGCCCCGCACCATGGAGCACCTGGAGAGCCAGATCGGCGCCGCCGAGGTGACTCTCGACGAGGCCACCCTGGATCGCATCGACGAGATCGTGCCTCCGGGGACCAACCTCAACCCCGCCGACGCCGGCTGGGCCCCGCCCGAGATCACCGACAGACGGCTGCGCCGCCGCTGAGGCGTCCGACTCCGACGGGTTACCTTCCTCCACCCACACTCCAACCCCTCACCACCTGAGTGACACGGCGCCGGAGCGGCGCACCGGCGGTACCCTTGCGAAATGCGACCTCTCCGGTACTCCATCAACGTCACCTTGGACGGGTGCTGCGATCATCGTGCCATCCCCGCGGACGAGGAGCTGCATCGTCACGCGGTGGAGAGCCTCGAGCGGGCCGACGGCCTGCTCTTTGGCCGGGTGACCTACGAGATGATGGAATCGGCGTGGCGGCTGCCGGCGCCGACGGGATCGAGGCCTGACTGGATGGAAGGCTTCGCCCGCACGATCGACGCGGCCAGGAAGTACGTCGTGTCGAGCACCCTGGAGCAGGTCGATTGGAACGCGGAACTGGTGCGAGGGGATCTGGGCAAGGCGGTTCAGCAACTCAAGCGAGGGCAGGCAGGGGACTGTTGGTGGGAGGCGTGATGCTCCCGCTGGCATTGACCGAGCTGGGATTGATCGATGAGTACGAG
>Ga0181529_10001522_pt1 | contig 29507 bp, 21 predicted proteins | sample PEATcosm2014_Bin_36_FD_119763 | JGI IMG/M metagenome (GOLD analysis project Ga0181529, IMG submission 119763) | Peatland microbial communities from MTU Mesocosm Facility, Houghton, MI, USA - PEATcosm2014_Bin10_30_metaG | ecosystem: Environmental > Terrestrial > Soil > Wetlands > Peat | place... | reverse complement strand
AGGAACAGGCAACAACGGGGGCGGCAGGAACAGGCAACAACGGGGGCGGCAGGAACAAGCAACAACCGGGGCGCGGCAAGAACAAGCAACGACGCGGGCGCGGCAAGAACAAGCAACGACGCGGGCGCGGCAAGAACAAGTAACAACCGGGGCGCGGCAAGAACAAGCAACGACGCGGGGGCGGCAGGAACAGGCAACAACGGGGGCGGCAGGAACAGGCAACAACGGGGGCACACAACAATCAGTGGCGGACACGCGGAGGAACAAGTGTGCGATCAGCGGGGGATGTCGATGGGGGGAGCGGTTTCGCCGGGTTTGGGTTCTTTTACGGGGGGATGGGCTTTGAACCAGGTGGTTTGTTCGGAGATGAGTTCGGTGGTGGACTCGCGGAGGTCGCGGATGGATTCGAGGGCGATCTTGCGGGCGACGGAGTAGGCGGGGTCGTCGGGCGGGGTTTTGAGGGTGGAGGACCAGCGGTCGGTGGCCTCGAGGATTTTGGGGAGGGCTTTGCGGAGGTCGGCGTGGCGGGGGCCGTAGTCGTCGAGGTTGTCGGAGAGCTCGTCGGCGATGGAGGTGAACTGCTCGAGGAGGTCGTGGGTGTCCTGCTCGCGGCCGGGAGTGCGGGGCTTGGCGTAGAGGTCGTGGACCTCCTGGGAGCGGAGGTCGAGGAACTTGACGAAGAGGAGGACGCAGTCGGAGGGGTAGTAGCGGGCGTCGCGGATTTGTTCGATTTCTTTCTGGCTGAGGGCAGACTCGCGCTCCTGGGCGTGGAGGGGTGGGGCGAGGGTGAGGAGGACGATGAGTAGCGAGCAACGGCGCGCGAGGGTGCTCATGGTTAGGAATGGTACACGGAATGGAACGGCAGGCCGGCGAAATGCGGGGATTCTTACCCCGAGCGGTGCTCAGGGCAAGAATGACAAACTATTTATTTCGCGGACAGGATGCTAGTGGGCGAAGACCTGGGTGAGGAGTTCGTCGTTGACCTGGTCGAGTTGCTTGAGGGTTTCCTGGACGGTGGCTTTGTCGGGGCCGGAGACGAGGTGGAGGCACTCGGCGAGGCGGAAGGTGGTGTTGTGGATGAGCTCCTCGGCGTCCTTGAGGCGCTTGGCGTTGTGCGCGAGGTTGAGATGGATGAGGCGGGCGTATTTGTTGATCTGCTTGAGGGTGGCGGCGGCCTGCTCGGTGTCGCCGTTGGCGATCTGCTGGCCGGCCTGCTCGGTCATGGTGTGGACGATCTGGGCGTAGAGGAAGCACTGATCGCGCGGGCCGGCCTGGCTGGCGCGTTGTTCGAGCTGGGCAAGGGATTCCTGGCTGTCGCTGGAAGTGGCTGCGTGGGCGGCGGGGATGAGGCAGAGCGCGGAAAGAAGGGCGAAGGACGCGAGGGGCAGGGAAGTGCCGACAGGGATGGCGGGACGCGAGGATGGACGAAAGAAGCTCATGAGTCACCTCTAGGTGAATCTTGTGCCATGAGCGAGATTGCGTCTGTGCAATCGGGCTCTACTTCGCGTGTTCCAACACGGCGAGCCTTTGGCGCGCCTGCGACTCCTGATCGGGAAAATTTCCACCGGCCAGTGCAAGGAACTTCTTGTAGAGGTCGACGGCCCGAGTGCTTTGATGCAACACATCATTCGCCGTTGCCTCCAGAAACAGCGACGATGGCGAAGGTTGCTGCACTGTAGCACGAAGTGACAGCGCTTGCAAAGTACTTCTGTAGTCGTCGATTTCGGCGGCGGCGAAGGCGAGGTGGGTAGCGGCGTCGCCGAGCGCGGCGGGGGTGGGAAAAGCGGCGGGGTCGGCGACGGCCTGTTTGAGGAGTTTCTCGGCTTCGGCGGGACGGTGCAGGCGGAGAAGAACTTCGGCACGGTCGTCGAGGAGGGTGGGGTCGGGGTGACCGGGCTGGGCGGCGATGAGGGAGGCATAGAGCGGGTCAGCCTGATCGGGATGGCCGGTTTCAAGGTAGAGGCGGGCGAGCAGGCGGGTGATGCTGGGACTGGTGGGGTTGGCGGTGTGAAGGGATTCGACGAGCGGAATGGCCTGGGCTGTTTTGGCGGGGTCGCCGGAGTCGAGCCAGGCTTCGGCGAGCTGGGCGGTAAAGGCGGGATTGCCGGGTGAGCCGGCGAGGGCGGGAGTGAGCAGAGCTTCGGCCTCGGCGGGGTGGTGCTCGGCGAGGAGGATGTGGGCGAGGGCGGCGGTAGCTTGCGGGTCGGCTGTGCCCTCGGGTAGGGCCAGGTAGCGGCGGTAGGCGCTTTCGGCGGCAGGGAGATCGGCGGAGGCTGCGGCGATTTCGGCGGAGAGGAGGACGTCTTCCGGCAGCTCGGAGGTGAGACGGATGGCGTTAAGGAGCTCATTGGATGCGGCGGTGGGGTTGGGCGAAGCGGATTGCCGGTCGTTGGCAGTGAGGTCGAGACGAGCGAGGGCGCGGAAGGCGCGAGCCTTGAGGGCGGGGGCAGCATCGGGGAGGGTGGTCGCGGCGATGAGTTCGGTGCGGGCCGCGGCGGGGCGGCCGGTGCGGGCGAGGAGCAGGCCGAGCGCGACGTGAGGGGCGGGGAATGTGGGGTCGGCGGAGATGGCCTGGCGGTAACAGGATTCGGGAGTGAGGGCGGGGTTCGGCGCGGGCTGCGGGTTGGCGGGGGTGGTGCCGGCCAAAGCTTCGAGGGTGAGGCCGAGGTCGTAGAGGACCTGCGGGTTGTTGGGGGTTTGGGTGTTGAGGTTGGCGAGTATCTTGAGGGCAGAGGGGAAATCGCCGGCGGCGAGAGCGTCGTTGGCCTGCTGGATGGGAGCGGCGAGCGGGTCGGGCTGGGCGCCGGGGTGGGAGAAATCCTGGGCGCGGAGAACGGCGGTTAGCGCGAGGCCAAGCGCGATGGCGAGAAAGAGAGCTGCGGGGGCAGACCGATTCCACCGTACGCTCGCGTGAGTTTTCGGAGTGCGGTCCTCTTGGAGAGAAGACGGCGGGACGATCAGGGCCTCCGGATACAACGACAGTGGAATCGGCTTAGCCGGGATGGGTTGCGGGTTGGGAGTATGACGAGGCACAGGCAGGCGATCGGGATTAAATGCGAAGGCCCGGCACGGAGCCGGGTCTCGCTACAGGGGTGATTATAACAGGGCGCAGGGCTATGGGATCAACGCCCACCGCGACCACCGCCTCCGCCGCCCCGGCCACCACCTCCGCCGCCGTCGCCGCCCCCGCCGCGACCACCCCCACCCCCACCGCCGCGACCACCGCCACGGCCACCGCCGCCGCCGCGGCCACCGCCGCTGCCACCCGAGCCACCGCTGCCGCCAGAGCCGCCGCCATCACTGGCGGGCGCGGGGGTGGGGATGGCGTTGGACAAGGTGTTTTGGATGTTGGTGAATGAGTTGGCGACCGAGAGCGCCAGGCTTTGGGTGCCGGCGATGGAGCCGGTGGCCACGAGGGCCGCGACGAGCGCGTATTCGATGATGTCCTGGCCCGACTCGTCCTGCGAGAAGCGAGTGAGGGTTGGGGCTTGAAGTTGCGGATTGAGTGTTTCCGGAATCGGCGCTGTCAAAGGGTTCTCCCTTCGCGATTCGGCGTCACAGGTTAAGGCTAGTACCGAATGCGTTCGCGGAACACTCCCACAAAGGTGGTAGGGGAGAGGAGGGAAGTGGCTGAGGGGATGCGGAGCGGCCAGGGCTCAGGTGCCGGCGAGGGCGGCGTTGAAGCCATTGAGAACGATGTTGAGGTCGTTGGCGACTTTAGATGCGAGGCCATTGATGCCAGCGACGGAGGCGAGGCCCATAAAGGACGCGACGAGGGCATACTCGAGCATGTCCTGACCGGAGTCTTCGTCCGCAAGGCGGCGAGACAAAGAGAGTGTGGACGGAATAGGCGCTGCTGCGGGACTTGAATCCGGAGGAGTCATTGGATTTGCGGGAGTCACGGGCTCTCAGGTTTGTCGAGAGAATCTCTTGCCGTATGCACAGGTTAGGGGAAACAAGGCATGGGTGCTCTCCCACGAAAGTGACAGTGGGGAGGGACTTTGGTTGCGGTGGGCTGCGACGGAGATGTTGAGGATTCCGTTCGATGCTACGGGGAAGAAGTGGGTGCGGCTGGCGGTTTGGGATGCGGCGGGGGATGGGGCGTGGACGCAGCCGGTGAGGGTGCAGTGAAAAGGGTGGAGCAGCCGGTTAGCTGGTCCTGATTTCGGCGAGCAGATCGGGATGCTGCTCCAGCACCTTGAGCAGTTTTACCAGCGCCAGCGGCGGCTTGGTCTTGCCATTCTCGTAACGCGAGAAGGCATTGACCCCGCCGCCGAAGATCTCCGCGGCCTGGCGCTGATCGAGCGCAAGCTGCTTGCGGACCCTGGCGATGAACTCAGGATCGACGATGGCCGCGTTGACTTGCTTGTTGAACTCCAACATCAACCCGCTGGCGCGGGCCGATTCGGCGCCGTCGAGAACGGCCTCGCCGCAGGCCGGGCAGAAGTCGCCCGCCACCGCGGGGATGACTGTACTTTCGCCCTTGTAGGTGTAGGGGATGTCGCGCGTGTCATGCACCAGTTGCGCCTTTGCACAGATTGGGCATTTCATGGTCATAGCTCCTTGAACGAGACGATCAGCACATCGTCGATAACGGTCAGTTTCAGGTAAACCTCGCCGGCATTCGTGGTGGGGCGATATACGTCCCGCCAGATTCTGTGGTCGGTGTGGGTCGTCATGGACTTGTAGAAGTCCCTGGGGGTTAGCGCCAGCACTACAGCCAACATTCCATCGAAATCAAAGCCCAACGCCGCTCCACCTGCAAGCGCGGAGAACGTGGAGCGAACTTTGCCCTGCTGGATCAGCGTCTTGACGATGGAGAGCGGACAGTGCGGAGAACGCTTCTCCATGTAGAGATAATAACCTACTTGGTTATTTATGGCAAGCGGTATTTGCGCTGCTCGGAAGCAGTGTGATTAGGAAGAGGCTTTAGCCCTTCTAACCTGCGCGGCCTCTTCGTGTCGTCCCTGCCGGTCGAGAAACACTGCGAAAAACTCGGCGGTGTCTCTTACGTGGTCAGGAGAGTCGACCGCTAGTGCGGCTCGGAACTCAAGTTCCGCTGCCTGGAAGTCCTCTTGCACTGCCAGCGCGTTGGCGAGGTAGAGGTGCGAGAACACATTTAAGGGGTCTAGATCGACTGCGCGCCGAAAGTGGTAAGCGGCCGTCGCGATATTCCTCAATTTGTGCTCGATTATGCCAATGGCCTGATGTGCTATTGCGTAATCGGGATCCAATTGGATTGCTTTCCGATAGAGCTGCCGTTGTTGCTTTAGATCTGTATCGGGCAGGCCCGCGAGGTTGTAGTATGCCTCTTCGTACTTATCGTCAAGCTCAATGGCACGTTTGAACGCTCGTCTTGCCGAATCGCTATCGTCGCTGTAAGCGAAGGTCACCCCCAAGAGGGTGTAAGCGCTTGCGGAAGGTTCGAGAGCGATTGCTTTTTCGAGCCAAAATACGGCCTGCTGCATTGAGAGGTCCCCATCGATATCCTCGCGGTCGATGTTGAGTATCCCGAGCTGCACCATGGCGTGTGGGAAGTTACGATCGATGGCTAGTGCAGCCAGGAGGGCTTCTTCCGCTGGCTGCCATTGACCAAGCTTCCGTTTTAGTCGGCCGAGCTTACAGAGGCTTGCTGGGTCAGGATCCTTGTGGCAAATCTTCTCCCATCGTTCCAACGCGTTTTGCAACTGGCCGATTGCTTCGGCGGCTTCGGCTTGTTGGATTAGGTCCATATCTGCCTACTGACACTTTGACATAAAGCGAGCGACGGGCGAAATACGGAGATTCTGAGCCTGCGGCTCAGAATGACAAGCTGGCTTATTGGCAAAAAGGCGCGAGCGGCTGGGTGATGCGGGTGCGTGGCGGGTCCTTCGACTCGCTGCGCTCGCTCAGGATGACGAGCCTAGGTGGAGAAGCGGATTCCCTTCGGGAATGACAAACAGAAAGGCAACCCACCCTTTCACGATGAAGCTGTGAAAGGATGGGCCACCCGGTCTCGTTGCTATCCGCGGTTGAGGACGGGGGCGAGGTAGTGGCCGGTGTGGGAGGCGGGGTTGGCGGCGATCTCTTCGGGGGTTCCGGTGGCGACGATTTGGCCGCCGGCGCTGCCGCCTTCGGGGCCCATGTCGATGACCCAGTCGGCGGACTTGATGACGTCGAGGTTGTGCTCGATGACGAGCAGGGAGCCGCCGCCGTCGATGAGTTTGCGGAAGGCGTTGAGGAGCTTTTGGACGTCGTCGAAGTGGAGGCCGGTGGTGGGCTCGTCGAGGATGTAGAGGGTGCGGGAGCGAGCTTTGGTTGAGGCGTCGGTTGAGGTGCTACGGGTGGAGATGGAGCGGGCGGTGGCGAGGTGGGAGGCGAGCTTGACGCGCTGGGCTTCGCCGCCGGAGAGCGTGGTGGCGGACTGGCCGAGGCGGACGTAGCCGAGGCCGACTTCGTCGAGGACGTAGAGTTTGTCGACGATTTTTGGGATGCCGGCGAAGTAGGTGAGGGCTTCCTTGACGGTCATGTTAAGGACGTCGTGAATGTTGCGGCCTTTGTACTTGATGTCGAGGATGGAGGATTTGTAACGGGTCCCGTTGCACTCTTCGCAGGGGAGTTCGATGTCGGCTAGGAACTGCATTTCGACGGTGACGGTGCCGTCGCCCTCGCAGACGTCGCAGCGGCCGCCGGGGACGTTGAAGGAGAAGCTGCCGGGGGTAAAGCCGCGGCGCTTGGCATCGGGCTGGGCGGCGAAGAGGGTGCGGATGTCGTCGAAGGCCTTGATGTAGGTGACGGGGTTGGAGCGGGGCGTGCGGCCGATGGGGGACTGGTCGACGAGGACGACGTCGTTGAGGTGCTGGGTACCGGCCAGGGTGCGGTAGAGTTGGGTGGGCTCGGGGGACTGCTCGGAACCGGGGTCGCCGGGCTCGCGGTTGAGAAGCTGCATGAGGGCGCGGTAGAGGACCTGGTGGATGAGGGTGGACTTGCCGCTGCCGCTGACTCCGGTGACGCAGCAGAGAAGGTTGAGCGGGATGTCGACATCGACGCCGCGGAGGTTGTGGATGCGGGCGCCGGTGAGGCGGAGCATCTCGCGGCCGGGCTCGCGGCGGTGTTTGGGAATGGGGATGGTGAGGCGGCCGGAGAGATACTTGCCGGTGATGGAGCGGGGATTGGCGGTGACTTCGGCGACGGTGCCCGAGGCAAGAAGCTGGCCGCCGAGTTCGCCGGCGCCGGGGCCGAGGTCGAGCAGGTGGTCGGCGGAGCGGATGACGTCGGGGTCGTGCTCGACGACGAGGATGGTGTTGCCGAGGTCGCGGAGGGAGTGGAGGATGCGGATGAGCTTGGCGGTGTCGCGGGTGTGCAGGCCGATGGAGGGTTCGTCGAGAACGTAGAGGGCTCCGACAAGGCGGGAACCGAGGGATGTGGCGAGCTGGATGCGCTGGGATTCGCCGCCGGAGAGGGTGGAGGAGAGGCGGTCGAGGGTGAGGTAGTCGAGGCCGACCTGGTGGAGGAAGTGGATGCGCTGGCGGACCTCTTCGAGGATTTTGCCGGCGACTTCCATTTGTGCCGGCGAGAGTTGCAAATTGTCGAAGAAGGCCTGGGCGGCGGAGATGGTGAGGGCGGAGACTTCGCAGATGTTTTTGGCCGGCCCATTTTGAGGCGCAATGAGGACGGCGCGGGCTTCGGCGCGGAGGCGCTGGCCGCGGCAATCGGGGCAGAGGGCGTAGCCGCGGTACTTGGAGAGGAAGACGCGGACGTGGAGTTTGTACTTCTTGCGCTCGAGGGCGGCGAAGAAACCGCGGATGCCGGGGTAGGCGCCACGACCGTCCCAGAGGAGTTCCTGCTGACCGGGGTCGAGGTCGTAGTACGGGACGTCGGTGGGGATGGCGGCGGATTTGGCGAAGCGGACCATTTCGCCATGGAAGGGGCGGTATTTGGGGGTGGTCCACGGGGCGATGGCTCCCTGCTGGAGGGTGCGGGAGCGGTCGGGGATGATGAGGTTGGGGTCGAAGTCGATGGTGTTGCCGAAGCCCTGGCAGCGGGGGCAGGCGCCGTAAGGATTGTTGAAGGAGAAGAGACGGGGTTCGGGTTCGCGGTAGGCGCGGTGGCAGGTGGAACACTCGAATGCGGCGGAGAAACGGAGGTGCTGGGCGGGTTCGTTTTCTTCGCGGGGAACGGTGTGGAACTGGACTTCGCCGGACTCGCGGTAGCCGGTTTCGATGGCGTCGACGATGCGGGAGCGGACTTCGGGAGAGAGGGCTAGGCGGTCGATGAGGACGTAGATGGATTGGGAGAAGTCGAGCGCGAGGAGGGATTCGGGGGTGGAGAATTCGACGAGGTTGCCGGGGGTGGCGGGATTGGATGAAGGCTGGTAGAGGCGGTTATAGCCGCGGCGGCGGAGTTCGGCGAGGCGGTCTTTGAGGGTGTCGGTCAAAGAGGAGAGGCCGACCACGGATGACACGGATTTTTTTACTGAGGACTTTTTGGGGGACTTCGCGGGTTTCGGTGGCTCGGGGGGAACGTCAGTGGAGGCGGGTTGGAGGGGTTGGAGGTTGACGACGGCGGGCTGGATGGGGAAGAGGGCGTAGGCGCGGGTTCCGGCTGGGAGTGCGAGCAGCGCGGCGACGATCTCGTCGACGGTGTCGTGGCGGACGATGCCGCCGCAGTGGAGGCAGGTGACGGTGCCGCAGCGCGCGTAGAGCAGGCGAAGGTAGTCGTAGATTTCGGTGGCGGTGGCGACGGTGGAGCGGGGATTGCGGGTCTGGTTTTTCTGCTTGATGGCGATGGCGGGGGCGAGGCCGTCCATGTGATCGACGTCGGGTTTTTCGATGCGCTCGAGGAACTGGCGGGCGTAAGCGGAGAGGGATTCGACGTAGCGGCGCTGTCCTTCGGCGTAGACGGTGTCGAAGGCGAGCGAAGATTTGCCGGAGCCGGAGACGCCGGAGACGACGGTGAGGGCGTTGTGGGGGATGTCGACGTCGATGGATTTGAGGTTGTGGGTGCGCGCGCCACGGATGACGATAGCGTCGTTGGCTGGGTGCGGCGAGGTGCGCTCGATTTCCTCGGCGGCGTTCACGGCAGGGATTTGGGAAAGCATGGCCACTCTCTATTGTCGGATAGATGGGCGAGGATTGCGAATCGGTCACTTCGTGACTTTCGCCGAGCTTCGCGCGGGCCTCCCGATGGTCGGCACGGAATATCGTTTGCGACCAACGGGAGCACTACGCTGGAGTGGGCACTTAAGCAGATTCGGTGGGCTGGGGGCGGAAGATTTCGAGCAGGAGGAGGCAGGCGCCGATGACGATGCAGGAGTCGGCAACGTTGAAGTCGGGCCAGTTGTAGTGGTAGATCTTGACGGCGAGGAAGTCGACGACGTGGTGGAAGCGGATACGGTCGTAGAGATTGCCGAGGGCTCCGCCGAGGATAAGAGCGAGCGCGACCGAGGTGAGGGTGAGCGCGCGGCCGGTGCGCCAGAGCAGGACGAGAACGATGATCGCCGCAAAGACAGAGAAGGCGATGAGGCCGAGGCGGACGGCGTTGGGAGGCCAGTTCTCCATGAGGCTGAAGGCGGCCCCGGTGTTGAGCACGTGCGAGAGATGGAAGATGCCGGGGATGATGGGGATGGTGTAGCCGGGACGGATGCGGTGGACGATCGCGTTTTTGGAGAGGCGGTCGGCGAGGATGACCAGCGCGGTGATGAGGAAGAGGTAGGGGCGGCGGTCGGGGGTAGTGGCGGCGGGCTGCACGGTTTCGGTTTGGGTGGGGGTGGGCATGGCGATTAGGGACATTTTAGCGGTGGGCTCCGGGGAGTTTGCGTGTTGGGTTCGAGGTTTGTTTTTTTGATCTCGAGCTGTGAGCTATCCAGCTATGAGCTATGAGTTTCCTGATGCCGGCTTTCAGCGATCAGCTTCCAGCTTGAGCGGGGTAGGGTGGGAAGTCGATGGCGTCGAGGGCTTCGGCGCAGCGGAGGCAGACGGTGGGGTAGGCGGCGTTGTGGCCTACGTCGGGGACGTGGCGCCAGCAGCGATCGCATTTGGGTGATTCAGATTTCTGCGGATGGCCTTCTGCAAATTGAGCAATACTCTCGTGAAGCGTTTCTACTGGCTTTATTGACACGGACGAGAGACCGAATAGTTCAGCAAGAGCGCTCTCGTTCTTCTTTAGAAGGCGGGTCGAGGAATTTGCGCTGTGAATGTCGTACCGAGCGCTCAGTTCGGCTTGCTTTTCAACCATGAATTCAGCTTCGAGGCTCTTGCCAATTTCCTTCCTCGTCCGCATGCCCTCAAGCTGCTGTAACACTACGTTACGTGCGCCTAACAACATTTCCCAATCGGCGATCAGCCTTCGGCTTTCGGCGGTCGGCGCCAGGGATTCGGGGGTGGGGAAGAGGGTGAGGTGGACGCTGCCCTCGGTGTGGGGGAGGGATTGGTAGACCTCGTCGGCGGTGAAGCTGAGGATGGGCGCGGTGAGGCGGGCGAGGGCGTCGGTGATCTTGTAGATGGCGGTTTGGGCGCTGCGGCGGGCGAGGTAAAGGCGCTCCTGCTCGGCGTGGCCGGGTTTGAACTTGATGGGGTAGGTGTAGAGGCGGTCTTTCAATACATCAAGATAAAAGGCACTCAATTCGGAGTTACAGAACTCGTTGAGCAGATGGTAGACGCGGTGGAATTCGAAGGCCTCGTAGGCGGCGCGGATTTTGCGGGTGAGTTCGGCGGTGCGGGCGAGGATGTATTGATCAATGGGCTGCATCGCCTCGAAGGCGACGGCGTCGCCGCCTTCGGACATGGGGTGTGGATCGAAGGCGTGGATTGCGCCGGTGGCGGGGTCGGTTTCGGCGAGTGAGCCGAGGAGGAAGCGGAAGGTGTTGCGGAGCTTGCGGTAGATCTCTTCGGCGAGGCGCTTGAGCAGAGGCAGGCTGGCGACGACGTCTTCGCGGAAGTCGACGCTGGCGACCCAGAGGCGGACGATGTCGCCGCCGAGGGAGTCCATGATGGCGACGGGGTCGATGAAGTTGCCGAGGGATTTCGAGAGCGCGCGGCCTTTTTCGTCGAGGGTCCAGCCGTAGGTGGCGACCTCTTTGAAGGGCGCTCGGTTGTGCATGCCGATGGAACAGAGCAGCGAGGACATGAACCAGCCGCGGTGCTGATCGCCGCCCTCGGCGTAGAGATCGGCGCGGGGGTCGGGATCGTTGGATTTTTGCTGCACATCGTGGTCAAAGTCGAGGACGGCGTGGGAGCTGGCTCCGGACTCGAACCAGACGTCGAGGATGTCCATTTCCTTGCGGAACTCGGTGTGGCCGCAGGCGCAGGCGGTGCCGGCGGGGAGGATGTCTTCGGGGGCGTGGATGTACCAGGCGTCGGCGGACTCGCGCATGAAGAGGGCGACGATGGATTGGTTGATGGCGGCCGAGCGGAGGGGCTGGCCGCATTTGCGGCAGAGGAAGACTGCGATGGGCACGCCCCAGATACGCTGGCGGGAGATGCACCAGTCGGGGCGGGTGGCGACCATGTTGGTGATGCGTTCCTGCCCCCAGGACGGGTCCCAGGTGACGCGGGTAATTTCCTCAAGCGCGCGCTGGCGGAAGGTGGTCGCAGCCCCGTCCGGTGCGGTCATCGGGGTTTCCATCGCGATGAACCACTGTTCCGTGGCCCGAGTGATGACGGGGTTGTGGCAGCGCCAACAGTGAGGGTAGGAGTGCTCGAAGTTGGAGGCGGAGAGCAGCGCGCCTTTTTCCCTTAGAAGGTCGATGATTACAGGGTTGGACTTGAAGACAGTTAGGCCTTCGTAGGCTTGCGGGACATTGCCGCCGAAGCGCTCGGTATGCATCTGGCGGCCAGCGTCGTCCACATATTGGACTTCGGGCAGGTTGTAGCGCTTGCCGGTCGCGAAGTCGTCAACGCCGTGGGCCGGCGCGGTGTGGACAGCGCCGGTACCGGTGTCGTTGGTAACGTAATCGGCAAGCACACCTAAAATGCTTCGTTCGAGAAAGGGGTGCTGGAAAGTGGTGTATTCAAGCTTCGTTCCCGGGATTGTCCAGAGACTAACGACATCTGTTTGCTCTTCCCTTAGGGCCGAGCATGCAGCGACTACACGTCCATAAAGCTCCTTGGCCACAATGTATGTCTCACCGGTTGTACCACTCTCTGCAACGATGTAATCAAACTCCGGGTTGAAAGCGACCGCGAGCGACGCGGGCAGCGTCCAGGGCGTCGTGGTCCAGATGATGGTGTAAACGTCCTTGCCCGCAAACCTTGGATCAATTGCGCTCGGATCGGAGGTGAGTTTGTAGCGAACATAGACGGACGGCGAGGTGTGGTTGGCATACTCCACTTCGGCTTCGGCGAGGGCGGTGCGGTCGTGGATGCACCAGGAGACGGGCTTGAGGCCTTTGTAGACGAAGCCGCTCTCGAAGAAGTGGAAGAAGGTCTCGGCGATGCGGGCCTCGTACTCGGGGTCCATGGTGGAGTAGGGATGGTCCCAGCGACCGAATACGCCCATGCGGATGAACTGGGAGCGCTGGAGGTCGAGGTATTTCTGCGCGTACTCGCGGCAGGCGCGGCGGACCTGGACGGGGTCCATTTCGAGCTTTTTGCGGCCGAGCTGCTCGTCGACTTTGATCTCGATGGGCAGGCCGTGGCAGTCCCAGCCGGGGACGTAGGGGGCGTCGAAGCCGGCCATGGTCTTGGTTTTGACGACGAAGTCCTTGAGGGTTTTGTTGAGGGCGTGGCCGAGGTGGATGGCGCCGTTGGCGTAGGGTGGGCCGTCGTGGAGGATGTAGCGGGGCGAGCCGGAGCGGGCGGCGCGGATTTGGTCGTAAAGGGCTGACTCTTCCCAGGACTTGAGGCGGATGGGCTCGTTGACGGGCAGGCCGGCCTTCATGGGGAAGGCGGTTTGCGGGAGATTCAGGGTAGATTTGAGAGCCTTTGGTGCGCTGGCAACTGCGGACTTCGGGTCGGGTGCTTCGGGCATTCGTTCCTCGTGGTGCTGGCGGTTATTGGCTTTGGACGCGGCTGCGTTTCCTCGCTGGCCAATCGGGCAGAACTGCCTCAAAGATGGATTTGAGACGGAGCCAAACCTCTATTGTATCCGGGTGCGGCGGGTGCGCGATGCCAAGGAGGGGCGACTGGTTGGCCCAGGCGGGGAGACTTCCGGGGGGTGACCTGCGTCAAAGATTGATAGAGGAGAGGTGGACTGGACAAATATTTTGTAGAATGTTGTGTGGGGCCAGAGGCAGCGCGACCCGCAATGAACCGGCATAAGACCGGCGACGTATCGAAAGATGTCAGAGGACGCGCGAGAGTCTGAGAGGGAAGACAGAGTGGCTGCGAAGGCGACCGGGCTCTGTGCTTGAGGCGAACCAACTTGTCTGAATTTGGGTTTTTACCGAAAGAAGATCCGGGAAAGCCGGCTCCCGTGCTGCGAGCGGGAGTGGAGTCTTCGCTGGGCGAAGGCGACCTTATGCAGCGCGAAGAGGGTGTGTTCGCCTCTCTGTGGAACAACCTGCGGGACCTGTTCTTTCCGGTGAGGTTGCCGCCGCTGGTGCTGGAGTCGAAGCCTATTCCGGTAGTCGACCGGATGGAGATGCACCAGGACCCGAAGGCGACTGCGTCTGCGATTGTGATTTATGCAGCGTTGATCCTGCTGTTCGTGTTTTGGGGGGCGCGCGCAATTCATAACAACATCGTCGCCAAGCAGATGCAGTTGATTGCGCTGACGACTCCGCCGCCGATGGCTCCGGCCAAGGACGTGATGGGCGGGGGCGGGGGACAACGCGGGCCGACTCCCGTAACGCAGGGGCACCTGCCCAAGTTTGCCGACACGCAGATTACGCCGCCGAAGGCGCCGCCGCTGGAGCAGCCGAAGATTCCGATGCCGGCCCCGACGATCGAGGTGCAGAAGGACCTGAAGATGGCGAGCAATACGATGCCGAACATCGGCATGCCGAACTCGCCGCTGGTGGGAATGTCGATGGGCAACGGGCAAGGGTCGGGGCTGGGGTCGGGCAATGGATCGGGGCTGGGGAACGGGACCGGCGGCGGCTATGGGGGTGGGCTGAAGCATATCGGCGGCGGTGTTTCTTCCCCGGAGCTGATCTACAAGGTGGACCCGGAGTTCAGCGAGGAAGCGCGCAAGGCGAAGTTCATGGGCATTGTGCTGGTGAACCTGATTGTCGACCAGAACGGCAGTCCACAGAACGTGCATGTGCTGCGCGGGGTGGGGATGGGACTGGACGAGAAGGCAGTTGAAGCGGTGAAGCAGTACCGCTTCAAGCCGGCGCGGGAGGGCGGCAAGCCGGTGGCGGTGGAGCTGAACGTCGAGGTGAACTTCCAGATCTTTTAGGAGCAGCGAGCCGGCAGGTTAGCGAGTCAGCAAGTCAGCGTTTGAGCCGGGAGGCTTGGACGCTGATTTTCGTTTGGGGCAAGAGCGGGGCGCGGCCTGTGGTCGGCGATGGGAGCAAAATGCGGGGACTCTTAGCCCAGAACGACAAGCGGCGAGGAAGTATCTGACACTAGGGAAGGGCGGGCTGGAGCGGTGCGGGCGAGGGGATTTCGTCGAAGGTCAGATTCGCGGCGGAGCTGCCGGTGCGCTCCTTCCAGTCGAGGAAGAGGCGGCCGTAACTGTCGGTGAGGCAGGTGGAGGGATCGACGCCAAGTTTTGCGAGGGTATCGTCGATCCACGCGGGGGGTCCTTCGAGCTCGGCGTAGTCGCCGAGGGGGGTCTCGTCGATGACGAGGTGACACCGGGAGTTTGGCCCAGAGACTTCGACGGGGTGGACGGGTTCTGTGAAGAGCGGGCCGTCGATGGATGGAGTGATCTGCGACCACTCAGTGCGAAACTTTTCGTAGCGGAAGACGGGAGCGTAGCCGAGGGTTTCGAAGATCGCACCGAGCGCGGGACCGTCGTCGAGATGGGTCTCAGTCTCGATGCGGACTTTGTAGCGGGCGGGGTCGGTGCTGATGGGAGAGGCACAGGACTGGCATTTGTGGGTGACAGTCCAGAGGCTGCCGTAGCGGCGGATGCGGAGGATCTGCTTGGATTCGCGAAGGGTGCGAGCAGGGGTGTCGTAGAGGGTGTTCTGCTCGAAGGTGCGGGGTGTGTCGAGCAGGAAGCCGAGGGCGGGGAGTTGCGATTCCAGGCGTGCGAGATCGTGGATGGGGAATTTGAGTTCGATCTCGGCGCTCCGCATGACGAAGAGTATACGGCGGCGAGGGTAGGATGGGACAAGGAGACCAAGGAAACGATGAACCTGCGGGGTGGGGTCGAGCGAGAGAGCAAGGGCAGGAGGTGCGCTTGAAGACGGAGCGGCTGCAAGCCGGCGGGATTGGTCGAGCAGAACGGATAGTACGGGCGGCGGAGTTGCTGAGAACAGGTGGAACGGTGGCGTTTCCGACCGAGACGGTGTATGGGTTGGGAGCGAATGCGCTGGACGCGGCGGCGGTAGCGAAGATATTTGCGGCGAAGGAGCGGCCGGGGTGGGACCCGCTGATTGTGCACGTGGAAGGCGCGGAGATGCTGGAGCGCGTGGTGGCGATGCCGGAGGAGCTGCGCGACCGGGCGGAGGCGCTGATGAGGGCGTTCTGGCCGGGGCCGCTGACGCTGCTGCTGCCGCGGACGGCGGAGGTCCCGGACCTGATAACGGCGGGAAGGCGGCTAGTGGGAGTGCGGACGCCGGCCCATCCGGTGGCTCGGGAGCTGATCCGGCTGGCGGGTGTGCCGGTGGCGGCGCCGAGCGCGAACAAGTTCGGCGGACCGAGTCCGACGACGGCGGCGCATGTGCTGGCGGACCTGGATGGGCGGATCGATGCGGTGCTGGACGGCGGGCCGACGAATGTGGGGGTCGAGTCGACGGTGTTCGATCTGGCGGCGAAGGCGATCTACAGGCCGGGTGCGGTGACGGCGGCGATGATCTCGCGGGTGATCTGGGACGAGGTGCGGGTGGTTGGGGCGGCGGAGGCATCCGGTGCGGATGCGGTGGAGGCGCAGGCATCGCCGGGGATGGGGATGCGGCACTACGCTCCGCGGGCGCGGCTGGTGCTGGTGGATGGGCAGCGGGAGATGCTGGCGGAGATTGCGAAACATGCAGGCGCGGAGGTTGGAGTGATGCTGCCGGATGAGTGGAACGGCGGTGCGGCCGGGATGTTGTTTCGGTGGGGGCCGTGGGGGGATGCGGAGATACTGGCGCGGCTGCTGTACTTCGGGCTGCGGAACCTGGATGAGCGCGGGGCGAAGGTGATCGTGTGTCCGATGCCGACGATGGGTGGGTTGGGCGAGGCGCTGAGGGATAGGTTGGAGAAGGCGGCGAAGTAGGGTAGAGCAAGTGCAAAAGCAGATTCCCTTCGGGAATGACAAACGAATCCAATTATGCGGATGCGGAAGTGGCGAGTTGGGCGGCGAAGGCGTCGAGGGAGAGGGAGCGGAGGAGGTTGCGGCGGAGGCCGGAGTGGACCTGATCGAGGGCGTGGCTGGCGCGTTCGATCCAGGCGAAGGGAAGGGCGGCGGCAAGGCGTTCGAGCTCGGGGCGGAGGTCGGTGTTGCGGAGGAGTTCGGGGGTCCCGGCGTCGAGCAGGAGGAGGTCTTCGAGGAGCAGCGAGAGGGCACGGAGGAGCGCGGCGGTTTTCTGCTGGCCTTCGGCGCCGGCGCGGTAGGTTTCGGTCATTTTGAAGAGGGCGGTGTGGTCGGGTTCGGATTCGGCGGCCGCGTCGGCTTGCGAACGGCCCGGGGCTGAAGCCCCCTCTCTTCGGTGATCCTTTACCGCGGCCTGAAGGCCGCTGCTACTCCCAAAAAGCCTGGAGGAAGCGGCGGCGTTGCGGAGGAAGATGAGGGCGTCGGCGCGGGCGGCGGTGTAGGTTTCGAGGTCGAAGGCGAGGGCGCGGCCGGCGGCGCCCTGCGAGAGACGGGCGATGAGGGCGCGCTGCGCGGGAGGGACGCCGGGGCGGCGGGTGATCAGCAGTCCCTCGATTTCTTCGACGGGAAGAGCGCCGAGGCGGACGGAGGCGCAGCGGGAGCGGATGGTGGGCAGCAGCTCGCCGGGGTTTTCGGCGAGGATGAAGATGTGTACGGTGGGCGGCGGCTCTTCGAGGATTTTGAGCAGGGAGTTGGCGGCCTCCTTCATCATGCTGGCGGAGGTGAGGATGAAGATGCGGCGAGGGGCTTCGGCGGGCAGGTAGTGGGCGCGCTGGATGAGGGTGCGGACCTGGCCCAGCTTGATGAGGAGCTGAGGCGGGTCGGGCGGGAGGATGAGGACGTCGGGGTGGGGCTGGATGAGGACGCGGGTGTCCTTCTTGTCGGTTTCGCGGAGCTCTTCACGCGCGGCGACGGCGGCAGCGACTTGATTTTCGAGATTGGCGGCGGAGGCGATGCGGGTGCAGTTGGCGCAGTGGCCGCAGAAGCCGGCGAGGGTCTGGCCGTTGGACCAGAGATCGCGGGGCTGGCGCTCGCACTGGATGGCCATGGTAAGCAGGAGGGCGAGGGTGTATTTGCCGGCGCCGGCGGGGCCGGAGAGGATGATGGAATGAGGCAGATGGCCGGCGGCGATGGCGGTACGGAGCGACTCGACGACGGAGGTGTTGCCTATGAATTCGTTGAAGTCGGCGGGGAGTGAGGAGGGGGCGGTCATGGATAGTCCTGGGATGATGATAGGCCCATGGGGTGGAGTGGGACCGTTCGGGGAAATTGTAGCGGTGCGGCCTCCGGAAATATTGGTTCCCCGATTCGCGGAGACGTTTATGATTATCGGTAGGTCTTTGGAATACTTAGGCCTGCATTCTCAAGAGATTGATGGCTTCCCGTTTGGACACTGACTTGCTTGTTATCAATTGCTTCGCCACTGCCTCGCCTTCCAGGTGGGTCAAGCTATGGAAAACCGGGACCTGTAGCTCGTTCACCGCACCATGAGAAACGCCTTTCAGACGCGAATCCTCGCTGTCGCCCTTGCCCTTGCGACGCTGGGGGTTTGTGTTCTTGCTGGCTTCAATTTATCCCAGGAGCTGAGCAGCGAGTTTCCGACAGATGGAGTGGTCTGGGTGGAGACGCAGGGCGGCCTGCTGGCGGAGCGGGTCCCGGCGGATTCTCCGGGCAACCGGGCGGGCATTCGGGTGGGGGACGTTCTGGAGGCGATCAACGGGGAGCCGACGCCGCGGCTGGCATCGCAGGAGCAGGCGATGTCGAGCAACGGGATCTACGATCACGCGGCGACGTATTCGATGGTCCGCCCAGGGGCGGAATCGCATGGGCTTGAGGGCGCGGCGAGGTTTCCGGTGCAGGTGTACCTGGAGGCGGCGGACCGGAGCACGGACCAGGGCTCGCGGCTGATTGCACTGGTGTACCTGCTGATTGGACTGTACGTTTTGCTGAGGCGCTGGACGGCCCCGAAGTCGACGCATTTTTATGTTTTCTGCCTGGTGTCGTTCGTGCTGTATGCGTTCCGGCCGACGTTTGAGCCAGGCGTATTCGACCGCGTGATTTTCTGGGGCAACCTGCTGGCGACGATGTTGCAGCCGGCGCTGTTCCTGCATTTTGCGGTGAGCTTCTCGGATACCGCGGGAGCTACCGAGGTTGAAGCCGAGACGATTCCGTTCACGTTGCGGCGGCGGCTGCTGGCGACGCTGCTCTATGTTCCGGGGGCGTACCTGGTTGTATTGCAGGCATGGGCGATGGACAGGTGGTCCGCCACGGGACTGCTGAGCCATCGGCTGGACCAGATCGACTACGGTTACCTGTCGCTGTACTACGCGATTGCGGCGGTCGTCTTTTACTCGAAGTACGCGCGTGCTGGTTCGGGGCTGGAGCGGCAGCAGTTGAAGTGGCTGACGCGCGGCACGCTGCTGGCGGTGGGGCCATTCACGGTATATGCGGCGCTCTTTCTTTCGGGGGTGGCGGTGCCGGCCCTGATGCAGAAAGTGGTGCTGCTGTTCCTGGCGCTGCTTCCGCTGACCTTCAGTTGGGCAATTGTGCGCTACCGGCTGATGGATGTCGACCTGATCTTCAAGCGCGGAGTGACGTATACGCTGGCAACGGCGGCGATTGTGGGCGGCTACTTCGGGCTGGTGGCGCTGGGCGGCGAGATTGTGCACACACGTCTGCCGATTCTGGGCTCGGGCGGGCTGCTGGTCGCGATCATGATTACGGGGCTAGTCTTCGATCCGCTGAAGCGCGCGATCCAGGCCAAGGTGGACCGGGTTTTCGATCAGAAGAGCTTCGACTACCGGGAGACCCTGATCGACTTTGGCCGCAGCCTGAACTCGCAGACGGACCTGCGGGCGCTGGTGGATTCAATTGTGGAGCGGCTGCCGCAGACGCTGCTGGTGACGCGGGTGGCGGTCTTCCTGTCGACGGACGACCCCGGGGAAAACGGTGCGCCAATGGATGCGGGGCGGCGGTTTGAGCTGGCAGCTTCGCACGGGCTCACCAATCTGCAGGCAGGGGACCTGAGTGCGCTGGATGTGCGCTTTCTGGATTTCGATCGCGAAGACGCGAACGATCACATCTTCCTGGAGAATCCGCAGCAGGTGCTGCGCCTGCCGAACGAGCAACGTAGGAGCGCCGGCCTGCTGGACCTGAACTACTACCTGCCCTGCCGGGTGGCCAACCGTGAGGGCGGCGGCACGCGCACGGTGGCGATCATCGGGCTGGGGCGCACCGATGCAGGCGATTTCCTTTCGAGCGAAGACGTGGAGGTGCTGGGATCGCTGGCGGGATACATCGGCATCGCGATCCAGAATGCGCAACTTTACCGGCGGCTGGAACAGAAGATTACTGAGTTCGAGCGGCTGAAGGAGTTCCACGAAAACATTGTGGAGTCGATCCACGTGGGGATTTTTGCGGTCGATCTGGAAGACCGGATCGAGAGCTGGAACGCGCAGATGGAAGTGATGTATGCGAAGTCGCGGGCGGAGGCGCTGCGGCAGCCGCTGGCGTCAATCTTCCCGCTGGAGTTCATGGCGCGCTTCGACAGCGTGCGTGACGAGCAGGGGACGCACACGTTCTACAAGGTGCGGCTGGCGCTGCCGACGGGCGAGACGCGAGTGGCGAACATTGCGATTGCTCCGCTGCTGACGCGGGATTTTGCGGTGGTAGGGCGGATTGTGCTGGTGGACGACATCACCGACCGCATCGAGCTGGAGGCGCAACTGGCGCAGGCGGAGAAGCTATCGTCGATCGGGCTGCTGGCGGCGGGCGTGGCGCACGAGGTGAACACGCCGCTGGCGGTCATCTCCAGCTACACACAGATGCTGGCCAAGCAGATGCGCCCGATGATGGAGCAGGACAAGCGGATCGGGCCGGTGCTGGAGAAGATTACGCAGCAGACATTCCGCGCGTCGGAGATTGTGAACGGACTGCTGAATTTTTCGCGGACGGGCGGCACGGAGTTTGCGTCGGTGGACCTGAACCGGCTGCTGCAGGACACACTGACGCTGCTGGACCACCAGATGAAGACAGCGGGAATCCGCGTGGAAACGCACCTCGATCCGAGCCTGCCGCGCATCCACGGGAACGAGGGCAAACTGCAGCAGGTGGTGCTGAACCTGCTGCTGAACGCGCGCGACGCCATGCACAATGCGCAGGACGCGCGCATACGGATTACGACCGAGCGGGCTGGGGGACACATCTGGGTAGTGGTCGAGGACCATGGCGGAGGGATCGAACAGGAACACCTGCATCGCATCTTCGATCCGTTCTTCACCACCAAAACCAAGCCGCGGCAGGGTCAGCATAAGGGCACCGGGCTGGGGCTCGCTGTGAGCTACGGCATCATGCAGGAGCATGGCGGCAAGATGCATGTACAGAGCGAGGTTGGCGTGGGAACGACGTTCCGGCTGGAGTTCCCAGGCGTTTCCAGGGCCACGGGAGCCGAAGATGAGGCTATCCGCGATGCCGGGAGTGCAGTTCACGTATAGAGTCGAGGTTTGCGCCGGGGCCGAATCCGGCGGCGAATGCAATTTGAAGAAGGCGAATGTCTGAAGCGACGGTTCCCCTAAATTCCGCAGCAAGTGAGCCGCTTTCGGCGGGACCGGGCGCGCGCGTGGTCGGTCCTGCGCGCATCCTGATCATTGACGATGAGGCGGCGATCCGAGAATCGCTGGATGCTCTGTTGAGCATGGAGGGATTCAACGTTACCGCGGCGGCGGATGGCGCGGCGGGGTTGGAGCAACTGGCAGCCAGCGAGTTCGATTTGCTGCTGCTGGACCTGGCGCTTCCGGGCGAGACCGGGATCGAGCTGCTGCCGCGGGTGCTGGAGATGCAGCCGGATTTGCCGGTGATCATGATTACGGCGTACGGCACGGTCTCGAATGTAGTGGACGCCATTCGCGCGGGAGCCGAGAACTTCGTGCAGAAGCCGTGGGACAACGAAAAGCTGCTGGCGGACATTCGGGCGGCGATCGGGCGGCGGCGCGCGGAAGAGGAAGTTGTCCAACTGAAGCGCGCGCTGAAGCAGCGCTACAACTTCGAGAACATTGTGGGGAAGAGCGAGCCGATGCTGCGGCTGTTCGACCTGGTGGCGCAGGTGGCGCCGAGCCGGTCGACGGTGCTGGTGCAAGGCGAGAGCGGAACGGGGAAGGAACTGATCGCGAAGGCGCTGCACGCCAGCTCGCCGCGCCGGGACAAGCCGTTTGTGCCGGTGAACACGGGCGCGGTGCCGGCGGACCTGCTGGAGTCGACGTTGTTCGGACACGTGAAGGGCGCGTTTACGTCGGCGGTGGCGGCGAAGAAGGGCCTGTTTGAAGTAGCGAACGGCGGCACGCTGTTTCTGGACGAGATCGGCACCATGGGCCAGGACATGCAGGCGAAGATACTGCGGGTGCTGCAGGACCGGCGATTTATGCACCTGGGCGGGACGCAGGAGATCCAGGTGGACGTGCGCATTGTTGCGGCGACCAATGTCGATCTGCATGAGGCGGTGCGCGAAGGGCGCTTCCGCGAGGACCTGTTCTACCGGCTGAACGTGATCTGCCTGGAGCTGCCGCCGCTGCGGGCGCGCAGGCAGGACATCCCGCTGCTGGCAGCGCACTTCCTGAAACTGTACGCGGATGAGAACGATGTACCGGTTCCGATGCTGGCGCCCGAGGCGTTGCGCATCCTGATGGACTATGAGTGGCCAGGCAATGTGCGCGAGTTGGAGAATGCCATGGAGCGCGGCGTGGTATTGGCGACCACGCGAAGGATTACGGCGGACCTGCTGCCGGCCGCGCTGACGGGCAACACCTACTCGGCGAGCCTGCTGGACCATAGGCCGGACGCGAGCCTGTTCGACTTGATGGAAGAGATCGAGCGGCGGATTATTGCGGACCGGCTGGAACGCTGCCACTGGAACCAGACAGAGGCGGCGGAGTACTTCAAGATTCCGCTGAGCACGCTGAACCAGAAGATCAAGCGGCTGAATGTGGAGATCAAGAAGCGCGGACGGGATTGAGGGTTGACACTGCCGGATATACTCCCCCCGGGGGGTAGGGGGGGGTATAGCTAAGTGGCCTAGAAACAGCAGCTTACGGAAACATGCCTTTCTCTATATAAGAAAATAAACGGGTTACGGTAAAAATAAGAAAACAAGTGAGTTAGGAGCAGAAACAATAAACCCGGCGATGGTGGCCGGGTTCTTACCTTCTTATTTAACCTTACATCTCAAGTGTATCAGGTTGACCATAACTCATCTGCCATCCAAATTTGACTTTATTCGGCTTGTTTTGTTGAAGATAGTCGTTTTGGCAGGCTTGACAGTGTTTTGGGGTCGGCGGTCAGCGGGACGGATGGGGTTGGAGGCCGGGGTTTTTGGCGGCGCTGATGAGGTTGGCGAGGAGGCGGTAGGAGCCGGGGACGCCTTCGGGGAGCTGGCGGTAGACGGCGAGGCCGAGGTAGATCCAGGCGCCGCGGCCGGTGCGAGCGACGAGCAGGCCGCCAAGCTGAGGCTGCTGGCCGTGGTCGTGGGTTTCGAGCAGCGGGGTGTAGTGGGGGTCCCAGGTGGCCATGAAGCCGTGGCCGCGTTCTTCGACCCAGTGGTCGAAATCGGCGGGGATGATCTTGTTGGGCCAGGTGAGGAGCGGGTCGGTGGGTGCGAGGATGCGGACGGGCGCGTCCTCTTCGACGACTTTTTCGGAGTCGCCGAGGTCGAGCGGGTAGGGGCCGGTGCCTTGGGGCAGGCGGCCGGTGTTGTATTGGGCGATGACGATGCCGCCGGCAGCGGCGTAGGCGTTGAGAGCGGGGTTGGCGGCTGCGAGGTCGGAGTGCTCGTAGGCGCGGACGCCGAGGATGACGGCGTCGAAAGGTTTGAGGGATTCGGGGGTGAGGTTGGCGGCGGTGAGGATGTGGGGATGGACGCCGAGTTGGTCGAGGGCGGAGGGAACGTCGTCGCCGGTGCCGGGGATGTAGGCGATGTTGAGGTTGGGGGCGGTGGTGACGTCGACGGGAACGACGCGGAGGGTGGCGGGGGTGTAGTAGTTGGTGTAGGTGAGACCGGGGTAGCCGACGGGGCGGTAGCCTTCGGAGTAATCGTGACCCTGTTGGGAGACTGCGGCGGTGATGATGGGAGTCTTCCCCCAGACCTTATTGGCGTTAAGGGGGATTCCGATTTGCTCTGGCTTCCCAATCACTTTCTGGTATTCCTGTGGGAGCGTGGTTTCGAGCAACTCAGGTTTCGTTTTCGAGTCTGGAGCAAAAAGAACCTTGACCCCACCGAGCTTTTGGATTGCGTCCTCTGCGCTGACGGTCGCAACGACATTGAGAGACTTTTCTCCGGGCGGGAGGATAGCGGTGGAACAGTTCAGGGAGATGGAGACTGCAGGCACTATTACGAGCGGCTGGTTTGAAGCTTCGGCGATCTGGGTGATTTCGAGGAGGGTCCCATCGAAACGGAAGTAGCCTGCTGGTTGGAAGGGAGGCGGGGTCTGTGGGGCGTTTCTCAGTGAAGGAATCGATATGTCGTAGTAAGGCTGTTCAATATCCGGACGGGAGAAAAATGGCTTAGTGGGAGTCGCGTTCGTCAGCTTCATGTCCAAGTTCAGGTCAAGGCTCTCCCCCAGAGGCATGGGGCTAAAACCTGCGGGCGGACCGCTCGCGCCTGCTAATTGTGGTCCAAGGAAATCGACCTTGATTGTTCCGTGGTGCTCGAAGTGAAGGTGAAGCTCGGCGTGATTCTCGTCGGGGAACGGCGCTGGGACGACTATCGGTGCCTTTGCGGCTGGAGTCTCGGCCTTGAGAGTAATTCCGAGGGCGAGGATGAGGGCGTTGTTGAGTTGGACGCGCTTGATGTGGAGTTCGTGGAGGAGGTTGTAGGTTTCGGCGGGCGGGAGGTCGTTGACGCTAGGGTTTTCGAGTTCGCGGAGGAATTGATCGAGTGAGGCGAGGGCGTCGTGCAGGGTGGGTGCGGTGGCTTCGGGCTTGGTGGCGTCGAAGTCGTTTTGGGCTTTGGCGAGCAGAGCGTCGATCTTTTCGAGTGGCGGGCGGAATTTGTCGGCGACTTCGGGGGCGAGGGTGGCGATGCCGGGGAGGGTAGTGTCGATGCCGTCGTAGAAGCCGGACTCGAGGCCGGAGTCATCACCGTCGGGTTGGGGCTTGCCATCGGGGCCGAGGACGTGGGAGCCGTAGCGGTGGTAGCTAACGTCGAAGCGGCCGCCTCCGCCGCGTCCGGCTGGGCCGCCGGCGCCGCCGCCCATTTGGCTGCGGTGGAGGCTGCGGCCTTCGCGGCCGAGCTGCGCGTAGGATTCGCCTCCGAGGAGCGGGTCGGTGTCGCCCTCGGGGATGGTGACGTTGGCTTTGGGGACGGTGTCGGTAACCTTTCCGGTTACATAATTGTGGAAGCGGGCGGGGACGTACTGGCTGGTGGCGTAGTCGTACATGCCGCGCTCATCGATACGGCCGAAGGGCGAGCGGGCGTAGACCTTGAGCGGCTGCCAGGGCTGAAGGCCGGCGGCGATCTGGTCGGGGAAGACGTTGGGATCGCCGGCGGCGTTGAAGGCCTCTTGGGCGATCTGGCCGGAGACCTGATGCTGGCCGTGGCCATCGGAGGGTTCGCCGATGAAGACGGAGGCGATGACGAGCGGGCGATAGAGGCGGATGGCGCGGACGGTGTCGTAGAGGACGCGGTCGTGGGTCCACTTGGCGAAGGCCTCTTCCTTGGTCTTGGAGAAGCCGAAGTCGACCTCGGTGCCGAAGAACTGGTCGACGGCCATGTAGCGATCGGCGGCGAGGAGTTCCTGGGTGCGGATGAGGCCGAGGGCGTCGTCGAAGTCGGCGGACATGAGGTTCTGGCCGCCCTCGCCGCGGTTGAGGGTGAGGGTGGCGACGCGCGCGCCCTTGCCGCGGGAGAGGTAGGTGAGCATGCCGTTGTCTTCGTCGTCGGGGTGGGCGACGATCAGCATGAAGGAGGCGCGAGTGCGGAGCTTGCGAAGGAGCTGCTGGAGTGCGGGTGCGCCGTGATTGAGGGGGAGGGTGTCGGCGAGGTCGGGCGGAGAGACGCGCTCGCCGGCGAGGTTGGCGGGGTCCTGCCGCGGCGTGAGCTGGGCCGCGAGGGGAAGTGCCGCGGCGAGTGAGAGCGAGGCGCAGGCGAGAGCGCAGCAAAGGCGGCTTGGGATCACGGGGTAGGCTCGATTCATGCGGGTGCGGAGTCGCTCGGTACAGTAATACGGAGATCTGAGCCTGCGGCTCAGAGGACGATCCAAAATTTCGTGATGGCGATTGGAACGATTTGCGAGAGCTTTTGTCCACCATAGCGCATTCGCGAGCGGCTGCGCCATTCCCGCGGGCGGTGGAGTGCGGGTTGGGGAAGCCGATCGGGTTGCGTATTTGGATGCAATCTGGGGCGCGTTTACAAAGCTTTATAATGAGAAGGATATGGTGCGAGATGGTTATTTCTATGCGTTGGGGCTGGGGGCTGTTGCAGCGGTTCTATGGCAGCTTACTCACGCTCCGGCGTTGACCGCGCTGCCGGCGATGCTGGCTCTGTTTTTTTTGTGGTTCTTCCGCGATCCAGAGCGCAAGGTTCCCGCAGGGCTGGGGGAGATCGTGTCGCCGGGCGATGGTGTTGTGACCGAAGCGGACTGGATTGAGACGTCAAGCGGGACCCGGTTCCGGTTCAGCATCTTTTTGAGCGTCTTCGATGTGCATGTAAACCGCGCGCCGGTGGCCGGGACGGTGAAAGCGGTGGAGCATCGTGAGGGCGGGTTCCTGAATGCGATGAAGCCTGAGTCGGTGGTGATGAACGAGCAGACGCTGGTGGTGATTGACGCGGGCGGCTACGAGGTGAGTTACAAGCAGATTGCGGGGCTGCTGGCGCGGCGGATTGTGAGCTCGGTGAAGGTTGGCGACCGAGTGGAACGAGGGCAGCGCGTGGGACTGATCAAGTTCGGCTCGCGGGTGGATGTGCTGATGCCGGCCGACGCGGTACCGCAAGTCAGGAACGGAGCGCGGGTGCGGGGCGGGTCGACGGTACTCGCGGTATTGCCGCAGCCGGTCGGGGATGCGGCAGGTATCGCCGCGGCCGTGGTGTCCTGATGGCCGCCGAACAGTTGGGGCTGCGCGACGACAACGGAGAAGAGATCAGGGCGAAGCGGCATCCGAGGCGGGGAATGTACCTGCTGCCGTCGCTGTTTACCGCAGGCAATATTGCGGCCGGGTATTACGCGATCACACAGAGCGTTCAGGGTTCGCCGACCGAAACGGCGTACTTCGATCATGCCGCACTGGCGATCGGTCTGGCGGCCCTGCTGGACGGGGTCGACGGCTATATTGCGCGCTTGACGAATACGGCGAGCGATTTTGGCAAGGAACTGGATTCGCTGGCGGACGTGATTACGTTTGGGGTTGCGCCCAGCTTGCTGGCGTACATCTGGGGTTTCCGGATGCTGCCGATGACGGTGTATCCGAGGCTGCGGGACAACGTGGTCCACGCGGGAGTTTTCGTCTGCTTCCTGTTTCTTATTTGCGGGGCGAGCCGTCTGGCGCGATTCAACATCAGCACGAATCCGCAGCCGCGCAATCCGGGAAAGCCGGGGAGCAAATTCTTTGTTGGCATGCCCATCCCGGCTGGGGCCGGCGTGATCGCCGCAGTCATCCATTGTTTCGACGGCGCTCCGATCTACAATCCATGGACAGCGCTGGTGTGGTTGGCGCTGATCCTGTTTACCGGGTTTTTGATGGTGAGCAATTGGCGATTCTGGAGCGCCAAGGAGATTACCTCCGGCGGACGGCAGCCGTTCCAGGTGGTCGCATTGCTTGCGCTGGTTGGCGCCTTGATTGCGTGGAAGTCTGAGCTGATGTTGATGGTGATCGCGCTGGGGTACCTGGTTTCGGGCGTTTTCGCCCGGCTGGGATACTCGTGGGCGCACCGGCGGCGGCATCCGCATGGGCCTGGGCTGCCGCTGGCGTAGTTGAGGCTTCAGCGGATGCGAGAGCGTATGTTGGATCGGGGACCTGTAGCGAAGTCTAAAGCAGAGAAGAGAGGGAGTTTGTGATTGCGGGCAGGCCAAATCGAATCGCCATTGTCGGGGCGTCGACGCTGGCGGGCAAAGAGCTGAGCGACACCATGGCCGAGTCGCTGCTTGCCGCCTGCGACGTGGTGCTGCTGGATTCGGACGACGCGGCCGGACAAGTAACCGCGGCCGGCGACGAAGTGACGTTCATCCAGAAGATCGACAAGGAGTCGTTCTCCGGGATCGATTTCGTTTTCTTTGCCGGCGACGCGGAGACGACGCGGAAGCACTGGAAGACCGCTCGGCTGGCGGGCGCGAGCATCATCGACATGACCTATGCGCTAGAGGGGGAGCCTGGAGTGATGGTGCGCGGTCCATGGCTGACTGCGCTGGCAGCGCGTGCGCCGGGACCCGACCTGACCACTCCCGCTGTGGTTGCGGCCCATCCCGCTGCGCTGATGCTGCTGCTGGTCGCAAGCCGGCTCCATGCGAGGCGGCCGCTGCGTGCGGTGTCAGCGACCGTGTTTGAACCCGCGTCTGAGCATGGACAGACAGCGATGGATGAGCTGCACCAGCAGACCGTAAGTCTGCTGTCCTTCCAGAGCTTGCCGAGAGAGCAATACGATGCACAGGTGGCCTTCAATCTGCTGCCCTCACTGGGCGATGCGGCGAAGGTGAAGCTCGCCGCGGCTCGGGAACGCATTGCGGACCACTACCCGATCCTGTTGGCAGGAGCGGTGCCGGAACCGGCGTTGCAACTGGTGCAGGCGCCTGTGTTTCATGGGTACGTGGCGTCGGCACTGGTTGAGTTGCAAGGGACGGCATCGAGAGAGCAGATCGAAGCCGCACTCTACGGCGAGCACGTCGATATCGTTGGCGCGGAGTCGGACCCGCCGAGCAATCTCAGCGCGGCCGGCCAGCCGGACGTCCTGGTGCGGATCAGTGCGGCTTCGGCTGGCGGCGATCCGCCGGGCCGCTTCTGGCTGTGGATGGCGGCAGACAATCTGAAGCTCGCGGCCCTGAACGCGATTGCGTGCGCCAACGAATTGGGCCGGCTGAGGCCGCAAGGGAAGGTGCAGTAGGGCGGGATTGCGCGCCCGGCGGCCTCTGCGGTGGTTCTGGTCGATTGGTCTTGCAGCTTGCGAGCGGGACGGGCACTGATAGAATCGAGATGCGCCGGGATGGCGGAACTGGCAGACGCAGCGGACTCAAAATCGTCTTAGACGCAGTCTAGTCGTTACTCAAGTGAAAGATAAGAAATATAGTTGACTGACATTCAAGACCGGCGCTATCCTTACACAACTCTTCCACACTTTCACAATCTTGGGAGGAGTCAGGAAGTGCTTCTGCATGTCCGAACATCACACCATCCTCGGTGGCAAAGTTCACGTCTACAGGCGTCCGAACAGTTCTAGCTGGCAATGCGCAAGCTATCTAGCCGGAAAGAATCGGCGCACAACTACCAAAGAAGACAGTCTCTCGAAGGCAAAGGAGTTCGCAGAGGACTGGTACTTGCAGTTGCGCGGCAAGCTCCGCGACGGTGAGTTGAAAAGCGGCAAACTGTTCCGCGAAGCTGCGAAGTTATACCTGCGCGAGTTCGACATCATGACGCAGGGACAGCGCAGCCCGACCTATGCGCGCGGACAGCACGCGCGTACCAACGGTCATCTCGTCCCGTTCTTCGGCAGCATGGTCCTTCCTGAGATCACGGCTGGCAAGGTCAATGAATATCGCATCCATCGCCTTGAGGGAAGTAGAGCGCTGCGCGGCAAGCCGCCAGCGCATAACACCACGCACCAGGAGATCGTGACGTTGCGCCAGATTTTCAAAACGGCTCTGCGGCACGGATGGATCGATCATCTACCGGACTTGTCAGCGCCATATCGGGCGTCGGCCAAGATTTCTCATCGAGCATGGTTCTCACCGGAAGAGTACAAGCAGCTTTACGAGGCAACGCGGAAACGTGCGCATGATCCCAAGCAGCCCCGTTTTCGTTGGGAGGGGGAACAACTTCACGATTATGTTCTGTTCTCCGCCAATACCGGACTTCGCCCCGACGAGGCGATGCGTCTACAGTTCCGCGATGTCACCGTTATTGAGGACGAGGGCAGCAGCCAAACCATCCTT
>Ga0181529_10001516_pt1 | contig 29537 bp, 28 predicted proteins | sample PEATcosm2014_Bin_36_FD_119763 | JGI IMG/M metagenome (GOLD analysis project Ga0181529, IMG submission 119763) | Peatland microbial communities from MTU Mesocosm Facility, Houghton, MI, USA - PEATcosm2014_Bin10_30_metaG | ecosystem: Environmental > Terrestrial > Soil > Wetlands > Peat | place... | reverse complement strand
GCGCGGGGTGAGGCGCCGAGTGCAACATACCTTGCTTCCTCAATACCATAGGTATCTGGATGCCGGGTTGCATCCACAACTTCGCAGGCGTAGCGCTTGATCGCTGCATCGGCGTATATTTTTTGGGTGAAGGCCTGGATTTCGTTGATTTTCTCTGTAGTGACCACTTTTCTTGGGGTGATTATCATCCCTTCAGTAACCGGTCGAGTACTGTCATCTCTTCGGTCATATCCGGGTAGGTCATAAGTACTTTGAACATAAACCGGTCGACCTGTGCCTCCGGAAGCGGGTAGGTGCCTTCGGATTCAATCGGGTTCTCGGTTGCAAGTACAAAGAACGGCCGGGCCAGTATGTGGGTCTCACCCTGGATGGTTACCTGCCGCTCCTGCATCGCTTCAAGCAGTGCTGACTGAACTTTGGGTGGGGCGCGGTTGATCTCATCTGCGAGCACGAAATGAGCAAATACCGGGCCTTTGATAGTGGAAAATGTCGAATCTTTCTGGTTGTAGATCTTTGTTCCCATAATGTCGGCGGGAAGGAGATCCGGGGTGAACTGGATCCTGACAAAACTACATTCAATACACTGCGAGAGAGTTTTTATCGTCAGGGTCTTTGCGATCCCCGGCACTCCTTCAAGGAGTACGTGCCCATCGGCACAGAGCGCAATCAGAAGACGATCGATTACATTGCGCTGGCCGACGATAACGGTCTTCATTTCACTGCGAAGTTCGTCCAGTGTTCTGGCATATTCTTTTGCCTGGTTAGTCAGGAGGGTGATTTCTGCATCCATGGTGGTACCTGATATGGATTGATTTCATGCTGTTTATACGGCATCAGAGGTAACCCCGGACATGGATTTTACCTCTTCATGAATTATTCAGTTAGTGTGACGTGCACATGAGATTAATTCATGCCGTTTTGATGTGGATGGTCACATTAAAATTTTTCAATTGACATCTCTCCAGAATCCTTAAAAACAAGAAATAATGATTGACCGGTTACACGTTTGCATTCACGCTTACCGTCCCAAATGGGTCATAGGTCATGTTTTGTGCAAGCATGCCTCCGTTTTCCCAGATCTCAGCAGTCAGGTTGTGCTTTACCCCATCGTCTGCTTTTTCAAATGTGGCCATTATGGTTCCGGTCGGTTGATCGATGGTATAAATGTGGAACCCGGAATTTTTCACGTCATAGGATACCCCATTTGCCGTGTAACTTCCGGTGTATTGACCAAGGTACCCGACCCTGACGTACACCCCGGATCCAGGTACCGGTACCGGTGTCGGTACCACATAGGGTATATCAGATGCGTTTATGGTGACTCCCGGATTAACCCGGGATACCTGGCTTGATGCCTGCGGGGTTTGTGCTGTTTGAACCGCTGCCTGTGCCGCAACTGATGAACCGGCGGGAGTTCCACTATCGTTCCTGAACAGCGCTGAACCTATGCCTGAAAGGAAAAGAATTACGATCACAATACAGATGATGCCGATCGCTATCGCTCCCCAAAGTTTCTTTTTGTTCCTGCTGTTCCTGTTTTGATATTCTGTTACCATTTTTTCACCTTTCCTTAGTTGTGCCCGCTTTTTTGGCACGGATTTGTACTACTTGTTTTACCTGCACACAACCAGCCATCAGGAGACTGTGACATTGACCATTCCGGTTGTGCCTCCAGACTCGCCGCCGTTGCTTTTATCTGCCGGACCAAACGAGACAGGATAGATCTCGACAAGAATCTTATCATAGGGCTCAAGGTTGGTTGTACCGGTGATAGTGAAATTGTCCCCGACATAATGGACAGGGATGGGATCAATGTCCAAACCTGATGTATTGCAGTTTGCCGGTAGTACAGAGATTTCGCCGGTATCAAGAGATGACTCATCAGGGTAACCGGACGGACGTTCAAGGATGGAGACAAATGCCGTTGCAGAAATGTGTGGCTGAATTGCGGTTGCGGTCACGACATACTCATCAGGAGTATACAGTGACGTGTTGACATCGAAATGCCAGGTTTGTAAGCCGGTCTGCGTTTTCATTGTCCAGCTGTCCTGTTGGCCGGAATCTGGTGTAGGTTCGGTTGTAGCAGTAAGGTCAGGTCCGGCAGGATTGATGATGAGTGACGGGGTTTGAGCTTCAGATAAATCCTGCCGGGAATTAACGGTAGAAGAGATTCCCGTGGCCGGGCTGGAAGGATACAGAGAGCTGCCTTCAGCTTTCGGCATCTCAGACAAGGCCATCCCGGCAATCAGTATGCCAAGAACGATACTGCAGAACACGAGGATCTCTGTTTTTCTTCCCGTCATCTGGTCACCAATCCTGCTGTCCCGACCGTTTGGCCGGAACAACCTGATTGTCAGAAAAATCGATTCGGGTATTAAAACGATTTATGAGCAGTTCCTCTACATATCAGATGTTTTTGGAGGATCCGCCCCATGTGAACCTACGAATAAAGAGAAACGCTGATAATATTACCCGGAAAAACTCATGCCATGAAACTTACCCGGCGAACCATAATCGTTTATTTTTTCGAATTGCTTATTCTTGCCGGGATTATCGTAGCTATCCTTTCGTTGCCTTTCGATAGGGCCTCGTCACCGATCGATCAGGGAATCCACATCACAGACCCGGATTTTTCCGGAACTCCCCTTCCTCTTGGAGGACATACCGGGATCTTCACAAAATACGTTACTCCGGGAACGCCATATCTGCTGGTAGATCTTAACAGCGGGGATCCCAATGATTCCCTTTCTCTTTCGATTATCACGCCCGATGCGGTACTTGGCCCCTATACGGATATTTCCCAAGGGAAACATAGTGGCAGGATCTACCTGCGGATCGATGGAGATAATAACCTGACCCCCGGTCGCTGGGATTTTATCGTACACAGCAATAAGACAATCGAGATAGGAAGTGTCGGGCAGTACCCGTGGACTAACTCAAGTCTTTTCGACCAAAAGCCTGATAATTGAATAAAGAGAGAATTTCCAAGCATAATGAAGCGGATATTCCTCTTTGCCAGCGTTTTTATCCTGCTGGCATGTTCTCTTGCCGCACCTGCCGCCGCCTCTATTGGAGAATATCATGTCGGACCAGCATACGGGTCAACGGGGATACCTGCCCCGGATCTCGCACCGATCAGTTTCTGGGCGCTTTCGTTGCGGGAGATGGCAATTGTGGCAGCACTTTTTCTTTGTCCGGTATGTGTCATTCCCATCGAGTTCTTTTTTGCTTTCAAACTTTTTGCAAGTCTTGGATTCCGACGGATTGTAAAGTGCAACGTTCTTGAGCAGGGTACAAGAAGCAGGATATATTATGTCATAAATGCGACGCCGGGTATCAGTTTCCCCTCCCTGCAACATCAGGTTTCGCTTTCGCGGGGAGCACTCACCTATCATCTTGCACTTCTTTTGGCCCAAAGAAAGATCGTCGCCCATAAAATAAACGGCACCACCAGTTATTTTGAGAACAATGGCCGGTATGACACACTGGAACAGAAAGTACTTAATTACCTCGGTCACGAAACGGAAAAGAAAATTATTCACCTGCTTATGGTAACACCGGGGAGTACCCGTATGGATCTCGAGCGGGCGCTTGCTGTTTCAGGGCCTACTGTCACGTGGCATGTGAAACGCTTGATCTCTGATGGGATCCTTTACGTGAGAAAGGATGGCCGTTATTCCCGCTACTCTTTGACGCGGGAGGCTGCAGAATGCATCAGCCTCAGTCGGATCCCGGCAATAATGCCATCCAGCGGGGACACCATGTCCTGCACACTTGGGATACCGACAACTGGTCCCTGACTGATCCTTACGATATTTTTTGATTTTCTCTCAAATAGTCTCAATACTCTCTTTTACAAAAGCAAAAACGGGGATATTTCCTATACCTGTGAGAAAAAAATCCTGCATCCGGGAAATAAGAGTTTTATGCCTTTGCCGGGATATCTGAAGGCATAAACTGGCTAATCGCTTTCTTGTTGGGCCGGTACTCGCGGAACTGCCGGAGTGATACCGTGAGATCCCGGGTGAACGCGAAGTATCCGATCTGTGTGTTCCGGCACAGGTTCATTGCCATATCCATAAGGCCCCGGGGATCGGGACGGGCCTCTCCAAGCCATATATGGAAGATATTTCCCCCATCGACTATGGGGAAAAAGACATTCTCTATTTCCATGCGTTTTGTAAGTGTAACATCAGCACCGGGGGCCACATGTGTTCCATTGGTGTAGTAGATGGGCAGATCCCGGTTCTTCCCGAGGTTATCGAGTGCATACTCAAGATCTCCTTTAATCACCTTGGTGGCAACATCGTGGAATCGCCGGTCAATAAGGTCAGCAACCGCAAAACGTTGGCCGGTAGTTTCAGCCGGGGTCCGGGCAAGGGCAAGGGTCATATGGTTTTTTTCAGAGAGTGTCCTAGCATAGATCTCCATCTCGGTCATCGCCCGGACAGCCAGTTTGAATGCGGCTTTTGATTCATGGGTCTGTTTACCGATATGGTGCTGGACCATCTCATTTACGCCGACTACACCGATTGTATATACAAGACCTTCGAGATCCACGGCAATTGCCCCACAATCCCCGGTGTTTGGATCTTTGGGACGCTGCATTGCAAAAGGCATCCGGTCATTTGCCCGGATAATATCCATCCACCGGCGCTTGATTTTGAAGATCTCTACCGCTACATCCATGAGCGACCGTAATTCGGCAAAGAGGCGTTCGTCATTTCCCTCTGCTTTGTAGGCTGCACGCGGGCAGTTGACTGAGACTACCTGCCACGATCCCATTGAGAAATGCCGGCCTCCTTCGAAAAAGAGTTTTTTATCGAATTCAGAATCTTTGTCTGCCACGGCTGAGAACTGGTAGGCACAACACTGGTAGCAGGAAATCCCTTTTCCCGCCCCACGGTATGCCGGAAGCTGGTTGTCGTAATAAGGTGTTCCGAATTTGGACGCAAGCTCGAAGGTCATGAGGTACAGGTCCCGGTATGTTGGCAGGTCCGGGTGGGCCTTGTTAAACGCTTCGTGCTCGTTCATAAAGTCCGGCTCGATACTGATCTCGGGTTTGGGAAAATTAAACGGCTTACCCCAGTAGTCACCTTCGATCATCACCTCCATAAGCGCCTTAAAAAGTAACCGGACTTCCCGCTCAAACTCTCCGTAGGTACGGTGCGGTGCCTGCTTCCCGTCCCAGACTTTTCCTTTATAGACACAAGGTTTGTCCTGCCAGAGTGCCGGGACACCCGGTGAGAGCTGAACCGAGGAAAAAACGAGCTGGCCTCCCCGGGCAACCATCATCTGGGTCATCTCGTACACAAACATCTGCATGTTCTGACGGATTTCTTCGTAGTTCATGCCTTCCATGAACGGTGCTAGAAACGTCAGGAAATTGTAATAGCCCTGCCCACCGGCAAAGTTTGTCTGGGCGCTGCCAAGTGCCTTTACAGCGTGGAGGATAGCAACTTCCGCCCGTTTTGCCGGGCCGGCAACCGACGCCTTTGTCCCGTTGCCATCCGGCATGAGGCCGTAATAGAAGAAGTATCGCAGATCCCAGTCCTGACAGAAGGGGCGTGTACCGAAATATTCGAGGTCGTGGATGTGCATCTCACCGGAAAGGTGATGGTCGGCAAGCTCAGGGGGAAGCTGGAGAAGGTACTGCTCTTTTGAGATCTTGTCAGCCTTCTTTTTATGCGACGTCTCAGCGTTTTCCTGGAGGTTTGCATTCTCATGGGACTCAAAACCCTTGCCCACATCAATCAGATGCGCATCATAGACCGGTGTACCAACCCGGGTGCAGACGTTCCTGTACTGCATCATGCCCTTCTCAAGGAGGGTGATATTCATTATCTCCCGGATAAGCGGGCCTGAAAGAGACTTGAGGCCAAGGGAAAGGATGCGCTGCTCGACAAGTCGCGCGATTTCCTGTGAAGTCGCTGGGTCTGCGCCATCGTACCCATAAAACACTTCAACGAGTTTGGTCTCTTTTAAAATCTGTTCGGCAATCCGGTTCCGGTCCCATTCGACAATATGGCCATCGGTGGTCCGGACAAAAGGAAGAGTTGGGGAAAAACTGCCGTCAAGAGTCTGTTGCAGGGTCTCCCGTCGCGCCATCATGCACCCGAGAGAATCGCGCCGAGTTTCTTCTCGTCCAGCATGCCGCCCGGGAAAAGGTCATCTGTAGTGTAGAAATCATCTCCCCGCTGAAGAACAGGCGCCTCGTTGACAAAGACGCCGTTCACTCGGAGTTCGGTGAGGGCTTCGGCAGTTGAAAGGTCACGCTCTGAAAATGTATGCCCGCCCTTCGTTATTGAGTTCTTCAACATCACACAATGCGGACAGGTTTCCAGAGTATAGACGATCAATGGCACAGTTTCCGGCATAAAAAATACCCTCTTCTATCTATGTAGCACTACGCATTTTGGAGATAAAAAAATCGTGGTTTAGTACTTTTTAACAATTTCCCTCCCAGCGCTAACAGAGCGATCACCATTTTGTAGGTAGATGGACAATGAGTACTTTAATGGTCAGGGCGTTTGTGGCATGTGAATTGTCACAGGAAATACAGAAGCGGCTGGCAGCTGCGCAAGCGGTGTTAAAGAAAAGCACAGCCCGGCTCACGTTTGTTGATCCTGCACTTATTCACATCACTGTGAAGTTCCTTGGTGAAGTAGACGAAAAAAAGATCCCTCAGATGGCTGCCGCGCTCAAGTCCGTACGCGTAGAACCTTATCCTGTCCAGGCTGGGAGGATTATCGTCAACAATCCTTCACGACCGCATACGGTCTGGTGTGTTATAGAGGATGCCGGCAGGAGTCAGGGCGTTTTTTCCGTAGTGGAAACCGTGCTTGCGCCGCTTGGATTTCCCCGCGAAATACGGGGTTTTAAACCCCATGCCACAATTGCCCGGGTTAAGGAAGCAGATCCCTCGCTTTTCACGTATCTCGACGAATTAAAAAATACAACCGGTGGCAGTTGCATGATAACCGGTCTGAAACTCAAGAAAAGCACGCTTACCCCCAGTGGACCGGTGTACGAGGATCTTTTTGAGGTGCTATGGTGAGCGGAAAAGACGCAAAGTCATGTCGGCTTCCTCTCGAAGAAGATATTCTCGCCCGGCGTCTCAGGCCAACTGACGAAGAGCGCGAATTCATTGCCGGTATTGCACGCCGGTTGGTGGCCGCGATCAAAGAAAGTGGGAAAGCAGAAGGGATGGTTGTGGGCTCAATTGCTCGGAACACCTGGGTACGGGGTGACCGGGATCTTGATGTTTTCCTGCTGTTTCCTCCGGATATGTCCCGTGAGGCTCTTGAATCGGAAGGACTTGCACTTGCCCGCACTATAGCGCGAAAATTTACAAAAACGTTCTGTGAAAAGTACGCCGAGCACCCGTACATTAATGCGACCATCGATTCTATCGATGTGGATCTCGTACCGTGTTATAACGTCGAAAGTGCTGCCTGTATCCAGAGCGCGGTAGACCGGACTCCCTTCCACACCCGGTATATTACCGAAAAGATCAATGGCCTTACCGATGATGTCCTTCTTCTCAAGCAGTTTGCAAAAGCCGGCGGGATCTACGGTTCAGACCAGATGACCGAAGGATTTTCAGGGTATCTCTGCGAGCTGTTCATCCTCTACTATGGTGGATTTGACTCCCTCCTTGACGCTGCAGCCGAATGGCGTCCGTCTACCGTAATTGATATCTTACGGCATGGTTCAAAGGAATTTTCCGAGCCACTCATCGTGATTGACCCGGTTGATCCCCGGCGAAACGTGGCAGCTGCAGTTTCGCTTGACCGGATGGCAGAATTTGTCGAACTAGCCCGGGGTTACAGAGAAGCGCCATCTGACAAGTTTTTTACACTACCTAAAGAATATCCCTGCAGCCGGGATGATCTCTGTGCATTGCTTGCATCGCGTGGCACCTCGCTCTATGCAGTAACCTTTACCACACCACCGTTTATCGAGGAAATTGTCGTTCCCCAGCTAAAAAAGAGCACGCAGGCAATTTCTGAGCTGCTTTCGCGGAACGGTTTTATTGTCCATCATGCCCACTACCGGATGGGAAAAGAGCGGAGCCTGCTGCTGTTTGAATTACTCATCGATGATCTTCCTCCCATCCGGCGCCACGAAGGCCCCCCTCTCTGGAACCGGGCAAATGCGGATAAGTTCCGCGAGAAGTACCAAAACTTGTCCTTACCCGGGCCTTTTATCGAGAACGGACGATATGTTGCCGAAGTATCCCGCGAATTCATCCGGGCTGCCGATCTTCTTTCCTCACCGGCGCTTCTGGATGTAGGAACCGGCCGGCATATACGAGCGGAACTTGGAAAAGACTGGTGCGTTCTTGAGGGGGCTGACTGCTGGCAGGAAGAATTTGCCTCTTTTATAACCGGTTTCTTTTCACGGTGTTCGCCTCTGGTACGGATTGAACGGGAAGAATAACGGCTCCTCCTAGGCTTTCCTTTGCCGAAATGGACCGGTGAAGACTATAGTGAATGCAAAAGGTTACCCTCTCTTGTAAAATGGGAAAAAAGAGAAGTTGTTGTTTTCAGATCCCTTTGGATCCCCGTTCTCCCGTCCTGACACGAATTGAATCCTCGACCGGAAGTATAAAGATCTGACCGTCACCGATCTTGCCGGTGCGGGCTGCATTTACGATAATATCGATCACTTTTTCTGTAGCATCGTCACTGACAACAATCTCCAGCTGGCGCTTGGGGATCAGGTCGACAACATACTCGGATCCCCGGTACTGTTGCTTGATCCCTTTCTGGACGCCCCGGCCTTCGACATCAAATATGGTCATCGCTCCAAATCCTGCTGTATCCAGTGCCGCTTTAACGTCCTCAAATTTTTCGGGGCGTATCATTGCCTTGATCATTTTCATGGTGTTCACCAGCCGGGAGATGGTGCGATGTCAACCGCTCCGTTCCCCGGAAATTTTCGATAATATAGAATGAGGAAGGCTTCCTTTAAAAGAATTCGGGAATTTGAAGGGAAAACCTAGTGCCGCGGGCACGTAGTCTGGGAGACGATCATCCCAAAAAAAAAGAATAAAGAAAGAAATCATGCCTTTTTCATTATATCCGGGTGATACTTTAACAGTGCCTGCAGTGCCCTTTCCTTATGGACATATGCCGGGTACCAGATCGTAAAGATGACAGCAATAACCATGAACACCCATTTCAGGTTGTCCCAGAACACAAGACTTGGGGAAGGGTGTGTCATCAAAAAGGCGTCTACACCAAAACCTAATGTAAAGGCAACTGCCCAGACCGCGGTTATGATATAATTGACTCGCAGGAATGAGGGGCTTTTAACACGCTCGGGCTCAACCCCTTCCCTTGAATACTGGAGGGTAAAGGGAAACCGAAACAGGATGGTGGCCCAGCAGACAATCGCAAGGATAATCATCGAGAGTGCCGCGAGGTAATTTGCGATATAATACTGCTGCAATCCCACGATGAGAATAAGGAACACTACGAAGAATACCAAAGATACAACTGAAAGAATGTACCCTTTGAGCAGTTGCCGGTAACTCGTCACTACAGTGAGGACGATTGCAACAACAAACGCTAAGATCAGGCTTGTCAGGGGATTTCCGAGAGGAGCTCCGGCAACAAGGGCAAAAGCGATCCATGGCACAAATGCCATAAGGAGTGATAGCAGGTTCATTATACTTTTGAAGTTCGATGCTTTAAATGATAACGTTTTTGAAATACAACTTGTTCCTGACTGCTTATCAGAGGATCGCAAATGTCCAAGGGATTTACGGTAAACTGATCGATAATCGTTTCAAGTCAAAAAAAGTGAAAAAAATTATTTGCTCGTATTCTTCCTGATCTTGGTTGCTGCGAGTTTCTCGATCGCTGCAACATCGACACCTGATTCGATCATGAGTTTTTTGTTCCGGACTGCATTCTCAACAAAACCCTTTCCGGTTGCCGAACGAATGATCATTGTTGTATATCCGGCAGGGCTCCCTACTGACCCGGCTGAGATATCTGCACCAAGTGATGAAAAATCCGTGCAGATACGGCATCCCGGACGAATGGTGTCCTCAAGATCGGCAAGCGGGATCGAGAGATGCGTATCATCCTGCTTTAAGATGTCGAGTTTACCTTTCACATCGAGTTTCTTTATCTCATGCAGCGCAATTGCGTATTTCTTTTCTAGTTTTCCCTGAACGAGGCCTGCATAATCGAAGGTCTCTGTGCAGAAAAGGCCTATTACCAGACGGATGGCTTTGGCATAGGGGCGCAGGAGATCATTGTCGCTAGTCCTGATTCTGGTAGCTGCTTGCACTACACAGGGAACACCGATCACGGCAATCTTTGTATATTTCCTTGTTATTGCCGCCTCCTTAAGGGATGCAAGGAGCGGTACCCACCAGCTGTAGCGGCTGCCGGCTTCTTGGATGAGGACATCTGATTTCGTGATAACCACAGAAGAAGGCCGAAGTGTCCAGGGATCTTCGGTTACAGTAACCACGGCATCGATAAGTCCTGAATCAAGGGCGTCTGAAAGGATTGCCGTCACCGCCCCGCCACTCTGCCGGTGTGGAATCTCAAAAGATGCTTTTGCCGTGAACATTTCGAGATAGTTACCGACCGTTTCATTCGGCTGGTCGCCGGTCCTGGGGCAGACCGCGTAGCACGCCCCGCAGGGGACGCTGTCATTTACCTGTTTACAGTACCCATTGCTTCTGGGGCTTACTACCATCTCCCCCTCAGCAAAGGAGAGTGCATCAGCCGGACAGACAGCGATACAGGCACCGCAGCCCGAACATTTCTTGGTATCCCAGACCTCACTTTTCAAATCGAGATAACTCTTTTCTGCCATCGCCATCACTCCGGTGTATACTTGCTTGCGAACGGCCGTGCGCTCGATGCAGCGATCCGGGAATACTGTGCAGAGACCAGCGGTCCTGCATCGATCCCGAACGTGCGTGCAAAGTCCTCAATGATCGGTCGTATTATTGCCATCTGCTCTTCAGTCGCTGGCAGCTGTCTTGCACCAACACCGAGATATTTGTCTTCGACCGTACCCCGGACAAAAATCTCGCCGCCGTGGATGCCACTTCCGACACCACGCTCAGCGACCGGTGCCTGACCTTTCAGGCCAAGGACAACGAGAAGGCCCCCTGCCATGTATTCGCCAAGGAATGCACGGGCAGATCCGCCCACAACGAGGATTGGCCGTTTCTCCATGTATTGCTTCATATGAATGCCGCCCCGGTAGCCGATATTATCCCGGACATAAACCCTGCCCCCCCTCATGCTATGAGCAGTTGCGTCACCAGCGCTACCGTGGATAACCACTTTCCCCTGATTCATTGTATTTCCCGGAGCATGATCCGCGTTGCCATTAACGATGATTGTCGGTCCGCTCATAAACATCGCAAGGTCGCCGCCAGGGACGCCGTTTACTGTGATTTTCACGTCGTTTCCTTTTAACCCGTCACCGATAAACCGCTGGCCGAGAACATTGTCAATGACAATTTCCGTTGCTCCTTCACAGATAGCTTTTCGGATCTGCTGGTTAAGCGGGGTGTAATGCAGGTTACATGCATCAATTCGTACTGCAGACATTGGATTTACTCCCCCACAGACTTTACGTCAAGCACTCTGAGCAACCCTTCATCCAGCATATAGCCACGGAGCCGGTCGCGGTTGCCCCGGAGACTTTCGATGCTGTTGATGCCGGCGGCACCCATAAGTTCAGCGATTTCATCCGTCCACGCATGGATCAGGTTTGCAACCTGCACAGCGTTTGTCTCGGGGTCCAGCCTCTTGGTGAGCTCCGGTCTCTGGGTGGCGATTCCCCAAGCACAGATACCCCGGTTGCAGGTACCGCAGACACGGCATCCCATTGCAACAAGTGCTGATGTGCCGATGTAGACGGCGTCAGCGCCAAGGCAGATGATTTTTGCAATGTCGGCGCTCTCCCGGATACCGCCACTTGCGATAATCGAAACCTCGTTTCGTATACCTTGGGATCGCAGCTTCGCATCGACGCTTGCGATGGCTGCCTCAACTGGGATTCCCACATGGTCACGGAAGACCCGGGGCGCTGCTCCCGTGCCTCCACGGAATCCATCAACTACCACAGCGTCAGCGCCAGACCGGGCGATCCCCGCAGCGATCGCAGCGGAGTTATGGACTGCTGCAATCTTTACAAATACCGGTTTTTTCCATTCTGTCGCTTCTTTGAGGCTGTGCACCAGCTGTTTGAGATCTTCGATACTGTAGATATCGTGGTGCGGGGCCGGACTGATTGCGTCGCTTCCACATGGGATCATCCGTGTGCAGGAAACCTCTGAGTCAACCTTTTCGCCAGGTAGGTGGCCACCGATCCCCGGTTTTGCACCCTGGCCGATCTTGATCTCGATAGCGGCACCTCGTTCGAGATAGTTTATATCAACCCCGAACCGGCCTGAAGCGACCTGCACAATAATATGGCTCTGGTACGGGAAGAGTGACTCGTGGAGACCTCCTTCACCCGTGCCCATGAACGTTCCTACTTTTGTTACCGCTTTTGCAAGAGCGGTCTGGGCATTGAGGCTTATCGCACCATAACTCATATGGCCAATCATAATCGGGGTCTCGATCTTGAGGTTTGGAGCGAGTTTTGTGAGGAGGTCAACGTCACCATTCGGGTATTCTTTCACGGAAAGGGATCTGGGCTTTTTCCCGATATACGTTCGCAGCTCCATAGGTTCACGGAGGGGATCAATCGAGGGGTTGGTCACCTGGCATGCATCGAGCACAAGCCGGTCAAAGATCATCGGGTAGGGAAGGACATTTCCCATACCGGCAAGGATGATCTTTCCGGTTTTTGCCTGGTTAAAGACGGCTTCACGGATCTCACGTGTCCATACCGGGTGGCTCCGGTAATCCGTGGGTTTCTCGTAGATGGCAATTGCATCACGTGGGCAGAATGCAGTGCAGCGGTGACAGGCAACACAGTTCCGGGAATTAACCACGACCCGGTCGTTTTCTTTACGGAAAACGCCATACGAACAGTTCTCGATACAGCGACCGCAATTCATGCACCGTTCAGTGTCCAGATCTACCTTAAACCTGAGAGGGATACTGCCGATACTCATGCGATAACCCTCCCGATGACGGGTTCCCCGGCCTTTGGCATACTGACATCCTCAATCGCCGGTTCGATTCTCCGGATCGCTGCTTCTTCACTTGAGATATAGAGGCGGTCACCATGCTCGCCAGCAACCAGCGGACGCAGCTTGATCCGATCCGTAAACCCAAGCAATGTATCAGATGTTGCAACACAGATTGCAAACGGGCCGTTCATTAGCGCCGGGCCATATGTAAGGCGTAGTGCCCTGTTGAGTTCCCGCTCTTTTTCTTGCATCTCATCGATCTCGTCCCAGAACGGCGGCGCAAGTGCACGCATTGCGAGTTTCTCCGAGAGACCGTGTTTCCTGACCAGCAGGTCAACCAGGTACGCCACGACTTCAGTGTCAGTAAACATGGTGCATTTGTACCCATAACTCTCGATATATCGCTGGTTGGTCCCGTACGAAGTGATTTCACCGTTATGGACAACGCTCCAGTCAAGGAGGTTGAAGGGGTGTGCTCCTCCCCACCAGCCGGCAGTGTTTGTAGGGTACCGGTTGTGGGCAAGCCAGAGGTATCCTTTATAGTCCTCAATACGGTAGAAATTAGCGACCTGTTCAGGCCATCCCGAAGCCTTGAAGACGCCCATGTTCTTTCCCGATGAGAAGATAAGTGAACCTTTATGGGTGGTATTTACTCGCATGACAAGCTCGGTGATCATATCGTCTGCCGTTGTACGAGGCTCCTGCGCGAGACTCGTGTCAGGCAGATAGAAAAACCGCCACGGTGTGTGGACTTTTTTTATCCCTGCCTCGTAAGTAGGTATCGGTTCATCGTGGAAAATGGTACCCCACGATTCAAGTTCCCTGACAAGCGCAGGTTTGTTCTCTTTTAAGTCGTCAAAGAAGACATGAAGGGCATAAGCATCCTTAAATTCGGGGTAAATGCCGTAGGCGGCATAGCCGGACCCCTCCCCGTTTCCCCGCTCATTCATCATCGCGAGTGATTCTCGGATTTTACTGCCGTCCATGCATTGGCGGCGTTTGTCTATGACACCAATAATTCCACACATTTTCTATCACAGTCGGGATGTCTGGTTAAATTTTTCATTCCTGCAAGCTTAGAAGAGCCGGCCGGAAATTGAAACGTACATTATTAGCACGTTCCCTGAATTGAATGTAATTATTATCCCCAAAGCGTTAGTTCAGAAGATATAAATGTAATTGGTTGGAAAATTAGTTCCATTATGTCAGCAGACGTGGCTAAGTTGCTCAAAAAAATTGAGGCCGATGACGTAAAATTTATCCGGCTACAGTTCACCGATGTGCTGGGGATGGCTAAGAATGCGGCGATCCCGGTTGTTCAGGCAGAGAAATCCCTGACGGAAGGCACATGGTTTGACGGGTCGTCCATTGAAGGATTCACCCGGATCGAGGAGTCGGACATGCTCTTAAAAGCAGATCCGGCATCGTACACTACTCTCCCGTGGAGGCCCCAGGAAGGCAAAGTCGCCCGGTTCATGTGTGATGTGTACACCTATGGGAACAAACCGTTCGAAGGCGACCCCCGCTACGTTTTAAAGAAAGTTCTGGCTGATGCAGCAAAGATGGGATACACATTTAACACCGGTCCCGAACTCGAATTTTTCCTGTTCAATCTTGTCAACGGCAAGCCAACGACTGAATTCCCTGACCAGGGAGCGTATTTTGACCTTTCCCCCAGTGACAAGGCAGAAGATGTCCGCCGTGAGATCGTGCTCTCGCTCAACAGTATGGGTTTTGAGATCGAGATGTCCCATCATGAGGTTGCCCCAAGCCAGCATGAGATCGATTTCAAGTATGCGGATGCACTCACAACTGCTGACCGGGTCATGACCTATAAGTTTGCAACAAAGGCAATTGCTCTCAAATACGGCTTGCATGCTTCTTTTATGGCAAAGCCAATTGCCGGGATCAACGGGAGCGGTATGCACACGCACGGGTCCCTTTCAAAGAATGGCAAGAATGCGTTCTATGATGCGAATGCACCTGACGGTCTGTCTGATACTGCGCTCTATTACATCGGAGGTCTTCTCAAACATGCAAAGGCAATCACCCGGGTTGCAAACCCGACCATCAACTCGTACAAGCGGCTTGTTCCGGGATATGAAGCCCCCTGCTACATCTCGTGGAGCACTACCAACCGGTCGGCGCTGATCCGTGTACCTGCGGCCCGAGGCAATAGCACCCGTGCTGAATTCCGCAGTCCGGATCCGATGTGCAATCCGTATCTCACGTTTGCCTGTATGCTTGCTGCCGGTCTTGACGGTGTGAAAAACAAGATCATGCCGCCTGATGCAACAAACACCAACATCTACCACTTAAACGCAAAAGAGCGTAAGAAAATGAAGATTGACATGCTGCCGGGAAGCCTTGCCGAGTCCCACCAGTACCTGCTCAGGGATCAGGTTCTTTGTGATGCACTCGGCCCGCATGTTGTCGAAACCCTGACACGTATTGCTGAAGCGGAAACCGATGCCTTCCGTCTTGCGGTTCACCCGTGGGAACTGGAACGGTATCTCGCTACCTACTAATCCAAAAAAAATATTTTCCCGCAAATGGTGGGACAGACTGGACTTTTTATCCGGTAACTGCCCGTCGTCCATGTGAGTCCGGGAGAAGACAGAGCGGATACGCAAGGGCTCGCCACGTGCCGTACGGTATATATTATCGTACCGTGGCAGTCCCAGATACCAGTATACATTCTGTCCTTCTTTTGGCTCATTAGTGGATCACAATCAAGTTACAGGAGATGATTATGGCTCTGGATACCGGTGTTACAACCTGGCTCATGGTCTCGGCACTTCTGGTTATGCTGATGACCCCGGGCGTTGGGTTTTTTTATGGTGGACTTGTTCGAAAGAAGAATTTTATCTCGATGATCGCTCTCTCTTTCCTGGTACTGGCGCTCACCAGCGTCCAGTGGATCATGATAGGGTATTCGCTCGCGTTCGGCTATGATGTGGGCGGTTTTATCGGAAACCTTCAGTACCTGGGACTGAACGGTGTGAGTGCTACTGCAGGCACAGCGGCGTATCCGCCGCTCGTCTACATGGTATTCCAGCTCTTCTTTGCCTCGGTCACGTTGACTATCGTGACGTCAGCGGTCGCAGAAAGAGTTAAACTGACATCGTTTATTGTGTTCTCACTCATCTGGTTGAGCATAGTTTACTGCCCGCTTGCCCACTGGGCATGGGGCGGAGGCTGGGCACAACAGATGGGTCTGATTGATTTTGCCGGTGGCACAGTTGTTGAGATATGTTCCGGTTTTGCCGCACTTGCTCTTGCCCTTGTGATAGGAAAACGGGCTGGTTTTGGCGAATATTCGATGGAACCTCACAATATCCCGATTGCACTCCTGGGTGCAGCCCTTCTCTGGTTTGGTTGGTTCGGATTTAATGCGGGAAGCGCTCTTGCGGTCAACGGGAGCACGGTAACTGCATTTGTTAATACAAACACTGCTGCAGCCACCGGCGCTCTTGCATGGATGTTTGCCAGCTGGTACAATGGCAAACCCAGCTCCCTTGGTATGGTAAGTGGCGCGATTGCCGGGATGGTGGCAATCACCCCTGCAGCCGGCTTTGTCACGCCGCTTGCGGCAGTTCTCATCGGTGCCGTTGCTGGAGTGTTCTGTTTTGCGATGATGCTTCTGAGGATCGGTAAACAGCTCGACGAGAGCCTGGATGCGTGGGCAATTCACGGAATGGGTGGTGTATGGGGAACTCTTGCGACTGGCCTGTTTGCGGCAGCGGCAGTAGCCGGATTCTCCGGGCTCTTTGAGGGCAATGTTCACCAGTTCCTGATAAATGCTCTGGGTGCTGGTGCCGCGGTTGTCTATGCGTTCGTAGTAACCTATGTTTTAGCGACCATCATCGATCGTACCATAGGACTGCGGGTCACCCCAGATGAAGAATATGTCGGGCTTGATATCTGTCACCACGGCGAGCGGGCTTAGCCTTTTTTCATTTTTTTACTTTTGAATCAGTATCGAGAACAATAAAGTGTGTAGTTTTCTCTATATGTCTAATAAAAAAATTTATAAGTGTAGGAATAGAATTTCCTTCCTACAATCGTGATATTTCGTTGAGAGAGATTCCCGATGATGGAGGATAACCAGACCCCTGGAGTGATTCCGGACTTTTCATCCGGACCTTGTCACCAGCAGTCTGTCCACTCCCTGTTTTCGGGGAAAGGATCCGCTGCTTTGCCGTTATTATGGTTCGCGGCAGAAAGGTCGGTCCATTTCAGTAAAAGGTGAATTAAATGGCTTTGGATTCAGGAGCAATTGCATGGGTGCTCGCCTCAACGGCGCTTGTCATGATAATGACGCCGGGAGTCGGGTTCTTCTATGGCGGTCTTGTACGGAAGAAAAACTTCATCGACATGATCACGCTTTCATTTGTGGCTTTTGCACTAGTGAGCATCCAATGGGTGCTGATCGGGTATTCGCTTGCCTTTGGCCCTGATGTTGGTGGATTTGTCGGGAACCTGAGTAACCTAGGGTTAGCCGGTGTGAGTATGAATGCTCCCGGACCCTATAGTACAGTGGTACCAGGGATGCTGTACATGGTGTTCCAGCTCGTCTTTGCCACAGTTACGATGGCAATTGTCACGTCCGGTTTTGCCGAGCGTATAAAATTCAGCTCATATCTTGTCTTTGCTTTTATCTGGACCACGATCGTCTACGACCCGCTTGCCCACTGGGTGTGGGGCGGAGGCTGGACATCCCAGTTTGGCTCGATCGATTTTGCAGGGGGAACTGTCGTCCACATCAGCTCCGGTTTTGCCGCACTTGCACTGGCCCTTGTGATAGGTAAACGGGTGGGGTATGGCAAGTATGCGATGGAACCGGGGAACATCCCATGGTCGATTCTCGGTGCCGTGCTGCTGTGGTTTGGCTGGTTCGGATTTAACGCGGGAAGTGCCGTTGCAGCGAACGGTCTTGCGGTGAACGCCTTTGTCACTACCAATACTGCAACAGCGGTTGCCGCCATGGCATGGCTACTGGTTTCCTGGGCACATGGTGGTAAACCAAGTTCGCTCGGTTTTGTTTCTGGCGCGGTTGCAGGACTTGTCGCCATTACGCCAGCTGCCGGATACGTTACTCCAATGGCATCGATCGCGATTGGTGCAGTAGCCGGCGTGATGTGTTACTTCATCATGCTCTGGCGCCAAGGCCGGGGTATCGATGAGAGTCTCGATGCATGGGCTGTTCACGGTATGGGTGGCCTGTGGGGTGCGCTTGCAACGGGTATCTTTGCATCCGCAGCAGTCAACGGTGCATCGGGTCTTATTGAAGGTAATGTCCACCAGTTCCTAGCCCAGATTGTCGGGGCAGGTGCGGCAGTTATCTATGCATTTGTGGTCACGTATATCCTAGCGATTATCGTGGACAAAACATTAGGACTGCGTGTGACTGAAGAAGAAGAATACGTCGGGCTTGATATTTCCCAGCATGGGGAACGGGCAGGATAATTCGGGTGATTACCATGAAAATGATTATTGCAATCATCAAACCAGAACGGTTTGAGTTCGTGAAAAAAGCACTTGAGGATAAGGGTGTTGTCGGCATGACGGTCACCGAGGTTAAAGGCCGCGGTGCACAGAAAGGGATCTCCCTAGAATACCGCGGCGGCAAAATGATTGTCGACCTTCTTCCTAAAGTAAAACTCGAGATCGTGATCCACGACAATGAAGTTGATAACGTTATCGCAACACTGACCGGTGCGGCGCGAACAGGAAAGATTGGTGACGGAAAGATCTTCATTCTTCCGGTCGAAAAATCGATACGGATCAGGACCGGCGACATCGAATCGTAAAACCGAGGTAATGATCAGGCATACCGTCTAGTAATTTCCGGGAAGTAGGGCCTTCTCAATCCGGCTTCTTCCTCCCCCATTTTTATGGATTTTCTTTCTTCTGGTGGAGACGGTGGAAATATATTTCTCGCAATTATATACTTAGCACGAACTCCCGGACTATACCTGTCGGCTCTCTCGCATATTGTTATTTAGCCAGCCGGCGAAAATCATAGGATATCTATCATGATCCCGTGGCTTAATTCCAATTTTAAAAATTTTAAACCAACAGCGGCAATTGCTCTCAATGCCACGCGGCACATGAACACAGTGGAACGTAAAAAACTCTTCTCTCCCGATATTGAGCCCATGCGGACTGCAGAAGGACGCTGGTTTGAGGCAATCGTATACGAGATGTTCCTTGAGATTTCACAGAAATCCGGCCAGATAAAATATCTCGCGCGTAAAGGCGCCGATGCACCGCATGCCGGTGCTCAGGCGCACTTAGGCCAGAATGGCATTTTCTATTCCAAATATGGGGATATAACCTTCCGGGGAAACGGTCAGGACCTGGCAGAATTTGATCTCATGCTTGTCGATTCCGCAAATCAGGTCGCATTTGGCGAAGTGGTTACTTCGCCAGCAGATCTCAAGGAATTTGAAGTTGAGATCGCTTTCAAAAAACGGTTACTTGGCTATCTCTATGCTCAGGAGCATGTCTCATTTGTCCTCGTATCTTCGTTTGATATCTCCAACTATTCTGTTGTAAAACGGCTTGCAAAAGATCCGGATAATGCGATTATCCATACAAGCTCCTGCGAGCAGATCAAATCACTGGTCAAACATTACCGGCCACGTATCCTGTACACAAAACCCACGAACCATCCCAAACTGATCCGTGCCACCGATATTCCGCAAAGCCATCCTATTGATTACCGGAAATGTCACGATGAGTTCAGGAACCGCCTGTTCTCCGACATTACTAAAGGCAAGAGGGGCCAGAATGAACTGGCACCTTCCACGGATACCGAGGCACTGGTAAAGAAAATTCTCTATGGGGCACTGTACCCCCACGCGATAAAAGCAGTCTGTGAACAGTACGGTCTTATGGTTCGGGGAAAACGTGTTGAATGGGCAGAATTTTTCCAGTATTTTTCAAAAGCGATCCTCGCTACCGATCTCCCCGGATTTGAGCTTATCCTGTATCTCCGTTCCCGGGAGAAGACGGAGTACCTCAAGATGGTGCAGACAAAAGAAGGTCACTTCCGGTTTGAACGACCGACGCCCTCGCGGGTGGGATTTTTCCTTTGGATAGAATCGCTTCAACCCTCCCTTGGGACCAAAATCTCACTTGAAATCCTTAAGACGTTCAGTATCAAGGATCTGACAAAAAAATGAATGCTGGGGTTTCCCAGGATTTTTCTTCTTTTTACACAAACTATCCGATCCTCCATCTACATAGGTCAGAGAACGGGGGCACCTGTTACGAGATAAATTATCAGCACAATCACGATCTGGTGCACGAGATAAATAATAAGTGAATGCCTGCCAAGAAATTCAAGAGGTGCGAATGCCCGTTTGGGAATTTTGGGAAGTGCCCAGCGTCGTTCTCCATTGGGATAGGCAAACTCTCCGAGTGCCAGCCCGAGTAGGACAAGGCCCATCCACGGGAATATCGGGGTGTAATCCACACTCTGGAACATAAGCGGGTGGATCCCAAAGACCAAAAGGCCCATCGGCCCGGGGATTGTTCCAAGGATCCACCCGACGATAATAAACACGATTCCAATCACTGCGTTCCAGGTGCGGAACCTGAAAAAAAGGGGCGAAAGCATGACAGCGACACCGATCAGGTGCAGGATACCGAATATAACATACCCCTCATGAAGGTACCACCAGGTCGCAACGGTCACCAGAAGCCCGCAGCAGAAAATGCCCGCTCCCCGGAAAACGAATTTTTTTACCAGTGCCAGACCGTTTATCCGGGACACTGCGCGTGCATGGCTTATCGAAAGTGATATCCCGACAATAAGCAGGAACAATGAGGCTGTTGCATACGCAAAAAACCGCCAGAAGCCATCGGTAACATCAAACGACACAATCTGGAAAAACGAAAGATCGAAAATAGTATGAAAAAGGATCATCATTATGATGGCGATACCCCGGAAAAGATCGATTTCGGGATACCGTGCCGTGCCGCTCATGGATACAGGTACAATCGCTCCCGGACTCTGATATGTGTTTGGCAGGACCGGGCTCCATCCGGGTTATCCCGGGGTCTCCTTTTCCGTTGGTGTAACCTGGTAATGTAAGGTGCCCGATCACCGCTCCGTATCGTTACCGGGTTTCCTGCACCTTCGGGCTCAGTTTTGTTAACGTGATTATCATATCGTCAACGACCCCAGAGATCTTTTGAATAACAGGATTATCCTTTCCGCCATCCTGCAGTATCTCCCCTAATCTGGCGAGCAGTAGTTCATAGTTTGCCTGCAGGGCCAGTAATTGCTGTTCCTGTCCCTTCTCCCGGGTAATATCCTGAAGGATCACTGCCACGTATCGTGTGTTCTTTTCAACAAGAGGGAAACGGATAAGAACATAGGTTTTTGGGGTATCCCCTACCATGAACGACTTTTCCACCCGGGTTATCTGTTTGGTTTCCAGAACCTCTTTGTACTCCCGGCTGCTGCCCAGATACGATCCGGGAACATTTTGGAAGACCTCTTCATCAAGCCACGTTGTGGTATAGCCCATTTTCAGGAAAAGTCGTTCAAGCGCTGTGTTAAAGTACACGGGCCGTAAGTCGGTATTGAGTATAAAAACCGGAGTATCAATAACGGTAAGAATCATTTTTTCAAAATCTTTAGACACATGTGTTTTCCCGGCTGGAACTTCTCCCCGAAGTTTGTGTATAGGTTGGACTGCAGACGACATTCCACCGGTGTTAGCCTCATGTTCTTTTTGTAACAGCCGGTGCTTAAAGAGGGCAATCTGAATAGTGGAATGAAGCTCCCTCTCGCGGAACGGTTTGATAAGATACCCGTATGGCAATGTTTTCCGCGCGCGTTCAAGCGTCTCGTTGTCCGAATGCGCAGTGAGGTACACTATCGGGATTTGATATAACTGGTTAATTTCCTCTGCTGCAGTGATCCCGTCTTTTGCTCCTTGGAGCCTGATATCCATCAATACAAGTTCAGGCCTAGTCTCCCCGGCCATGTGTATCGCATCGTCTGCGGTGCTGACGGAACCTATCACTACATATCCCATTCTCTTGAGAGTTTCCTCAAGTGTCATGGCGATGATGGCTTGATCTTCTACGATCAGGATTCGTGTGTCTGCTATCGTTTTCATACCTCTTGTATTTCATTATATCAATCACCAGTTAATAAACAGGGAATTACAGTTTCAAAAAATGAAACTACGAAAAAGTGTATTCATGTCATTTTGGAATGATGATGAGGTTGGCCCAATTGAATATCGTATCAGATCCGGTGTTTCGATGAACCTTCTCAAAAAAATTTTCGAACTTTCTTCCCGAACAGCGCTCTCATGAGATGCTATGAAAAAAGGAGAAAAAGACCGTATTATTGCATCTCCGCCATTTGCCGGGGTGTCAGTAACCATTGGAGGTCACCGGAGGGTTTACGGTCAAATGAATATGTCCGGATTTTAGCCATGCCCCCTTTTGTGAGAATAATAGAAGCCGTGTCACCGCCGGTAATAATGCTTCCGATAAGGCCGGATAACGCAGGTTCATGCCCTACAAGGATAATTGCCGCATCTTTGTTATACTGTGCGGCATGGGAGAACAGGGTTTTCTGGTTGCCTCCCGGGGAAAGTTCGTCCCATACTTCAAGCCGGCCTTTTTCTTTGAGAGTACGGGCAACAATCTCTGCTGTTTCATATGCGCGCGTGAGGGGGCTTGTCGCAATGACCTCAAACCGGATTTTTTTCGAACGTATCCATCGTGCCACCTTTCGTATATCGCTTCGTCCCTCAGAAGTTAGCTTTCGCTCACTGTCATCGGGACGATTGAATGACTGTCCTGCTTTCCCGTGGCGGAGAATGTAAAGATCCATGCAGAAACCATCCTTTATCTTTATGTGTCATTCTCACGTCCACACGTATTTTCTTTTCTCCAAATGTTCTATGCAATTTTTAATCATTACAAATATCTAATGAAAAATCTCCCCTTGTATCAGAGGTTTTTGTATTGTCACTTTTTTATGTCGCCGTTGACTGTAGAAAGCAGGTCGGCAAAACGTTCCATAGATTCAATGGCGCCACTCTCCATGCCGGATTGAAGCGTGTTTTCCCTATCTCCCACTGATTTAAAAAGAACCGTATCGGTAATCAGGGTCCTGCCATTCTGATCTTCCAGTGTCACGGTTTCGATCAGTTCATGCCCCGGTATTCCTTCGTATTCGAACGTAGAAACGAGTCGCTCCGGAGGGACGATCTCCCGATATACTCCGTGGAAAGCGTATGTATTGTCCTCAGTGTCCCGCTGGATAAACCGCCAGGTTCCTCCAGGCTGAACATCCATTTTATCGACAGTGGTCGTGAGACGTTTCGGCCCCCACCATAGGGGGATGAAATAGGGATCTGTTATAGTCCTAAACACACGTTCACGTGGCGCGTCGAAAACACGTGATATGACAATCTCCTTTTTTCCAGGTTCTGCGGCAAACCGGGTTTTTGCCATAGCAGTCCACTGTGCTGATGGCAAAGATATAGCTTGGTATCATGATACGCAGACAGGATGCGGTTGTTTAAATGTGGAACGAGCTGGTGAAGGCTCAATCGGTGATACTCTTATTTTAGGTAGTTCAATGCTGTCGCGTTGGTAGTGGACGATATACTTCTAACAAAGTGAAATGCTGGTCGCCGATCGCAGCAGAACATCAGGGGAAACCTATTCGCTCTGTGGCAGACTGATTGATGGAACTACACTAAATTGAGGGGCGGTATCAAAACGATAGATCTGGTAATCGATCAGGGAAATTATCTGTGGAATCAGCTTCACCGTATCCCGGTCTTTTTCTTTTTCAGATTCGGAGAGATCTTTGTAAGGAATTATAGAAGGATGAGTTTTTTTCCTGTCGTCACGTTTAGCGCCATAATGCCACCCTTCAGCGATTTTTTCCTGCATCCATCGTTCATGCTCAAGTTCCGAGAGGAATTCTATCTCATATGAGGAAAAGGAAAAATTCTCAGGAGCATCCCAGTCAGTAATCGGGCCGATATCACAGCCAATCGCATTGAGTTTATTCCGGATCATTCGTGCCTGGTTACGGTTGGATTCCTGGAATTTTTTGCCATCAATTCCATCCTTTTTCAGGGTAAGTGTTCCCAGCGTATCCCAAGAAACAAGCAGCCGGTTTGTTAGAACGGTTTCTCCTCGTTGTTGCTGGTTGATACAATAGAATTCATGGATTGCCTGTGCAATAAGTTCCTGCTCACCAGCCTGTATTAATGTGCTGTCTGCAGTCAGTGCATTCGTGTCGACCGGGATAATTTTCAACATGCCGTCCCGGGTTTTCTGTTCATCCGAGATAAGACGGGCCAGATGGGGATTGTGTTCGGCCCTTAAAATAATCTGTATCCTTCGTCCATTTTCCAGATGAGTAAGTGAGGTTGCAGTGAACAATCCTTGGGCATCATCCTCAAAACAGATATATGCAGTAAATCCCTGCATCAGTTCAGGATTTTCAAGAAATGTCCATTTCCCCGATACAGCAGAGCTAACGTCTAGTGCGATCGGAACCAGATCGCATGCATCATTTATCCGTTTATAGCGCCGTCGGAGGTTTTCACATATTTCTTCGGCATGGATATCAACCAGGAATATCTGCGGTTTTTGTCCGGCAGAAATTTTTTTATCATACCATGAGCGGGCGATACGGGTTGTGAGCATCTCCCCTAGATTTCCTCCACCGAAAATTATCACCGGATAGGGTAAAGATCCTGATCCCTCTTTATAAAGTGGAGGATAACTGTCCAGAATTAGTTTTGCCCCCAGAGTGTACCGGTTGAAGAACTGGACACAAAACCCCGAACTTTTCCCCAGGGAGAAGGTCTGCCTCCGGATCAGCATATAGAGACGGGGATCGAGGATCTGTATAATGGGTGTTGTTTTTTCCCGGGTTGTACAGGGTAGCCTCTGCATTATTTCAAGAGCAACCTCAGCATTGGTTTCGTCATTTTCGCTGAATGCAAGGATATACCGGGCTTTTTTTACCCCAGCATAAGTAAGAATTTTTTTATCGGCGGGATCACCGATAATCACTGACATTCCTTCCAGCTTACAGGAATCAAGATAATTGTTCTGGCTGTCGTTTTCTATTATGACCGGTTTCTGATTCCTTCCCTCCAGATCCCGCAGGACCAGGAGTGAATAGGAATTCAGGCCGCAGACAATAGTATGGTTCCTGCGGAATCTCAACGGCAGAAGGTAGAGTTTTTCCCGGAAATGCAGGAAAATAGCTCCTGCAAGACCTGACCCGGCAAAAGATCCTACAATGGTCCTGATAAATGTATAATCCTGTGATCCAATGGTTCCCTGAATGCCTGGAATAGTTATGGTTCCGCCAGATGATGAAGTCAGGTTAATTATTGAACCGATAATTGTTGAAATGTCTAGAAGGCTCATGAATCCGGTCCCTGTTTTCCCTTATTTTGCTGCCGGGGATTTTCAGATAAGATTTTCTCAATCCTTGCCGTAAGAAGTACCAGATATTGATCAAGCGGAGGGGTAATAGCATCAAGCCAGTGAGGGACGCTGATAAGGTATTCCATGGATTGTGATGGTTGGATCTCTTCGATCCGGAACGGGACAATAATAATTCCCTTGTTTACTGCACTGGTTATCTCCCTGAGTACATGGGGTGAGACATTTGAATGGGAAGAAAAAACCAGCACCATAATCAGGCTGCCCTCAATTCCCTGGATAATAGCTGCTGGAAACTCCATGCCCGGGGGAACATCACGGGGGGCAATCCAGCAACGGATATTTGCGGATTCGAGTTTAGCACATACTGCATCGGCGATTGGTTTATCTGGACGAGCATAACTGATAAACACATCGTGGTGCGTCGGTAATGTCCGGCCTATTGTAACAGGTGCAACCGCAGGTTTCTCGCCTCCGCTCTTTTTACCCTGCCGTTTTATAAAGAAATATGCCAGACATCCGATAACGGCAAATAAGAGGATAACTCCGATTCCGGGCAGGAGAAGAGGGAACGGTGCAGGGGATACTTTACCGGATGTGACAGTTACCGGTGAAGTCACGTTTCCGGCAGTTTCATAGTGAACCCGTATCATCCAGTCAATATTCTGTAGATCGAATTTATCGTTTAACGGTGGTGGAATGATGAGTGTTGTATCGTCAATCCTGTTGGGATCAGTAAGTGTGGTATGGGATGACTCCGTTGTCGAGGGGGATGAAAAGCCGATCTCAATACCATGATTATTCTCATTTACCGGAGTGGAATCCGTAAATACGGAGACATAAAAATTATCGTTGACATTATAACCGGGTAAGGGAATCTCAACCCATTTTGGGTCACATTTTTGGCTCGATCCCAGTTCATTTAGTGAGATGTCCGAATAGGGAATCTGGTCCTGATAGAGGGTTTTCAAATTTTCATCCCATATGGCAATATTGATAAATGCATCCTGATTGGAGGTATCCCATTTACACCCATAGATCTGGATACCTTCTATGGTGATGTTCCCAGCATTGGAAAAATAAACCGCGTGTCCATAATTTTTAAAAAAATAAAATGATGTGGGTTTTCCAGAGTCGTAGTGCAGGATACCCTCGTTCTGGCTTGCCGCTATGCCCGGCACCACGAAAAGAGATGCCAGAAGAAAAAGACAGAGAAACAAAGAGCCACGCGGATAATTCACGTTATTTAGTTCTACAGTTAAATAGGTATTAGGTTTTCCTTTTATTCTGAATTTATTATTTTTAGGGGGCAACAACGAGCGTTCGATTTGTGAACCCGGGGAATTTTAAAAGAAGAGGTTGACCCTGCCGGGAGATTGGGGTGCCGTCCCCGGTTTATCCCTCCACATCTACATCGATGACTTGATCCACAAATGTCGTCAGTTGAATGAGCAGGTCCGGGTCAAGCCCCTTTTCTACGGAGAGGAAGATCCCGGAAAAATTCATCAGTCGCAGTTTGTTCGTGACAAAGTGGATGAACCGGGTGATATTCTGGGACGAAATATAGATCAGTATGGCATTGATCGAATCAAAGAGCAGCGTAATTTTCTTCTCCTTGTTACTGCTTAAGAGATCCGTAATGGCAATTCCCAGACCTGTGAGATCTGAAGGATTGCTGACGAACCGGCAGTTTGGCACCGGCGTGTGATCTTGCCCCATCGCGTATTTCGTGACAGTATCTACCACAAATATCTTTTCCATCGGGATACCGTTTCGCTCATAATTCTGTTTGAGGATCTCGTAGGGCTGGTTTGCCGAGACCACAAGCACGTAATAATCCCGTTTCAGCATCATCTGAACCAGCTCGATATTCTCCTCCCGCAGCCGTGAAGCAGAGGCCATGATCAGATACAGGGTCTTGTCCTTTATCTCAATCCGGGAAATCGCCATGCACAATCACCTTATTCGGTCAAAAATTTCTTGGCGGCATTCGTGATCTCGCCAGAACGATCGACAATCACCTTATTCAATTCGATGATATTATTTCGGATCTGCTCAAGGTTCTTTTTCTGGAGCCTGAGTTGGAGGGTGATATTCGGGCCGACCACGTCGCCCCGATCAATATCACCGACCACAGACTCGAGGTTTCCTTCCACCACCTCCAAGGGATTTTTCAGCCGCATTGCCGCCTCCTTGATAAACGCGAGGAACTGGGTCTCACTTTCCTTGAGGGCCTCTTCTGCTTTCTTTAATTCGGTTATTTCCACAACAATAGTCCCGATCCCGATAATGGTCCCGTCGCCGGTGCGAACCGGGTACAGGTTCGAAAGCCAGTGGCGGATGACACCATGACGATCCCGGGACGAGCTCTCCCGTTCAATACCAGTGACCGGTTGTCCGGTCTGGAGCACACGAATATATTGGGAACTCAGCTTTGACCAGAGAGACGGGACTAATTCTTCGAGGGTTTTTCCAATACTTCCTGTGAGCGGGATATCACGAAATTCCGAAAACGGCCTGTTTATGAGGACAACACGGAATTCCGTATCGATAAAACCAAATCCGACCGGTATATTCTCGTACAGCGTCGTAAACAATACAAGGGACTTCTCGGCTGCCTTCTTGGCGTCTTCAAGGGCGATCTTTGCTTGCCGCTGATCAGTAATATCCTGGTTTGCACCGTTGACCCGGATCGTGCGACCCGTTTCGTCCCGGACCGTTCGAATACACACATTGATATACCGGATCTTCCCATCCCCTCGGATAATCCGGTGCTCCACTTCAGAGAGTGTTCCCGAATCCTGGGATCCCTTGGAATTAGCAGCGATCACCTCCTGAACACGCCCGATATCTTCAGGGTGGATAAATTTTTTGATGTAATCATCCGCTGGCATCTGGTACCCACCTTCACGATCAGCGTTTGTCCCATAGAGGGCATAGAATCGATCATTGAAGGTGAATATGCCCGAGGGTTGATCATATTCCCAGTATGCCATATGCGACATTTCCATCGAATCATCCAGCAGGAACTGATTCGCCATAAGGGCCTCTTCAGCACGCTTGCGTTCGGTCACATCAATCAATGTTTCAACAGCTCCGAGGAGAACACCCTTGTCATCTCGTACTGGTATGGCGGTAAAGTGGAGCCAGGTACCGTTTTTTCCGATATGCGGAAAAAAATCCAGTGTTTCATACGATCCGTCAATAATCTGCGATCTGCTGATCTTGCCCTTGTACATTTCAGGAAGTTGTTCGATCATCCCGTCTACGAGAAGATCGGCAAGGGTTGGGCATTTTGCGGCATAAGAGGCACGCCAAGGATCCGTAGTGCCGTACACCTCTGAGGCTTTAATACCGCTTGCGATCTCCAAAGCCCGGTTCCAGAAAATGACCCGGTGATTGGCGTCGATCACAAACTGTGGGGTCGGGGAACCATTTAGGAGCGTATCCAGCTGGGCTTCCGCAGTACGGAGAGACCGTAGCGGGAAAAACGCAATAAATGCTGCGCTTGCACTCACCACGATAATTGTGAGAAGCGATATCTGCCATATCCTTACATACGGAAGGAAAAAATCCCGGCCAAGTTCAAACGCACCGGTTATGGCAAACATACCCATAAAGATGAGAATCAGGGCCAAGCGGGGATCAAGCCCGGGGGTTTTCCTCCATATACTATTGCTGTCTATCATACACCCTCCCGTTGTACCGCGGAGACTGTCACTGGAATACAAATTTCATGCGGAACTAGATCTGCCAAACAGAATCCGGAAGTACTGTGACAGAGTCTGAACAGCAGGATACTATAAAAGGTTCTGTTAAGTTGGTTCTGATAACTATCGGGACTTGGGACAACAGTCACAAATTTCTTTATCGTGAAAATTTGGTATTCGCCAAATTTTTTCAACGAAATCCCGTCACTCTATAAGAACTTATAAAAGAGTTAATGCGAGGG
>Ga0181529_10001515_pt1 | contig 29544 bp, 21 predicted proteins | sample PEATcosm2014_Bin_36_FD_119763 | JGI IMG/M metagenome (GOLD analysis project Ga0181529, IMG submission 119763) | Peatland microbial communities from MTU Mesocosm Facility, Houghton, MI, USA - PEATcosm2014_Bin10_30_metaG | ecosystem: Environmental > Terrestrial > Soil > Wetlands > Peat | place... | reverse complement strand
CTTGGAATGTTGCAGTTCTTCAGGTTTGGAATATTGCATTTCTTTAGAGCCGAATCAATAAAAGCCGGATCAATTATTGAGAGTACAAAAACCTATTGCCATACTTGCCGTCGCGTATGATAGTCTCGTTTGCAATATGTCAGACAACGATGAATTGGTTACGGGGATTACCGGGTCGGCTTCGGACTCCAACGTTCCGCAGTTCACCACTGCGGAATATGCGCATATTCCCGGCACGGAGCGCTGCCGGATTTGCAGTAGCCTGATTTCCAACGAATACTTTCGCGTGAATACGCAGATGGCCTGCGCCCGTTGCGCCGCAGAGGCGCGCGCCGGCCAGCCCAGCGACAGCCACACAGCCTTTGCCCGCGCGCTGTTGTTTGGCATCGGCGGGGCAGCGATCGGTCTTGTTCTTTATTCAACCTTTGCCATCGTTACGGGCTGGACCATTGGATATTTGGCTCTGGCGGTTGGCTGGCTGGTGGCCAAGGCCATGACCAAAGGCTCGCATGGAATCGGCGGGCGGCGCTACCAGATCACCGCGGTGCTGCTGACTTATGCGGCGATCTCACTGTCTTCCATTCCGATCATCCTCTCCTATTCTGTCAAGCACAGGCCTGCGCAGAGTCATCAGAGCGCGCCGGCCAGCGCCACGGACTCTTCTACACCGGATGAGCAAACATCGACAGATCAAACTCAGCCATCGACTGAACAGTCAACTGAGCCTGCTGAACCTTCAAGTTTAGGCGCGGCCCTTGGCCAGCTTGCCCTCTACGGACTGGCGTCGCCATTTCTTGAATTGCAGGAACCCGGCAGCGGCATCATGGGTCTGATTATCTTATTCGTCGGACTGAGTATTGCCTTTCGCCTTACCGCCGCCAAGCCGCTGTATGTCGATGGTCCGTTCAATGTGACAGGCTGAAGGAAACGGGGCTAACTTGTCCGCTCTGAGCGATCCTCTTCTTCGTCAATGCCCCAACTGCGATTGCGCGCTGCCGTTGGGAGCGTTGGCCTGTCCTCAATGTTATGTGCTGATTCATGGCCGTGAACTCGACAGCCTTGCCAAAGAGGCGCGGGCGCTGGAAGAGAAGCGGGAGTTGGCCCAGGCGCGCGAGATATGGAATCGCTCCCTGGCTTTGCTGCCGCATGATTCCAAGCAGGCTGATTGGGTGCGGGAGCGCTTGCGGTCGTTGGAAGTTGCGCAGGCCCAAGCTCCCGATCCAAAGGCCAAGCCGGATCATGCCTGGGCGCGCAGGCTGGGGCCGCTGGCGCCCATTGCGATAGTGCTGGCCAAGAGCAAGGGCTTGCTGATTGCCATCTTCAAGCTCAAGTTTCTCTTCAGCTTTTTTTCTTTCATTGCCATCTATGTCACGATCTTCGGCTGGCGCTTTGGGGTGGGCCTGTCGGTTTGCATTCTGATTCATGAGATGGGCCATTACATCGACATCAAGCGCCGCGGACTGCCGGCGGAGATGCCGGTCTTTCTTCCCGGCCTGGGCGCGTATGTGCAATGGAAATCCCTTGGAGTTACGCGCCGCCAGATCGCCCAGATCAGTTTGGCCGGGCCCATGGCAGGACTGCTGGCCGCGGTTGGATGTTATCTTCTCTTCACGCATACAAATGATCCGCTTTGGGCGGCACTGGCCAGAGCCGGCGCGGTGCTGAATTTGATCAACCTTATTCCGGTGTGGGCACTGGACGGCGGAAAGGCGGCAAACTCCATCGGCCTTACCGGCAGATTGGCGTTGCTGGCGGTAACACTGATGTTATGGTTTCACTTCAGCGAAGGAGTATTCTTTTTGGTCTCCGCGGGCATCGGCTGGCGCTTGTATACCAAGGACAAACCCGCCCAGGAAGATTGGAATATCTGGTTGACCTTTGCCGTCTTGCTTGTCGCCTTGGCATATGTGATTCATTTGACGCCGGAAGCGATAACACATTAGAGATATGAACGCGTGATTTGGTGATGCCGGGGAGGTAGCGTCTGTCTCCTGACCAGTTGTACCGCGGACTGGGAGGTCCACCTGTCTACTATCTACAATTCACTGACTACTGGCCTTGCGCCAGGCGCAGCATCGCCCAAGTGAGGACGCCGGTGACCGAGACGTAGAGCCAGAGCGGGAGGGCGAAGCGGGCGATTTTGCGGTGCTGAGGAATGCGGCCAGTAAGCGAGAAGAAGAAGGTGACGAGGATCAGCGGCAGCGCTGCGATGGCCAGGATAATGTGGCTGGCCAGCAGCGGCAGATAGACCGAACGCAGGGCCGCGTGGAGCGGGTAACGGACGTCGCCGTGCAGCGCGTGATGAAGGATGTAGCTGACCAGGAAGAGCGTGGAGAAGATGAAAGCGGAGATCATGGCGGCGCGGTGGGCCGGGATGCGGCGGGCGCGGATGAAGGTGTAGCCGATGAGAAGCGCGATGGCGCTGAGTCCGTTGAGGGCGGCATTCAGCGCGGGAAGAAAACTGAGGCGGGTATTGGCTTGATCGGCGGCGGGATGGAGGTAGATCAGCCAGAAGAGAAAGGCAGTGGCCGCTGCGCTGAGGGCGAGAATGGCGGTGATGGCGGGGCCGGTCTTGGCGTGCGGGTTAGTTGTCGTCATGGCTTCCCTCAAGATTTTGCGACGGCGCAGAGCATCAGCGCGGTGAAGAGCAGGGGCAGATAAAGCACGCTGATCTTGAGCAGGTCGCGGGCGATGCGGCGGCTTTCGTCTTCGTCCTGGACGCGCAGGATGCGGGCGAAGCGGATGGTGTAGGCGAGATACAGCAGGCCGAGCAGCGCGGCCAGGATGGCGTAGGTCAGATTGGCCTCGTGCAGCCAAAAAGGCGCGAGGCTGACGGGGATCATCAGCACGGCGAAGAAGAGCGCCTGGGCGACGGTGGAGAGTCCATTGGGCTGTACGACGGGCAGCATGCGGATGCCGGCGCGGGCGTAGTCGTCGCGGTAGAGCCAGGCGATGGACATGAAGTGAGGGAACTGCCAGACAAAGAGGATGGCGAAGAGCGCCAGGCCGGGGGCTTCGATTTGGCCGCGCGCGGCCGTCCAGCCGAGCAGAGGGCCCATGGCGCCGGGAAATGCGCCGATGAAGGTGGCGAAGGCCGTGAAGCGCTTGAGCGGCGTGTAGATGGCGACGTAGGTGAAGACGGTCAGCAGCGCCAGCGCGACGGTGAGCAGGTTGGTGTGCAAGGCCAGCCACCAAGCGCCTAGGAGGACCGCGCCGAGGCCGGCCAGGATGCCCTGGGCGAGCGAGATGCGTCCGGCGGCCATGGGGCGGTTGGCGGTGCGCTTCATGCGGGCGTCGATTCTGCGTTCGAGAGCCTCGTTGAGCGCGCCCGCGCCGGCCGAGACCAGGCCGATGCCGAGCAGGGTGTCGAGCAGGCCGCGCTGCATGCTGGTGATGCCCGACAGCAGCGAGCCGAGATAAAAGCCGCCCCAGCCGGTGACCAGCACCAGGGCGACTACCTTGACCTTGAAGAGCTCGCGCAGGTCGTGAATCAGCGTAGCCGTGGCTCCGGCTTCGAGCGTGTGGGGATGGGTATGCTCGGAGGGCACAGGGAACGCGGCTTGAGAGACGGCTTTCAAAGAGTGGAAACCTCAGTGGAAGAAATCCGGATCGGGATGCACCGGGAGCCTATGTCGATGATAGCAAGCGGAGAAGCGGAAACGGGTTACAACCCCAGCACCAGGCGCTGCGCGGCGAAGACCTCCTTCAAGCCCGATTCGGCCAGATCGACCAGATCGTTGAGCTGCGCGCGCGAAAACGAACCCTTCTCCGCCGTGGCCTGGGTTTCGATCAGGCCGCCGTCGGCGGTCATGACCACATTCATGTCCACCTCGGCCTGGGAGTCCTCCTCGTAGCAGAGGTCGAGGAGCATGGCTCCGCCGACGATGCCTACCGAGGTGGCGGCGACCAGTTGCGTCATCGGCGATTGCTTGAGGGTTCCAGCGGCGACCAGCGCGTTGAGCGCCAGGCCGAGCGCCACCGCCGCGCCGGTGATGGCCGCGGTGCGCGTGCCGCCGTCGGCTTGAATCACGTCGCAATCCAGAATCACGGTGCGCTCGCCGAGAGCTTTCATGTCCACAACAGAGCGCAAGCTGCGGCCGATCAGGCGCTGAATCTCGTGGGTGCGTCCGCCGATCTTGCCCTTCTCGCTCTCGCGCGGGGTGCGGGTGAGGGTGGCGCGGGGGAGCATGGAGTACTCGGCCGTGACCCAGCCGCGGCCGGAGTTGCGCAGCCAGCCGGGGACGCCCGGCTCGATGGTGGCGTTGGTGAGCACACGGGTGTTGCCGAGCGAGACCAGAACGGAACCTTCGGCGGTCAGGACGAAGTTGGGAGTGAGGGTGAGAGGGCGAAGCTGGAGCGGCGAGCGACCGCCGGGGCGAAAGATGGAGGGAGCGTTCATGAAGAGATTGTACGGGATGGGAGGAGCGAGGGGGCCGTCCGATTGATTAACATCTTCCAATCCAACTCCGATTCCAGTATGGGAATTCTCCAACCTAAGCGCCCGGATGCGGAATCCGGCATTAACCCATAGAAACCAAGGAGTTTGTCAGCATCCCATCCGAATACTTGTCCCATTTTGGGATGGTTTTCCACAGTTTCGCTCCTAAAGCCGGACCTGGGAATTAGAGGTTAATCACTTCCCTTATCAGGAACTTAATCCTCCCGTTCTGGTTTGGCACGCTGCGTGTAATAGAAGGGGACAGCAACCCACCGTAGAGCAGGAATGGGAAACGGGGAACAGGGATCAGGGAACAGGGATCAGGGAACAGGGAACAGGGAACAGATCGGCATTGCCGGAATTTGAAATTGATCCCTGGCCACTGGACAAGAGGAAAGGAAGCGATCATGCAACAAGCGGCGCAGAGGACGGAATTCAACGCAGGCGAGCCGGCAGCGGCCGCTTTGGCCACATTCAACGCAACCGAAGGCAAGGGAGTGAAGTCGGAGCGCAGGCGGGTTGAGGTAGTGGTGGAGACGCTCGCCAACCTTCGTCACGAGAGCGAGAATCTGGCCGAGGTGGCCCATGATGCGCGCAATATGGTGACCGCGCTGGGGCTCTACTGCGACCTGCTGGAGGAGCCGGGGGTTCTGAATTCCGCCTTTCAGCATTATGGGAATGAGTTGCGCCTGGTGGCCACGGCCAGCCGCCGACTGGTGGAGAAGCTGGTGGCGCTGGATGCGCGCGGCAGCTATCTGCGCGGCGGAGCCTCCGCCGGTAGCCAAAACGGAACGAAAGAAGAAGAATTGGTGGGCGCTCCGGTGCAGGGCCGCGCGCACCGCTGGGATCTGATGCCCGCCGAGCCGATCCGCGACTTGGCAACGGAGTTGCGCAGCAGCCGCAATTTGCTGGTGGCGCTGGCCGGCCCCTCGATTACCCTCGCCTTGGAGATTGAAGGCGGGGCGCGGCCGGTGCGGCTGACCGGCGAGGATCTGACGCGGATTCTGGTCAACCTGGTCAAGAACGCGACCGAGGCGATGCCGGAGGGCGGAAAGATCCGGCTTGGCCTGCGGGAGCGCTTGCCGGCCAATGGCACAGCCGAGGGGGTGACGCTCACCGTGGAGGACAGCGGGCCGGGAGTGCCAGCCGAGTTGCTCGACAAGATCTTTGATTCCGGCTACACCACCCGCGCGAGCCATGCCGCTGTTCAGGGCGACAGGCCTGGCGGGCATCGCGGATTGGGCCTGTCCATTACCCGTTCCATCGTGGAAGCGGCTGGAGGCAGCATTCAGGCCGTCAATCTGATTCCCACCGGAGCCCGCTTTGAGATCAATCTGCCCGTTCGTTCCCATTGAGGAGCGGCGTGCGGCGCGGCGCGCTGGCCGGCAGTACGATTGACCAGCGGCAACCTTCCTGCTTCTTTTTACCATTTTGCGCGTGAGGCGATTACAATGCTCGAAACAGTGATGAATACGAGAGTGATGGATTTTATCCCGCAACAACTCGCTGAACAGCCGGTGCGTCTGCACCTGCTGGTGGTCGACGCCGATACGGCGGTACGCTCGGCCTGCGCCGAGATTGCCGCGAGCTTGGGCTATGCGGTGGAGAACACCGGCGACCTGGGCCAGGCGCGCGGCATGCTGCGCGGCTCAACGACCGACATTCTGCTGGTCAACCTTCCGGCGGGCTCCAATCAGGGCCTTGAGCTGGTCAGCGAGGTCAAGCTGCTCTATCCGCAGACGGCGGTGATCGCCATGACCGCCTCCAGTTCGGTCAACTCGGCGGTCGAGGCGATGCGCTGCGGGGCCAGCGACTATCTGGCCAAGCCCTTTGCCATCGATGAGCTTTCAACGGTGCTGGAACGCGCCGCCGCGAGCCTGGTGACGGACAACGCCACCCGCCAGTTGCGCGAGCGGCTGAGGCTCTCGCAGGGGTTGGGCGCGATGATCGGCCGCTCCGGCGAGATGGAGAAGCTCTATCGCATCCTCTCGAAAGTTGCCCAGAGCACGCATCCGGTCCTGATCCTGGGCGAGAGCGGCACCGGCAAGGAGCTGGTGGCGCACACCATCCACGCCTATGGACCCAACGCGCAGAAGCCCTTTCTGCCGGTCGATTGCGGTTCGCTGGTTCCGACGCTGATCGAGAGTGAACTCTTCGGCTACGTCAAAGGAGCCTTCACCGGGGCCAACCGCAACAAAGACGGGCTGCTCGTCTCGGCAGAAGGGGGCACGGTTTTTCTGGATGAGATCGGCGAGCTCTCGCTTGACCTGCAGGCCAAGCTGCTGCGCGCGCTGCAAGAGAAGGAGGTTCGCCCGGTGGGCGCGACGCATCGCGTGCCGATCAAGGCGCGCATTGTGGCCGCTACCAACCGCGATCTGGCGGTTATGGTGGAAAAGGGCACCTTCCGCAAGGATCTTTTCTACCGGCTGAATGTGGTGAACCTGCGGCTGCCCGCGCTGAGAGACCGCCGCGAAGATATTCCTCTGTTGGCGGCGCATTTTCTGGATCAGATCAGCCGTGAGCATGGCACCAAGTTCACGCTGAGCGACGAGGCGCTGCGCACCATGATGCGCCACGATTGGCCGGGGAATGTGCGCGAGCTTGAGAACTCGATTGAGCGGGCCTGCGCGCTCTCTTCAGGGCCGATTCTGCACCTGGGCGACCTGCCGACCCAGCTTCAGCAGCAGGGGCTGGAGGCGCGGCGCTCAGCGGTGGCCGGCGAGCAGACCTCCGAGGGCGAAGGGCAGCAGTTGACCACGCTGGCGGAGATGGAGCGCTCGGCGATTCTGGGCGCCATCCGCGCGCTGAACGGCGACAAACTGCAGGCCGCCAAGCTGCTGGGCATTGGCAAGACCACCCTTTACCGGAAGCTGAAAGAGTACGGTATCGCCGACCCGCTTCGGGAAGAGTGATTTTTTTGAGATTCAAGCCGGAACCAATCACGCCGATAGGTTAATTACGGGAATAACCACTGCTCCAGCCGGGAAGACCGGCCGCGAGCCGCACATTCGCCCTGAGCCGAAGACCGGGGGGGCATGCATGAGGAGTTTGGAATGAGCATACTGATTGTGACCGGAATCGAAGGCGCCCGCAACTGCGCCGCCGTAGTAGCAGCGCAACTGGGCATGGAGGTCGAGGTGGCCGACGGACGCAAGGCCGCGCTGGCCGCATTGCGCCGCCGCGAGTACGCCGCCGTGGTGGTGGATGAGACGATGACCGAATGCGATCCGGCCTCGGCCGAGGCGATTTGGGATCATGCCAGCCTGGCCATTCCGCTGCAGATCAACTTTGCCCTCTCCGGCGCCTCGCGGCTGATCCGCGAGATTCGCGCCGCGCTGCATCGCCGTGAGCGGGAGCAGACGCTGGCCCGCCGCGCCGCCGCCGCCGCCATTGAAACCGAGCTGAAGTCGACTGTCGCCGGCCTCTTGCTGCACTCGCAACTGGCGCTCAACGGCAGCGACATCCCCGCGCCCGCCGCCGAGCGGATGCGGGTGGTGGCTGACTTGGCTGGCAGCTTGCGCCAGCAGTTGAGTTCGCCGCAGGTAGCCCGTATCGAGAACGCCGCCTAGCCACCTGCGGTGGGGCCAAACGCTCGCTGCTCGCTCGCAGCGGGTTCGTTGGTCTTTGATTCGGAGCACCTGAGGAGGAGTCAGCCGCGCCCCTTCGGTAGCGCTCAGAGCAGGCTTTCGGCGTCACCCGCGCTAGAAAAACGCGCGGGCTTGAAGTTTGCCTTTCCCGGCTGAGATGCCGGGCAGGCCAAAGACTTTCATTGCGTTGCACGCGCATCGCCGGGGCTCCAATGGCCCCGGCGTTTTTTTCGCGGTGCGGACAACCGGCACTCCAGTGGATTTTGTCTGAAAGTTGGTTCGCTGTTTTTATCCTGTAAACGGCAATCGATGTCCGTTCAAGTCGGCCAACTCTTACAGAATGAAATGGTAATCAGCTTTGAATATCTCGCCATTTTGCAAAGCGCAAAGCAATTTTAATCCCTATGAAAATCACTTGCCGTACACTGCACTTCCTGTGAACAAGATGCCAATAAAAAGTTTTGTGAACAAATCCAGCAAGTTAGCTTCCGCTTCGCGGAAATCGCAAGTTAGCGAGTTCGCGGCAGTTCTCAGCACCGGGACAGAACAGCGCGATTTTTTTGCGCTCATTGCTGTTTGTAGATTTATTTCATATCCCGCCAATTGCTGCCGGATTTCAGGTCGGCGATCAGCGGCACATTGAGCTTGACCACGCCTTCCATCTCGGCGCGGACCAGGGCTTCGACTTCAGCCGTCTCGTTCGCAGGGACTTCAAAGAGCAGTTCGTCGTGGACTTGGAGGACCATGCGGGTTTTCAATTTCCGCTCGGCGAGCTTGCGGTCGAGCGAGATCATGGCCAGCTTGATGAGGTCGGCGGCGGTGCCTTGCAGCGGCGTGTTGATGGCGGTGCGCTCGGCAAAGCCGCGCTGGTTGGGGTTGCGGCTCTCCATGTCGGGGATGGGCCGCAGGCGGCCGAAGAGCGTACGCACACTGCCCGTCTTGCGCGTCTCTTCGAGGGTTTTTTCGATGAATGCCTGTACGCCTGCGTAGCGCGCAAAGTAGCGCTCGATGTAGGCCTTGGCCTCGGCCATCGGTATGCCGAGCTGATTGGCGAGGCCGAAGGGCGAGATGCCGTAGACGATGCCGAAGTTGACGGCCTTGGCGCGGCTGCGGGTCTGTTTGTCCATCTCGGCGGCGGGCACGCCGAAGACCTCGCTGGCGGTGAGAGTGTGAATGTCTTCGTTGTTCTGATAGGCGCGCGTGAGCAGCGGGTCGCCGCTGAAGTGGGCGAGCAGACGCAGTTCGATCTGCGAGTAATCGGCGGAGAGCAGGTGGGTTCCGGGCGCGGCGGTAAAGGCTGCGCGAATCTCGCGGCCCAGTTCGGTGCGGGTGGGAATGTTCTGCAGATTCGGATTGACCGACGAAAGCCGCCCGGTGGCGACGGCGGCGGCGTTGAAGGTGGTGTGCACGCGCGAGTCGGCGTCGGCGAGCAGCGGCAGCGCGTCGATATAGGTCGATTTCAGCTTGGATAAATGGCGGAATTCCAACACCAGCTTGGGAACTTCGTGGCCTTCGGCCAGATTTTCCAGCACATCCTGCGCGGTGGAGACGGCTCTTCCTTTGCCGCGGCTGGCCGGGGCGGGCAGATGCAAGTCTGTGAAGAGCACTTCGCCAAGCTGCTTGGGCGAGTTGATGTTGAAGCGGCGCCCTGAGAGCGCGAAGATCTGCTCACTGACGCGAGTCATTTCAACGGCAAAGCGCCGGGAAAGCCCGTCCAGCACGCCCAGATCGATGCGCACACCGGCCTGCTCCATGCGGAAGAGGACCGGTGCAAGCTGCAAATCCATCGCGTAGACCTGCTCCAGGCCGCCCTTTTCGACTTCGGCTTTCAGTGCCGGAACCAGCGCGCGGATCGCCGATGCGCCCGCTGCGAGCGTGGAGGGCGCGGGCTGTGAGTGGCGCGCGGCTACGTCGGCCAGCGCTTGCGTGGCGTGGGTTGGATTGAGCGCGTAGGAGAGCAGCATCGAATCGTCCAGAGCGCCTTGCAAATGAACGCCCTGCGCGGCGAGCAGATGGAGCGCGGTCTTGCAATCGTGGGTCTGCTTGGGAACGTCGGCGGATTCGAGCAGTGAGCGCAGTTGCGGGGACAGCGGAAGTTGCAGCGCAGTTGTTGGTTCCGCGCAAACTCCAGCAGTAAATATCGCTCTCTCTTCCGCGGCCTCGGCCACGTCCAGTAGCGACAAATTTTGCGGCGGATCGTCTTCAGCTTCCGGCGCGGACGGTTTGGCATTGAGCGCGAAGGCAAAGCCATGGGCCTGCGCGGCGGCGTAGAATTTGCTGGCCTGTTCTTCGGTCGGCGCATCAATCAACTCGACGAACGGTGCGGTTTCATCGGGCGCCAGATCGCGCAGCATCGAAGTGAACTCCAACTCGGTAAACAGCTCGCGGCAGGCTTCGAGGTCGGGCGGTTGGGTTTGCATTGCAGCCAGGTCAAGCGTGAGCGGAACATGGCAATCGATGGTGACGAGTTCTTTGGAGAGCAGTGCGGCGTCGCGGTTCTGCTGAATGGATTCGCCGATCTTGCCCTTGATCTCGGCGGCATGATCGAGCACAGCCTCAACGCTGCCAAATTCGACAATGAGTTTTACGCTTGTTTTATCGCCCACGCCGGGAACGCCGGGAACGTTATCCACCGCGTCGCCGCGCAGGGCCATCACATCGACAACCTTCTCCGGCGGAACGCCCAGCACTTCAACCACTTTGGCGGGGTCGAGGATCAGGTTGTCCTTTTGCGGGTTGAGGATTTTGACGGCGGGCGTGACAAGCTGCATCATGTCCTTGTCGCCGCTGATGATGAAGACCTCGTGCTCGCGGTCGGCGGCCTCGCGGGCCAGCGTGCCGATCACATCGTCGGCCTCAAAGCCCTCGGCCTCCAGGATCGGGATGCGCAGGGCCTCCAGCGCGCGGCGGATGTAGGGAATCTGGCGGCGCAGATCTTCCGGCATGGCGGCGCGATTGGCCTTGTAGCCCTCATAGCTGACCTCGTCAAAGCTCTGCGTCTTGCCGTTCCACTTGCGCAGCGGCTTCATGGAGCGGGCGCGCTCGTCGCGAAAGACCTCGCCGCTCATGTCAAAGACAGCGGCAAAGAGCCGCGGCTGAAAGTCCTGGCGCAGCTTTTTGATCATGTTGACGAAGACAAAGACCGCCGCCGTGGGCAGCCCCGCGCGGGTAGACATCGGCCGCGAGTGCTGCATGGCGTGGTAGGCGCGGAAGATGAAGCTCATCGTGTCAAGCAGGAAGACGGGCGGTTTGGATTCGGCAGGCACGGTACGAGTTTAGCAGGGATCAGAGATCAGGGTCAGGGTCAGGGAAGTGGAGCTGTTTCTGAATTGGCGACAATTCAGTCAGAAGAATGCTATAGTCTGTCTCCACCGGTTGGCTTGGAAACCTTCCCATGTTTAAGAATCCGGATATGAGCGATCTGCCCTTTGTTACCAGGCAAAGTAGTATCTATGTCTTTTTGGATGCACTGGCCTCTGACGGCTCCAGTTTTGGCAAGTAGGCATCAATGGCAAAGATGCCGATCGTTGCCTCATTGGTGAATTTATTTGCATGGATCAGATAGACAAAGAATCCACCAAACGAAGATTCGCCGAGATTCCAGTGGCAGATGCTGTCGTCGCCGTAGGCCACAGAAGCTCTTGGCAGGATATATCTCCCAGCGCCAAGGCCAAGACGTTTTTCAACCGTCTTGACGTTCGCTCCTGCGTATTGGATTGAATTTGAATTTAGTTCGATTGTGACCTCGTTCTCATTAGCAATATCCAGCAACTCAATCGACAGATTGTAATAGATAGAAGTCGGTACGGTCCAAAGTGCACCAAGCTGTATAGTCTCGCTCAAAGAATCTATCTCTAATCGGTTCGAAGATTGGTTTTCTTTGTCGGGAGACTTTGGCACAAAACGAAACAGTGAGAGCGCAAACACAAGAAAAGAACAGCAAAATATGGCCCCAAAGACGATCCAATCGGAGTCGAGACCTTGAAAACGTTTATGAAGCATTCCGCTGCACGCCGCAATGATCCCGCTTCCTGCGAGGAACAAGATAGCGGTTCTGAGGATATCGTATTTCAGATGTCCGCGAATCTGTTTCCATTGATCGTCTAGCCAATTCGCCATGATGCAGAAATTGTATCGCAACCGGAGGCAGGTGGGTCGGTGGCCCACATCTGACCAATAAATGCTGGGTGCCCCATGTCTGGATTTTCAGACATGGGAGACCACGAACCCCAACCAGCGTTTTTCTATTCCCTATTCCCTATTCTCTGGTCCCCGACCTTACGCTGCCGCAGCAACTTTCTTCGGTCTGCCGCCCAAACGACCGTTTGTGCGGGAGGCTTGCGCCTTCGCTTTGCTGCGAACTTTGCCGCCCAGCTCTCCGAGGCGCGCGGCCATCCATCGCTTCGATCCGAAGACACCTTCCAACAGAGCCGGAATGTACAGATCAGCGTCCAGCGCGGGAAAGTGAAGACCATAGCCCGGCGGGTCAATCTCGATCTCCCGCAACTGCTCCCAAGTAGCCGTCTCCAGCCCTTGCGCATTGCGCGGCGAGAAGGAAATCTCCAGCCCATTGCTCAGGCCCACCACCACGCGTCCGATGCGCCGATCATAACGGGCGCTGACGGCGTGGGGAATGGTAGCCAGCATCTCTTGCCCTCTGCGATTGGCTTCCAGAAATTCTTCATGCTCATCCATGTATTTCCTCCCATGCGCTGCACAATTCGGCGATGTGATCCAGTAATTTCACTTGAATCTCGTGCGACTGGCGATCTGAAAAACCGAAATTTGTCCGCAAACTCAGGGGGCCAGCCGGACAATTCAAGTTGTAGATGGCGCAGTTTCCCTGTCCGATAACGTGAACGTGCGCTGGCCAATGGTCGTTGGGGTAGATCATGACGCGCAAACTCCCCAATCTCAAGACGGTTGGCATGAGAGCAGAGTACCATAAACCCGAGCGGTTAGGATAAAATTCGCAGCGGGTGGGCCATGTCCCATCTGCAGATTTTCAAACCGAGAATCCTCGAACCTCCATCAGCCATGTTCATGAACAGCCGGATTATCCAAGGATGCATAGCGCTTTGGTTTCATCAATCAAGAGATGTGTAAACCGCCGGGCGAGTGGTCAGTTTCTTCCTACTCTCATCTCGGCCACGGCTTCCTGAATCGCCTGCTCTGGCACACCATGAGACCTAAGTCTCTGGCTGAACTCCTCGACGGTGCTGTCCTTTGCCCGTTGCGCTTCCCTCTCGGCCAGGTGTTTGCGGAGTCCATTCGAGATGTAGGCCCGGATGAGAGCTTGATAGCCCCCAAAACCAAGCGACGGAGCGACCTCTTTGAGATCATCGATCACGTGATCGGGAAGACGAAGGGAGATCAGGGTCATGGGTTTGTCGGGCTGCATATTGCGTTTGATCCGTTCAGTCATTCTCATAGCGTCTCCTTTCCGCCGGTTCCGCAAGACGTGCGGAGATAAGGCGGAGCACATCTCCTTGGCGAATCACGTGGACGACGTACAGCAATCGATAGTCGGCTGTGAGGCCTATACATGCCTGCCGCGCCTCTTCCTGGGGGCTGGCATCTTCGTAGCGGGCTAACTGATCCAGAAATACCTCGCGGGCTTGCTCGAAGCGAATGCCGTGCCGCGAGATATTGATGGCAGCTTTATCGCTATCCCAGACAAAGCCCTGCCCATCCAGCATGGAGTACACGTCCATATAGCCATTATATATACAATACTCGCCTTATCTATCAAACTTAATCCTATTTTTCGTTGCAGTGACCGGTCCTGTGGCGTGGGCGAGTAGCGCACCGAAAGTTTTCAGCATCGTAACTTTCCAACAAAGACGGGCACCAGACTCTTCGCATTCTTTGCGGTGGTTCGTATCCGGTGAACTTGCCAGGTTAATTTCTCGTTCTGGAAGAGGGAAAATGAATCTAAGCCGCAGAACGCGCATCTGGTCTATAGGTTACAGGTCGTTTCGTGGAACTTCCCGCGTTCTGCGAAGAATTTTTACGGTTTTCCCCAACCCACCCCAGCAATTGAGGTCAGAAAAATGTCCGCAGAAGTTGGCGCTCCGGTCACTCCTGAGCGCATCTATCAGTTTGCCTTTGCGTATGCGCCACCCCTGGTGCTTGAGGCGGCTATCCGCCACCATGTATTTGACGTTTTGGACAGCGGGCCCAAGTCGATTGAAGAGATGCATGAGGCTACGGGCGCATCCCGGCGCGGCTTGAGCGCGATCATGAACTTCCTGGTTGGCTTTGATTTCCTGCGCAAAGAGGGCGAAAAATACGCGCTGGCGCCGGAAAGCGCCGCCTTTCTGGTCAGCACCAAGCCCAGCTTTCAGGGCGGGCTGATTCGCCACAGCAGCGAGCACTTGATGCCCAAGTGGCTCAAATTGAATGAGATCGTGGCCACCGGACGCCCCGCCGCCGCGGTCAATCAGCAGGGTCCGGGCAGTGAGTTCTTTCAGGCGTTTGTCAACGACATCTTCCCCATGAGCTACAACGTGGCGAAGGAGCTGGCGCAGCATCTGGCCTTCAGTGGGCCGACAAGCGTTCTGGATCTGGCAGCCGGTTCTGGAGTGTGGGGGATCGCGCTGGCGCAGAGTTCGTCCGAGGTGCGCGTGACCGCCGTCGATTGGCATGGCGTGATTCCGGTGACGCGCGCGACGGTTGAGCGCTTTGGATTGACGGAGCGATTCAGCTTTAACGAGGGCGACTTGCAGGAGGCGGACTTTGGCAGTGGGCACAATGTGGCGACGCTCGGTCATATTCTGCACAGTGAGGGTGTGGAGCGGAGCAAAGCTCTGTTGAAGAAGACCTTTACCGCGCTGGCCTCGGGCGGAACCATTGTGATCGCCGAGTTCCTGGTGAATGCCGAGCGCACCGGCCCGCTGAACGGCCTCACCTTCGCCGTCAATATGCTGGTGAACACCGATTGCGGCGATACATTCTCGTTTGAGGAGATCAGTGGTTGGCTGCAGGCAGTTGGATTCAAAGATGCGCGAACGCTGGCCACGCATGGACCTTCGCCGCTGATTTTGGCGACGAAACCGTAACCTTGAAGTGGGGAAGGTTCGTGGATTCGCAGCTCCCAAACGGGGGGGGCGCACCCACGAACCTCAACCAGCGCTTTTCTGATCCCTGGCCTTACGCCGCGGCAGGAACTTTCTTCAGACTGCCGCCCAAACTGCCGGTTGTTCGGGACGCGTGTGCCACAGCCGATACCGACTGGCTGCTGATTCCATGAGAGCGCGAATTTAACCAGCGTAGGGCGCGGCCTTTTTGGTCCATGGGCTGGCTGCATAGCGCTGGCGCAACAGGCGCGCGGCTGCTTTCTGGATGGCTTGTTCCTTGCTCTCTGGCTGTTTTTTCTCAGGGGATTGATCCAAAAAGCTGTATTCGTCTCGGCTGTAGCGAATCATGCGCAGAACCAAGTAGAGAGATTCTGGAACGTCCGGGTCGGTGGGGTGATCGTTGGCGTAAGCCAGGGTTCGCTCGCCCAATGTGGCTTGAGCGCCACCCAGCTTGATCAGCTCGGCGATTTCGTGGTCCTCATCAGCTTGCTGGGCTGGGGTCAAAAAGGCCGCGGAGTGTTTATCGAGCAAAGGCGGATTATATCCGTAATCATTGACGGCCAAATCCCGATACCACCAGTTATCCCGGTAGCTTTCTACGAAGTCATAGGAGTAAGATCGCTGAACTCCGGCGTCGAGATAAGGGCGAAGGCCGGGGTTGCGCAGCAGCGTCATCAGCGGATGAAAGCCTGTGCCGGGGCCAGCCTGCTGTTGCAGCTTCTCCGGCAGAAGCGGGAAGAGTTTAGCAGCAGAGGCGTCGTCGTGGAGGAGGACGCTGCGCACCCAGGCCATCATGGCCACGGAGCGGCGCAATTGCGCGGGCAGCGCTTCCGATTGCGCGGATTGAACCAGTACGGCGAGTGGAGCTTGAGCGTTGAAGAAGCCGGCCGCATCGTCACTGAACTGGAGGGGATGAATCTCCTTTTTGCAGTCGTAAACGCGTTTGGGGTTCTTCATCACGTTGACACATTCGTCGAGTGCGGATTGCGACTCGGAAGCTTGAATGAGAATCTTGCGCGGGGCGTAGGCGAGAGCTTCGTTCAGGTTGGCTGCGGTTTTCATGCGCAGGCCGAGATAGAGGCTCAGCGAGGAGTCGCGGCCTCCGGCTTTGATTTGCGGGAGAGTTTGGTCGAGGAGCGTCCGCGCCTCTTGCGCGCGACCCAGAGAGATGAGCAGACGCAGGCGATGATAAGTGATGGACTCCCAGGCGGGAGATTCGGGCTTGATCTGCTCGGCGGCGGCTGCTAGATCTGCGGCCTCGGAGTCTTTCTCTGTGGCTTTGGTGATAGCGGCCAGAAGCCAATCGATCTGATGCGTCTTCTTCCATTCGGCGAGCGCATGAGCTTTAGCTTCCTTGGCTGGTGATTGGAAGGTGATGAGCCAATCGACAAGCACAGAGGAAGAGCGCAACGAAGCGAGATCGCGGTAAGTCTTGCTGAAGACGGCATCTTTTTGGGCTTGTGTCGGAGAAACATTAGGATCGTCCTGCGATTGACCTAATTGAAATCCATAGTCACTCGTATCTTGGCGCAATGGCAATGGATTGAGCTTTATGTTGAGATACCAGGTAAGATCGGTCAAATGCGTTTGATAGCGCGGATCGGATTTGGGTCCGGCGAGGTCTGTTGAAAGCAGGTGAAGCTGCGCATTAGGATCACTGCGCAAACGAGCCAGATCAAGCAAATTCAAAATTGCATTGCGAGAGATATTTTGCGGCTTATCTTTCAGTAGCAATTCCAGGTAGCCAACTGCTATACGAATTTGCTCTCGATCATACGTTGGATTTTTGTCCTCATCAAAATCCGTGCGCCCGGCAAAGGCCTGTCTGATCATGCAGCGCGCCACCATATAGCGGGCAATTCCCTGCCAAGGTGATGTGGCGTCTTTCCCGATGCTTTCAAAGCCGGCGCGGGCGTCTTCCAATTTGCCGGCATAAAACTCAGCAGCGCCGAACTGATAAACACGGTCAGCCTTCAAGAGAGCTGGGGCATCAGGCGGCGTTAACGAGGGAAAGGTGAAAGCTTTCCCTGAGCAGTTGGCAAAGACTGCATCCTGTCCGCTGATCCAATCGGCCAAGGCTGGGCTGTTATCGCCCCAAACCTTTGCTCTTGCGTGCAGTGTTTCCACTGCCGTTTCAAAGCCATCGCCGAGACAATTCGAATAGTCATTCTCAAAGGTCGCGCCATCCGGCTGCGGATGTGCAGTGGTCGCATTCGGATCGACCTTAGGCGCGGGCGCGGCATACTTGGCGCGGGCGACTGCCCATTCTTTGGCGGGATCGGGCTGCTTTTCCCGTGCAGCTCTTTCGGCGTCCCATTGCTTCTCCAATTCTGGATCGCTCAATTCATAGGTCGGCTGATAAGCCTTCTGCTCACTCGCGCTGAGGCTGCCGCCGTTCAGGTAGCGGAAGGCCACGGCGAGATCGGCGCGGGGATAAGTGGGCAGCAGCACGCCCAGTTTGCCGGCGGCAAAATCTTTGGGTGAGTCCGGACGCATCTTGCGCACAAAGACATCGGGAAAGAAATCCGGCCCACAGGCTTGCGCGGTGAAGAGGACCGTGAGAAGAACGAGCAGCAAAGACGCGAAAGAGATGCGACGATTCATGGAAGTTTCCTGTCGGATAACAATGATAAGTCATTGCGCCAGCCGCGATCGGCGAAGATGTAAATGCGTTTATCGGCCATCTCTTCCGGCCAGGGTTCATGGGTGGAGATGCCGACACTGCCGGTGCAGAGCGGCTCTCGGATGCGCAATTCAGGGCGGTCAGGGCGGGCGCGGCGCCGGTCGGGCTCCATGCGGAAGAGCATGGGTACGGCCTCATCGACGGGCAGTGTCGCGATCCAATCGTCGTAGCTGCACCAGGAGGCCAGCGCGGTGATGGAAAGCGGCAGGCTGGCAGGCATCTGGCGGCGCAGATCGACAAGCAGAGTGCCATAAAAAGCGCGCTGCGAGCGGGTGGCGTCGAAGTCGATTTGCAATGCGGCGATGCCGGGGCGGGCGGCGGATTCAAGCAGCAGATGGATCGTTTGCTGTTGCTGCGCTGCATCGAGAGGCGCGCCGGGCAAGGCTTCGATGCGGACCACGGCAATGCGCGTGACGCTGGTGGGATAGGCGAGCGGCTGGCGTCGAGGCTGGCTGACGGTTTCAGCGCCGAGCAGAATCGTCTGGTCGAGCCAGGCGATGGCTGTCGTGTGAGGGTCAATGGCGCGCAGATCTTCCGGGCGCTCCCATACCCAAAGGGTTCTGGAAGGTAGAGGCCACATCCGGAACGAATGCGCTGCTTGAGCCGCGGGCACTGAATCTGGCCGAAGCGGCAAGCATATGACTGCAAGCAAAGCTAACTCAGAGATCCTGGTCCATCGAAGTTGCACAAGAAAAATGATAGTTGATCAGACTCGGCGCAGGAGCGCGCCAGTCAAACTGGCATGGACGCGCCACAGGTTATGCCAGCATGGTATGCTCATTCGTAATTCTTGAAAACTACTCCAACTATTCACACGTGGTTATGAGCGAAAACAATCTTCAAATGGAAGTGAAGCCGGACGATTCACCCTCTCAGGATTCAGTGATCTCGCCTGCCGAAGCGTTGGTCCAGATTGATCGAGTTACCAAGACCTTCGGCTCCAAGGTGGCGCTGAAGGATGTTTCATTTTCCGTTCCACCGGGGCAAATCTGCGGATTGCTCGGCCCCAACGGCGCGGGAAAGACGACGCTCTTCCGGCTGCTGATGGGGATTCTCAAGGCTAGCGAGGAAAGCTGCTGGTGGATGGGCGCGACGCCTTCGAGGAGCGCGTGGAGGTCAAGCGGCTGATTGGATTCCTTCCTGATGAGCCAATTTTTTATTCCTATTTATCCGGCCGCGAGATTCTGGAACTGAGTGCGGCGATGCATGGGCTGAATCCGGGCGAGACTTTGGAACGCCTTGAGCCAGTGATTGCCAAGCTGCGGCTGGCGGAAGATATCGATAACTATGCCGAGGATTACTCGCGCGGCATGAAGAAGAAGCTGGGACTGCTGCTGGCGATGCTGCATCAGCCGAAGCTGCTGGTTCTGGATGAGCCGACCAATGGCCTCGATGTCGAATCGACGCACCTGTTTTATGATCTGATCTTCGAGACCGCCGCGCAGGGAACGACGGTTCTGTTTTCCACGCACCTGATGGATCATGTGACCCGGCTCTGCCGGACAATCATTTGCGAGGCTCATGCCGGCCAACAGAAGGGGAATCCAAAGTCGCTCCAATAGGAAGAGAGAGATGAACCGGAAGAGAGCGCGATGCTGGATGCGAATGGCGACGCCGAAGCGCACCTCGATATCAAAGAGGGTCAAAAAGATTTCAAGGAGAATGAAAACAGTACCTCCCTTGGAGGCTTCCAGGACGCGGAGTGGCGCGCTATTTTGACCGGCGCGAGCAGCGGGCGCAGCGAGCCGCTCAGATTCGCAGTCCGTCTCTCCCATTATCCGGTGCACGCAAACACCGGTCCATTGGATGGGAGCATGCGCGAAGGCGACTACGCGATCGGCACGAGAAGTTGGCGAAAAAGTAAACATGAAGAGTGATAGGCATCACATAAGGTAAGTCGTTCAACCGAAATCGCTAATTGTTTTTAAAAAGTGATATAAATCACATCAAATTGAAATGGTGATGAGTTGATGGTAGAGACTGATTTTACTGTTAAGGTAATATGCCTGTACGGTAACCTTAATTGATTACCAAATTACAACTCTTTAGATTGAAGTATTTATGAACAATTCACTTGCATGTTGAGTCACAAGCTGAATAGAATCTGGAGTCAATTGACTTCCTCGCGATCCGGCTTGCTTCCCTTAACCCGAATCGCTCTGAGACATCTGAATCGTTGCCTTAATTTTTCTATTGGGCCAGAGGGTGCCGGAAGGCCTTGGGCTAAGAGACCACTTTCCTGAAATAGCGTGTTGTTAAACACATCAAGAGGCAGGAACGCGGGATTTGAGGACAGGAAACCAATAGAAAGGTAATTTAAGGCGAAGAAAGAGCGTATCACGGATGTTTTTCTGAAGTTTGAAGGATATCGCAAAAGTTTTTGAAACGTTTCCTTCCATTTTTGCGCTATCTAGGCGTCGGCAATAAAAATATGTGATCTGCGTCACGTTGTCGGAGATGGTAATAAGCGTCTGAAAAGTCCCGAAGTAATGTTGGAGGAATGGTCATGTTGAATCTTGGAGAAAAGTCTATGCGGAAGCTGAATCATGCGGTTCTCGTGTCAGTGATGGCGATCTTAAGCCTGATTTTCACGTCTTTTGCGGTTGCGCAGACTACGGTTTCGGCAACGTCTGTGAACTTTGGCTACGTGGTAGTGAATACAACCAGCGCAGCCAAAGTTGTCACGCTCAAGAACACAGGGACGTCCTCCATCAGTGTCAGTCCTCTGGGGGTGACCGCAGGAACTCCGTATGCCATCAGTCCCTCTTCGACATGTTCCTCCACGCTCGCCCAAGGGGCTAGCTGCAACATATTATTGACTTTTAGTCCAACCACTCTGGGCGCTCAACCGGCGAGCACGCTGACCATTACGACAACTGCGCCCAATTCTCCGCAGACCGTGACGCTGACCGGAACCGGCATCGCGCCGACTGTGGCTTCTCCAATGGCGGTGAATCTTGGCAATGTGGTGGTTGGCCAGACGAGCGCTATTGAGACCGTAACTCTCAAAAACAATCAGACCACTTCTGTCACCATCTCATCTGTTGCAGTGACGGCGGGAACGCCGTACGCGATCAGTTCGACTTCGACGTGCTTGAACCCCACGTTGGCTGCGGGCGCCAGTTGCACAATAGGGTTGACCTTGAGTCCGACCACGACAGGTGCTCAGCCGGCAAGCGAATTGACAATCAGTACCAATGCGCCGAACAGTCCGTTGACGGTGACGCTGACGGGGAAGGGTATTGCCCCGGCCCAGATTTTGCCAACGGGCTTGAGTTTTGGCAACGAGATTGTGGGCATTACGAGCGCGGCAAAGACGATCACGCTGACCAACAATGAATCATCTGTTCTGACGATAACGGAAGCGATATTCAACGGGCCATTTGTACTGGACACGAGCGCCGTGACCACCTGCCCCATCACTGGCGGCACGGTAAGCGGCACACTGGCCGCGAATTCGAGTTGTGTCATTGGCATCGACTTCAAGCCGACGGCACCGGGTTATATCAATAGCGGCCAGATAACGGTGATCGACAACGCGACCGATAGCCCGCAGATTGCGACACTGGCCGGTACGGGAACCCTGTCGGTCTCTTTTTCACCGAGTTCGGTTGGATTTGGCAATGTGGTGGAGAACACCACGAGTGCGGCCAAGAGTGTAACGGTGACGAACAACCAGGGCGTGAATCTGGATTTCACTTCCATCAGCGCTCCGGCTCCTTATGCCATTGTTGCCGGCACGACAACCTGCGTGGTGGGGACGCCGGTATTGCCCGGGAAAAGTTGCAGTATCAATCTTACCTTTACCCCTACATCGTCCGGTGCGGCTCCGGCGAGCGCGTTGGCACTTGCGGACGACGCTCCTTTGAGTCCGCAGACCGTCAATTTGACTGGAACCGGGATCACGCCGGTGACGCTGAATCCGACGGGGTTGAGCTTTGGTACCACGGTATTGAACATCGCCACGGTCAGGAGCTTGACTCTGACCAACAACCAGGCGAGTTCACTGACGATCGGTTCGATTACAGGCTTGCCGGCCGCTTATACACAAAACAGCGTGGCGAACAGTTGCACGCCGGGACTGGTCGTTCCATCGGGCGGCAATTGCGTGATTTCGCTGAGCCTGACGCCTACAGTTGTGGGCGCGCAGCCCGGGACGATTAGCGTCAACGATAACGCACCCGGTTCTCCGCAGACATTTACGGTCAGCTCCTTTGCAGTTGTACCCTTAAAGGTTTCGCCATTGTCTTTGAGCTTTACGGGGCAGTCAATAGGAACCACCAGCGCGCCTCAGACGATTACCCTGACCAATCAGGAGAGCACCCCGCTGGCGATTACATCGGCGACCATTACGGGAGCCAATAACAGTGATTTCACGATCACTTCGACGACCTGCCCATTCTCTCCAGCGACCATTGCCGTCGGCGGTCAATGCACGTTGAGTGTGACCTTTACACCCAGCGGAACGGGAGCCAGGTCGGCCACGTTGAATATCAACGATCCGACGCCGATTCCCTTGACCGGCATGGGAAATGCGCCAGTCACAGTCTTGCCTGGGCTTCTCACCTTTACGGCGCCGGTGGGCACCACCAGCGGCTACCAGACGGTGACCATCAAGAATGCAAGCGCAAGTTCGGTGCAGTTCAACGTGCTTCAGTTAAGCGGCCCCTTTATCCAGACTTCGACCAGCTGCGGGACGCTTCCCTTTACGCTGGCTGGAGGAGCGTCTTGCGCCGTGACGCTGAGCTTTGATCCGTTGGTGGGCGGAGTGGGCGACGGTCAATTACAGGTGTACGATACGGCACCGACCAGTCCGCAGGTGATCAACCTGACCGGCAATGGAACTTATCCGCTGACAATTTCGCCGACGTCTCTCTCCTTCAGCGGGCAATTGGTGGGCAGTATCAGCTTAGCCAAGACAGTTGTACTGACGAATCACGAGAACAAGTCCGAAACATTTGCGCTGACTCCGGCGGGAGACTTCCTGGCTCACAGTAACTGCCCCACGGGTATTATCAACGCAAATTCGACGTGCAATCTATTGGTTGAATTCAACCCCAGCGCGACGGGCACGCGGAGCGGTTCGGTGACGGTGACGGATAGTGCCTCTGGTGGTTCACCGCTGGTTCTTGCGACAACCGGCTCGGGAACCGCGACCAATCCGGCGGCGGCGATTGCCGTGATATCGCCCGGGGCGGGGTCGGCAGGCACCACAGTGAATGTGGTCATAACGGGCAATGGCTGGACGCACTTCAACGCCTCTTCGACGATCCAGGTTCTGGATCTGAATGGCACCGGGTACCCGGCCGACATCGTGGCGACGATACCCAATCCGTCGACTACGACCCCGAATACGATAAACGCACAGTTTGTGATTAGCGGCGGAGCGGGCGTGGTCTATGGCGCGCGCTACGTCAAGGTCAATTCTCCTCAGGGCGGCGGGGTGGTGGAAGCGGCGCCTCTAGGATCGGCCTTTACCATTGCCGATCCGACGAATGCGCACACCATCACCACGGTTGCGCCGGCCAATGCTAACCAGGGCCAGAGTCTGAACGTGGACTTGACCGCGACCGGCACACATTTTGTGCAGGGCGTCACCTACGCGAATTTCGGCGACGGCGTCACAGTCAACACGCTGGCCATTGACCCGAGCGGCCTGATTGCGCACGCGAATATCACCATCAGCAACACCACGCCTGTGGGCTATCGCACCATTACGCTGGTGACCGGCGGAGAGTTCGCTACCTCCAGTTCGACGGCGTTCTACATTGGACCCAACAGCGCTACATTGACAGGGTTCACACTCGCCACTTACAACGCCGCGACGTCGACCTACACTTGCACGAATAACCCAGTTGTGGAGCCGCAGGGTTGGAGCGGGGCAATGTGCATGACGGCTACCGGGACTCACTTCCTGCAGGATGCGACGCAGGTCGCGTTTACGGGCGGCATCATAACCGGCGATATTCAAGTGACCAGCCCGCTGACGGCGATTGTGAATGTTGCCGTGCCGGCGAATGCGTCGATAGGGCTGCAGAACGCGACGGTTTCTACCGGCGGTGAGATTGCCTCGCTGAACGGCGCAGTGACGGTGAATGGAGCGACGCCTTACCTGGTTTCGGTGACGCCGAATTCCAGTGCGCAGGGAACATCGCCCACGGTTGTAATCACCGCCAACAGTTACATGAATTTTAACCCCGGTCAGGTTTCGGCGACTTTTGACGGCAATATCTCTTCGCCGAATGTCATTGTCAATTCGCCTACGCAGGTTTCGATTCCCATCACGATCAGCAATAACGCCAACGTGGGCAGCATAACCGCGAATTTGATTGTCGGACCTTCGGGCAGCACGGTTCTGTATCCGTTTACGTTTACCGTGACACCGTCGAACGCGGCCATTACCAGCGTGACGCCTACCTGCGTGCCGCAGGGCGGGCAGTTGACGCTGAATGTGAGCGCCATTAATACGAACTGGGTGCAGGGCACAACGACAGCCAACTTCTATCCGGTCCCGGTTCCCGCGCCGAGCTTTGATGAGGTAACGATCAATAGTCCGACCAGCGCTGCATTGGCGGTTGCGGTTCCCACCAACACGCCGCCTGGGCCCTATGGGTTCTATATGTCTACAGGTGGCCAGGTGGTAAGCTCTTCGATCAACGTCTGCGCGGCCACGCCGACTTTGACAATGAGCCCGAGCAATGGCGCGCTTCCGACCGGCTCTCCGGTCAACAGCTTTACGGTCAACTTTACCGGCCAATTCACGCACTTTGCGAACGGCGCCACCAATCCGGTGATCAGCGGCGAAGGTGTTACGCTGACCAACTTCAACGTTACCGGCACAACCAGCGCCACGGGCACCATCAATATCGTCGGAATCACCAATGGAACCCCGACGGCAACCGGCTCACGGCTGGTTACCTTTACGACGAATGGCGAGATTGTGACAACGAACTTCAACGTCACGCAAACGCCGGTTGGAATTATTAATATTTCGCCCTATCAGGCCCCGCAGAGCACCACAACAACAGTGGCAATTACCGGCCTGAACACGCACTTTAATCAAAACACAACACAGGTTCTGTTTGGGCCGCAGATCACGGTCAATCCCGGAACGCTGAATGTGATTGACTCAACTCACCTGACGGTGAGCGTGACCACGAGCTTCCTGGATGGCGTACTACTGCCGACGCCTTACGGCTGGCAGAATGTGTTCGTCAACAGTTCCACCGGAACTGGCTATACAACCGCAGCGGGTGTGCCCACAACGACCAACGGCGCGGGCAGCGGAGCCGTAATTTCGATTACTGCTTCAAACGGCAATTTGACCTCTTGCACCGCAACGACACCGGGCAGTGGATACATTGTCGGCGATTATGTTTATCCGACGCAGTCTGGAGCCACGGGAAGTTCCTGCCTGGTGACGGCTGTGAGCGGAGGCGGCATTACGACGTTGACCGCCAGCACAGAGCAAGTGATGACCGGCTTCCTGGTGGATTCACCGGCACTGCCTTCGATTGTGAGCGTAGTTCCAAACAGCGCGCCGCAGGGCGGGACATTGACCGGCGTTGTGATTACCGGCAATCTGACGAACTGGGCGCAGGGCACGACGGAAGCGATTCTGGGCGCGGGTGTCACTGTGTCCAACTTGACGATTACCAGCCCGACCACGGCCACGGCGGACCTGTCTGTCAGTCCGACGGCCCCGGTGGGCGGCAACAGCGTTATCATGATTACCGGTTCGCAGGTGGTTAGCGGCTCGGGCTTCAGCGTGACTCCCAATGCGGCCACAATCTCGATTGTCTCGCCTGTCAGTTGCAATGCCAACGGCATAACGATTGCGGATTTGTGCGGTGTAAATAACGGAGCCGGAACGCCGTATGTGGTGACTCAACTGCAAACGGTAACCCTGAATGTGGTCGGCGTCGGCACGCATTGGCTGCAAGGAGAGACCACCTTCAGCTTTGGCACGGGCGTTGTGACTGACTTGTTGACCGTCTCCAGCCCGACAACGGCGCAGGTGCAGATCACAGTGCTGTCCACATCGCCGGTCGGTTATGCTCCGCTTACCACAACCACCGACGGCGAAGTGGTAACGCTGCAACAGGCCATCGACATTGAAGAAGGCTTCCCGGCTCTCCTGGCTTCTACGCCGAATGCAGGTGAGCAGGCCGATACCTTCAATATGCAAGTTCTGGGGCGCTTTACCAATTGGGGACCGACGACGGTTGCGCAGTTCAACAAAGACATTACGGTCAACTCGGTCAACGTGATCGACAACGACAACCTGATCCTGAATGTGACCGTGAGTCCTTGGGCGTACGTCGATTACGGCACGCCTTGCGGACATTATCTGACGATTACGACGGGGACCGAGCAGGAGATCGGCGACCAGCCACCCTCCGGCATTCCTCCCTACTACTTCTGTGTCCAGCAGGGCGGAGAAGAGATCATCAATGTTACGCCGCTTTTGACCATTCAGGGTTCAACCCTGCCGGTGACGATTACCGGCCAGTTCACTAACTTTGTGGCGGGCGTGACGCAGGTCAGCTTCGGCGATCCGAACTTTGCGGTCGGTCAGATCACGGTGAACAGCTCGACCAGCCTCACGGTTCCCGTGGCAGTTTCCACCGCGGCGACTCCAGGCTTCAAGAATGTCACGGTCACCACCTACGGACAGGTGGCCTCGCAGCTCTACTCGTTCACGGTTACGCCGAGCGTAGCCACGCTGAATGAGGCGATTCCAAACCAAGCCGAGCAGGGCGCGCCGATCATCACCAGCCCCACCTGCTCGACGCTGCCAACCTGCACGATTCGCCTGATCGGCCAATACTCGCACTTCAGCAGTCAGAGTACGGCCACCTTTGGCGCGGGCATTACAGTGGATGGGATCACCTATATCAGCCCGACGGAAGTCGATGCACAGATCAACATTGATCCACTCTCTTACACGGGCGGACGGCTGGTCACTGTGACTACGCCGGGTGTATCTTGCGCTTACCAACCGCCGGTCTCTGTTACCGGCCTCAATTACGCCGGCTGCACTCCGGGAGTTTCAACCGGCACCGGCAGTGAGATTGTCTCCAACAATGTCTTCTCTGTCATTACCGGCCCTGCGATCATCAGCCAGGTTTCGCCCAATACCGGCAATGAGGGTCAGGAAGTGGTATTCAACATCACCGGCGAGGCGACTCACTGGTCGCAGAACTTCACGCAGTTCTATATTGGCGGCGCGGGTTCTGACCTGACCATCAACTCGGTGACCATCAACAGCGCCACCAGCGCCACGGTGGATTTGACCATCTCTCCGACCGCCAATCCAGGCGCGCGCTCCATTTATATGGTTACGGACGGCGAAGCACTGACTGATAGCGGAGCCTTTGTGGTGACCGGCGGCGTTCCGGTAATCACGTACGTCAGCCCAAATAACGGGCTGGTCGGTAAACAGGGCCTGGGTGTGGATATCTATGGCCTTTACACGCAATGGACTCAGGCGACAACCACGATCAACTTTGGACCTGGCGTAACTGTGGCCTCGTACCAAGTGGACAATGCGACCCACATTGAAGCTGTGTTGAACATTGATCCAGCGGCTCAGCAGGGTTATCGCACCGTCACGGCATCGACGACCGGAATCTCGGGAGCGCCCAACGGCGGCATTCAGGTTCTCACCGGCAACTTCCTGGTGACGGTACCGGCGCCTCCGCCCACTCCGTATATCTGGTACGAATCTCCGTCGTCGGGACTTCCTGGCCAGACCTTCACTATCACCTTCTATGGCGCTTACACCCAATGGGATCCGAATCCGACGACTGGGACTCAGTTGACGGGCTTCGATAACACTGATCCTTTGACTGGCATTACCATCAACAGCTTCCAGGTGACGAGTCCGACGAGCGCATTGGCCAACATCACGATTGGTCCGAATGCCACTGCTTTCACGAGCGACCTGACGCTGACCACAGATACTGTTGTTCCGCAAGAGGTTGACCATGCCCAGTTCAACGTGGTCATCGCGCAGCCGGCATTGACCGTAGTCGATCCGGGTTCGGCAATGCAGGGCACGCAGAACCTGGTGGTTAACATCATCGGCAGTTACACAAACTTTGACAGCACCACGACCTTCAACTTCGGCTCCGGCATTACAGTCAACGGACCGCCGACGATTATCGGACCGACGATTGCATCGCAGAGCATCAGCGTGGCTCAACTGGCCACACTGGGCGGACGCAGCGTTGTCGCCACCACGCCAGATATCTCCGGCTTGGGCAATGTTGTGAGCGGTGCGGGATTCTCAGTGACGCCGAGCTTAGCGCAAATTGCAGCCGTCACACCGAACACCGCCTCGCAAGGCGCTACGATTACGGTGGACGTGACCGGTCAGAACACACATTGGGATGGCTCTACGGTCTTCCAGTTTGGCTCAGGCATCACGGTGACCAGCCATGTGGTGAACACGGCCACCGACGCGACGGTTCAACTCTACATTCCGCCGTATACATCGGAGGGTCCGACATGGGCCAGTGCGACGACGCTGGGCGAAGTCGCCAACCTCAATAACGCCTTTGTAGTGCAGGCCGGCACGCCGTACCTGCTCTCAAGCGGCCCGGGTTCGGAGCCGCAGCAAGGCGCGGCGGTCTTCACCATCTTGAGCCAGGCTACCAACTGGCTCACCAATACGCCGACTGTCTCTTACGGCAACGGCGTTGTGCTGACCAATGTCAACGTCACCAGCAATACATCGCTTACCGTGGACGGCTATATTCAGCCAACCACTCCGACGGGTTACCGCAACCTTACGGTTTCCACCAGTTCGCAGACTCTGGGCTTGAATAACGCCCTCTATATTGCACCTGGACCGGCGGTGATCAACAATATCGTGGCAAACTCAGCCGGCCAAGGCGCCACGCTCAACGTAACCATCAATGGAACGAACACGAATTGGCAGCAGGGTGTTTCGGTGTTGACCTTCCCCAATGTCGTGATCAATGGCACGCCGACGGTGGTTTCCGCCACGCAGATCACCGCCAACATTACGGTGAATGACTCGGCACCGGCGGGCGAGGAGTCGGTGACCGTGACAACGGGCGGCGAAGTGGCCAACGGAGTCAATGTCTTTGATGTCATCCAGACTCAGCCGGAACTGCTCTCGGTGGTTGCCTCCACGGGCGCATCGGCGGGGTTGAACAGCGCCGTTCAAGGCTGGACCGGCAATGTGAACCTCACTGGAGACTACACGCACTTTACCAATAGCAGCGTCGTCAACTTCGGATCGGGCATCACGGTCAACTCGGTGAGCGCATCGAGCGCGACTTCGCTGCAAGTGAACATCAGCATCTCGCCGACGATTCCGCTGGGCTGGCACACTGTCAGTGTCACTTCTCTGGGCGGGTCCGAGGTCGTCTCGATTACCAACGCCTTCCAGGTTACCGTTGGACCGGCGGCGATTGTCGAGGCGCTCAATCCATATAACGCTCCGCAGAATTGGACAGGCAACGTAATCATTGTCGGCAGCCAGACGCATTGGGTGCAGGGTACGACCACGGCCAACTTCGGTCCCTACATCACCGTTAACACAGTCACGATAGCCGACGCACAGCATGCAACGGTCAACATTACGGTTCAGGCTAACGCGCCGCTGACCTTCTACAACGTTTCGCTGACCACCGTGGGAGAGGTTGCTCCCGGGCTTGGCGCCTTTACCGTGACCTCAGGCCAACCGTCCATCATCGCCATCAACCCGCCATTTGGTCATCTGGG
>Ga0181529_10001514_pt1 | contig 29574 bp, 25 predicted proteins | sample PEATcosm2014_Bin_36_FD_119763 | JGI IMG/M metagenome (GOLD analysis project Ga0181529, IMG submission 119763) | Peatland microbial communities from MTU Mesocosm Facility, Houghton, MI, USA - PEATcosm2014_Bin10_30_metaG | ecosystem: Environmental > Terrestrial > Soil > Wetlands > Peat | place... | reverse complement strand
CCCAGCCCCCTCTCGCGCCGCCCCCCCCCGCGCGCGGCGAGCGATTTTCTGGCCCCGCCGCAGCCGCTTTTGCAGATAATTTCCCCTTCCCGGCGCACAATCAATCCATGACCGCCAACCAACCCCGGGCTTCCCTATTCCCTAATCCCTATTCCCTGTTCCCTGTTTTTCGCCCGTAACTCCTTATCCTGGACGACTTTGCAAGCAACTCCTTTGTTATGACGATTTTGCAGCGCAACCCTCCCCGTATCCCCAACAAAACAAGGATTTTGCGCCCAAAATACCGGTGGGGTCCCCCCCCGCGCAATAATTGAATACCCCTGGATTCTGTCCAATACCCATCTTGCCCAATGCCGCGAGAAATCGTTATGCTGAGGGCGCTTCGTCTCCCGGCGAATCGGAAGGGTGGTCTGCGATGGGTGTTGCGCGTTCGATGATTGGTTTCAGGCTTTTGGCGTTGCTGCTCTCTCTTCTCGGCTCAGGCTCCGGCGCAACCCGCCTCGCGGCTCAGGCCGCTCCCTCAACGCGTCCCGCGCCCACGCCCGCGCAACTGGCCCAGCGCGCCGCCGCAGAAAAAGACCACCAGCGCCTGATGGACCTGCTCGGCATCAAGGCGCTGCGGCCCATGGCCAGCCACGATCCCAACGCGCCCAACGCGGTCAACTACGACGAGTCCAAGGCCAACGTGTATTCCACGCTGCCCGACCCGCTGCTGCTCAAAAACGGCCGGCGTGTCACCTCGGCCAAGCTCTGGTGGAGCCAGCGCCGCCCGGAGATCGTCGCCGACTTCGACCGCGAGATACTGGGCCGCGCTCCGGCCAACCTGCCCAAAGTGTCTTGGCAGGTGGTCAGCGCCGAGCAGGAAACGGTCGGCGGAATTCCTGTCCTCGTCAAGCGGCTCGCCGGCCAGGTGGACAACTCCGCCTTCCCGAAGATCAATGTGACCATCGACCTGACGCTGGCCACGCCCGCCAACGCCAAAGGCCCGGTTCCGGTCATCATGGAGATCGCCTTCAGCGACGAGTTCATGGCCTCCATCGCCAAAAGCATTCCCGAGATGATGCCCGGAGGCCCCGGAAACGGCGGTCCAAGCTGGCAGCAGCAGGTGCTGGCACGCGGCTGGGGTTATGCGGTGCTCTCTCCCACCAGTTTTCAGGCCGACAACGGCGCCGGACTCACCGAGGGCATCATCGGTCTGGTCAACCACGGCCAGCCGCGCCGGCTCGACGACTGGGGCACGCTGCGCGCCTGGGCCTGGGGAGCCAGCCGCGCCCTCGATTACTTTGAGAGCGACAAGGCCGTCGATGCCAAACAGGTTGGCTTGGAGGGCCATTCCCGCTTTGGCAAAACCGCGCTGGTCGCCATGGCCTACGATCCGCGCTTCGCCATCGTCTACAGCAGCTCCAGCGGCACCGGCGGAGCCAAGCTCTACCGGCACATCTACGGCGAGCTGACCGAGAATCTGGCCGGCGCGGGCGAGTACCACTGGATGGGCGGCAACTTCCTCAAGTACGCCGGCCCGCTTACCGCAGGCGATATGCCCGTCGATGCTCACGAACTTATCGCCCTCTGCGCGCCGCGCCCGGTCTTTATCGGTGCCGGTGCCTCCGTCGTCAACAAGGACGGCTGGGCCGACGCCATGGGAATGTTTCAGGCCACCGTCGCCGCCGGAACGGTCTACCGTCTGCTGGGCAAAAAAGAGCTGGGGACAACCATGCTGCCGCCCATCGAGACGCCGTTGACAGCGGGCGACCTGGCCTTCCGTCAGCACTCCGGCGGCCACACGCCGGGACCAAACTGGCCCGTCTTTCTCGACTTCGCCAGCCGCTATCTGCACACACCGGCTCCGGTCGCTCCCTGATTGCATTTTTATAATGCGGCGGCCTTTTCAATGGCCCATGTACTGCTCTCGAGTGCAGTGATTCTCCGCCAAGAAGAGCGCACTCATGACTGAAGCTGCCATCGCTGCTCCTTACCAACTGGTTTCCACGCGCCGCGGAAGCATGCTGGTCAACACCAACGACATCTACATGGGGCAGTCTTATCTGCGCTACGGGGAATGCTTCGAGCCGGAACTCGATGCCCTGCTGCGGCTGCTCAGCTTTCCCGGCTTGGTGATTGACGTGGGTGCCAACATGGGCGTTTATGCCGTGCCATTGGCCGCCGAGCTGGCGCGGCAGGGGCGTGCGCTGCTGGCCCTTGAGCCGCAGCCGGTGATCTTTCAGCAGCTGTGCGCCAACCTCGCTCTCAACGGTCTGATGAATGTGACGGCGCTGCCTTACGCCTGCGGTAGCCAGCAGGGCGTGCTCTCGTTCACCGCACCCGACTATCGCCACAAGGGAAACTTTGGCGGCGTTGCCTTCTCCGCGCAGGGCGGCTTCTCGGCGGTGGTCACCGCTCCCTGTTACACGCTCGATCACATTGTGCAGGAGGCGCAGGTGGGGCTGATCAAGATCGACGTGGAAGGCTTTGAGCTGGAGGTGCTCAAAGGCGCCAAAAATCTTCTCGCGCGCTCGCAGCCGGTCCTGTTTGTGGAAAACGATCGCGTGGAAAAATCCGCCGAGCTGATTCAGTGGCTGCTGGACCATAATTACCAGCTCTGGTGGCACATCACGCAGCTCTACAATCCCAACAACTTCCTTGCCAACCCCAAAAACATCTACGCCGCGGAGGGCAGCTTCAATATGCTCTGCTTTCATCGCGACCGCAAGGTCACCGTGCAAGGCGGCGTCGAGATCACCGATGCCTCGTTTCATCCCTTGGCGGAAGCCGTTCCCGCATAGCCGGCCGATGTGGGAGAATGTGAGGCGGCAGGGAACCGCCGCGCCGCCGGCTGCGTATCCTGTCCTCAGAGCAAGGAGAGCCAGAGATGAGCAGCCAACCGTATCCCAATCCGCAGGCTATCTTTTACCAGCAATATGAAGCGGTGCGCCGCGACGAAATTGTCGGCGTTCTGCTGGCCTTCTTCCTGGGCTGCTTCGGGATGCACCACTTCTATCTGCGCCGCACCGGACTCGGCATTCTCTACATCTGCATCACCTTGACGGTCTTCGGCTTCTTCTTCACCTCATTGGTCAGCTTCATCGAGTGCTTCTTCATGCCCGGTCGTGTGCGCGCCTTCAATGCCATCCATGCGGCAGAGATCGCGGCGCGGCTGGGTATTGCCATGCCCGGCTGGGGACAGCCCTGGAATGTGACCATCAACGTGCCGCCTGCGCCGCCCACCGGCGCGTTTACCGCCTGTTGGCGCTGTCGCCAGACCAACGCTCAGGGAGCGCGCTTCTGCTCCGCCTGCGGTGCGGCGCTATGAGATATGGTTGACTACATGCCCCGCCGCAGCCGCCATTTACAATAGCAACTGTGCAGCCCGAAAAATCTTCGTCGATCATTCTCGCCGAAAACCTGACCAAGGTTTACGCGGCGGGCCGACTTCAGGTCACCGCCGTGCGCGGGGTCTCGCTTGCCATTGAGTCGGGGGAGTTTGTCGCCATTGTCGGCCCTTCCGGCTCCGGCAAGTCCACGCTCTTTTACCTGCTGGGAGGACTGACGCAGGCCACCTCGGGCCGTGTGGTCATTGACGGAGTGGACTTTGCCCAGCTCAGCGACGCCGAGCGCACCCGCCTGCGCAAGCACCGCATCGGCTTCGTCTTCCAGAAGTTCAACCTGCTGCCGACGCTTTCCGCGATGGGCAATATCGAGATCGCCCACGCGGTAAGCGGTCGCAAAGAGCCGATCGACCGCGAGTACCTCGATCATCTCTGCGATATGCTGGCCATCCAGGGACGGCTGCCGCACCGGCCCAGCGAACTGAGCGGCGGCGAGCAGCAGCGCGTGGCCATTGCGCGGGCGATGATCTGCCGTCCGGCGATTGTGCTGGCCGACGAGCCGACCGGCAACCTGGACACCAAAAGTTCCGACGCGGTGCTCTCGATGTTGCTGCGCTCCAACCGCGAACTGGGCCAGACCACGCTGATGATTACCCACAATCCCGAGGCGGCTTCGATTGCCAGCCGCATCTTGTATATGCGCGACGGAGAGATTGTGCGCGAGGAAAAAGGCGCGGGGGCTGCTCCGGCCGCTCCCTCAACCCTGGCCGCGGTTTGACCTGATTTGGGTGGCCCGGTATACTCAATCTTGCAACAAGCGGGAGTAGCTCAGTGGTAGAGCATCGCCTTGCCAAGGCGAGGGTCGCGAGTTCAAATCTCGTCTCCCGCTCCATTCCGCCCTCCGGTCTGATCCGGTTTGGCTACGGCGGCATGGAACGATCCAATTCTAAAGGCAGCCCTGCCAAGGCGCGGTACCCAAGTGGTAAGGGAGAGGTCTGCAAAACCTTTATGCGCCGGTTCGATCCCGGCCCGCGCCTCCAATACCTTCAACAACATAAGTACATTACGGACACAGATTATCTATTCACTTTGGGACATTTGTAGGGGCAATTTGCATTTTGCCTACGTTTCACTCTCATTGCACCATGACAGACTACCTTTCGAAAGCAGCTCCCGGCTCATTCCGGCGCAGCTTGGCTAGGGCGGCGGTTCCGGGTATAATGAAGATTCGGCAAGCTGGCGGGTAGGTGTGTCTTCAAGCGCCCCGTCGGCCGCACCGGCGGTTTCTCCCGGTGGCACGAAAGTTCAACTCTGGAGCAAGATCATGGCACAGGTATGCGACATCTGCGGGAAGGGTCCGCAGTTCGGCAACAACATCTCTCACGCCCACAACGTCACTCGGCGCCGCTGGAGCGTTAATCTCCAGGCAGTCAAGGCGCTGGTCAACGGCCAAGCCAAGCGGATCAGGGTTTGCACCGGCTGCATCAAAGACGGCAAGATCGCCAAGGCGTAAGGCCGACGGTGCGGAGCTTGTCTAGGCCAGTTCCGGCTCTCAGAGCACAACTCAGGATTGACGCAAAACCCCGTCCAGCCTGGACGGGGTTTTGTTGTGCCTGTTCGTCTATACGAAAGATTTAATCGCTCTTGCCGGGGTCGGAATCCGCGTCAAAGGGCATATCCAGCGCCACCAGGGCAAAACGGTTCCGGCTGCCGCCTGGTCCCTCAAAGCCCACAATATGCTGGTGGCGCTTGGAGCCAGCCTTCAGTTCCAGGCCGCTGCCACGGTGGTAATCCCCCTCGTCGATATGCAGGTTATCGTGATTTCCCTCGTAGGCGCAGCTCAACCCCTCGGAGGTAATCGTCGGTGTGCCTACCGGAGATTTGCCCTGACAGGTAATTACATTGCCATAGCGGCCCAGCGCCTTCTTGTAGAACGCGATTACCTTCTCCTGTGAGTCGGAGGTCTGGTAGGAGACCGCCCTCACACGCAGCTTCCACTCGCCAAAGCCCATCTGCACGTCGGCGGATTTATGGTGGTCGTCGTCCTTGACAGCCACCGCGCCCGGATAAACCGGCAATCCCAGATCGACCGCCGCGGTCTGATCGGTTTTCACATGGATGCCGCCGAAAAGCGTATCTACCTGAACATTCTTATCCTTGCCATTGGCATCTTTTTCCGCATGAATCCAACATCCGGCCAATCCCGCCGCCAAAGCCAGACTCACAATCATCGTTGCCGCTACACGCATCGTCATACGCATTGGGTCGATCATCCTCCATCCCGGATATACGTCCGTATCAGGAAAAAGGTTCCGACCTTTTACGCCTTTCTGTCATCTGCCAGCGCCACGGCAAAGGACAGAAACGCCAGCGCGGCGGGCGAGTAGCCGCCGGGATCGGGCTGCGTAAACTCGCCGGTCAGCGGGTCCATCTGCTGGCGAAACTCGGTGTGCCGCATCATGGCCGAGCACCACTGCCGCATCAGATGGTCGAGTTCCGCGTGCTTGCCATAGTGCGCCATCCAGCGCGGTGTGCGCAGCGCGGTCAGCGCCTGCGTGGCTCCGCCCCAGGAGTTGCGCGGAATGGGCCGCACAAATGCCGGGTCGTCCTGCGCCACGCTGGTCAGCGGATACGGTGCCCAGAAGGCCTTGGGGTTGTGCAGTTGGCGCGTCCAGACCGCCTTGAAGATCGCCCGGTCACGCGCGTGAGAGAGATCGAGAACGTGCTCGCCCAGAACCCGACTGATCACATCCGAGCGCACGCGCACAAACTTCCCCTGCGCATCCAGATCGTAGAAGGCCGCGTCCTCCGGCGAGTAGAGCTTGTCCAGAATCAGCAGCCGGATCGCTTCCGCGTCGGCCAGCCAGCGCGCTTCCACGTCGCGCTTGCCCAGAGCCTTGGCCATAGCCGCCAGCGCCCTCCGCCCGCCGTAAACCGTCGCGGAAAGATCCGGGCAGAGCCGCGGCATCGAGGCAATCGGCGGAAACTTGCGCGCGTCTGCATCGGGACAGCGGTTGGGAATTCCATACCATCGCGGACTGTTGTCGTGGCCGGTGTCGTAGGCGCAAAAGCCCTCCACGAGTCCGGTCTTGCGCGTGTCGCGATACTGCCGCAGCCACGCATCCCAGCGGCTGCACGCCTTGAAGGCCGCCGTCAGCAACTCCTCATCGCCGGTTCGCTGCGACAGCTCCCACGCCGTGGCGGCAATCGGCACCACCATCTGAATCTGCCCGTAGCCATTCTCGGTAGTCTTCACGCTGGCCGGCAGTTGGCCGTCGGCTCGCTGCAACTCAAAAAACGCCATGTGATTGTTGCGCGCCGCCTGTCGCGGAGTCGTCGCGCCCTCGGCAGTCGGGATGAATCTTTCCAGCGTCGCGTAGACCAGCCCTTCGTGCGGCCCGCACTCCTGCCAGATGCCTTGATAGGTGCTGCCCTCCAGCAGAATCGGCTTCGGATAGCCGCGCACAGTGCGAATGTTTCCTGCCAGCACGGCCACCGCCGCATCCCACGTGCCCTTCCACTCCGGTGCGGCGGAGGGAAAGCGCGGGGTCATCTCTGCGGGGTTAGCTGGCTTGGATGGCTGCGGCGCTCGAGTTTGCGCCAGCGCTTCGAGCGGGCGAAGCGCAAGAAGCGCTGCTGTTGTCTTTGCGGCGTTGGCGAGAAAGTTTCTGCGGCTTGCGGTCGATCCTTCGAGGTTCGTCATATTCGTCCTTTGGCTCAATGCTCTGAGGGGCCGTCTTCCTTGCTGCTGACGGCAAAAAGAATCGCCACCGTAAAGACGATGGCGATCACGGAGACAACGAAGAACGGGGAAGAGAGATTCATGGCGCTTGCTCCTTGCGCTTAGAGTATCAAACTCGGTTGTTGTTTAATCTACTCGCTCTTCTCCACATTGCGCGCCTTCACCTTGAACCAGATGGGCGTACCCTGAAAGCCAAAGGCCTCGCGGATTTGATTTTCCAGGAATCGCTCGAAGCTGAAGTGCAGTTTGATGTCGCGGTCGGTGAAGAGCACAAATGTCGGCGGCGCGACGGCGGCCTGTGTCATGTAGAAGATGCGTATGCGCTTGGCCATCGGAACCGGCGCACGTTGAAAGTCGATCTTGTCCAGGAAGCGATTCATCTGCCCGGTGCTCACGCGCTTGCGGCGCTCGGCGGCCACGGCCACTACCTCGTGCAGCACACGCAGCATTTTTTTCGCATCGGGGCCGGTCCCTTCCAGCGCGGAAACAAAGATCACCGGCGCGTAACTCAGATACTTCAGCACGGTGCGTAACTGCTGCTCGAAGATATCACGATCCGCCGGCGGTTTGCCGTCGGTGCGTCCCGTGGTCACCACGTCCCACTTGTTGACGACGATGATCACGCTGCGTCCGCTCTCGTGCGCATAGCCGCCGATGGTGGCGTCGGCAGCGGTCACGCCATCGACCGCGTCAATCACCAGCAGCGCCACGTCGGCTGCCTCCAAGTGTCGCCGCGCCATCACCACACTCATCTTCTCGGCCATCAGATGCGTCTTGCCCTTGCGCCGAATGCCCGCCGTATCCACAAAGCGCAATTGCTGGCCCTCGAAGTCGACGACCTCGTCTACGGCGTCGCGGGTGGTGCCGGCGATGGGCGAGACGATGGCGCGCGAGGTGCCGGTGAGCGCATTCAGCAGCGTGGATTTGCCGACGTTGGGCCGACCGATAATCGCAATCGAAGTTTCGTGCTGCTCAAACTCGCCGTGGGTACGATGCAAAGACTCGGCGTCCTGCGCATCTTCTTCCCTGCCATCGATTTCTTCGGCCTCATTGGCGGCTTCGCTCTCATCCTCAGCCTGCGCCTCATCCACCGTCGCGGGAATCACCTCGGCAATCGCTTCCACCAAATCGCCGATGCCCAGCCCATGCTCGGCGCTGATGGGATAAACGTTGCGTATGCCCAACTGGCGGAAGTTCTCCGCGGCCATCGCCATCGCCTCGCCCTCCACCTTGTTCACGGCGAGAAACAGCGGCTTGCCGCCGCGAATCAGCATGCGCACCAGGTCGTAATCCGGGCTGGCCAGCTCGGTGCGCGCATCCACCACCAGCACAAGCGCGTCGGCCTCCTCCAGCGCCACCTGCGCCTGCGCGTAGATTTCGGTGGGAATCAACTCCGCGTCGTCCGGCACCATGCCGCCCGTATCCACCAACCGAAACTGCTGGCCCATCCACTCATACTCGCCATAGATGCGATCGCGCGTAATCCCTGGCTCATCGCCGACTATGGAGCGGCGGCTCTGCGTGAGCCGATTGAAGAGCGTGGATTTGCCCACATTGGGGCGGCCTACAATCGCCACCAGCGGCAGCGCGCCCGCGCGCGACTTCGACGGTACAACCGATTTATGATACTTCGACAAAATATTCTCCAATCGACCTTCAGAAGGCGCAACAACACACTCGCTCTTCTAAGTTTAGTCCACTTGACTAAATTAATTACGCGGCATGATAGGCAAACGGCTTATGGATGAGTTATCTCTAATATTTTAGGTATTAATCTGGCTCTCAAATTGCGCTTTTGTCTGTAAGGAGGGAACGATGCACATCCACGGGAACTCCATGACGGTCAACCAGGCGAACTTTTATGCGTCGGCGCAGGGGGAGCGTGCCGCCAACGCGCAGCGCGCCGCCGAGGTCCGCAAGAAACTGTTGAAGGGCGCGGCAGAGATAGAAGGCGCGGCAAGCCCCGAAGAGACGCTGATGATCGGCCAATGGCTGGACGCGCACCACAGCCAGACCGAGAGCGAAGACCAGTATCACGCCAGCGGGCGCGACCCCGACTTCGGCTAAGGCGCGCGCACAATCCGAATGAAGGCAGACTACAGGATCGGCCCGCGTCACTATGATGGGAAGAGCGACCGCTTTTGATGCCTGCCACCGATAACCCAACCCGCGCTCTGCCCACGCTGCACGAGTTTTTCGCGCCCGGAGGAATTCTTGCGCGATCATCGCTGCCGTATGAGTATCGCCCCGGACAACTGGAGATGGCCAAGGCCGTGGAGCGCGCGCTGGGCGAGCGACGCCATCTGATCGTCGAGGCCGGCACCGGCACGGGCAAGACGCTGGCCTACCTGCTGCCCGCGCTGCGTACCGGTCAGCGCGTTATCATCTCCACCGGCACGAAGGCATTGCAAGACCAGCTTTACTTTCGCGACATTCCGTTTCTGGAAACGCTGCTCGGCGAGCTGCACGTCTGCTATATGAAGGGACGCGCCAACTATCTCTGCCGCCACAAGTTGGCCGCGCTGCGCCATCAGCCGATTCTCTCCGGTCTGGAAGAGATCGACCAATATCGTCAGATTGCGGAGTGGGAGCAGACCACGGAAACCGGAGACCGCGCCGAACTATCTGGAATGCCTGAGTCGAGTGCGCTGTGGCAAAAGCTGGACGCGCGCACTGAGGCCTGCCTTGGCTCAACCTGTCCCGATTATCGCCGCTGTTTTATCACCGAGATGCGGCGGCGCGCACTAGAATCCGACATCATCATCGTCAACCACCACTTATTCTTCGCCGATCTGGCCGTCAAGCGCGAGGCCGCAGGCGCGCCTGACGCCGGCATTCTTCCCGAGGCCGCGGCGGTGGTCTTCGACGAGGCGCATGAGTTGGAGGATGTTGCATCGAGTTACTTTGGCCTGTCGGTCAGTAACATTCGCTTTGAAGAGTTAGCCCGCGACACTGATGTTTTACTGCGCGGAAAAGAAGGCGCGGATAACTTGCCCGCGATAACTCAACAACTGCGCGAACGTGCGCGAATGTTTTTTGCCGGACTTCCAATTGCTGGCGACGGACGCCAGCCATTTGTCGGTCGCGAGGAGTTTCTGGAGACGCAGGGCGACTTATATATGGCCGTCCGCGCTACGCTCCAGCGCATGGAAGCAGAGATGGACAGCATGAAGGTGGACGAAGCGCCGGGGTTGCGGAAGCGCGTCACCCGGTTGCGCTCTGAGCTAGAGTTTCTGCTCGAATCCACTGCGAGCAACATGGTTTATTGGATGGAGCGCCGCATTTTGGCGGGAGGGTCTTCAGATCGCTCTGCCGCACGCGGTGCTTTTCGCGCACAATCGCGAACCACCTTTCTGCAAGCCACGCCCATCGATGTTTCAGAGCTGCTCTTCGAGTTAGTCTTCGACCAGATTCCCACCGTCGTCATGACCTCGGCCACGCTCACCGTACAGGGTGGCTTCGAGCATATTCGCAAGCGGCTTGGCCTTAGCGAAGCGCGTGAGTTAGTCGTGCCTTCGCACTTCAAGTATGGCGAACAGGCGCTTCTCTATCTGCCGCCGGAGATGCCCGACCCGCGCGATCCTGAATTTCCTGAAGCCGCCGCGCGCTGCATTCAGCGTGTGCTGGAGATAACTCGTGGCCGCGCCTTTTGCCTCTTTACTAGTTACGCCCAGATGCGTGACTTATATGAGCGCCTGATGCCAGTTCTGGACTTCCCCATCCTGCTGCACGGCACGGCTCCGCGCAAAGCTCTCCTGGAACAATTTCGCGCGACCCCTAACGCGGTCCTCTTTGGAACCTCAAGTTTCTGGCAAGGTGTGGACGTGCAAGGTGAAGCTCTCAGTTGCGTCATCATTGACCGCCTGCCTTTCGCCGTGCCCAGTGATCCGGTTGTCTCGGCGCGCATGAAAGCCATCGAAGAAAGCGGCGGTAAACCCTTCTTCGACTATCAGGTTCCCTCCGCCGTTTTAACTCTCAAGCAAGGGTTTGGACGCCTCATCCGCTCTCTCGAAGATCGCGGCGTCTTGGTTCTCCTCGATTCCCGCATCACTGCAAAACGCTATGGCCAAACCTTCCTCGCCAGTCTCCCGCCTTACCGCATGACTGCAACAATTACCGATGTGGAAGATTTCTTCAGTCAGCATACATCCACTGATTGAATGGCTCTTTACGCGTCAGAACCGTGCCGTGAGACTGAACGAAGCCGATCTTCCTCGCCCCGTCAACGGCCTGATCTTGCTTATCCAGCCGCTGGCCATAAAATCGTCAAAGTTCACGCCTCCCATCGGCAGTTCATAACACTTGTTGAGCAGGTTATTCACGGCGGCGTTAGCCTGCAATATTCCGTGTTGATAACTCGTATGCAAGTTAATTAGCATATAACCTGGAGTGACTTTCTCATAACGGCGCTGATCGACGTGTCTCTTGCGATTCCCGGCCTGTACGCCGACTCCCGCAGTAACCTCCTTCAACTCTTCGACGAAGTTTACGCTCGCATTCACCGGCATCATCTGGTAAAGCGGAGTATGCGTGTCGAGCCGCTCACCGTGCAGCCATCCACCTATGCCACTGAGCCTTCCTTGTCCATACCTATCGCTCTTCCATAGTGCGCTGCTGCTGGAAAAATCAGCTCCATAAATTCGCGCGTTGTGATTGGCAAATTGTAGTTGGGCAAAAGTACTCATGCCATATGTCACAGTTTTCTTTGTATCCACGTCAATATAGTTCTGGATCGCCGTTTCATATGGTGTGAGCTTGATCTCCCAGGCTCTGCGCGCTGCGTCGTGCCAGTTTGCCGTAATGCTCAGAGTATTTGCGACCTCAGGCTTCAAGTTAACGTTGCCCACATAGTAGTTGCCATCACCAAACCAGCCGATCATGCCGCTAGCCATCATATTGGTGGACCAAGCATAACGCTCGTAAAGATTGGGCGCGCGTGTCTTGCGCGCATAGCCAAACTCATAAAAGCTTGTCGTATTCATCTTATAGCTCGCCTGTGCGGTCGCATCAAAATCCGGATCGACATATGCTCGATTCAATGCATTAAAAGCGGCCGCATCAGCTTCATACATTATCGAATATCCTTGTACAGGCCCGGCATTGGTCCAAACCGTATCATTGCGCAAACCGATCAGCGTTGTCCATTGCGCTTTCCAATTGCTCGCTAACTCGGCATAGCTTCCCAGCCGGATGCGGCGGCCATTATTTATGCTGACAAAAGTATCAGGCCCCATCATCGGCGCAGTGCCGGGAACCGGTGGCCAGCGGTCCTCGAGAACAAAGCGTTGCAGTTCATTACCCACGCGCAGTGCTTGCCGCGCTGTTAGCGGAGCTTCATACTTTACCGAATATCCAGCATCTCGTCCGTGCGTGTTCATGGGCATAAACATTGGCATAGTCAAATTCGACTTATCCTTGCCTATATTCATAGAGTGCCAGGTGTTTTGCCAAAAAATATGCGCATCAAGTACTCCGCGCGATAAGTTGCTGCGATAATGCAGGTTAATTGACTCTGCATAGTTGCGCACCATATCCATCTGCGCATTAACAAATCCCTCGTACGGTATGTGATGTAAATTAGCCTCAATGACAATCAAGTTGCTTTTTGACTGCGCGGCTACAGTTACAGTCTGGTCGGTAGTCTGCGCATAACTCGAAGTGACTTTGTGGCCGCCGCCGTCGGTGTAATCATCGTTGTTGGCCCACGAGCCAGCGTAGCCAATACCTAGATTACGTCCCGCAACCCACTCCGTTAATAATCCTCCATAATTTTGGCCGTTGCTGCGATAAAAGCTAGTGGCAGTGCCTTCCTTGTGCAGGATCTCGCCCGCTGCGGCAAAGACTGGCGTGCGCGATTCGACCGATACTGTTCCGCCCAAGCTATCTCCGCCCTGACTAACTGGAGTTATGCCCGCCATCACTGTGATTTGTGCTGCGAATGCGGGAGCAATGTATGAGAGCGGCGGGTTCATGTGATTGGCGCACGCTGAGGAAATGGTCACTCCGTTGACCACTAACTTTGCGCGCTCGTCACCTAACCCATGCAGAAATGGAATGCTGGCGAGCTGACCGTTCTCGCGCAGACTTACGCCCGGAGCGTCTGCCACGATCTCTGCTGCGTTTCGGCTGTGCGCGCGATCATTGTAGCTCGCCGAGTGACGATCGGCATAGATTGCCTCTGACTGCGGCTCGCTGACCTCTACGGTGGTTTTTACGCGCGCTATCTTTAGAGTTATATTGACAGTCGTCTCAGCGCCAACGATTACCATAGTATTACGTATGATTGCAGTTTCAAAGCCGTTGGCTGTGACGGTGATTTGGCAGAGGCCTGAGGAAAGGTTATCAATGATGTAATTGCCAGAAATATTCGTGACGCGCGATCGGCTCATTCCAAAGGTTACGTTCTTGACTTTTACAGTTGCATCTGGAATGACTGCTCCGGTGGGGTCTTTTATGACTCCTGCGATGCGGCCAGTTACTGCGGGAGTTATTGCAGTATCGGGGATTTTCTGAGCAGAAGTAAGATGTACTAAAATGCACAGGCAAACGGCTGGCAGCAGCGTCGGCAATAGCCAGGGTTTCATGGGTTTCTCCTCTTGTTTGAAATTGTGCGAAGGGTCAGGACAGGACAAAATACACCTGTCTTATCCGTATGGGGCACAAAGTTTCAGGTAAGAGGAGTTGGAGGGCCGCGCTTGGGATGGCTGCGCAGAAAAGAGGACCTGTAATGCGCGCTGGTCCGTTGCGCGGGCGCGGGATAAAAGACGGCCTCGGCATAATACGCGGCAGCAGCTTCCGGCTTGTAGGTTGGAGAATATGCGGCGCAGACGCCGACCGGGCAATAAGGACACTTCTGTGAAACCGTCGAAAACCCTTTCTGAATGCCGCTGCGTTGCTTCATCATCCGCATCATGCAGTGATGCTTGCCGTTTCTGCGGCAGCAGGCAGGGAGATTGGCTTCAGGCTCCTGGGCAATGAGCGGCGCAATCAGCGTCCAACTAAAGAGCATCAGCAGCGAAATGGCGATAGAGCGGCGCATTATCTCGTTGCCAGTATAGCGTTCTCCGCCAAGCGCTCGGACCAACGCATAGAAAGGAGCGCGCCAGCTTCAGCACCTGGCAGACTAGAATGAGTCAAGGGGAGCTTTCCCGCAGAGAATCGAGCAAACGCCGATGTATGAAGTGACCGTGGAGGCGGATTTTTCCTCCGGACATTATCTTCGCAACTACCGTGGCAAGTGCGAAAATCCGCACGGGCATAACTACAAAGTTCGCGTTACGCTGGCTGGGTCGGAGTTGGATTCAACCGGGCTGCTGCTGGATTTCAAGCTGCTCAAGCAGGTGTTGCGCCCGGTCATCGCGCGCATCGACCACCAGATGCTCAACGACCTGGAGCCGTTCACGGAGCTGAATCCCTCGGCGGAGAACCTGGCGAAATACTTCTATGACCAGACCAGCGCGCAACTGGCCGCAATGACCGAAGGCCGCGTGCGCGTGAAGAACGCAACCATCTGGGAAACCGACTCGACCACGGCTACTTACTCCGAGTGAACGTGTGGCCGTCAGTATCTCTCGCATATCCTGAGCCGAATCCGCGGCTGTATCATTTGAGGGTTAGACTACGGTCAGGCAACTCCGTCCTTCATGATACTGTTTTTTTACAATCTGGCCTTGATGGCGGCGCTGGTGGTTGGCGCGCCGTGGTGGTTGTGGCAGATGGCCGTCCAGCGCAAGTACCGCGAGGGTCTGCGGGAGAGGCTCGGCTGGGTGCGTCCGGAGTTGCGCGCTCTGATTGGCGCGCGCCCTGTCCTCTGGTTCCATGCCGTCTCCGTCGGAGAGGTGCTGGCCGTCAGCCGCCTGGTCAAAAGCCTCGACGCCAAGCTGCCAGAGTTTTTCGTCGTCGTCTCCACCACCACGCGTACCGGTCAGGCGCTGGCTCGCGAACGTTTTGGCACGGAGCGCGTCTTCTATTGCCCGCTAGACCTTCCCTGGGCGGTGCGTACCTGGTTGAACGCACTGCGGCCGCACCTCTTTGTGCTGGCCGAGACCGAGTTCTGGCCGAATCTTCTCTGCAGTTGCTACCGTCGCGAAATCCCCGTCGCCGTCGTCAATGCCCGCATCAGTGACCGTTCCTGGCCGCGTTACCGGCGGCTCCGCTGGCTGTGGCGGCCCATCTTGAGCAGGCTCGGGTGCGTACTGGCGCAGAGCCAAACAGACGCCGAGCGGCTCAAGGCTATCGGCTGCCTGCCGCAACGCGTCACCGTCTCCGGCAACCTGAAATTCGACGTGCGCACCGCCGAGGAGGCCGAGGCGACTCGGCTGCTGAAGACGCTCAGTGGCTCTCTGCGGCTTATCGTAGCCGGCAGTACGCTGGAGGGCGAAGAGGCGGCGCTGCTGGAGGCATGGCCGCAGCTGCTGGAGGCTCATCCGCAACTGGCAATGATCCTTGCCCCGCGCCATCCGGAGCGCTTCAGCGCGGTGGCGGCGCTGCTGGCCAACTCTGGCATTTCCTGGCTGCGGCGCTCAGAGTGGCAGGCGCATCTGGAGGCTTCTCTCCCGCCGTTGCACTCCGGCCAGATCGTTCTGCTAGACACCATCGGCGAGCTAGCCTCGGTCTATTCGTTGGCGTCTGTGGCCTTCGTCGGCGGTAGCCTGGTTCCCGCCGGCGGGCACAACCCGCTGGAACCGGCGCAGTTTGGCATTCCCATTCTGATGGGCAGGCACTTTGATAACTTCCGCGCAATTACGGATGATTTGCTGGCTCATCAGGCACTGCGGATTGCTGCCGATAGAGAGGCTATGGCGGCAACTTTGCTGGAATTGCTGGAAGACCCGGCACGCGCTCAAGCCATGGGCGAGCGCGCCAGAGAGGTCTTTGCCAGCCAGGCCGGAGCCACCGACCGCTCGGTCCGGGCGCTTTGCGATCTGCTTGAGGAGCGCGAAAGAATGGAGCCGCCCGCATGAGCCATTCCTTTACGCGCCGCCTGCTTTTTCCCCTGATTCCGCTCTACCGGCTGGCGCTCGCCTTTCACGAACTGAGTCTTCTGCTGGGGATGACGCGGCGGCTGCGTTATCCGGTCGTCAGCATCGGTAATCTCTCCACCGGCGGCGCCGGCAAAACGCCGCTTGTCATCGCGCTGGCTCGCGCCTTGGAGCGCCGCGGCATTCGCGTCGATGTGCTCTCCCGCGGCTATGGTCGCCAAACTCAGTGGATTGCCCGCGTGGAAGAGGATGGAAGCGCTGAGGAGTTCGGTGACGAGCCGCTGCTGATTGCGCGCGCTACCGGCGTTCCGGTCTATGTGGCGGCCGAGCGCTACGATGCGGGTCTGCAAGCCGAGGCGGACATCGAGGCCGAGGAAGAAGCCAAAGCTGCTGCGGAGGCTGAGGCAGAGGCCGAGCGGGCGGCTGAGGAAGCAGAGGATAAAGCCAAGGCTGAGGCCGAAGCGGTGGCCGAGCGGTTGGCCCTGGAAGCGAAAAATGAAGCCGAAGCAGAGCAAACCGGGCAGGAATCGACCGAAGTCGAGCCGGATTCGGCAGCGGAATTGGCTGCTCCCGTACCAGCCGCAGCACCGGAGCCGGATTCCGACACGGTCATTCTTGACATGGACGAACTCCGCGCCAGCGTCGCGCAGGAGGACGCGAGCGACGATTTCGAGGATTCTGAGGAGGAGGAGCCGGACGAACCGCCTCCCGCACAGCAACCTCCCGCGCAGCAATCTCCCGCCGAACCCCCTTCCGCGACCACGGAAAAATCCGTGCCTGCGGAGAAGGCGGAGAAGAAGGTGAACCCGAAGTCCCTGCGTGTGCACCTGCTCGACGACGGCTTCCAGCATCGCCAACTAGCCCGCGACGTCAACATTCTGATGCTCAGTCAGCAGGACTGGCAGGACTGGCTGCTGCCCGCCGGCAATCTGCGCGAGCCGCTCGAGGCCATCCGTCGCGCCAGCGTGATCGCCATCTCCGTCAACGAGCCAGAGCTGGAGGTGGCGCTACAGCTCTCCGGCTGGACCGGTCCCATCTGGCGGCTGCACCGCACCATGGAAATTCCCGCTGTCCACGGTCCCGTTGTGGCCTTCAGCGGCATCGCCCGCCCCCAGCAGTTCTTCGAGGGCCTGGAAGACGCCGGAGTCGAACTCGCCGGCCAGGTGGCCTTCCCGGATCACTTTACCTACACCGCCGGCGTCCTGAATGAACTTATCGCCGAGGCCATCCAGAAGGATGCCGTGGCCATGATCACCACCGAAAAAGACCTCGTCCGCATGGGTCCGCTGGCCAACATCTTTCCCAGGTCCATGCCGCTGCACACTGCCATTCTGCGCCTCAAGATCGAGGAGCAGCAGGCCGCTATCGACTGGCTGCTCAGCCGCCTTCTGCCCGCCCTGCCTCGCTAGGGGTGTGAGAAAATCAGAGCTTGCAGACGCACACCAACTTTCGCTTGCTTGTGGTCCGGCTGGGCGCGATGGGCGACATCCTGCACGCGCTTCCGGCGGTGACGGCGCTGCGCATGGCGCATCCCGACTGGCGCATCGACTGGCTCGTCGAGCCGCGCTGGCGCGCGCTGCTGGCGACTGAAGGTGCATCCCCACAAACCTCCGCCCAGCCCCTCGTCAATGACCTTCACTTTGCCGCCACCAAAGCATGGCGCAAGGCTTCCTTCAGCCGCCAAACCCGCGAGGAGTTCCAAACCTTGCGCGCCACTCTCCGAACCGCCAACTACGATGCGGTCGTCGACCTGCAAGGCGCCATTCGCTCGGCGCTGCTGTCCCGTCTCGTCGGCTGCCCGCGCGTGATCGGCGAGGCCGAGCCGCGTGAGCGCATGGCGCGCTGGTTTTTTACCGAGTGCATTGCCACCCGCGGCGCGCACGTCATCGAGCAGGATGTGGAGCTGGTTTCGGCCATCGCGGGCGACGTTTTGCAGCCCGTTCAGCCCTGGCTTCCCGTGGACACAGCCGCCGAAGCCTGGGCCGACGATATCCTGCCTCCGACTGGAAGTCAGCCAGCAATTCTCATCAATCCCGGTGCCGGCTGGGGTGCCAAGCGCTGGCCCGCCGAGCGCTATGCCGCCGTCGCCCAGGCACTCATCGCCCAGGGCTGCCGCGTGCTGGTCAACGCCGGTCCCGGCGAGGAGCCGCTCGCCGAGCTGATCGTCCGCCAAACCGGCGGCGTGGCCACGGCTTTCGGTTGCTCTCTCGCCCAGCTCATCGCCCTCACGCGTCGCGTTGCGCTCGTCGTTGCCGGAGACACCGGACCGCTCCATCTGGCCTGTGCACTTAGCCGTCCCGTAGTCGGCATCTATGGACCCACCGATCCCAGCCGCAACGGCCCCTTCGGCACGCGTTTTACCGTGCTGCGCAGCCCCCAAAGCCGCCGCGACCACACTCGCCGCGCCGCGCCGGAGGCTGGTCTGCTCACCATCCAGCCAGACGACGTGCTGCGCGCCGCCAGTGCCTTGCTTTATCCTTGACTCAGCCTCCTCATGACCCAGACCGCTCCCGCACAACTCGACTGGATCGTCCGCTGGCAGAAGCTCGCCCGCCGCATCCGAGTCCCGCTGGGCTTTTTCACCGCCGCGCTCTACCTCTTTGAGCTGGCCCGCCGCGCGCCCCATCCCGCCGCCGTGGCCTGGAGTCTGGTGCTGGTCGTCCCCGGCCTTGCCTTGCGCGCCTACGCCTCCGGCACCGTGAAAAAAAATAAAGAACTCACCGTCTCCGGACCCTACGCGCACACCCGCAATCCGCTCTATCTCGGCTCCATGCTGATCGCCGCCGGTTTTGCCGCGGCGCTGCTTAGTTGGCCGGTCGCGCTGGTGCTCGCCTTCGGCTTTGCCGTCATCTATGTGCCGGTAATCGCCTCAGAGGAGCGCTTTCTGCGCGCCACCTTCCCCGGCTTTGACGACTATTGCCGCCGGGTGCCGCGCCTGATTCCCCGCCTTGCTCCGGCAACCCCGCACGGTAGCCACACCGCTTCCGGCTCATTTTCGCTTTCGCTTTACCTCCAGCACCGCGAGTACAATGCAGGGATGGGAGCCGCGCTGCTTTATATGAGCCTGCTCCTATTACGGCCGCTGCTTGCCGCACACGTGAACCTGCCTCAATGAGCGGCTCACGATTCAGCAGTCCCATTTGAAGGAGCCACGCCCGCCCGTGAAGACGCGCATTCTCGCAACCGCCATCCTTGGAGCTCTTTCGCTGGCCGCCGTGGCTCACGGCCAGCAGGTGCCCTCGCTGCCGCCCCCGCGCCCTGGCTTCAGCTTTCCGCTCAAGCAGACCCTCACCTATGCGGTGGATTGGCGTGTCTTTCCCGCCGGCACGGCAGTGATTCGCTTTGAGGCAGACGGCAGCCGCGAGAACCTGACCGCCAGCGCCGACACCAGCGGTGCCATCAACCTGCTCTACCACGTCAGCGACCGCTTCCAGTCCAGCTTTGACCGGACCAACGGCTGCACCGACGACTTCAACAAGCAGACCGTCGAGGGCCGCCGCCAGGTCACTTCGACCCTCCATTTGGACTACACAAAAAACCTCTCCATCCTCGATGAAAAAAATCTAGTGACCAAGAAGGTCAAGCATCTGGAATCGCCCGTTTCCGGCTGCCTCACGGACCTGCTCACTGGCGTCTTCTACGCCTCCTCGCAGCCCATCGCCCTCGGACACAGCTTCGTGCTGCCGGTGGTGGACGCCATGAGCATCGTCCCAGTGACCATGAAGGTGGAAGGCCGCGAAGAGATCAAGACGCCGCTCGGCTCCTTCAAAACCCTGCGCGTACAGCCCACCGCCGGTGCCGGCGTGGTCAAGAATCGCGGCAACATCTGGATATGGTACACCGACGACGAGCGCCACTTGCCTGTGCAGATGCGCGCCCGCCTCTTCTGGGGCACCATCACCTTCCGCCTCATCGGCAACGAAAATAAGTAGAGATGTGTCCCGTTTCAGTCAATAATTTTCCATCAAAACTCGTAAATTCAGAGGTGCGTGATTCTCGTTCCGTGGTAACATGGTTTGGATTACCATGTCAGTCGGCTATGCATCGGCTGACTTAGTTGCACTGGGACTACCCCGATCGATCTCAATTGCAAACAGAGAACAAACCATCTGCATGAGCTTTTCACTTTTTGGAGGACCTTTCGTGAAACGTACAGCCCTATTTTTGTCTCTAGCCTTACTCGCCGCCACCGCGCCGCTTCTGGCCCAGTCAACCAGCACCAAAACATCGCCAGCCTCTGCCGCCAGCAAGGCCCAGGCCGCCAAAGCCGCCAAGTCCGCAAAGAAGGCAGAAGTTCACCTCAAGCCCTTTTCCACCCTTGCTCTGGGCGGCGGAATCTCATTGATGGGCATCAATATGCAGGCCGCCACCAATGTTGACCGCCATCTGAACCTTCGCGGCACCGGCAACTACTTCAACTACACGGTCAATAACATCAACGCCAGCGGCTTTAATTTGGACGGTAACGTGAACTTCGCCACAGCTGGCGTGGCGCTGGATTATTATCCCTTTCCCAAACATGGCTTCCGCCTAAGCCCTGGCGCGCTCTTTTACAACCAGAATCAGATCTCGGCCATTGCTACTGCCGCGGGTGGAACCAGCATCACACTGAACGATGTGAAGTACTACTCCTCCAACGCACAAAATCTTGGTGTTCAAGCCAACCTAGGCTTGAACACCCGCCAGCAGGCCTTCACCATGACCACCGGCTGGGGCAACATGATTCCCCGCAAGCGCGGCGGCCACATCTCCTTTCCCTTCGAGATTGGCGCGGCCTTCACCGGCGTGCCCACTATCGGCATGACTCTTTCCGGCTCCGTCTGCACCGATGTGGCGCAGACTCAATGCTCCAATGTCGCCGGCAACAGCGCGATTGCAACCCAGGTGAACAACAACCTGAATCTTCAGCTAGCCAAGTACCGGAACGATCTCAACCCTCTTCAGGTCTACCCCATCTTCTCCTTCGGCATCGCCTACGACTTCCACACCGCCAAGTAACCCCGTCGCACACCCAACGCGAAACAGGCCGCCTCCATCAGAGAAGCGGCCTGTTTTGTGTGCAGAAAAAAACATCCTTCTTACGTGAGCAACTCCCCGACAATCCCCGGTGCGGCCTTCAGCGCCGCGTCAATCTGCGCCTGATCTTTGCCGCCGGCCTCGGCGATCTCCGGCTTCCCGCCGCCCGATCCCCCGACGAGTTTGGCAACGGCCCCCACCAGCTTGCCCGCCTGAATCCTCTTCACCAGCCCAGGCGTCACTCCGGCAATCAGCGCCACCTTTTCATCCGGCTGCGCACTTGCCAGCACCACCACGCCCTCGCCCTGCTTCTGCTTCAGATTGTCCACCAGCGTACGCAACTGCCCGCGCTCCAGCCCGTCGGCCCTGAGCGTCACCAGCTTCACGCCCTTCACCTCCACGGCCTTGCTCAGCGCCTCATCCAGCGCCCCGGCGGCCGACTTCATCCGCGCCTCTTCCAACTCGCGGCGCAACTGCTTCATCTCGTCTTCCTGCTGGGCGAGCTTTCTGCGGAAGGCCTCCGGCAGATTCTCCACCGAGGGAACCAGTTGCGCGGCAATCTGCGCCACCTCAAAGCCCCGCCGGAACTCGGCCAGCGAGCCGAAGCCGGTGATCGCCTCCAGCCGCCGCACGCCCGAAGAAACCGAACCCTCGCTCAAAATCTTCACGAGGCCAATCTCGCCCGTGGCCTGCGTGTGAGTGCCGCCACACAGTTCGGTGGAGAAATCGCCGACCTTGATGACGCGCACCTTGTCGCCGTACTTCTCGCCGAAGAGCGCCATGGCGTGATACTCATTGACAGCAACGTCGATGGGCACATCCTCAATCGTGGCTACCTCGGTGTTGGCCAGAACTTGCGCGTTGACGATGGACTCGATCTCGGCCAGCTCCTCGTCGGCCACCTGCGCAAAGTGCGAAAAATCAAAACGCAGCCGCTCCGGATGGACCGCCGACCCCGCCTGCTTCACGTGCGTCCCCAAAACCTGTCGCAACGCCGCGTGCAGCAGATGCGTCCCCGTATGATTCCGCCGAATCGCATCCCGCCGCTCTCCATCAACCTGGGCATTCACTAGATCGCCTGCGAAAAGTGGCTGCTTCAAGATAGCCCTGTGGGCGCGGAGGCCTTGCATTGGAGAAATGCAGCCGACGATTTCAGCAACAACAGTATTACCCTCAGCAGAAAGTAGCCAGCCAGTATCACCAACTTGTCCGCCAGAATCAGCATAGAAACTTGTATGGTCGAGAAAAATATCGACTGACTCGCCCGCATTGGCGGAGACTAAACTTTCGCCGTTCTTCACGATGGCCAGAACTTCGCAATTCGTGGAGAGAAGTTGACGATATCCCTCGAAGTTTGTTGAGCGTATGTCGTAATAGACAGGAAGGATGGTCTTCTGGCTCCCACCCTTCCAACTGGCGCGGGCGCGGGCCTGCTCCTCAACGCGGACGGATTCGAAACCGACTGCATCGAACCTCACACCGAGATCACGCGCGGCATCTACCATGAAGTCGAGCGGTAGACCGTAGGTTTCGTAGAGATGGAAAGCTTTTTCGCCAGAAAATCCAAGTGATGTTCCGCCAGGAATTCCTCCCCAATTTGTTAGTGCCCAATGGTTAGTAAAAAACCTAACTGCTCTGCTAGGATCATTTGAGTCCAACTCTCGAAAGAGTACGTCGATGTCTTCATCTTCGTTATAAGCTGCGTCCCTAAACTGTGTTTTATATTCGTATGCGAGCGGTTTAATCAACTTCGCAACTTCGATATCGAATCGACGCGAACCTTCAGCAATAACTCGTGCAAACTGTTTCTCCTCCGCTTCAATCACTTTTGCCACGCGGTTGGCGGAATCGACAAGTTCCGGGTATGCCCCCTGCATATTGTTGCGCACTTCGTAGACCATCTGGCAAAGAAACGGTTGCTCCTGGCCAAGCAAACGACCGTGGCGAATTCCACGACGAAGAATCTTGCGCAGAACGTAGCCTCGGCCTTCATTCGAGGGCAAGACACCGTCATTAATTAGAAAAGTAGCTGCACGAGCGTGGTCAGCGATGATTCTAAGAGAGGGTTTCCTTAGTAAATCGTTTACCGCCATTGTTTCGTCCAATGCCGGATCATGTGTAAGCAATGCTGAATAAGCAACAGGTCCAGGTTCAGCTGCAACGCGCGCATGAGATTGCGGTTTCACGCCTGTGAGTTCGGCTGCCTTCTTGATAAGAGGAACAAACAAATCCGTCTCGAAGTTACTAACCTTCCCCTGCAACACCGCAGCCAGCCGCTCCAGCCCCGCGCCGGTATCAATGGATGGCTTGGGCAGCGGAGTCAGTTTGTAAGTGGTCTTCTTGGTCTCCGGGTCCACGATGGCCGAGCGGTCAAACTGCATGAAGACCAGGTTCCAAATCTCCACGTAGCGGGCTTCGTCCTTGCCGAAGGGCAGGTCAACGCCTGGAGTCTCTGCCGCCTCCAGCCCCATGTCATAAAAAATCTCCGAACACGGCCCGCATGGCCCCGTCTCGCCCATCTGCCAAAAATTATCTTTCAGCCCGTACTCGTGAATGCGCTCCTTGGCGACGCCCGCCTCAATCCAGAATTTTTCCGCCTCATCGTCGCGCGGAACCCCGTCCGCGCCTTCAAAAATCGTGACGTAAAGCCGCTCTTTCGGAATCCCGAACCACTCCTTGCTTGTCACCAGCTCCCAGGCGTAGGCAATGGCGTCGCGCTTGAAGTAGTCGCCGAAGGAGAAGTTCCCCAGCATCTCGAAGAAGGTATGATGCCGCCGCGTGAAGCCCACGTTCTCCAGATCGTTGTGCTTGCCACCGGCGCGCACGCACTTCTGCGAGGTCGTCGCCCGCGAGTACTCCCGCTTTTCGGCCCCCAGAAACAGGTCCTTGAACTGATTCATCCCGGCGTTGGTGAAGAGCAGCGTGGGGTCGTTGGCGGGCACCAGCGAGGAAGAGTGCACACGGCGGTGACCCTTCGACTCAAAAAAGCGCAGAAAAGCGTCGCGAATATCGTTTCCAGAGCGAATTTCCATAGCGTTATCAGTGTATCCAATGCGGCCAGCAACTCATACCCCGCCCAGGCATGGGAGAATAAATGGATACCGTTATGACCAACGAAAATCTCGAAGAATCCCTGCCCACCCCCGAAGCCGAGCCAGAGCCAGCCGCCGAAGCCGTCGCGCCCGTCGCCGAGCCAATTGCCGAGCCGCCCGCAGCGCCAGTTGCCGCCGCCGCCGAAATCGAAGCGCCTTCCCAGCCTCAGGAGTCTTCCGAGCCTCAGGAATCTTTTGCCGACCTGCTCTCGGCCTTCGAGCGCAGCCACTCGCACAAAGGCGAACCGGGCGCGCGCCAGCTCAAGGGCGTGGTCGTCTCGCTCTCCGCCGAGCAGGTCTTCCTCGACATCGGCTACAAGACCGAAGGCGTACTGCCCCGCTCGGCCTTCGACCAGAACGCCGAGGGCGTCAAAGTCGGCGACAGCTTCCCCGTCTCCGTCACCGGACGCAACGCCGAGCACTACTACGAACTTTCGCGCTTCAAGGTGGCGCAGGTCCGCGACTGGTCGGCCATCGAGGCCGCCTTCGCCGACAAGACCGCCGTTGTCGGCATGGTGACGGAGGTGCGCAAGGGCGGCTGCACGGTGGACATCGGCGTGCCTGCCTTTATGCCAGCCAGCCGCAGCGGCACCAAGGACGCCGTCGAGCTGGAAAAGCTGGTGGGCACGGAGATTACCTGCCGCATCACCAAGCTCGATGTGATGGATGAGGACGTTGTCGTGGATCGGCGCGTGGTGCTGGAGGAGCAGGCCCGCGGGCTGAACGAGGCGCGCCGCGATGCGATGCAGGAAGGCGAGATTGTCACGGCCACCGTGCGCACACTCATGCCATACGGCGCATTCCTCGACATGGGCGGCATCGACGGCCTGCTGCACGTCAGCGACATCTCCCACGCCCGCGTCACCAAGCCGGAAGACGTGCTCACCGTCGGCCAGGAACTGCAAGTCAAAATTCTCAAGATCGATCCTGAAACCAAGAAAATCTCGCTCGGCCTCAAGCAGTTGCTGGCCGAACCCTGGCAGACCGTCTCGCTCGCCGTCAATCAGCGCATCACCGGCACAGTCACGCGGTTGGCTGACTTCGGCGCCTTCGTCGAGATCGAAGCCGGCATCGAGGGACTCATTCACATCTCCGAAATGTCCTACGGAAAAAAGCTGCGCCATCCCAGCGACATGCTCAAACAGGGCGACCGCGTGGATGTTGTCGTGCTCGGCATCAAGCCGGAGGAGCGGCGCATTTCGCTCGGCCTCAAGCAGACCCTCGCCGATCCCTGGACCGAAGTTTCGCGCACCTTCCCGGTCGGCTCCGCGATCACCGGACCGGTCACCAAGCTGATGAACTTCGGTGCCTTTGTGCAGCTCGCCGACGGCATCGAAGGGTTGGTTCACGTCAGCGAGATCAGCGCGGAAAAGCGCATCAACCACCCCTCTGACGTGCTGCGCGCCGGACAGATCGTCAAGGCGCAAATCCTGGCCATCGACCCCGACAAACGCCAGATCAAACTCAGCATGAAGCAGCTTGTTCCGGGCGACATCGACGAGTACCTCGCCGAGCACAAAGTCGGCGACATCGTCACCGGCCGCGTCGTTGAGCAATCCGTCAGCCTCATCCACGTTGAGCTGGGCGATGGCATACGCGCGATATGCCATCTCGCCTCCAGTTACATATCTGAGCTTCCTGCCGCCGCTCCATCCAGCTCCAAATCAGAAGCCAAGCTCGATCTCTCCTCGCTCTCCTCTCAACTGAAGAGCCGCTGGAAGGGCAACACCCCCGCGCCTCAAGCCAAAGCCGCGGTCCTCAGCGAAGGCCAAATCCGCAGCTTCAAGATCACCAAGCTCGACGCCGAAGCGAAGAAGATCGAGGTGGAACTGGCATAACGGCTTACGCGTCCCAGCCCTTGGCCCGCTCCACGGCGCGCTGCCAGCGCCCGCGCCGCTCGGCTCGTTCGTCGGCGTCCATCTTTGGCTCAAAGCGCGCATCATTCTGCCGCTTGGCGCGCAACGCCTCAGGATTCGCCCAGAAGCTGGTCGCAAGTCCGGCGAGATAGGCAGCACCTAGCGCCGTTGTCTCCGTCACTTGCGGACGCACCACCGGCACACCCAGCACATCGGCCTGAAACTGCATCAGCAGGTTGTTCACCGCCGCGCCGCCATCCACGCGCAGCGCCGCCAACGGCGTGGTTTCGCTCTGCACGGCCTCCAGCACATCGGCCACCTGGAAGGCAATGCTCTCTAGAGCCGCGCGGGCTATCTGCCCCGGCGAGGTGCCGCGGCGCAGTCCAATGAGCAGGCCGCTGGCGTGCGGGTCCCAGTGCGGCGCGCCCAGTCCTACAAAGGCCGGAACCAGCACCACGCCGCCGGAGTCCGGCACGCTGGCCGCCAGCGACTCGACCTCGGCAGACGAGCCGATGAGCTTGAGGTTGTCGCGCAGCCATTGCACCACCGCGCCACCGATGAAGATGCTGCCCTCGAGCGCGTACTCCAGCCGCTTTTCGGCGCTTGCCGCCAGCGTGGTAATCAGCCGGTGCTTGGAGCGTATGAAACCCGTGCCGATGTTTTGCAGCAGGAAGCAGCCTGTGCCATATGTGTTTTTGGCATCGCCTGCCTGCCAGCACAACTGACCGAAGAGCGCCGCCTGCTGATCGCCGGCAATGCCCGCAATCGCCACGCCACCCAGGCCCAGCGTCGTCGTCACGTCGCCCACGCGCTCGTTGGACCAGACGACCTCCGGCAGCAGGATCGCCGGGATGTTGAAGACGCGCAGCAGCTCCTCGTCCCACTCGCCTTTGACGATGTTGAAGAGCAGCGTGCGCGAGGCGTTGGTCACGTCCGTCACGTGGCGCTCGCCGCTGGTCAGGTGCCAGATCAGCCAACTGTCCACGGTGCCGAAGGCCAGTTCGCCAAGCTCGGCACGCGTACGCGCGCCGGAGACGTTGTCCAGAATCCACGCAATCTTGGTCGCGGAAAAATAGGGATCGAGCACAAGGCCGGTGCGGCTAGAGACCGCCTCCTCCACGCCGCTCTCCACCAGAGCCGAGCACAGCTGGGCAGTTCTGCGATCCTGCCAGACAATCGCCGGATAGATCGCCTCGCCTGTCTTGCGATCCCAGACAATCACCGTCTCACGCTGGTTGGTGATGCCGATGGCGGCGATGTCGCGTGGCCGCGCGCCAGCCCGCACCAGCGCCTCCACGGCGCAGGCCATCTGGCTGGTCAGGATTTCGGTTGGATCGTGCTCCACCCAACCGGCCTGCGGATAGAATTGTTCGAACTCGTGCTGTGCTGTCGCGGCAACCGCGCCCGCCTCGTCGAAGAGAATCGCGCGGGAACTGGTTGTTCCCTGATCCAAAGCAAGAATGTAAGCCATATAACTCCTGAGTCGAGTTATCTGAAATCTCGTCCCCAAGCCTCGACTTCAATCAAGCCGCACCACTTTTTCGGGTCTTCCGGAACTAACTTGATGATGCGAAACCATAAGACTTTTCTCTTGGGGAAAATAAACTCCTGAAATTCGGCGGACGAAGTAATTTGAATCGGTAACTGACTGCCATCGGAAAACTCCACCACGGCGCTCTTCCAATAACTGTCGTGGGGGAAATCCGCGCGAATCATCAAGCGGATTTTGTCGAGCACAACATCGCGGCCAAAGTCGAGCTTCCACCATGCATCCGGCTGTAACTCCGGACCCCAGGATTGATAAGGCCAAACTCCGTGATGGCCATTTCGCGCCACGCCATCGATGGCGTTCCGCGCCGCAAAATCATAGAGATTCCGGGCGTAACTATTGGTGCTGCTGTGGGGAAATGCTGACGCGGGCGTTTGCAGCAAATCGCAGGGATTGAGCGCCAGATTTCGATAACTCGAAAGTTCTCTACTTGTGATGACGCGCGCCGTCACGCGATGTGAGTTACCGGCAAAGCTATCCGGCGCATAGGCACTTCCAGGCTCCGTCTCAGCGCGTCCGAAGGGAATTTCGTAGTCAAACATATTCAGCGCGGAATCCGGCAGATAAATTCGGCACTCGGGATAACTCTCGTCTAACTTCACGGCTAACTGCCGCGAACCTCGGATAATAATATGATCGCCCGGTTGATACTCATGATGAAAAGATAACTCCGCCGCAGTTACAGAAGCAGAGCGCAAGCCGGAGCTTGCGATTTTGATTCCCTTGTTATCCAGAACGGAAATGCGAAGCGGCGTTTTGCCGCCGCTTTGCGATTGCAGTGTTTGAGCGTCCGAGGCAAATGAAGAGGCGCAAAGACTGAAGGCCGCAAAAGCAGACAGGAACACCCGCGCCCATAACGTTTGTCTTGCGTTCATCGGTCTTAGCCGTTCGCCTTGGCGGCGCCGAGCATCGACTCCAGAATCTGATCGGAAACTTCCTTGACCGATCCCGGCGAGTGCGAGAGGAAGAGCGTGTTGGTCTTGTCGCTTTCGCCGATGGACTTGAGGGTGTCGAAGTACTGCGTCACCAGCACCAACTGCATTACGTCGCGCGACGAAGCGCCATCGACGGCCTTCTGGAACTCCTCGACGGAGTTTTGCAGTCCCTCGATGATTGCCTTGCGCTGATTGGCGATGCCCTGGCCTTGCAGCGCCTTGCTCTCGGCTTCGGCCTCGGCTCTCTTCACCACCAGAATCTTCTCCGCCTCGCCGCGGGCGTTGGCCGCAACCTGCTCGCGCTGCGCGGCGTTGATGTCGTTCATCGCCGACTTGACCTTGGCGTCGGGAACAATATCGGTGACCAGCACATTGACGATCTCGAAGCCGAAGGTGGCCATGTCGGCATCCAGCTCCTGCTTGACGGCGGCGGCAATCGACGACTGCGAGGCAAAGACCTCGTCGAGCGTCATTCCGGGCACATGGCCGAGAATCACCTGCTCGACGTAGCTTTTGATCTGCGCCGTCGGGTCGGAGAGTTTGTAGTAGGCGTCGAAGACCTTCTCCGGACGCACGCGGTTCTGCACGGAGATCGGAATGGTGACAAAGACGTTGTCCTTGGTCTTGGTCTCCATGGTCAGCGAAATCTGATTGACACGCAGGCTGACCATGCCGGTTACGGAGTCAAAGATGGGCAGCTTCCAGTTCAGTCCCGGATCGGCGACACGCAGAAACTTTCCGAAGCGCGTGATGATGGCGACCTCGGCGGTGTTGACCGTGAAGAAGCTGCTGAAAAAAACGATGAGAAAGATGAGAGCGAATGCTCCCAAAGGAATCAGGTAGATCGGGTCCATAGAACGCCTCCGCTGCCGCATAATGGAGCAACGGAGAATTATACGGCATTGCCCGCGCCGCTTGCACGGCGGCAGATGAAACCCGGCAAATCCGTCTGAATATAGGTTCTAGCAACGTGATCGCTATTTACCAGATAATTACCTGCATGGTTTTGAAAATATAAAAAGGGGGGGGAGGGGGGGGCTAGGGAATAGGGAATAGGGAATGCCCGTGGCTTTGGTT